>Ga0302267_10006780_pt1 | contig 11509 bp, 14 predicted proteins | sample III_Bog_E1_3_FD_194555 | JGI IMG/M metagenome (GOLD analysis project Ga0302267, IMG submission 194555) | Peat permafrost microbial communities from Stordalen Mire near Abisko, Sweden - III_Bog_E1_3 | ecosystem: Environmental > Terrestrial > Soil > Wetlands > Peat | place: Sweden: Abisko... | reverse complement strand
CCGATGGCCGCCGCGGTGGCCGGCTCGGCCACCGGCAGGACGAAGGTCAACAGCGCCGCCGTCGAGCCGGCCACCGCGGCGGGGCTGACCACGCCGGCGAACAGGACGGCGAACGCGGCGACCGCCATGCCGATGACGGCCGCAACGGCGTGGGTCGAACAGAGGGTGCCGAGCGTGATGAACACGCTCCCGACCAGCCACAGGCCGACGTTGGAGCGGATCCGGAGCCTCAGTGGGCCACCGAAGTCGGCGAACAGGAGCAGCGACACCGAACCGAAGACGGCGAACAGCGGGGTCTGGTGGTTCGAGGTGCCGTACTGGGTGGCCGCGAACACGGCGGGGACGAGGACCGCAGCCCGCACCGACCGCTTGGTCGCCCGGAGTCCTGGATCCCTGGCCTCGAGCCAGGCCCGGGCCCCAGCCGGTGGCCCGGCGGGTTCCGGGGCGGTTGCGACGGGTTCCACCGCCCGACGGTACCAAGGCGGCGACGCCGAACCGCGGTCCCCGGGCACCGGATCGCCGGGACGTCCCCACCCCGGTGTGCTCAGTCGAGCAGCGGGAGCAGGCGGGCACACAGCTCGGCCAGCTCCGTGGCGCACGAGACGTAGACGTCGTCGTCTCCGCCGGCGGGGTCCTCCACGTCCTCCCAGGCTCCGAGGTCCACCTCGGACAGGCCGAGGGCGGCCAGCCGGTCAGGGAGCGGCTCGGGGCCGGGGGCCAGATCCCGGACGAGCCGTTTGATCGAAGCGGTGCGCGAGGCGGCCCCGGGATGCTTGCGGCGGATCCAGGAGACGTGCTCGGCGGCCATGGCCAGGATCAGGACGGCGTCGTCGATGTCGGCGTCGGTGACCTGATGGCTGCGGTGCCCGTCCGCCGAGAGCCCGACGGCCTCGAGTGCGGCACGGGTGCGTCGGCTCATGGGCTGACCTTCGATCACGTGCGTTCCCGCCGTCACCACCGGGAGCGGCCCGGACCGGAGCAGGGCGCCAGCCATGACCGACCGGGCGGCGTTGCCGGTGCAGAGGGTGAGCAGGGCAGCCCCGGGGCTGCCCCCGGACGGGGTGCCCGGCTCCATCGTCGGCTCGTCGGCGGGCACCGGGACACGGTACCCGGCCCGGTCCCCCGGCGGTCACGACCCCCGGCTACGACAGCACGAACCAGGAGTCAGTCGAACCAGTAGTCGAGGGTGATGGCGGCACTCGCCCCGACCTCGGCGGCAAAGGTGCCCGTGCCGCGCAGGCCGACCAGGTCGCCCGTGGCCGAGCCGGGCACGACGACCCACGCCCCGTCGACACTCCCGTCGGCGGCCAGGGTTCCCACGTCCTGGAAGACGAACGTCCCCCGCCTGCCGCCCAGGGTGGCCGTCACCCGCTCGTGGCCGACGAAGTCGGCCGAGCCGTCCGGGCGGAGCGCCTGGAGCATCTGGGCCCTCCCCTCGCCCTCGATGTCACCGTGGAACAGTTCGGTCACCTCGATCCGCACCAGGGTGGTGGCACCGTCCTCGCTGTCGTAGGGCTGGGGCGACCACCCGGTGACCTCGATCGAGCCGGTGGCGTGGGCGGACAGGTCGGACATCGGAACCTCCTCGACGGCGGGGCCCCTTGCGACCCGTACGCGCTCCCGTCATGATGAGGATGTAGGAACCATTCGACAAGTACGGACATGTTTGTCCCTACCCGGTGACCGTCCCTGCCCTCCGGTCGCCCCGACCGAACGGAGCCGCCGTGCCGATTCCGACCGATGCCGACGACTGGGCCCCGGACCTGTTCGATGCCGACTGCCCGTCGCGTGCGGTGCTCGACCTGATCGCCGACAAGTGGTCGATCCTGGTGCTGTCGGCCCTCCACCACGGCGCCAGTCGCAACGGCGTGTTGCTCCGTCGCATCGGGGGGATCTCGCAGAAGGCACTGACCCGGACCCTCCGGGACCTGGAGGCCAACGGGCTGGTGCGCCGCACCGATCACCACGAGGTGCCACCCCGGGTGGACTACGCGTTGACCGGGACCGGGGAGAGCCTGTACCCGGTCCTGTCCGTGTTGTGCCACTGGGCGCTCGATCACGCCGACCTGGTGCCCGTGATCGCACGCCGAGCGGCCGGGGCGGACCACCGATGACCGGCTGCCACTGACCGGTGCGGGAGGTCCGCTCCGCTCGCCACGGGGTGGGTGCCGGTCGTAGGCAGAATGTTCGCATGCCCGAACTCCGTACCCGTCCGATGACCCCCGAGGAGCTCGACGGCCTGCGCGACCGCATCAACCGCGAGTACGCCGCCGAACACGTCGCCGCCGGCACCTGGGACGCAGCCGACGCGGAGGCACGGGCGGCGGAGCAGCTCGACGAACTGCTCCCGCAAGGCGTCGACACCCCCGGTGTCCTGCTGCTCGTGGCCGAGACCCCTGACGGCACGGTGATCGGTCACCTCTGGCTCGCCCTCGAGCGCCAACCCGGATCCGGTCGTGGTGCATGGATCTACGACATCGAGATCCTGGCCGAGCACCGTGGCCGCGGCTTCGGCCGGGCGCTGCTCGGCGCGGCGGAGGACGAGGTCGCCCGGCACGGCGGCCACACGATCGGCCTCAACGTCTTCGGCACCAACACCGTGGCGCGGGAGCTCTACGAGTCGGCCGGCTACCGGGTCGCCGCCATGCAGCTGACCAAGGAGGTCGGCGAGTCGGAGGCCCCGGGCGACGATCATCCGGACGGCCCTTGACCTCAAGCGCTTGAGGTGTGGTTTGCTGCCCCCATGGCAGCTCTCACCATCCAGGACGTGTCCCGGCGCAGCGGGCTGAGTGAGCCGACGTTGCGGTACTACGAGCAGGTCGGCCTGATCGGCCCCATCGCCCGCGATGTATCGAGCCGGCACCGTCGCTACTGCGCCGAGGACCTCGACACCGTGCAGGCATTGGCCTGCCTGCGCGCCATGGGCGTCGGCATCGCGGACATGCGCACCTACCAGGCAAATCGAGCGCTCGGCACGGCGGCGGCGGACGAGCAACGGGATCTCCTGCAGCGCCACGCCATCCGGGTCGAGGCCGAGATCGCCACCCTCCGCGTCCACCTCGACTACCTGAGCGAGAAGGCCGCGTTGTGGGATGCCCGCGCCCGTGGTGACGCCGCCGCCGAATCAGCGGCGGGCCAGCGGATCCAGGACATGGTTCCCCGGCTCCGGGACGTGCTGCGATGAGCCCCGTCCTGGTCACCGGAGGGACCGGCTTCGTGGGTACCCAACTCGTCGCCGCGCTCCTCCGGTCCGGACAGCCGGTGCGGGTGACGGTGCGCTCCCCTGACCGGGAGACGGCACTGCGCGTCGCCGTTCGTCGCGGCGACGCCGATGACGGCGGCCTGGAGACCGTCGTCGCCGATCTGACCACCGAGGACGGATGGGCCGCGGCGACTGCGGGGTGCGACGAGATCCATCACGTCGCCTCACCCATTCCGGCCGTCCAGCCCGAAGATCCCGACGAACTGATCGTGCCCGCCCGCGAAGGGACGCTCCGTGTCCTGCGAGCCGCCCGGGCCGCCGGGGCGCGGCGGGTGGTCCTGACCTCCTCGTTCGCCGCCGTCGGCTACACGCCGAAACCGGGGGCCGACTGGACCGAGGCCGACTGGACCGATCCCGACACGCCCGGCCTCGCCCCCTACCCGCGCTCCAAGGCGGTCGCCGAACGTGCCGCCTGGGACTTCATCGATCGTGAGGGCGGAGACATCGAACTGGTGGTGGTCAATCCGACGTTCATCCTCGGCCCGACACTGACCACCCACCTGAGCACGCTGCGGCTGATCGAGATGATGCTCGACGGGAAGATGCCCCTCGTACCCCGTCAGCGCTTCGGCCTGGTCGACGTGCGTGACGTGGCAGATCTGCACCTGCGCGCCATGGCCACCCCCGAGGCACGGGGCAAGCGATTCCTGGGCCTGGCCGACGGTCCGACACTCACCTTTCTGGGGATCGCCGAGGTCCTCCGCGAGCGGCTCGGACCCCTGGCCGACCTCGTCCCCACCCAGGAGGTCCCCGGCGACGAGCCGCCGCCGATGGTCATCCACAACGACAGGGCGCGACGGGAACTGGGGTGGCGCCCACGCCCGGCGGAGACCACCATCGTGGAATCGGCCGAGTGCCTCCGTGACCTCGGCCTGTTGGAACAGCCACGGTGAGGCCGCCGATCGCCGGCTCGGCTACTTGATGTGCACCCCGGAGATGGCCCGGCTGATGATCAGTCGCTGGATCTCGCTGGTGCCCTCGAAGATGGTGAAGGTGTTCGAGGTCAATGCATACTCCCTGTTCAGAGCGTGGTGCGGCGCAGGAAATCCGGCGTTGACGCCATGTACGCCCACTGAGGCCCACGAACTCCTCCATTCGTGCGCCGCAACCGGCGCGACGGCGCCTGTCCGTCACACCAACAACGGACACCACGGACGAGCATGATCTAGTTCCACGACGATCACTCCGCCGGATCTGGTCGGGAAGTGGCGAATCGTCGAGATGGATCGGTGGGACCGACACGCGATCGAACTCCTGGGTCCCGGCTTCTTCGAGTTCAACCACGACGGCACCGGCAGATTCGGATTCATCGCCGTCGAAGGTTGGATGGGCTGTCGGCCCCTCGATGCGGCCGGCAGCCCGGGCGTGGAGTTCACCTGGGAGGGATCCGACGAATGCGATCATGCCTGCGGTCGAGGCATCGTATCTCTCCAAGCCGACGGGTCCCTTCGCGGCCACATCTACATCCACCGCGGCGAGGACTCAGCATTCCGGGCCGATCGAAAGACAGCCTCAGGGCGCCGCTGAAGGCTGCGACTGTCACATGTCTCAGGCAGGCAAGCGGCGGCATCCGTGGCAGGTCCAGTCGACTCAGAGTCCGATTCCAGGCCCTCCATCGAAGCGCTTCGAGGCTACGGGTCCAGGCCGTGTCCGCGTGTGCGGTCGCGTTGGAGGTCGTGAGCTCGGTCTACCCCACGTTCGCCGGTCCGCCCGATCTCCAGTGCTCCAGATCTCCAGATTCCTACGCGCCACCGCAACTCATCGAACTGCCCGTCGTCGATCGGGAACTCGTCTCGACGGAGCCGAGGGAAGCGGTCGAGCATGTCGACGAACACCGCGGGACTGAACCCAGGATCCTTGGCCAGGGCCAATTCGAACAGGCGCTCGAGCCCGAATCGTCGCTCGACAGCCATGAGATCCACGTAGTCCCTGGCTTCGGCCCTCCCGAATACGGCCAGCACCTTGTCCGCGGCCAGTTCCTCCCCCGACAGCATGGGGAACCCTGGACCCTGTTCGATCGGCAGAAGTCGCGCATCGGTCGCCAAGTCCAGTTCGGTGGCATCGTCGCCGCGGGTCACCATCAGCCTCGTGAACCCCGAGTGCTGCAAGATCCGCTCGACCTCGAAGCCGGCATCGCGCAACGCCCCTTCCGCCGCCGGAACCAACCGGTCAACCGATTCCGCATCGAGTCCGAAGAAGTCGAGGTCCCGCGTCCCCCGGTCGACGTCGCCTCGAACGATGAGTGCCGCCCCGCCGGCCAGAGCGAAGTCTGCAGCCTCGGGTAGCCCCGCGACCAGCCGAGCCACCTCCAGCTGAATGTCGCTCAGCACGCCGGAGAAACGCCCCGATGCCGCTCGAACCAGTCGACCCATGCCCGACGGACCGCGGGTGGCAGCACGAGCTGGTCGAACATGTCCAACAGCTCGTCGGGGTCGACGAATCGTCTGACATCGTCGTCGGTGCCTTCGCGGAGGACCTGCTCGTAGACCCGGGACCGATCCGTTCGGTCCGCCATGTCATACATGACAACGGGCTCACTCCAACGGATATGCAACGGCAGCTCGACTCGCCCGTCGACGCGTCCAGTCGCAACAAGATCGAGATCCTCCGGCACGGCTACGGGCCGTGAGGCTGGTCCCACCATGGATGATCGCCGACTCGCCATGTCCTGAGTCTAAGTTCCCCTTGCCCGAACACCTGCCTGCAAGAATACGGACACGCCGGCCGGCAGGGCCGGCCCTACGTCCCCCTCGCAGACGCTCGACCATCGACCCGCTCCCAGGGCCCTCGATGCCGCCGAGGTGACATCCTGGACTCTGGGGCCCCGAAACGCCCAGATCGTCACGCGGGATGCTGATCCTCGCACCACGGCCACCCACGACCGCCGGCGTGAGAACTTCGATCGGCACGCCTACGTCGTGATCGCGTTCGTTGCGGAAGGGTGAGCACATAGCCGGTGTTTAGGGGTATGGCTGAGGGCGTCTGGTCCCGCTGGGTCTCGAACAGTCTGCAAAGGCCGGCGCAGAATCGATGCTCGGATCGCACACTCGAATTATGACTGGGTCTCCAAACGCCCCTGCAATGCGATGCGTCGACGTAAAGTGGGGGATGGCGGCATTGCAACTACTTCCCCTTTGCACAATTGATTCGGTGCTCACCGAGCCCACGGTCGTCGGCAAGGGCGTCGGTGTCATCCAAGAGAACTATCTTGTGATGAATGCGTCGGTTAAGGGCCCCCGCCTCAAGGGAACCATGCAAGGTGAGGCCAACTGGGACTGGATGTCGGTTCCGGGCGGAATCGGCACGTTGCGGGTACGAGCAACGATCGTCACCGACGATGGCGCGTCGATCAACGTTCGCTACGAAGGTCGGGCAGACATTAGGAATGGCAACGATGGCGCGGCGGGCTATGTCGCTCCAGTGTTCACCACCAGTAGCCCTCGGTACATGTGGCTCAATCTCGTTCAGGCAGTGGGAAGAGGATTGCGGACGGACGACCGAATTCACTGGGAATGGTATTTGGTGGCTGAAGCTTCATGATGTCCGTGGCCAGATTTCAGTCCCCGCTTTTGGCCACGAGAAGTCCCCACCCCTCGGAGCGGATGTTCAGTTCTTGGTCAGCGTAGATCGACCTCCGTTCTGACGCGCTTCCTTCATCCGGAATGACTCCCCGTCGGTGACCACGATCACGCTGTGATGCAGCAGTCGGTCGAGCAGGCTGACCGCGGTGGTGTGCTCGGGAAGGAACTTGCCCCACTCCTCGAAGGGCCAGTGGGATCCGATGCCGAGTGACCTCCGCTCGTAGGCGGCGGCCACCAGTCGGAAGAACAGCTCGGCGCCGGTGGTGTCCATCGGAGCGAAGCCGATCTCGTCGATGAGGATCAGTTCGGCCTTCAGGATCTGGGTGATGACCTTGCCCACCGAGTTGTCGGCCAGCGCCCGATAGAGGGTCTCGACCAACTCGGTGGCGGTGAAGTAGCGGACCCGGTGTCCCGCCTCGACGGCGGCATGGCCGAGCGCGACGAGTAGGTGACTCTTGCCGGTCCCGGCCGGTCCGACCAGACAGAGGTTCTCCTTCGCCCGGATCCACTCGAGCCCCGCCAGGTAGTCGAACGTCGCACGCGGCACCGAGGACGCGGCGACGTCGAACTCCTCGAGCGTCTTGGTCACCGGGAAGGAGGCGACCTTCATCCTGCCCCGGGCGTTGGAGAGGTCCCGGGAGGCGATCTCGGCCTCGACGAACACCCGGAGCAGCTCTTCGGGCTTCCACCGCTGGGTCTTGGCCGTGACCAACAGGTCCGGGGCCAACGTGCGGATGGCCGACAGCCGCAGACGGCGCAGACCGGCCTCCAGGTCGGCGGCCAGCGGTGGTGGGGCGGCGGTCATGACTCACCGCCGACGGCGTAGTCCGACAGCGAGCGCACCGGGACGATCGGCAACTCGACGATGAGGGCCTCCCCGGGACGGGTGGGACGGGGCACACCGACACCGGAGTGGAGGATGGAGATCACATCGGCTGCCCGGAACCGGCCGAATGAAACAGCCCGCTCGAGGGCAGCGAGCACCGGTTCCCTCCCGTGGATGGCCTCCAGCTGGGAGAGCTCGTCCAGATCACGGGCCAGCCCGGTCATCCCTCGGGCCGCTGCTCCCTTGATGAATGCGTCAGCCACCGGGCCGAGGGAACAGAAGGTCTTCTCGGCCGTGCTCTTGGGCCGGACCGAGCGCTGCGGCGCGGGTCGCGCACCGCCGTAATGGTCATCGTCGATCGAGGTCTCACCAGGGGAAACGACCAAGTGTTCGGCGACGATCTCGCCCAAGAACACCACCTGGATCACCCCGTCCTTCACCCGGAGGCTGACGTCGCGCCCGATGTGCTCGTTCGGCACCGAGTAACGGGCCGAGCCGAACCGCACGCAGCTCAGCTTGTCCACCTTGCGGGTCACGATCTTGCCGATCTGTGCCCGCAGTGACGGCAGGTCACTGAACAGCTCGGCCTCGATGGCGAGCCGCTCGGCCGGGACGGCCATGATCTCGGTGTGGACGGCGGCGTTCACCTCGGCGCACCAGGCGATGCCCTTCGCGTTGGCGTCGGCCAGGTCGGCGACGGACAGCTGCTCGGGGATCATCAGGTCGGACTTCACGTAGCCGACCAGGTTCTCGACCAGGCCCTTGGACTCGGGGTCCGCCCCCTCGCAGAAGTCGGGCCGGAACCCGTAGTGGGTGGCGAAGCGCACGTAGGCCGGTGTCGGGATCACCAACCCGGCGACGGTGCCGCCCTTCAGGCATCCCATCCGATCGGTGAGTGCCTTGTTCGGCACGCCGCCGATGCGCTCGAAGCACTCGGCCAGCGCCTCCATGGTGGCCTCGGCTCCGAGGTTGTCGGTGAAGTACACGAAGCGGAACCGGCTCCAGGCGACGACCGCGCAAAAGACGAACAGTGGACCGATCTCCCCCCAGTCGAACACGACGGTGTCCCCCGGTGACCAGATGCCCGGCCGTCGTCCGCGGTGGTTCTTCTGTCGCCAGGCCACCTTCGCCTCGGCCACCAGACGGCGGAAGTTGCGGGCCGACCCGGTGTAGCCGGCAGCCTTCGCCACCGGCAGGAGTCGTTTGGCGGTGATCCGGCCCTTGGTGCGGGCGACCGTCTCGGCCACGACGTCGGCCACCCCGTCGTAGTTGTGGCGGACCTCACCGGGGACGGGCCCGGACTCGGCCTTCAAGGCTGCCTCGACCGAACGCTTCACGGTCTTCGGCGTGGTCCCGCAGATCTCGGCGGCAGCCCGGTAGGAGCCGACCTCCCGGTAGGCGGCATGCATGTCCATGTGTTCCCTCACTGATTTCATAGAGGTGTCCCTTGGTCCGGAGCGGATGCTGGTTAGCACCGCAACCGTCACCGGCCAGGGGGCACCTCAGGTGGATGGTTCAGTGAGGGGTGGAGACTTCTCGTGGCCACAGGTGGGGACTTTCGTGGCCACCAGCGGGGACCTCAGATGGCCACCAGCGGGGACTTTCTCGTGGCCACGGACACATGATGGCGGGAGTTGCGCCTCACCGGACCGTGGATAGGTCAACTCGCGTTCGGCAAGAATCAACTCCCTTGAGCGCATCCAGAGCTCTTTCAGGGGTAGAGGGTCCTGCCAGACTCTCGTCTCCTTAAGAGGTGTAGCCCGGCGATCCTGCGCTTAGGCCCAGGACGCTCAAGGCAAGACCCGAGAGTGTCGATGTCCGATTGTGCGAAGTCCAACGACCAGGCGAGGAGGACGTCTTGCAACGCATGCAGGACGTTTCCAAGCGTGGTTTTGCAGGCAGATCTGACAGGACCCCAATGAACTCCGCAAGCATCAGTCGACGAGCCACTGTCATCGGAGCAGGGATGGCCGGGCTGTTTGCGGCTCGAGTCCTTTCTGACTATTTCGATGAGGTGGTGATCCTCGATCGGGACGACCTTCCCGCAAGCGCCCGACCTCGGTCCGGGGTACCTCAGGGCCGACACCTCCACACGATGCTCCCCGGAGGCTTGGAGATCGCATGCAGCTACTTCTCGGGACTCGCTGCCGATCTCGAGGGGGCGGGAGCGATTCGCTCCAGGTTTGGACAAGATGTCACCATCTTTCGACCCGACGGGCGGTCGTTCTTGGCTGCGGCCCCTCGGAGGGAGCCTCTGGAGACAGGAATCGTCTACTACTCCATGTCTCGCAGTCTGTTTGAACATTTGATCCGTCGTCGAGTGTCGGCGATCCCCAATATAGTGATCCGTTCACGCGCTGCAGTGCTCCGCCCTCTGCTCGCTGATGGATCGGTCAACGGTGTCGTGCTCGACGGTGGCGAAGAGGTGAGCGCCGATCTAGTCATCGACGCCAGTGGTCGGAATGCCCGCTCGATCAACTGGCTAGGCGATCTTGGCTACGAAGCACCTGCTGAATCGGTGGTCGGCTGTGACTTCGCCTATGCCAGCGCTGTCCTTCGGCCTGTCGACCCCGGGGCCATCCAAGGGTCCGGGGTTCTGGTGCTGCCCGACCCGGCAAGTGACACCCCGACGAGGGGCGGGTACCTCGTGCGGATAGAAGGCGACCGGTGGATGGCGGGCCTGGCCGGCCGATTCGGCGACTTCCCATCAGCGGACCCCGATGCGTGGCGAGCATTCGGGCGGTCACTGAACTGGCCGGGATGGGACGATCTGGTCGGATCAGCGGAACTCGAGGGAGCCCTATCCACCTTCCGGTTCCCCCGGTCGGTCCGCCGCCATTTCGAGAAGCTGGAGGACTTTCCCGAGGGACTCATCCCACTTGGGGACGCCATCTGTCACTTCAATCCTGTCTACGGTCAAGGGATGTCGGCCGCGGCCTGCGAAATTCGAGCGCTGGACCACGTACTTGAGCGCCGCTCACGGGATCGCTCGGGACTCCACGGCATCGCTAAGGAGTTCTTCCCCATGGCATCAGAGGCCACGCGCACGCCGTGGGCCCTCGCCGCTGGCTCTGACTTCATCGATCCCCGGACGACGGGCGACTTCCCGTCTGACGAGCTCGATCACCTGTTGCGGTACGTGCAGCTCGGGGCCCTCATCGACACCGACCCAGAAGCAGCCAGCCTCTTCGTCGACATCTACAACCTCCGAAAGCCGCTGTCTGCGTTGGAGGAGCCACCTTGGCTGGAGCGTCTGTCTGCGGAGGGCCGCCGGATCAGCAGCTAACCGACTGGATGAAGCCGCCCCGTGAGGCGGGTGACTCCTGGAGCGGAAGAACTGCTCAAGGGTGCCCCACTTGTGCTGGTCGGGGGCAGTCGATAACCAGCTCGAGCTGCGCTCGCGTCGACGGTCCAGGCCGCAATTGCTCTACCAGCGACCAAGGCCAAGAATCCCGGCAGCCGGCTGTCGATCATCAGACGCGATCAAGCCCGATCATTCGACCGCTCGAGCAAGTGCTCAGCTTCATCCAAGGATTCTGGCCTCTGGCGCCTGGCGCCCCCTATTCGTGCGCCGCTAGCACCCATTCGTGCGCCGCTAGATTTCGGATTCATTGGCGGGCCGATCTGACCCAATCAGAGACAAAAGTCCAGGTCGGCTACTTGATGTGCACCCCAGAGATGGCTCGTGAAATGATCAATCTTTGGATCTCGCTGGTCCCCTCGAAGATGGTGAAGATCTTCGAGTCACGGTGCCACCGCTCGACCGGGTACTCGCGGACGTAGCCGTAGCCCCCCAGGATCTGGATGGCCTCCTCGGTCACGTAGACGGCGGTCTCCCCG
>Ga0302267_10006774_pt1 | contig 11517 bp, 9 predicted proteins | sample III_Bog_E1_3_FD_194555 | JGI IMG/M metagenome (GOLD analysis project Ga0302267, IMG submission 194555) | Peat permafrost microbial communities from Stordalen Mire near Abisko, Sweden - III_Bog_E1_3 | ecosystem: Environmental > Terrestrial > Soil > Wetlands > Peat | place: Sweden: Abisko... | reverse complement strand
ACCGGGATCCCGAGCTCCACCTCGACCACCCCGGGCGACATCACGGCTCCGGACACGGTGACCAGGGTGGTTCCCGGGGCCTCCGGCGTGCCCAGCCCGCGGAACCACGTCGAGCCGTGACGGGCGATCAGCGCCACCTGGGCCAGGGTCTCGGCGTTGTGGACCAGGACCGGGCGGCGACCCACCTGCAGCGGCACCGACTTGTCGACCCGGAGGACCGGCCGGGCATCGCGGCGTTCGAGCCACGAGACCAACGCCGACTCCTCGCCGGTGACGTAGCGGGCCGGAGGCCGCACCACGGACACCGGGCGGCCGCGCCCGGCCCGGACGCGCTCGGCCAGGGCGCGCTCGACGGCACGCTCCGTCGGGTCCCGGTCGTCGGCCACGCAGAACACGATCTCCCGGGCGCCGGACAGTGCCGCGGCAACCTCGGCCCCGTCGAGCACGAGGTGGGGCGACCAGGCCAGCAGGGCGCGGTCCTTGGCGCTGGCCGGCTCGCCCTCCATGGCGTTGACCACGACCACCGGTCGGCGGCCGGACCGGGTGACGGCGTCCCACTTGGCGGCGGCCGGGAAACCGCCGCCACCCCGGCCGGTGAGACCGGAGGCCGCCACCTCGCGCCAGACGGCGTGACTCCAGTCGCGGTCGTCCCGGGGCGGCACGGCGAGCGGGCCGTGGAGGGCCAGGTGGGTGTCCAGGCCGGGGTCGGCCGGCCCGTCGGGGTCGGACCGGAGAAGACGTTCGGTGCGTTGCATGGTGGTGGTGGTCATCGGGATTCCCTCTCGAGGAGTCGTGTGCCGGTCGTGGGACGGGCGGGGTTCGTGGGACGGGCGGCGTGGCCGATCGGCCGGGCCGGGGCGGCGACCGGGGCGGGCGGGCGGTGACGGAGCGGCACGGCCCGGGTGGTCGCACCGTGCCGGTCCGCCTCGTCGCGGGTCGTCCGGTGGTAGCCGACCCGCCAGGCCAGGGTGCAGACGACGGCGACCGTGCAGAGCCCGGCGACGGCGTCCATCCACAGCTGGCCGGCATCGGTACCGGACCCCATCGCATGGGCCAACGCCAACGGCCAGCAGGCGTAGGCCAACCAGTGGAGGCCACGCCACACCCGTGGGGCGATCCGCCGGCGCAGTGCGCTGGAGATCGCCACGGCGAGCAGCAGGTCGACGGCGACGGTGCCGAGCCCGGTCCAGAACGTCTTGAACGGCGATGCGAACGGGACCACCACGGACGCGATCCCCACCTTGACGTAGGTGTCGACCACGGCGGTCACCACGTGGAGACCGAGGAAGACCAGCGCGAAGAGGGTCGCCCGCTTGTGCAGGTCGACCTGGGCGAAGGCCGGCCATCGGCGGGTGCGGACCCGGGATGCCGAAAGCATGCCGAGGACGGTCGTCACGGTCAGGAGGACCAGGGCCACAACCCCGGTGGCCCTGATCGTGTACCAGATGTCGGTGGTCATCGAGGTGGAGGTGGCGGCGAGCATCAGCGTGCCTCCGTCCCGCTCGGTGCGGCCTGCGCCACGGGCCAGTCGCCGACCTGGACGACCGAGCCGTCCGAGGCGATCAGCCGGGCGGCGATCCCGTGCGCGGCCAGGTTGTCGGGGGCGTCCTCGCCCCAGACGATCGCTGCCGTCGACCAGCCGTTGGCCTCGAGACAGCTCGGCGCCAGCACCGACACGAGGGCCCAGGTCGACGGGGCGACCTCCCCGGTCCACGGGTCGACGATGTGGTGGACCCGACGCCCACCCCGGCTCCAGGTCCGCGACGTGGTGCCCGAGGAGGCGAGGCCGCCGGACCGGAGGACGACGACGTCGTCGGCATCGCCCGGCTCGGTCCGTGCACTGAGCGCGATGCCCACCCCCCAGCCGTCGGCCGGGGACGGTCCGGCGACGGCGACGTCGCCTCCCAGGTTGACCAGGACACCGCATCCGAGCGCCTCGGAGATGCGCCGCGCCGAGCGGTCGGCGGCAAACGCCTTCCCCGTCGAGCCGAGGTCGACGTGCACCCCTGGCGGAATGGCCACGGTCCGGGTGGACGGGTCGAGCCGGACCCGCCACCAACCGGGGGCCGGAACGGCGGCCGGGGCGTCATGGGCGTCGACAACGGCGGCAAAGTCGCGGTCGTAGCCCAACTCGACCAGGGCGGACCCGATGGTCGGGTCGACGATGCCCGCGGTGCGGGCCGCTACGACGGCCGCCGCATCCAGTGCGGCGAACAGCAGCGGGCTGACCGGCACGGGACGACCCTGGCCCAGGCGCTCCACCTGCCGGAGCTCCGAGTCGGGGCGGAAGCGGCTGCACGCCTCGTCGAGGTCGGCGAGGTCGACGGCCAGCAGGCCGAGGGCGGCGTCGGCGACATCGGCGTCCTCGACCACCACCGAGGCCGTGGTCCCGATGGCGTCCATCGATCGGACGGACGGTGCCGGACGGAGTGCGGCGACGGTGCTCACGACTGCCCCGATGTCGTGGTGGCGACCGGTGTCGTGGTGGTCGGGGTCGTTGTCGTCGGTGTCGTGGTGGTGGTGGCCGTGGTGCCGGTGGTGGCCGTGGTGCCGGTGGTGGCCGTGGTGCCGGTGGTGGCCGCCGAGTGCGCGGTCGGCGAGGCGACGGCCACGCCGATACCGACGGCGGCGACGGTGGCGGTCACCCCCATGGCGACGGTGGCCCGGCGGATGCGCACGAGGGCCTCGTCCCGGGTACGGCTGCTGTCGTGGCGGTTGTTTCGGGACTGGGGGGCCATGGCTTCACCTTTCGTGGACGGGCACCGGGGCGATTCCGACCGGTGCGACCTGATGGACCCAGTGCACCGGTCCGACCGGGGAGTCAGCGTCGGCCCACCTGAGCGTCTCCTGTGAGTGTCCGAACCGGCCCCGCACCCCCCACGCCGGCCGGGCCGTGCTCACAGCCGACTCACAGCCGGGTCACACCTGCAGGTCAGAGCCCGGCGCGAAGCTGGCAACGCACGCAGACCACAGGGGCCACCCGCCCGACCCGAGGAGACACCGTGGAGCCCACCCGCAGCCAACGCATCCTGGTGGTCGACGACGAGCCGTCGATCGTCGACGCCGTCGCCACCTCCCTCCGCTACGAGGGGTTCGACGTGACCGAGGCGATCAACGGCCGCCTGGCGCTGGCCGCCGCCCAGGGCGACCCGCCCGACCTGATCGTCCTCGATGTCATGCTTCCCGACCTCGACGGCCTCGAGGTGACCCGCCGACTCCGCGCCGACGGGATCCGCGTACCCGTCCTGTTCCTGACCGCCCGTGATGCCGTCGAGGACAAGGTGGCCGGCCTCACGGTGGGCGGCGACGACTACGTCACCAAGCCCTTCGCCCTCGCCGAGGTGGTGGCACGGGTGCACGCCATCCTGCGGCGCGTGGGCGCCGAGCCCGAGGACGGCGGCATCCTGCGGTTCGCCGACATCCAGATGGACGAGAACGCCCACGAGGTCACCCGGGCCGGCCAGGTCATCCCCCTGACCGCCACCGAGTTCAACCTCCTCCGCTTCTTCCTCCTGAACCCCCGCCACGTACTGTCGAAGTCACAGATCCTGGACCACGTGTGGCACTACGACTTCGGCGGCGACGGCAACGTGGTGGAGACGTACGTCAGCTACCTGCGCAAGAAGCTCGAGGTGGCCGGCCCGCCGGTCATCCACACCGTGCGCCTGGTCGGGTACGCACTCCGCGAGCCGACGGCCGCCTGACCGTGTCCCTCCGCGCCCGCCTCCTCGTCGCCATCGGCGTCATCGCCCTGGTGGCGCTGCTCATCGCCGACGTGGTCACCTACTCGGCTCTCGAGTCCTTCCTCTACCAGCGGGTCGACCAGCAGCTGGCCAGCGCCCACGGACCCTACGAGCACGCCATCGACCAGGGCTACACGATCCCCTGCGTCGGCAATCCGGACCAGCCGCTCCCCTCCACCGGCACCGGCGGCACGGCCGGTCCGGGACCGGACGGCGGACCGTCCAACGCCCAGCTCACGCTGGCCGTGCAGGTGCGGACCAAGTCGGGCGCCCTGGTCGCGGGGTCCGGCTGCCCCGCCTATGTGGACGGGACCGCCTACACGCCCGCCATCAACGGGCCGATCACCGGCTTCACCACCGCCCCCGACGGGACGCAGGTGACCTACTTCGACGCCCCGTCCGCCCCGGCGGGCGGCCCCACCTTCCGGGTCCGGGCCTCGACGCTGGCCAACGGCGATCTGCTCATCCTGGCCCAGCCCCTGGGGGACACCCAGAGCACGCTCCACCGCCTGCTGGTCATCGAACTGCTGGTGACCGCCGGTGCCGTGCTCGTCGCGCTGGTCGCCGGATTCTGGCTGGTGCGCATCGGGCTCCGTCCGCTGCGCGACATGGAGACCGCCGCAGAATCGATCGCCGCCGGCAACCTGACCGAGCGCGTCCCGGGGGAGAACGACCGGACCGAGGTCGGCCGCCTCGCCGGCACCCTCAACGTGATGCTGTCGAAGATCGAGTCGGCCTTCGGCGCCCGGGTGGCGTCCGAGCAGCGCCTGCTCGAGTCGGACGCCCGGCTCCGCCGCTTCGTGGCCGACGCGTCCCACGAACTCCGGACCCCGATCGCCGCCGTGTCGGCCTACGCCGAGCTGTTCGGACGGGGCGCCTCCGAGCAGAAGGAGGACCTCGACCGGCTGATGCGGGGCATCGTCACCGAGACGGGCCGGATGGAGCACCTGGTCGCCGACCTGCTGCTCCTGGCCCGACTCGACGAGGGCCGGGTGATGGAGCTTCAGTCGGTCGACGTCGTGGCGCTGTGCGCCGAGGCGGTGCAGACGGCCCACACAGTCGGCCCGGGGTGGCCGGTGCGCTTCACCGCCACCCGTCCGATCGAGGTCCACGGTGACGCCACCGGCCTGCGCCAGGTCATCGACAACCTGCTCGGGAACGTCCGGGCCCACACTCCCGAGGGGACGACCACCGAGGTCGTGGTCGACGCCGATGACCAGGGCGCGGTCATCACCGTGTCCGACACCGGCCCCGGGATGTCGCCCGACCAGGTGGCCCACGTCTTCGAGCGCTTCTACCGCTCGGATCCCAGCCGTTCACGCCTGCACGGCGGCGCCGGCCTGGGCCTCTCGATCGTGGCGGCCATCGTGGCCGCCCACGGCGGGACGGTCACGGCGGCCAGCGTGCAGGGACGGGGCACGACGTTCACCGTCCGACTACCGGCGCCGGCCACCGGGGAACTGGCGCCCGGGGCGCCGCCGGCCATGCCGGCCGGGACCGGGCCGACCACCCCGCCCGGGGGCTGAGCGGCCGGTCACCCGGGCCCGGCGTGGCTACGAGACGGCCAGGCTCAGCGCCAGTGTGGCCAGGTTGCGGGTCCGCGGCTTCGTCGCCGTCTTCGTGTCCAGGACCTCGACGGTGAAGCCGGCGGTGCCGGCCGTCCTGGGAGTCCCCGAGATGACCCCGGTCGACTTGTCCAGGGTCAGCCCCTTCGGCAGGTGGGCCGACCCTGGGGCCAGCTTCCACGTGTAGGGGCCCGTGCCGCCCACGACGGTCAGCGCCGCCGAATACGGGGTCCCGTGCACCGCGGCCGCCAGCGTCACCGGGGTGATGGCCATGGGGGTCACCGTGAGCACCGCCGGCGCCGTGGTGGCCGAGCCCAGGGAGTTGGTGAACACGGCGCGGTACGAGGTGCCGTTGCCCGCGGCCGGTGCCGTGGCCGAGTACGTGGTGGACGTCGCCCCCGCCAGGTCCACCCAGGTGGCACCGCCGTCGGTCGACCGCTGCCACTGGACGGTCGGGACCGGGCTACCCGAGGCCGCCGCCGAAAGGGTGAATGACTGGCCGACCGCCACCGAGGTCGACGCCGGCCCGGACGTGACGACGGGACCGGCCGCCGGGCCGGCGCTGTCGTCGAGCGAGAGCGACACGTTGGTGGCGGACAGGTAGGACTGCGCCCGGCCACGGACCCACTGGATGGCCGTGGTGCCCGTGCAGCAGCCGGTGGCCGTGGTGCCGTCCCACAGGAAGTAGCCGCCGACCGACGTCACCGACAGCCGGTAGGCGTGGGTGGCGGACACCGCGGTGGCCGGGATGGAGATCTGGAACTCGGTCTGGCCGTCGGCGGCCGGCGTCTGGGTGACCTGGGCGACCGGCACGACGCTCAGCTGGGTGAGGGTGCCCTCGATGACCGGCCCGTTCGGCAATGCCGTCGAGCTGCCCCACACCCCGTCCTGCAGCGCCACCATGAAGCCGGCCTCGCCGGACGCCACCCCCCACCAGGTGACCGTGTCGACGGTGCCGTCGGCGGGAGGCTGGAAGGCCTGGGAGTACACGGTGCTGTCGGCGTCGCTGCCCTGCTGGTTGTCGAGCTGGGCCAGCAGCGTCGGGTCGGAGGTCGGCGTGAACGCCATCGACGACTCGAATCCGGAGGTGAACGTGGAGGGGGCGGTGTAGACGTTCACCGGTGCGGCGGAGGCTGCCTGACCCCCGAGGGCCAGAACCGGGAGGGCGGTCAGCGCCCCCAGGGCGGCGATCAGGAAGCGCTTGTTCACGGAGTCGTCCTTCGTTCGGCGTCGGTGGCCCGGTCGGGCACGCCGGCACGGTACGGGGCCAACGTGACACCCACATGACGACGGCCCACGCCTGGGCGGACGTGGATTCACAGGCGGGCCACAGGTTGCTCCCATGGTGGACGGAGCCGCCGTGCCCACAGTGTCGCCATGGAACTGACGCCACTCCCCCGCCCCCGGCCGGACGATGCGGACGCCGCGGTCCAGCTGGACATCGTGATCCCCGTCTACGACGAGGCCCGGCAGCTGGCGGCCAGCGTGACCGCCCTGCGCTCGTTCCTCGACGCCTCGTTTCCGCTGGCCACGGTGGTCACCATCGCCGACAACGCCAGCACCGACGACACCTTGTCGATCGCCACCGGGCTGGCGGCCAGCCTGCCCGGCGTCCGGGTCCTGCACCTCGACCGGAAAGGTCGGGGCCGTGCGCTGCGGGCGGCGTGGTCCACCAGCCCGGCGCCGGTCGTCGCCTACATGGATGTCGACCTGGCCACGGGGCTCGATGCGCTCCTGCCCCTCGTCGCCCCCCTGCTGTCGGGCCACAGCGACGTGGCCATCGGGACCCGCCTGGCCCCCGGGGCGCACGTGGTCCGCGGCGCCCGCCGCGAGGTGATCTCCCGGTCGTACAACTTCCTGGTGCGCACGACGCTCGGGAACGCCTGCACCGACGCGCAGTGCGGGTTCAAGGCGATGCGCAGCGACGCCGCGGCCGTGGTCCTGCCGCTGGTCGAGGACGACGCATGGTTCTTCGACACCGAGGTGCTGGTCACCGCCCGGCGGCTCGGGCTGCGGATCCACGAGGTCCCGGTCGACTGGGTGGACGACCTCGACTCGAGGGTCGCCGTGTCCCGCACCGCATGGCTGGACCTGTGCGGCATCGCCCGCATGGTCATGCCCGCCTCGCGTCGCCGCGCGGCGGCGGCCCGTCGTCGCCTGACCGGTCGGGCTCCGGCTGGAGCCCGACCGGCGGTCGATACCCCGGTCGAGCCCACGTCGGCGTCGCCGACCGACGCCGGCGACGAGGTCTTTGCCGATGAGCTCCTGCGCTTCGCCGGGGTGGGCGTGGTCAGCACGCTCGCCTACATGGCGCTGTTCGCCCTGCTGGAACCGTCGCTGGGCGGCTACGCGGCCAACGCCCTGGCCATCGTGGCCTGCAGTCTGGGCAACACGGCCGCTCACCGGGGTATGGCCGGCACCGTCAGCCACGGCCTCGACCGGGCGCACCGGGTCATGACGGCGACGGCCCTGCTCGGCGTCAGCCTGGTCTTCACCACCACGGCCCTCGCCCTCACCCGCGCGCTGGGGCTCGATGCGCTCGTGCCCGAACTCGTGGCGGTCACCGTGGCCAACCTGGCCGCAGCCGCCTTCCGCTTCTCCATCCTCCGGACCTGGGTGTTCCGGCCCCGGTTCGGCACCCATCTCGGGTCCGTGACCCTGACCGACGACGTCGTCCGGACCCGGGCGGACTCGCGTGCGGGCTCGCGTGCGGGCACGCCGGCGACCCCCGAGGAGATCTCCCGATGACGCCCACCACCTCCGGCGGGACCACGCCCCCCGACGGGACGTCGGCCGTGGCCGTGGTCGACGCCCCCGGCTGGGCGATCTACGGGGGCAGGTCCCCGGCCGGCGGGCCGCACAGCGGGACCGACGCCGCCGAAGGTCGTGCCGTCGACGACTCGACACCCGGGCCCCCGGCCGGCTGGGGCCGGCGCCTCGTCCGAGGCCGTCCCGCCGACCCGGTCTGGGTCCGACCGGCGCTCCTCGCCCTCCTGGTCGGGACGGGCGCCCTCTACCTGTGGAGCCTCGGCAGCTCCGGGTGGGCCAACAGCTTCTACTCGGCCGCCGTCCAGGCCGGCACCAAGGGCTGGAAGGCGTTCTTCTTCGGCTCGTTCGACAGCTCGAACTTCATCACCGTCGACAAGCCGCCTGCATCGCTATGGGTGATGGAGCTGTCGGCCCGGATGTTCGGGGTCAACTCGTGGAGCATCCTCGTCCCCCAGGCCCTCGAGGGCGTGGCCACGGTGGGGCTGGTCTACCTGTGCGTCCGCCGCTGGTTCGCCCCGGGCGCCGCACTGCTCGCCGGCACCGTGGTGGCACTCACCCCGGTGGCCACCTTGATGTTCCGGTTCGACAACCCGGATGCGCTGCTGACCCTGCTGCTGACCGGTGCCGCCTACGCCACCATCCGCGCCGTCGAGGCCGGGCGCACCCGGTGGCTGGTACTGGCCGGGGCGCTGGTCGGGTTCGGATTCATCACCAAGATGCTCCAGGCCGTCATCCTCGTGCCCGTCCTCGGGCTCGTCTACCTGGTGGCCGGTCCGCCCAAGATCGGCCGCCGCGTCGTCCAGCTCGTGTGGTGCGGTGTCGCCCTGGTCGTGGCCGGGGGCTGGTGGGTGGCCGCCGTCCAGCTCACCCCGGCCGCCGACCGGCCCTACATCGGTGGGTCGACCGACAACAGCCTGCTCAACCTCATCTTCGGCTACAACGGCATCGGCAGGCTCAGCGGAAAAGAGACCGGCAGCGTGGGGGGCGGTGGTCCCGGTGGGGCGGCCGGTGGCTCCATGTGGGGGCCGACCGGATGGGACCGGCTGTTCCTCAAGTCGTTCGGCGGACAGGTCTCGTGGCTGATCCCCGGCGCCCTGATCGGCCTGGTCGCCGTGCTGTGGCTCACCCGGCGGGCACCCCGGACCGACCGCACCCGGGCCGCCTTCCTGCTGTTCGGCGGCTGGCTCCTGCTCACCGGGCTGATCCTCAGCTACGCGCAGGGGATCATCCATCCGTACTACACGGTGGTCCTGGCCCCGGCGATCGGCGCCCTCGTGGGCATGGGCGCCTGGGTGCTGTGGAGCCGTCGGGGCGAGCTGTTCCCCCGGCTGGCGCTGGCCACGGCCGTCGTCGCCACCGTGGCGTGGTCGTTCGTGCTCCTCGGGTGGAGCCCCGGCTGGTACCCGGCGCTGCGCTGGGTGATCCTGCTGGGCGGACTGGGCGCGGCGGCGGCTGTCGTCGCCCTGCCCCGTGCCCGCGGCGTGCTGGCCGCCGGGATCGCCGCGGTCGGGATCACCGCGGTGCTGGCCGGACCCGCGGCCTACTCGCTCGACACCGCATCGACCCCCCATGCCGGCTCCATCCCCTCGGCCGGGCCCGCGGTGACCGGCGCCACCGGGCCCGGCGGATTCCCCGGCGGATTCCCCGGCGGTGCGGGCCGGTTCCCGCGAGGTGCCGGCCGGTTCGCCGGTGGCTTCGGCGGTGGTGGCGGCCCGGGCGGTGCGGCCGGCTTCACCCCGCCGGCCGGCTTCACCCCGCCGGCGGGCGGCGGGTTCCCCGGCGGTGGGTTCCCCGGAGGCGCTCCGGGGACCGGAGGAGGAGCGGCCCGGGTGGCGGGTGGCCCCACGGCCGGCGGAGGTGCCGGCGGTGGGCTGCTCAACGCCTCGACCCCGGGCCGTCAGTTGACCGCACTCCTCCGGGCCGACGCCTCCCGGTACTCGTGGGTGGCGGCCACCACCGGGTCCAACTCGGCATCGGGCTACCAGCTCGGATCGGGTGAGCCGGTGATGGCCATCGGCGGCTTCAACGGCACCGACCCGACGCCCACCCTGGCCCAGTTCCAGAAGTACGTGGCCGCGGGCCGCATCCACTACTACATCAGTGGTGGCGGGGGCGGATTCGGGCCGGGCGGGTCGTCGACCACCTCGGACTCGGCTGTCATCTCCTCCTGGGTCGCCGCCCACTACACGGCACGGACCGTCGACGGCGTGACGGTCTACGACCTCACCGCGCCGAGGGCCTGAGCACGGACCCCTAGGCTGGACCGGACGACCGACATGCCCGGGAGGCACCAGATGAGCGACACGGCGCACGGCGCGGCATGGACGTCGGGCGACCGCTTCCCCTCACTGGCGGCCCGCGACCTCGAGCGCACCGGGCGCACCCTGCCCGGCGCCTTCACGGGAGCGTGGAACCTGGTCGTGGTGGCCTTCCGGCGCCAGCAGCAGTCGCAGGTGGACACCTGGGTGTCCTGGCACGGGTCGGTGGCCCCCGACCGGCCCGGGTTCGAGTGCTGGGAGATCCCCGTCATCGGGACGATGTGGTCACCGGCCCGGTCGTTCATCGACGGCGGGATGGCCCAGGCCGTCCGGGAGACCCACGCCCGGCAGCACACGCTGACCGTCTACACGAACGTGGCCAAGGCCACCTACGCCCTCGACATCACCGACACCGGGACCGTCACCGTGCTGCTGGTCGACGGCGACGGCCGGATCCGCTGGCGCACGACCGGCGAGTCCGACGATGCATCGACCGCCGAGGTGCTGACCCTCGTCGACGCACCGGCGGCGGGGTGACGGCGGCACCCGGGACCATCGGACACGGGCGGGATGCGGCACCGCCGGGAACAAGGTCACCGTCCGCGGCGTCCGCCAGGTAACCACCGCCGCGGGGGCGGCACCCGGGCCGGGTAGAGTGCGACCTGCGTCGGCGGGGTGAGGCTCACGGGAGACGACGGTGGTGATCTCGAGTGCACATGCGACGGGACGTGGAGTGATGCGTTGAGCACGGTGGTGCACGACTACCCCCCCACACTGGATTCCGATCGCCTCCCCGTGACGTCCGTGACCCGCTGGTCGGACCCCCGGACGCGGCGTCGCATCGGGTTCTGGCTGGGCGTCGTCCTGTACGCGTCGCTCTCGGCCATCGCCTACCTGCACGTCTTTCCCGCCAACGGACATCTGCTCTTCTCGGGCGCGGGCGGGGACGTCGCCCAGGAGACCTGGTTCCTGAGGTGGACGTCGTTCGCCATCCTGCACGGGCACAACCCCTTCGTCACGAACTTCGTCGACTACCCGCGTGGGGCGAACCTGGCTCAGAACACGACCATGCCACTGCTCGGGATCCTGGCCACCCCGGTCACGTGGATCGCCGGCCCCGTCGGTGCCGCGAACTTCATGTTCTGGCTGGCTCCGACCGCGTCAGCCTCCGCGTGCTACTTC
>Ga0302267_10006773_pt1 | contig 11520 bp, 8 predicted proteins | sample III_Bog_E1_3_FD_194555 | JGI IMG/M metagenome (GOLD analysis project Ga0302267, IMG submission 194555) | Peat permafrost microbial communities from Stordalen Mire near Abisko, Sweden - III_Bog_E1_3 | ecosystem: Environmental > Terrestrial > Soil > Wetlands > Peat | place: Sweden: Abisko... | reverse complement strand
CGTTACGCGGCGGTTACGCTGGCTCGTGACGCTGCTCCTGACCGGCCACCCGCAAATTCCAGCCGAAACCGCGACCTGGGGCCAGCTCTCGCGCTGGCCCGCCGGTTGCTTATGCTCCTCCCCGAACGCAACGAGGACGAGGCCGTCCTCTCCGACCCGCGGCGGGTCAGGTTCGAATGGGAGACGATCATGAAGCTCAACGGCACGACGATGATGGCGGTAGTGATGATGGTCGGCACGCTGGCGGCGACCGGCTGCAGCACGGCGAGCGCGGCGGACACCGGGGCGGTGGCGCCCGAGGAGACCGCGGCCACGGCGCCGGTGGACGACAGCAAGGCCGCCACCAGCGCGACCGCCGGCGTCGAGCAGGATGCGCGCGGCTTCCACTACTTCGCTCCCTTCGCGCCGCCCGCGGCGCGGGTCGAGTTTCGCGGTGTCGCCCCCAGCGCGCGGCACTTCTGGGCGCCCGGGTACTACCGCTACAACGGGCGCGAGCACGTGTGGATGGGGGGGCGCTGGGAGCTGCGGCGCGACGGCTTCGAATTCTCCGGCCCGCGCTGGGTGAACCGCTTCGGCCGACACGAGTACCTCCCCGGCCGCTGGGTTCGCCGGTTCTGAGCCGCGCCCACGAGCGACCCTCGCCGCGGGAGCCGCTGCGAGCCGCAGTGCCGCCGACCGGGGGCCCGCCCACCGCCAGCGGTGCGGCGGGCTTCGTGGTTCGGGGAGTCCCGCGCACAGGGGCGCTTCTCCGCTGCGTCACGGCGCGGGTGGATTGAATGCGTCGTGGATCCGTCAATCCGAGGACGGGAGGCGACCTGCGCCTCCCGCGACAATCCCTGGCGAGGATCGGATGGGCAAGAACAAGCGGTCGGAGCGTCTCGATCCCGACGAGGTCCTGCAGGGCCGCGTCCGGCCCAACGCGCGCGAGCTGCTCACGTTGATCCATGACGTCAATCCCTCGGGGCACGAGCTCCCCTCCAGGGACAACGCTCGCCGCTACGCCCTGAAGAGCCGGCTCCAGAGCCTCCTCGTGCGCCGCTTCCCGGACGAGATCCTCGTGGAGCCGGGGGACGAGCCGGCCGTGGTCGGCCTGCGCCATCGCGCCTCGGGCGCGGACGCGTGCCACGCGCTGCTGGCCACGCTCGACGAGGACGCCCGGTCGTGGGTCCAGCTCCAGCTCGATCTCGGCGGCGACGAGGAGGAGGGCGCCCGGACGCTCACGCCTCGCTCGGAGGTGCCCTCGGGGCCGCGCTCGGGCGCGCCGCTCGACGATCTCTCCACGGACGAGCTGCTCCGACGGGGCCGGGCCGCGCTCAAGGACTACGACTACCCGGCCGCGCACGAGCGCTTCCTGGCGGCGTTCGAAAGGGGTCATCGGGAGGCGGCGCTGCTCGTGCTCACCGTGCTGGTGGAGCACCTCGGCCTGGATACGGAGGCGCTGGCGCACGAAGAGCCCCTCGACGACGCCGCGCTCGCCGCGCCCGAGATCCGCCTGCTCCTCGCGCTCGCCGCGGCCCGGACGTACCAGCGCCCACGCGCGCTCCGCCTCGTCCGCGCCGAGGGGGGTGATGCGGCGGCCGAGGTCTTCGCGGCCCTCGCGCGCGGCGCGATCGAGCGGGACGAGCTCGATCACGCTGCAGCCGACGTGAGTGAGATCCAGCGCCGCGGGCCCTCGCATCCGGCGCTCCTCGGCCTCGGAGACAGGGTCAAGATGCGCCGAGCGGAGGAGCGCGCGCCGCTCGAAGGCGAGGCGCAGCGGCTCTTCCACGAGGGGCGCTACGACGAGGCCGAGGCCCAGGCGAAAGCCCTCGCGGCGCGGTGGCCGGAGAGCGCCGTCGCCCAGGCCATCACCCGCGCCGGGCAGGAGCGGCGCCGCCGCGACGAGGCCCGGGCTCTCGGCCGGCAGGGTAGCGCGGAGCTCGCGGCCGGCGATGCCGCGCGTGCGCTCGGCCTGCTCCGGCGGGCAATCGCCATGGGCCTCCCGGACGACGACGCCGCGGTTGCACAGAGGGACGTGGCGCTCGCCGAGGCCGCGGAGCGCGAGAGGGCCGAGCGAGAGCGGGCCGCGATCCTGGTCCACTCGCTCAAGCACGGCGGGCCCACGCTCCGCGCCCTGACGGAGTATCTCACGCTCGACGAGCCCCGGCGCCTGATCGTCCTCCAGGCGTGCCGGCTCGTCGAGCTCGCGTACCTGGAGCAGGCCGGCTTCCTCGGCGCCGGCTCCGACGCGAGGGCGGCCGCACAGGCGGTGATCGCGCTCCAGCGCGCCATCCACGTCAGCCAGACCGATCCGGGCAGCGCGGTCGATCTCATCACCGCGCACTGGGCCCACCTGCATCCGATCCCCGACGCCGGCACCGCCCTCCACACCGCGCACGAGCTCGCCGGCCTGCGCGCCCATCTCGACGCCCAGCGGCAGTTCACCGAGGGGCTCCGGGCCATGGACGGCACGAAGGAGGGCCTCGCGCGCGCGCTCAAGATCTTGTCGGGCGTGCGCCGGGAGGATCTCCCGGACCCCGAGAAGCTCGATTCCATCCGGGTGAGCATGCGCCTGATGTCGGAGCGCATGGACCGCGCCGTGGAGATCGGCAAGCTCCGCGAGGCCGGTCGGCTGGTGGAGGCGCGTGATGCCCTCGACGCGATGATGCGCTTCGAGGAGAGCGCTCGCTCGACCGACCCCGACATGCAGGACCCGGCCATCGACTGGAAGGCCAAGCGCGACGAGGTCATGGCGCAGATCGCCAAGCAGACCGACCTCCGGCTCTCGGCGCCCCCCTCGGACGAGCACCTGCTCGGGGTGGAGGCCCCCCGGCTCCTCGACGTGCCCGAATCGTTGCTCCCCGGCGGCCAGGAGATCCTGCTGGTCGAGTGTCGCCTGGGGATCATCTTCCTCCAGACCCTCGACGTCGCCTCGGGGCGCGTCCGGCGGCGAGCGACGGTCAGGATGAGCAAGCCCTTCGAGGTCGGGCGCGTACAGCAGCGCGCCGGCCGCGTCGTCCTGCTGGGCTCGGGGGAGACGCGCATCGATATCTGCGTGGACCGGTGGGAGATTGTCAGCGCCGTCTCCGGAACCAACCCCGAGAACCGAACGGACCAGGCCATCCTCGCGCCCGGCGGCCGCTTCCTCTGGGTCACCGAGCGGCGCGACGGCTGGTGGACGAGGATCTCGGTCGACGACTCCGAGCGCCACGCCTACGTCAAGGACTTCAGCGATCCGGCGTTCCAGGTGACCATCCGCCCCTTGCTGGGGCTCGAAGAGCCCCGGGTGATCGCGGTGCGCGACCGGGCCTCGCTCACCGTGTACGAGGCGCGAGGCGCGCCCATCGGGCCCACCCAGGAAGGGCTCCCCGTGCTCCCTCTCGGCGCGGTGGTCCACCCGAGCGGCAAGGGGATCTTCGCTCTGATCCGCGATCAGCGCGCCGACGGACGAGCGCGGACGCGCTGGGCCGAGCTCGCCGCCGACGGGGCCCCACGGCCGCGGACCGTGCCCACCCGCGACGGCGAGCTCGTCGGGATCGATCCGGACGCTCCCTGCGAGACCGCGGTCGACCTCGGCGCCCAGGTCGCCTTCGTCCTCGGGACCACGCCGGAAGGCGCACGCCACCTCTTCGCGTTCGCTTCACGCGACGGGGCGCTCGCGCCGTGCTTCGACGTCGAGGTGCCGGCTCGGGTGACCCTCGCCCAGGACCCTTCGGCGCGCGCGGTCATGGCCCTCTCCCCGCACGAGCACGGCGTCGAGATCGTCCGGCTGGGCGCGTCGCCGCCGGTCTTCCAGGCGGCCGTGCCCGATGCGCCGCCGCTCGATCTCGACGCCCTGATCCTCGCGCCCCGGCGGCCGTGCGCGCCCCGCGGCCGGCGGCTGTGGACCGTCTCGTTCGAGACGTTCCCTGCCGGGCTGCTGGGGCTCGAGTACCTCTACCTGTACGAGGGTGCCGAGCGCCGGAGGTTGATCGCCGACGCCCTCGACGAACGCGAATTGATCGTGCCGCGCTACGCGGTGATCCTCCGGGTCCCCAAGCCGGGCTTCGCGGAGGACTTCGCCGCCGCCGTGGAGGCGCGCTTCCCCGGCGATCCCGAGATGGCCCAGCTCCCCGCCCAGCGCGCCGCCCGCGCCGGCGACTGGGCCAGCGTGAAAGCTCGGCTCGCCCCCCTCGATCCCACCCCGCTCCGCGACGCCGCCGCGCAGCATCACGATCACCTGCTCGGCGTCGCGCTCCTCATGACGGGCGACGCGGGCGAGGCTCGCCGGGTCCTCGCCCGAGGCGCGGCCCGCCCCGGCTGCTGCGACCTCTCCACGGCGCTGGCGCTGGTAGGCGAGCCGTCGCCGGGCCCCGCGGGTGCCGCCGTGCGCGCGCTCGAGGGTCGGCTCCGTGCAGCCGACGCTCGTCTCGCCGCGGGCGATCCCTCCGGCGCTCGCCGGGCCCTCTCGGGGCTCGTGATACGCGAGGCGCGCGAGGTGCAGACCCTGGCTCGGCGCGCCCGCGCGTGGCTCCAGGAGCCGGACGAGACCGCGCCGGGCGGCGAGGCGCTCGACGGCTTCTCCCGCCGCCTCTCGCTCGCCGCCTTCGTCGACGCCCACGCCTGCAAGGCGCCCACGCTTCGCCGCGAGCTCCCCTTCTCCGACGCGCGCTGGGACGAGCCCACGCTCGACGCTCTGGCTGGGGAGGCCAAGGCGTGGCTCGACGAAGATCGGAACCGACCGAGGCCTCCCGTGCCGTGAGCCGCTCCCGGCGACCTCCACCGCGTGATGACGCCGGCCCCGCGGCTGGCGCGGCTCGTGGCGCTGGTGCGGCGAGCGGCTGGGCGCCGGCGCACCCTCCAGGCTCGCTACGAGTGCGGCGCCGCGGTCTTCTGGTAGCTCGGCCGCGCGGTCATGGCGGCGCCGACGCGCTTCATGTTCGGGCACTCGGCGAGGATCGCCTGCCCCTCGGGGAACATGCTCGTGTAGGCCAGGATGGGCGCCAGGAAGAGGTCGGCCAGGCTCAGCGTCTTGCCCGCCAGCCAGTCGACGCCCTCCAGCCCCTGGTCGATGAGGCGCAGATCCCGCTTCAGGTGGGGGAGGGCGGCGTCGATGGCGGCCCGGTCGGGCTTGCCCTCGGCGCCCTTGGGGAAGAGGTAGGCGAAGGCGTATTTGCGGATCAAGTCGTCGTACACGTACGCGTTGATGGCGCTGATCCACTGCTCCATGGTGGCGCGCTCCACCGCCGTCGCGGGCACGAGGGCGGGGCCGGGGAAGACCTCGTCGAGGTAGCGGGCGATGGCGCTCGACTCGTAGACGTGAACGGCGCCGTGCGCGAGGGCCGGCACGCGGCCGAAGGGGTGAACGTCCGCGCTCACCGCGCTCCCGGGCTCGATGGGGGACATCTCGGAGGAGACGCCCTTCTCCTCGCACACCATGCGGACGGTGCGCACGTAGGTGCTCTGGGGGAAACCGAAGATGATGACATCGCTCATGGTCTTGCTCTCTGCTGCGCGGGGTCCGGGGTGTGGGCGCCGCGAGGCCCCGACGCTGGCACCAAGAGGTCGAACGGGGAGCCGCGCGATCGACAGGGGCGCGCGCTTTTCTTTCTCCGGGGAGAAACCGCGCCTTCGGGGGGCCGCCGATCCCAGGCGGCGGCGCCCGTCGGGCGACGGGGCGTGGCCGATCTCATCCCCCGATGTGGACGGGGGGTCGCTGGGACCTGCGGCGCGACGGCTTCGAGCTCTCCGGCCCGCGCTGGGTGAACCGCTTCGGCCGACACGAGTACCTCCGCGGCCGCTGGATTCGCCGGTAGGCCCTCGCCGCATGCGGTCGACGCGCCTCATGCACCTGGTGCGACGCAAGCCTTGACGGTCACGCGCCGAGCGGTCATCCGCTACGCGATGAAGAACTTACGCTTGGCTACTATCACCGTGATCGCCGTCGGCTGCGGGGCCGCGTCGGAGCTGCCGATCGGTGCCGGCGCAGGCGGGGCCGCGCACCACGCGACAGGGAGCACGTCCATCGGCAGCGGGGGCGCTTCGACCGGAGCTTCCGCGGTGGGCGGCGGCATCGGGGGCACGAGCGGTAGCGAGGTCGGAGGCGGAGGTGCCGCCGGGGCGTCGACCAGCACCGGCGGTGGCACCGGAGGCTCGACGGGCCCGGGCGACGCGGGAGTTGCGTGCGCCGCTCCCTCGGATTGCCCAGCGCCCAAGACGACGTGCGCGACGGCGGCCTGCGTCGACGGTGCCTGCGCCTCGTGGCCGGTGGCCGGGGGCACGAGCTGCTCGGACAGCGGCGGCGACGCGTGCGATGGCGCGGGTCACTGCGTCGCATGCATGCAGGACAGCGACTGCGGCTCGAACGCTCTCTGCAACCTCTGCCCGCCGACCGTCGAGCTCTGCATCGCTCCGATCGCGCCAGCCTGGGCGCTCGCGCCCGGCGTCTGCAAGAAGAAGCTCAGCCCGTGCACCTTCACCGAGGACCCGGGGGTGTGCGGGCCGCTCGACAGCTACGATCTCAGCCCTGGCCCTGGTTGGATGGCCTACGACGGCACGAACATCTGGTTCACGGATCTGACGGACGATCTGGTGACGGAGCTGTCTCCGGGCGGCGACGTGATCGGGTCGTTCCTCGCGGGAAAGTGGCCGGCAGGGATCGCCTTCGACGGCGTCCACATGTGGGTCGTCAACAACGGCGACAGCACGGTGACCGAGCTCTCGCCGAAGGGGGAGGCGCTGGGCACCTTCCACGTCGGCTCGTCCCCATCTGGCATCGCGTTCGACGGAACGAACATGTGGGTCGCGAACACTCTCGACGGCACGGTCACGGTGCTCTCGCCCTCCGGCAAGACGGTCGGGACCTACGACGCGGGGAGCGGCGCCTTCGAGATCGCCTTCGACGGCACGAACATGTGGACGACGCGCCTCGCTCCCGGCCCGGGCCTGATCGTGAAGCTCTCGCCGAGCGGCAAGACGATCGGTGCGTACTCCACGCCGGGCGGTGCGACGCCCGAGTCCCTCGCGTTCGATGGCACCCACATGTGGATCACCTACGCGGGCCTCTCGTCCGCCCCAGGCTTCGGTCTCCTGCAGCTCGCGCTGGACGGCACCCAGCTGTCGACCCGGTCGATCACCGTGACCGGGGAGCGAGGCGTGCTCGCGTTCGACGGTACGAACCTGTGGCTCGCCGACGGCAACACGGTCATGAAGCTCCGGTCCGGAGCGCCCGTCGAGACCTTCGCCCTCGACGGCGCCCTCGGCCCCGTCGTCTTCGACGGCGCCCACCTGTGGGTCGCCACCAACACGGGCACCGCGACGGGGATCACCGAGCTCTGACCGAGCGCGGCGGCGCCACCGAGCCGACTCGCAGCGGTCAACCGGTGGCCGCGTTCGAGCAGCTCGGCGGCGGAGTCGACGATGTCACTGGGTGTCACGAGCCTGCGCCCGATAGGCACGGGAGGCCACGGCGAGCGAGCCGGATCCTCCACGCGGTCAGGTAGGCGAGCGGCGTGGTGCCCGCGACCTGCTTGAAATGCTCGGCAAAGGCGGCGCGTGACATCGCGCAGACCTCGGTCATCAGCCACTGCAGCGTCGCCGCGCGCGGCGAGCTCGTGGAGATCACGATCGTCGGCGGCAGCGTCGCCCGGAACCACGCGACGTCGTCGGCGGCGAGCAGCACCTCGCCTCCGACCATCGCGAACGCGTCACCGGCGCCGACGTGCGCGCCCTTGCGCTCCTGGAGCAGCGCCGCCAGCTCCGTCGGGCTCTCCGTGAGGTCGCTGCCCATCACCGCGACGCTGGCCGCCGTGCGCAAGACGACGTCGCCGGCGCCGAGCGTGATCGCGGCCTCGCGTCCGCTCTTCATGCGCGCGGTGCCGCGCACGATGCCCCAGAACTTGATGCCATTCGCCGGAGGAAACCGCACGGCCCAGCGGCCGCCGGCGTAGAGCGTGCCCGACACCACGGATCGCGCCGCGACGACGCCGAGCACATTCGAGAGCGGGTCCATGTCTGGACTCTGGAGCATGTCCCCTGGACGTTGAAGCATTCCGCGTCCCGCGTGGCGTCGCTACGGTGGTGTCATGAAGACCTGGTTGATCACGGGGACGAGCACCGGCTTTGGCCGGATCATGACGGAGAAGCTGATCGCGCGCGGCGACCGCGTCGCGGCCACGGTGCGGGATGGTCAGGCGCTCGCGGCGATCCAGAGCGACCGCCTGTGGACGGCCGAGCTGGACCTCACCGACCTCTCGGCGATCCGCGCGGTGGTCGATCGCGCGTTCGCCGACCTCGGCACGATCGACGTGGTTGTCTCGAACGCGGGCTATGGCCTCATGGGCGCCGCCGAAGAAGCGAGCGACGCGCAGATGCTGCACGTGATCCAGACCAACCTGCTCGGCTCGATGCAGCTCGTGCGCAGCGCGCTGCCGCACCTGCGCGCGCAGGAGCACGGCCGGCTGCGGCCTCCGCCATCTGCTCGAGCTCCGCGCAGCACTGGACGAGCTTGTGCCTGGCGCTCTGGCGGTCTCCCCGCTCCGGCGTCCACGCGCGGCGCACCACGAGCCCGGGCTCGGCCACGGGGCGCCGGCGCAGCACCACGTCCTCGGCGTCGGCGGCGGGGGCCGCCAGCGTCGGCGGCGCCTCGGCGGCCACGACCCTGGCGGTCGGCCCGCGCGGCTCGACGCCATGACACCCGAGGAGCAAAGGGAGAGCGAGGAGGCGACGCACCGGCGCAGGGTACTTCGACGAGGCCCTGGAGCGGGGCGGCGACGAGCGGCTCGGACGGCTTCCGCCCGCCGCCTCGTCCACCAGCGCCTCGACCGCGACGTGGAGGCCCACGACCCATCCTCGTGGACCCGCCGACAGCCGGGAGCCTCGCGCCGTCGCCGGGGAGCCGTGTGCTCAGCTTCCGCCCGCGCCCCTGCGCCCGCGTTACGCGCGGGTTACACCTGTTCGTGACGGCCCTCGGCGGCAGCACGCACGGATTTCGGCGCGAACCCGCGATCTCCAGAGCACCTCGGCGCTGGCCCGCCGGTTGCTTAGCTCCTCCCCGAACGGTAACGAGGACGAGGCCGTCCTCTCCGACCCGCGGCGGGTCAGGTTCGAAAGCGAGACGATCATGAAGCTCAACGGCACGACGATGATGGCGATGGTGATGATGCTCGGCACGCTGGCGGCGACCGGCTGCAACACGGCGAGCGCGGCGGACACCGGGCCCGTCGCCCCCGAGGAGACTGCAGCCATGGCGCCGGTGGACGACAGCAGCGCGGCGACCAGCGCCAGCAGCGGCGTCGAGCAGGACGCGCGGGGCTTCCACTACTTCGCCCCCCATGGGCCGCCGGCGGCGCGGGTCGAGTTTCGCGGGGTGGCCCCGAGCGCACGGCACTTCTGGGCACCCGGGTACTACCGCTACAACGGTCGCGAGCACGTGTGGGTGGGTGGGCGCTGGGAGCTGCGGCGCGAGGGCCTCGAGTTCATCGCCCCGCACTGGGTGAACCGCTTCGGCCGGTTCGAGTACCTCCCCGGCCGCTGGGCTCGCCGGGTCTGAGCCGCCCACACCGTCCACCACCGTCGGCGCGCCGAGGTGGGCGCCGATGCGGTCGCTCCCATGCCCGCAGCACGAGCCCGGGCGTGGCGAAGACCACTCGCGTATCGTCGCTCGCGCGCTTCTCGTCCTTCACGCGGTAGCCGACCGAGCGCCGAGCGGCGCGCTCTCGAGGTCTGCCACGCGCTGCGCGAGGGCTCGACAGGCGACGCGCCGCGGTTCGACGACTTGCCGCCGACAGCGGCGGCCCGGGAAGCCGGCTCGCGCCGTCATCCCCGCCGCCGCCGGCCAGCCGCCACCACGGCGGCGAGCCCCAGGACGAGCACCCGCAAGCTGGCACCACTTTCCTCCATCGGAGCGACTGCGCAGCCGCTCGACGTCGTGACGCCCTTGCCGGACTGCTGCCCTCCGCCAGAGCCGCCGCCCCCGGCCGAGGGCGTCCCTCCGCCGCCCGCTCCCTCGCTCGTGGAACCGCTGGACCCGCTGCTGTTGGAGGCCGACCCGCTGGAGCTGGAGGAGGACGAGGTCGCGCCGCTGGTGGAGGACGAGGAGCAGGATCCGATGACGTAGTACCCGGGCGCGGTCTCGGCGAGCGTGGTGGTGATGAGGGTGTAAAGCCCCATGTTCTGGTTCGAGCCGTCGGCGCACGCGTACCCATTGAAGGCGCCGCAGAGGTTCGCGCGGCCAGCCTGAACGTGGGCGTAGTTCGTGGCGGTGAAGGTCTGGCAGGTGAAGCCGTTCCCGCTCGACGACGACGAGGAGGACGAGCTGCTCGTGCTGCTCGACGACGAGGAGGAGGTGGTCGACGACGAGGAGGAGCTGCTCGACGACGAGGAGGAGCTGCTCGACGACGAGGAGGAGCTGCTGGTCCCGCTGGACGAGGAGGAGGTGCTCGACGACGAGGAGGGGGCGAGGCCGAAGAACGTGCCAGCGTAGTAGGTGGAGCAGATGCTCTCGCTGAGGATGTAGTCCGTCGCGGTGCCGCAGCCGTTGGCCGGCGACCAGCCGGGCCGGATGGCGGTGCCGTGGCCCATGTTGGGGATGGTGTACGTCTCGACCAGCGTGTGGCCGTGGCCGTCCTGGTAGCCGGCGTAGGTGGCACCGTCGACCGTGCTGGTAGAGGCGGCCGTCCCCGAGATGCCATGGACGTTGGTCCACTGGCTCACGAGCTCGGGCATGTTGTCGATGCTGACGACGGCGTCGGCCGACCCCTGCCAGATGGAGACCTTCGGGTAGGGCCCCGTGTAGCCCGAGGGCCCGGCCGACGTGACGAGCGCTCCCCACTGGGCCGCCGTCTTGCTGACCGACCCGTCCATGCACGTGAAGGCGCCGGTCTCCGAGGTGGCGCAGTCGTAGGGCAGGCCGGACATGATGGCGCCGGCGGCGAAGACGTCGGGGTAGGTCGCGAGCATGACGGCCGTCTCCGCCCCGCCGCCGGAGAGGCCGGTGACGAAGACGCGGCTCGCGTCGACGTCGTAGCTGGCCTTCATGTAGGCGACCATCTGCGCGATCGACTCGGCCTGGCCCTCGCCGCGCGTGGTGTTGCTCGGGTCGTACCAGTCGAAGCAGTCGTTGTTGGCCGTCGTCTCGGGGTACACGACGAGGAAGCCCCAGATGTCCGCGAGCTCGTTCCAGCCTGCGTCCACGTAGACGCTGGCCGACTGGGTGCACCCGTGCATGGCGACCACGAGGGGCGCGGGCGTGGGCAGGCTCGCCGGGACGTAGGAGTACATGTTGAGGCCACCCGGGTTCGACCCGAAGGTGGTGATGGTGGTGATGGCCGCGGACGCGGATGCAGTCGGATCTTCGTCTCCCGGGAGGGATGCGCTGCAGCCCAGGTTCATCAGGGCGAGGAGGGCGATCCCGGATCCGAGGCGGGCGAAGCGCGCGAGAGGCATCGTGGTGTGCTCCATGGTTGCCCGCCCTAGCGCAGCATGCGTGCCAGAGCCCTGTTCGCCGCGCCGCGGCGCGTTTTCGCGATCGGCCCCCCAGCCCGCGTCACGGCGGACGCGCCG
>Ga0302267_10006771_pt1 | contig 11522 bp, 12 predicted proteins | sample III_Bog_E1_3_FD_194555 | JGI IMG/M metagenome (GOLD analysis project Ga0302267, IMG submission 194555) | Peat permafrost microbial communities from Stordalen Mire near Abisko, Sweden - III_Bog_E1_3 | ecosystem: Environmental > Terrestrial > Soil > Wetlands > Peat | place: Sweden: Abisko... | reverse complement strand
GCATGTTGAATTTATGTTTGATGTTTATTGTTTAACCGACATCAATAGTTGTCGCCCGTTGCGCCAACTTCTTCAACATGCCTTCTTTTTCTGTTAGGCGGCTCCAAATATGGCACTTATTCCATATATTATATTTGCGGTGCTGATGTTGGTTGCAGCTTTGGTTGGCTTTATTTTCATCCAACTAAAAGCGCATCCATACTGGCGTGTTACGTCACTTGCATTAGTTGTTGGATTTGTTTTGGGCTTGGTGGGATTTATTACACGCAAGATGATGCTAACAAGATGGCAGATTATGATCGAGGGACGCACGATTTCGTTGTAGAGTTGGATGATTTAGCCACGCAGGGTCGCACAAACGATGTCCATCAACTTTCCCAGCGGTTTTCAGATGAGATATTTCTTAGTGGTAAGAACACCAAAGAGAGATTGGACAAGCTAGTCGAAGACGCATATGCCAAGACACGATGAGCCGTTTAGTTTCACATTTGAAGTGCGACAAAATGGTTAGTAGTAGACTTCGTTAGGCCACATTGCTTTTTAGGGCTGGGGAGCTTCGCCCGCTCTCGCCATTTCAAACCGCTTTCGTTTTTCTCGTCCTCCGTTTCCAGATCGCATCACCTCGCGGCGGCATCCAGCATCAATCCACCGCCTCCGTTCGCGCGTGATCTGTACTGGCGGTGTCGGGTTTGAAACCGGTTCCGCGAAGGATCAAAGGGATGCGGGGCTGTTGGCAAATGCGACACCACCATTCTTGCTTGGGGGTGAGCGTTCTCCGGTTGGCATCTAGCTTGGGCTCCAATTCAGCAAGCTCGATGACAAACCGGTGATCGCGAACGGGGGATTTTTTTGCGTAGAAATTCATTTGGGGATGATTTCTGAAAAAGGATTTCTCGAATTCCCCACCCGTTTCGCCATTCCGGCCTTGCGACCGACCGCATTTTTTCTAAATTCTTTGCATGCATTACCGCACCCTTGGCCGCACCGGCTGGAACATCTCCGAGATCAGCTTCGGCGCGTGGGCCATCGGCGGCGCGTGGGGCAACGTGGACGACGCCGAATCCCTCGCCGCCCTGCACGCCGCGCTCGACGGCGGCGTGAATTTCTTCGACACCGCCGACGTCTATGGCGACGGCCGCAGCGAACGCCTCTTCGCCAAGTTGAAAAAGCAGCGCAAAGAAAAATTCTACGTCGCCACCAAGGCCGGACGCCGCCTGCCCGTCCAATCCGCCGCCGGCTACAACCGCAAAAATCTCACCGCCTGGGTTCACCGCAGCCTCAAGAACCTCAACACCGACAGCCTCGACCTGCTCCAGCTCCATTGCCCGCACCCCGACGTCTATTATCGCCCCGAAGTCTTCGGCATCCTCGACGACCTCGTGCAGGCCGGCAAACTGCGCCACTACGGGGTCAGCGTGGAAAAAGTCGAGGAAGCGCTCAAGGCCATCGAATACCCCAACGTCCAGTCCGTGCAGATTATTTTTAACATCTTCCGGCAGCGGCCGGCGGAATTGTTTTTCGCCGAGGCGCAACGGAAAAAAGTCGGCATCCTCGCCCGCGTGCCGCTCGCCTCCGGCCTGCTGTCCGGCAAAATCTCCGCAGCCAGCACCTTCGCCCAAGACGACCACCGGAACTTCAACCGCCACGGCGCGGCTTTCGACCGGGGCGAAACGTTTGCCGGCGTGGACTTCGCCACCGGCCTGCGCGCCGTCGGCCAATTAAAAAAGCTCGTCCCGCCCGGAGCCACACTGGCCCAGCTGGCCCTGCGCTGGATTCTGGAATTTCCCGCCGTCACCTGCGCCATCCCCGGCGCGAAACGTCCCGCCCAAGTCGCGGAAAATCTTGCGGCCGCCGAACTCCAGCCACTCGCGCCCGCGACGATGAAACAGATTGACGCCCTCTACCGCCGCCAGATCAAGCCGCTCGTCCACCAGTATTGGTGAGGCGCTCTCCCGCCACCGGGAATGGACAAAGAAACAAGAAAAGCATAAACTGAAACCATCGCTTGGGCCAACATCCAACGCGGCCCAGAAAGTTGAGGCCGGGCAAATGTCAGATCAATATGAGGAAACGAATCATCACCTACGGCACCTTCGACATTTTACACCGGGGTCATATCAACCTGTTGCGCCGGGCAAAGGCGCTGGGCGACTATTTGATCGTGGGTCTGTCCAGCGACCACTTCAATGCGGTCAAACAAAAGACCGCCTATTATCCGTTCGCCGACCGGCGGCTGATCATGGAATCCATCCGTTATGTGGACCAGGTGATCATCGAGGACAACTGGGAGCAAAAAGCCGCTGATGTGATCACCCATCGGGCTGACATCCTGGTGATGGGAGATGACTGGGCGGGCAAGTTCGACCATTTGAAAGATCTGTGTGAAGTGGTTTATCTGCCGAGAACCCCCAGCATCTCCTCCACGCAAATCAAAGCGGAGATGTTTTGAACCACAAGCCAATGGCTGTTCTCGTCAAAGAGTCCGTCCGGCATCTGGTGTATTTAATCTACCGGGTGATCCCTAAACGGAACCAGGCCGTGGTCTATGGCTGGCCAGATTTTGAAGACAATGCCCTGGCGTTGCAGGCGGGGCTTGACCAGACGACCGTCAGCAAGGTGATCTTGCTGGTCACCGGGTCGCCGGCACCCGCCGGCTTTGAGCTAGGCCAAAAGACCATCGTGGTCCGGAAGAACAGCCTGCGGGGAGCCTGGTATTTCCTACGGGCCAGATATGTATTCTTCACGCACCGTTCCTTCATGTTCCGGTTTCCGCCCAAGGTGGTTTCAGTGAACGTGTGGCACGGGATGCCCATCAAAAAAATCGGATGGATGCTGGAGGGGAATCGCGGCTACGCGTCGAAATATGCGCTGGCCACCTCCGATTTCTGGGCGGGGATCGTCAACGCATCGTTGCGACCCTTTGGAGATACACTGGTGACCGGCCTGCCCCGGAACGACCGCCTCCACGCAGCCGGGAACGGCTGCTGGGAACGCCTCGGATTAACGGCGGCAATCGCGGATAAAAAAATCATCGGCTGGCTGCCCACCTATCGCAAAAGCGTCACGGGAGAAATCCGGTCGGACGGCGTGGATCCAGGAAATATCTTCGGGATGGAGGGCGTTTCGCCGGAGGCATTAAACGAATTCCTGCGGCGGCGGCAGGGATTTGCCATTGTCAAACCGCATCCGATGGCCGGGCGGGCGGCGAACCGCCAGTTGAGCAACCTGTTGATCATTGATGATGCGTGGTTGAGAAACCATGCCACCTCCCTGTATGCGCTGCTGGGGCAATGCGACCTGCTCGTCACGGACATGTCGAGCGTGGTGGTGGATTATCTGGTGCTGGACCGGCCGGTGATCCACTTGATCGCCGATCTGGCGGAATACCGCGCCAGCCGGGGATTTTCCATCGAACCGGTGGAAGACTATTTTGCCGGCCCTCTGGCCACGGATGCCGGGGAATTGTTCACGCAACTGGCGGCGGCCTTGCGGGGCGACGATTCGCATCGGGACCAGCGGCGGCGCATCCGTCATTTGTTTCACACCCATCCGGATGCAAACGCCACGCAACGGCTGCTGGAGGCATTGCATCTGTCCCCCCGGAAGAAAACGGCGGAAGCCGCCGGGATGGAAACGGATCCGCCGGCGTTGAGCGAAGGCGAACGGCGGAAAATTTTGGCGGCCGGGAACCAGACCAAACGTCCGTATCCGCGCGACCAGTGCGTCCATCAATTGTTTGCGGAACAGGCCGCGCAAACACCGGACGCAACGGCGGTGGTGTTTGCAGAAAACCGGCTGACCTATCAGGAACTGAACCAGCGGGCGGACCAAGTGGCCGGGCGACTGCAACAGCTCGGTGTGCGGCCGGGCACCATCGTCGGACTTGGCGTGGAACGCTCACTGGAGATGCCGGTGGCGTTGCTGGGTATCCTCAAGGCCGGCGGCGCTTATTGCGCATTGGATGAAACCCTGCCCGAAGAGAGGTCGCGATGGTTACTGGCGGACGCCAGGGTGGAAATCATGATTGCCCGCAAGGGCTCGGTTCAACGCGTTGCCAATCTGATCGGCCAAACGCCGTCAAACCGGACGGTGGTGGTGACGGTCGAGGATCTGCTGGCGGTCACGAACGAAAGCAAAGCACCGGAAGAATTTTCCCACCACGCCGAAATGCCGGCCTATGTGAGCTACACTTCTGGTACGACCGGGCAGCCCAAGGGCGTCCTGGTGCCGCATCGCGGAGTGGTGCGGCTGGTGAAAGGGACGGATTACGTTTCGCTCACGCCGGAAGAAACGTTGTTGCATATGGCTCCGCTGTCGTTTGATGCATCCACGTTTGAAATCTGGGGGGCGCTGCTCAACGGCGGACGCCTGATCATCATGCCGCCGGGCCCCTGCTCGCTCGCTGAAATCGGCGAGGCGATACGGCAAAACGGTGTCTCCACGCTCTGGCTGACGACGGGATTGTTTCATTTGATGGTGGCGGAGCGGTTGGATGACTTGAAGCCATTACGACAACTGTTGACCGGTGGCGATGTCATGTTGCCGAAACATTTCATCCACGCCCAGCAAGAGCTGAAAGGTTGCCGGATCAACAACATGTATGGCCCGACCGAGAACACCACTTTCACCTCCGGCTACACCGCCACCGGTGAGACAGGGTTGGCTGCGGGCGTGCCGATTGGCCGCCCCATTGCCAACACCCAGGTTTACGTTCTGGACGCGCAGCTCAATCCGGTTCCGGCCGGCGTGAAGGGCGAGTTGTATGTGGGCGGCGACGGGCTGGCGCTGGGCTACTTGAACCGTCCGGAGTTGACGGCGGAGAAATTCATCCCCAGCCCTTTTGAGGCCGATGCCCGCCTCTATCGGACCGGGGATATGGCGCGCTGGCGACCGGACGGCAATCTTGAGTTTCTGGGGAGGCGGGACAGCCAGGTGAAAATCCGCGGGTTCCGCATCGAATTGGAGGAGGTGGAATCCGTTTTGGGAACGCACCCGCAAGTGGCGGCCTGTGCGGTGACAACCCAGCCGTTGGACGACGGCAACAAGCGGTTGACGGCCTTTGTCGTCGGGCGCGAATCCGCCAACCTCACGGCCGACGCGTTGCGTTCGTGGCTGCAAAAAAAACTGCCGGACTACATGATGCCCGGCCGCTTTTTGCAACTTCCCGCCCTGCCTTTGAAGGCGAATGGAAAGGTGGACAGAAAATCCCTGGATGAATGGCCGGCCAAGGAAATGACCGGCGGCGGCGAGTTCGAACCTCCCCGCAACGAGCTGGAACGGAAGCTCGCAGACCTTTTAAAAACGCTGCTGCGCCGGGAACAAATCAGCATCCGGGACAACTTCTTTCATCTGGGCGGCGATTCCCTGCTGGCGGTGCAACTGGCCTGCGCGATTGAAAAAATGGCGGGGGTGGAACTGCCCATGGCCACCCTGTTTCAATCACCAACCATCGAAACCCTAGCCCGCCGACTCAGTGAAAAGGACTGGACGCCGGCTTGGAGTTCGCTCGTGCCGTTGCAGGTGCAGGGATCCCGGCCGCCGGTGTTTTTTGTGCATGGCGTGCGCGGTGAAGTGTATCGCTATCTGGAACTGGTGCGCCGCCTGTCCCCGGATCAGCCCTGTTATGGCATTCAGGCGGTGGGACTGGATGGGCGCGTGCGCCGTCATGTGACCGTCGAAGAAATGGCGGCCCATTATGTCGAAGAACTGGTGGCCTTCCAACCCACCGGGGCGTTCTATCTGGCCGGCTACTCCATGGGCGGATGGATTGCGTATGAAATGGCGCAACAACTGCGCCGCCGGGGGCGGCAGGTGCTGCTGCTGGCGCTGCTGGACAGCGGGCCGGCGGGCAAGGTTGCACCGATCCACTACGCGTCGCAGCTGGCGGTCTTCATCCCCCGCCGGTGCGTGTTGCATCTGCGCCGATGGCTCAGGCTGCCGCGCCAGGAACAGTTCGCCTATTTGCGCCGGCGTTGGATTTCGTTCCGGCAATTGTTCACCCAGAACCGCGTTCAGACGCCGGCGGTGACAGCGCCCCCGGAAAAAAGTTCCCGGCCGCCCAAGGTCGCCGGGGATTACCTCGATTATTATCATGCGGTCGCCGCGAGCTACCAAATCCGGGAATATCACGGGCCGGTCGAGGTGTTTGTCAGCGACCAGTATCATCCCGGCTGGAAATCGTATTGGAAACACCAGGCCCGCGGGGGAGTTTCGATGCACCGCATTCCGGGGGAGCATTTCGAGATTTTTTCCGAAGCCAACGTCACCGTTTTTGCCGAGATATTCGGCGACGTTCTCCGGCGCGCGCAGCAACGGGAAACCGCTCAGCCACCAGCATTGGTGAGTCCGCTTGACCGCAACGTCCGCCCGATGGTTAACCTTTGACAAAATTGCGCCATTCCGCTTTGATAAAATCATGACCACAAAGATGGCCGCGAAAATCAGCGGAGACGCGGTTCACGCCGCAGGGAAGGCATGGTTCAGCTTGCTACCTTAGGCCACATCAAGATTCTGTAAAACTATGACACCACAATCTATTTTTCCGGCATTGGGACAGTTGGGCGGATTGATTGCCATGATTTTTGCCGTGGCGATGATTCTTCTGCATATATTTCTTGCGGTGTGCATCACCGATGACATGAGCCGACTGAAGGATAAAGGCCACCCGATTATCGTGCTGACACCCTTGCTTTGGGCATTCACAGTTTTTTTGCTTGGATTGGTTGCCGTCGCTTTTTATTGGCTCTGCCATTATTCAAGGTTTACTCGTAAAGACACGTGACGCTGATAGGCAGCAAGACATGCTTATGAAAACAAATCACCAAACCGCTATCTTGCTGATCGGCATTTGTCTTTGTGCCCTCTGCGCCTTGTTTCCACCGAGGCGACTGGTTGGCGGCGGCCTGAACTATCCGCCCAGCATCAAGCCCGCTGACGTTACACACGCCATGCTATTTTCAGAAGATTTCAGCGTTTTTATCAGGGCACACACTGATGGTGGGACTGAAAGCTGGCCGGTGGAGCTTGACGCCGGTTCGCTATTGGCCGAGCTGGTTCTGATTGCATCCCTGACAGGCATTATCATTCTTGTTCCAAGATTTAAGATATGACGACGTTGCCGCCTAATAAGGTGCCAAAGCCAGCGCGGTTGGCGCGCCTTGGTTGGGCGTCGCTAAGCTTTTTTCGTTAGGCGCACTCGCGACATCGCTCTCAAATACAAAATGAAAATCACATCAATAAAAATCACATTTTTGATGCTCACACTGTTCGTAGCCGTGTTTGGTTCGCGTGCCGCAGATGATTTGAGCGTGGATGTCACGACGACCCCAACCTTCAAGGCATTTCTCAAAAACTACGTCACGGCCATCAATTCCAAGGATCGTGCCGAGCTCAATGAGTGTATTCAAGCCAAGTCGGTAGCGATGATGGCAGAGGATCAAAAATTATCCGACTACTGGTTTGGAAACAGATTCAAGCATTTGATTCCAGCAGATATTAGAGTCCGTGCAACTGCGATCCCAACAGACAAGCCTCTGCCATTTGCAAATTATGGAATCGTTTTTCCAGTGAGACCAACGTATCAGGTGCAGATCAGCTATATGCCCACACCAACAAATGGGGTCAATATAGTTCTGTGGGTTGTAAGTGAGAATGACAAGTGGTATGAAGTTGTTCCATCCGCACCCAAAAAGAACTAATCACAAAATGCGTGCGCCTAACAAAGATAGAAACTGGAAGCGGATGTTTCTGATAGCAGAGACATTGATCGTCCTTGCCGTTTTTTACGGTGTTGCTTTGAAGGTTGCTTGGCAATATGACGTGACATGGCATCCTCACATCATGTCAGCATACAAACTTTTAGATCCGCTGTTGCTGCCGATGATTTGCAGCTTTCTTACGGCGGTTTTGTTTCTCTTGCTTGCCAGCCCATTTTTTCTACGTTCGCTCCGCTCGACTGCAACGCGAGCATGGACTATCGGAGCGGCAGGATTATTGTTTGCGGTATTACTGTTATTTGCATGACCCTGATGCCTCACCAGTCGCCGGAGACACCGCTGGCTGGCCGTTCCGCTATCGCGGTTCACGCCGCGAGGAAGGATGGTTCAGCTTGCTACGTTAGGCCACTTTAAAACGCCATGACCATTCGCTACCAGAACACGTTTCGCGACATTTTAGCTTTTTGTTTTTATCACTATCCGCGATCGCCGGCAGTCTTCGTTTCATACGGGATTGGCTATGCCATGTTTTCCTTCGTGATTTTCCAGGCGCTGCCGAAAGATGCCAGCATCACTGCGCAAGTCCTCGTGTTTTTAATGATGGAGGCTGTCGCGTTCGGAATTTTGGTTGCGGTGTTTGGCTTTTTCACCGTTATTGGCATGATTTCAAGTCGCAACAAGACGCTTCTTACAGAGCGCACCATTACTCTTGGCGAGGACGGTTTTATTTCAGAGACGCCGTTAAGCCGGTCAGAAAATAAGTGGTCAATTGTTCAGAAGCTGGCACGAACAAGGAGCTACATTTATATTTACGTCGCGCAACATTCAGCCCACGTTGTGCCTAGACGCGCATTTCAAGACACTGGTGAGTGGGATTCTTTTTATGAGTTTTGCAAGCGTAAATCACGAGTGGCCTGACAAATCGCCGTTGTCAACTGCCGTTGCCGCTGGCCGTTCTGCCGTCGCGGTTCACGCCACGAGTCGGCGGTGGGTCAGCTTTCTACGCTAGGCAGAATCAAGCGTTATGCGATGTTTTACCCCGGATTTCCCAAATAAACTTCACAAGCTGATGTTATTGACCTACAATAAAGCCTCATAAACAAAGGCATTCCTCTATGTCCAACCATCAAAAAACGGAAAATCCAACGGGTGCAGGCAAAAAAGCGGGTCTGCGGATGGTTTTCGATAGTCGTTTGAAGCTGGAGTTTCACGGTTCCAAAATCACGTCTGATGCCGGGTTGCTGGCCTATCGGGAACTGGATGCGGCGCTGGGTCTGACCGATCTGGGTGAAAATCTCTTGAGTGATGGACGGACGGGTAAGAACACGCAGCACTCGATGGTGGCGCAGATGCGGCAGTCCATCTTCAGCCGGCTGGCTGGTTACGAAGACACCAATGATGCCGAACGGCTCGCGGTTGATCCCACGATGCGGCAGGTAGTTGGTGGGAGAGCGACGGAACACACAGCGGCCTCCACCAGCCAGATGGGTCGTTTCGAGACCGAGGTGTTGACCCAGCCAAGCAACCTGAAGGCGTTGACGAAGCTATCAGGGAAATGGATTGACCGGCTGCGGGAACGTCAGCCGATGCGGGAACTGATCTTGGACATGGACAGTTCCGTGAGCGAGACCTATGGCGAGCAGGAAGGAACGGCGTTCAACGGACATTTCGGCTGCACCTGCTATCATCCGCTGTTTTGCTTCAATCAGTTTGGCGATTTAGAGCAGTCCCTGCTGCGCGATGGCAATGTGCATAGCGCCAAGGATTGGCGGGCGGTGCTGGAACCGGTGGTGGCACGTTATCAGGGTCGGAACATTCCACGCAAATTTCGGGCTGATGCGGCCTTTGCCAACCCGGAACTCTATGAATATTTGGAAGCCGAGGGATTCGAGTATGCCATCCGTCTGCCGGCCAATGATGCGTTGCAGCGGGACATTGAGCCGCTGCTGACCCGACCGGTGGGGCGTCCTTCAAGCGTGCCTGCGGTTTGGTATGCAGGTTTTTTGTATCAGGCCAAGAGTTGGGATCGCGCTCGTCGCGTGGTGGCTAAAGTGGAGTGGCACAATGGCGAACTGTTTCCTCGTGTCGGATTTATCGTAACCAATCTAACCCGGCCTGCCAAACGGGTGGTGCGGTTCTACAACCAGCGTGGCACGGCGGAGCAGTGGATCAAGGAAGGTAAGAACGCCGTCAAATGGACAAGGCTGTCCTGCCATGACTTTGTGGATAATCAAGTGCGGCTGCAACTATTCGTGCTGGCTTACAATCTGGGCAACTTTCTGAGGCAGGCGGTGCTGCCGCCAGCGGTGCGTCACTGGACGTTGACGACGTTGCGGGAGAAACTGATCAAGATCGGGGCGAAGGTGGTTCGCCATTCCCGGAAGATCGTCTTTCAGATGGCGGAGGTTGCGGTGCCGCGAGAGTTGTTCCAGACGATTTTGGAACGGATTGGACGGCTGAGATCACCAGCAGCAGCAACCGGATGAGGAAAAGTGGAAGGAATCACATTAAAACCACGGCAACCAAGAAGGGGGTGTCTTCACCGCCGGAAGAAAATGAGCAATGGAGCCAACAATGGCGGCGAAACACCACCTGCGCCGGACAAAAACCAAGGGCAGACTGGAAAAATGTCTTGCAAATCCGGGGAGCAGGCAGAAAATCACAAAAACAACCCGCGCCGGTCGTGGGTAACGAACCAAATGGGAAATCCCAGATGAAAACTATCGCCATTATTATATTTGCAGCCGTTGGGATGTTAGCTCACGCAGCCGACAAGCTGTTTGATGATGAGTTGGCTAAAAATGCCGTAGCAGTGATTCGGGTTGATTATGCGAGGCAGGCTTTCACCAATAGTCAGTTTACATTTTACGCAGTCTGGCCAAGGCAGGTGCTAATCAACGGGTCTGGTGAAAGCTTGGACCATACATTTCAAGTGGGTGTGCTCAAAGGAAAAGGCGGCATCCCGACGGGGCAGAGCACAATTTATATCGAGCGTTATTGGTCGGCAGACAACGCATTTAACAAGACCAAGGGATTTTGGGTGTTGGTTAGTGGAAACCCAACCAACGGAGTCAGTCATATTGGAAACGACTTCAGATTATGACTCAGTGGCCTAACCTGTTGCCGGAGCCAACCGCCGTTGGCGCTTACAGTTCCACTGTCGCGGTTCACGTCGCGAGTCAGCGGCGGCTCAGCTTTTTTCGTTAGGCAGCATCCGCGCATTTACTTTTTATGATCATCAAAAACGCCTTCCCAAAGTTTATAGCTCTGCTGATTATCACTGTGGCCACTTCATTTCTCGCCATAGACGCGGACAGCGGCATTGTTGCCAAGGCAGACTCTATGACTAGCAGTGATTACATTGCTTATGTGCATAGTATTTACCACCATTCGTTTCTACATCACTACGTTCTTTTGTTTATCACTGGCGGTTTGTTTGTCGCCGGTGTGGAGTTTTTAGCTTATGTCATTGGATTGTGTTTCAAAAAGAAGCCTGCTGTTTAACAAGTCGCCGGAGCCCCTATGAGGGTTGTCAACTGGAATTGAGGTTGTCGAGTAAGATGCTTTGAGTGAGGTGTTCGTCACGCGGAGCGCAACGGAGTGGAGCGGAGGCGGGCGCGAAGCGATTGGGTCTAACTAACCAGTGGTCGCTTCGGTCTGGTTCCGATCCCTTGTCACTCATTCCGCTATCGAGTAGTTCCTTTCCCCTCCGTAGTGGAGGTGTTCTTTCCTGAGATCGTCGCGTGAGTATGTTCGACCGGTGTCGCCGCTTGAACGCATGCCTGGCAAAGCTGCCACGCACCAGCT
>Ga0302267_10006770_pt1 | contig 11524 bp, 9 predicted proteins | sample III_Bog_E1_3_FD_194555 | JGI IMG/M metagenome (GOLD analysis project Ga0302267, IMG submission 194555) | Peat permafrost microbial communities from Stordalen Mire near Abisko, Sweden - III_Bog_E1_3 | ecosystem: Environmental > Terrestrial > Soil > Wetlands > Peat | place: Sweden: Abisko... | reverse complement strand
TCGGTCTGCTTTTTGTCGTTCATGCGTAGCTGGTAGGTTGACTTGAACCAGGGGACCACCTCGCGAATGTGGTTGATGTTGACCACGAATCCGCGATGGGCGCGCCAGAAGAGCGCTGGATCGAGCAGGTCAAGGAGCTCTTCCAGAGTGCGGCATTTTGAGTTGCCTTCGAAGCTCTGGGTGGCGATGCGGATGACGCCCTCGTCGATGGCGGCATAGCAAATATCGCCCTGATCGACCAGCAGCAGCCGGCTCTGGGCCTGCACAATGAGCTTGGCCGGTTGCGGTGTGCGCGTGGCGCCCTGGGGCCGGTTGAGGATCTGCAACAGCGCGTCGATTTGCGACTCGGGTAGCGCAGTCGCGGTACCGGCAGGTCCGCCGGCTAACCTCCCGCGGACCTTTTCGACGGCCTGCTGGACGCGCCTTAGCTCAAACGGCTTCAACAGGTAATCGACCGCGTTCACGTCGAAGGCGCGGACGGCATACTGGTCGTAGGCGGTAGCAAAGACAATCTGCGGCAGGGGCTCGGCATCTTTCCCGTTGGCTGCACCGGAATTTGCCCGCTTGCGGTCCATGAGGCGCTGGATGACGGCGAAGCCATCGAGACCGGGCATCTGCACATCGAGGAAGACAAGGTCGGGGTGGTATTCGTCGATCAGCTCCAGGGCCTCAATGCCGTTGGTTCCCTGGGCGACGACTTCGACGCCGCCGGCTTGGTCGAGCAGGTACTTGAGCTCTTCGCGGGCCAGTTGTTCGTCGTCGATGATGAGGGCGGAGACGTTCATGCGGGTTGGCGGGCCTTGGCAGCGAGTGTCCTGCCCCTAAAATTCCTAGTGAAAATCGCGAAAGGACAAAAGCAGATTCTTCGACTCACCACCCCCAAACTGAAAAACGTTTGGGGCCCCGTTCGCTCACGATGACAGTCCATTTCATGTTATGGACTTTAGGGACAGGATACTAGAGCGAAAACCCGATTGTAGGAAGCCAGCCTGTTCCGGTCAATGCGCGGGTGAAGCGATGAACCGTGCACCCTCCGAGCGCGCGGTTCAATGCGGGGGCTGGTTTTTCGATGGCGGAAGCCGCCCCGGAACGCGGCGGAGGAGCCGGGTTCTACAACACTCGCAGGCGGGCCGGCATGTGATCGCGGGCCAGTTCGTGGCCGCACCGGGTGCAGAACTGGTCCGTGGCGCGCACGGTGCGGAAGCAGTTGCCGCAGTTGGCTGTGAGATGGTAGTTGCATTGCGGACAGAAATGGAAGTCGCTCTGCACATGGGTTGTGCAGGCGGGGCAGCGGGAAACTTCCGGCTGGCGGAGCAGGAAGTAGAGCACCGCCCCGATGCCGCCGGGCATGACAAAGCAAATGACGATCCAGAAGCGCGGACTCATGGCGCGGCGGGGAGCATCCTTGCTGACGTAGCCGACCATGAGGAAGTAGAGAGCAATGAGGACGCCCCCGGACAGGCTGAAATAGATGTGAAAGCCGAGCGGAGGCTGATGGTGCTGCTGCTGTGGCAAAACCAGCCAGAAATAATATTCGACCAGGACAAAAGCCGTGATCGCGACCACGATGGACCAGATGGGGATCAGGCGTGTGTCTTCGTTCATCGTAATGTGTTGTGGATCGCGCATACGCAAACCCGCCCGCAAGAGCCCTTCAGAATATGAGGTGAAAGCTTAAAGAAAGCTTAACCGCTAATGAGATGGACGGGAAAGAGAATTCGGAAGTTGCGTTTTCGAGGCTTTGGAGAAAAATATCGGCGCGATGGCTGGCGAGGGGGGTTCAGGAGGGGGTCAGGAACGATTGTGGCGGACCCAGCCTGCCAAGAGCGCCGCAGCCAGCAGCGCTCCGCCGAGAAAGAAGATCCAGATGCTGAGTTGGCCGGTGAGGCCAGTGAGCCGCTCTTCTTCAATCAGGGTTTCGCCGGCCCACCATACGAGCGGTCCGAGAACCAGGAAAACGACCAGCACGGCAGCCAGCGCCAGCGCCCGACCGCGCTTGCGCCCGGCTTGCTGCTGCTTCATGACGCCCATGGAAGCGCTGACCACGCCGCGGGTGCGATCAGCCACGGAACAATCGCGGCTTGCCTGAAACCCGGCTGCAGCTGAAACCAGATCCTGGTCGGCGCCCGAACGGGTTCGTCTTGCGCCGCCGCCGCCGGCAGGAAGTCCACCCTCGGTCACACCGCCTCCGGGGCCTGCGAACCGCTGATTGCCAGCTTGGGCTTGATTGCCGCGAGCCCTCTGTACAGTCTTGATTTCACGGTGGAAAGAGGGGCGCGCGTGACCTTGGCAATCTCTTCGAGGCTCAACTCTTCGTGGAAGCGAAGCACCAGCACCTCGCGATGAAGAGTGTCTACTTCGAGGAGGGCGGCTGAAATCCGTTCGCGGTCCTGCAGGTTGGAGAAGGAGTCAAACGGGGTCGGCTCAGTGTCGGCAACTTCGAAGCTCATGGGACGGTCGTCGTCGCTGCGTCCCTCAAACAGTTCATCGAGGCTGGACATGGTGCGCTTGCGGCGCTGGTCGATGACCAGGTTGCGGGCGATGGAAAACAGCCAGGTGTCAAACCGCGCCTTGCCGTTGAACTGGCTGCCGCGCACCAGAACCCGCATCCACACTTCCTGGAACAGGTCTTCGGCCATCTCGCGATTGCTGGTGAGGAAGAGCAGGTAGCGCAACAGCCGGTGCTGGTAACGGACAATCAGCGTGTCCAGCAAGCCGGCGTCCTGGCGCTTAAGCCCCTGGGAGACAGCGAGGCTCTCTTCCCGCACCTGCTCGTCAACAGCGGTGGCGGTTCGGGAGGCAAAAAAGGCATGAACAGAGGTTGCAGCGCTCATCTTGCTCAATTAGACGACTGACCAGGTTCCCAAGTCACTTTAAATTCGAGGTTTAAACAAAAAACTTTCAAATGCGAATTTTTTGCTGCATTTTGCGGGGAAATGAAAGGGTGAAGCTTAATTTGCGCTGAATGATTTCGATTTTGCGACTCGCAATGCGTCCTCGACGGTTTGGATGGCGCGGGTTTCCCTGCTTTTCGCGCTCTGATAGTGAAAGATCCCCAGCAGATGATTGCGCCGCTGAGTCGGCGTCATAGCTTCCCAGCCGACGCGGGCGAGCGGTTGGCGCAAGAAGGCGGCCTTCAGGATGGGCGGCAGATCGCGTTCGCCTTCCATGGCCAGCATGAGCCATTCGGCGATCTTTTCCGCCCTTTGCAGCCGCGCCTCGTCCGACCGCGCCTCGCTCACGATTGCGCCCATGGTTTTACGGGTGTAGTAGCTGAGGCCGTCGAACCATTTGCGCAGCTTGCGGTCCTGCTTCAACGCTGCGGCCAGTTCCGCCGGCACTTGAGCGGGCCTTTCTTCCAAATCCGGCTCCAGCCGAATGCGCACTTTCTGGCCAACTGCGACCCTGGCCCCTGCCTGCATTTTCAGGTTGACCACCAGGACCTTCCCATCACCATGCGGATCGGGAAACAATGCCGTACGGAAGGGAAACGCGGGCTGCTCGGGCATCGACGAGCCGTGATTGGCGCTGAAGGCAGCAATTTCTCCGCGCACCCGCAATCCCTTTCGTTCCGGCCAAACCTCGGTCACGTCGAAGGGAAGGCGCGCGATGACCCACTTCAGCTTGTTTCCCGCTGGCTCCAGGATCGCAGTGAATGCTTTGGATTGGGATGGGCTCATGCTCTCTTTTCGGCTCAGTGAGGCGCCCGCATCTCTCCGGGGCGCCAATCTTCTACACTTATCCTATGGAAGTTTTGTATGGCTTGCACCCGGTTGAGGAAGCTCTGAAGGCCGGCAAGCGTCGCTTTGACCACGTGCTGGTGGCGCGTGAACGCGAAGACGCCCGGCTGGAACGGGTTGTCGCTTTGTGCCGCCAGGCCGGCGTGCGCGTCCGCCAGGAACCGCGCGAGCAGCTGACCCTGGTGGCAAAGACCCCCGCCCACCAAGGTGTGGTTGCGCTGGTGCGGGCGCAGGAAATGCTTTCGATCGAAGACCTGTTTGAGCCGGTGGGGGGCGATGGCGGGGCGCGGCTGCTGCTGGCGCTGGACGGGGTGGAAGACCCCCAGAACCTGGGTGCGCTGCTTCGCGTGGCCGACGGTGCCGGCGTGGACGGCGTGCTGCTGACGGAGCGGCGTTCAGCCCCGCTAAGCCCGGTGGCGATCAAGGCAAGTGCGGGGGCAACCGAGCACCTGCGCATTGCGCGCGTGGTGAACCTGGTGCGGGCGCTTGAGGAGCTGAAAAAACGGAACCTGTGGATTATCGGCCTGGATGAGCGCGGGACCTCCGACTACGACCGCTTCGACCTGACAGGCGACTGCGTGCTGGTGCTGGGCCGCGAGGGCGCGGGGCTCCATGAGCTTGTCCGCAAAACCTGCGATCACTTGCTGCGCATTCCCATGGCCGGCGGCGTCAGCTCGCTCAATGTGTCAGCCGCGGGCGCGGTGGTGCTTTATGAGGCATTCCGCCAGCGCCGGACGAAGGCTTCTTCCGCAGAAGGCCGGGGCGCAGGCACCGCTCGCCCCGCCGTCACCGGCGCGTCAAAACCACGGAAACAGAAAGGCTTGGGTTCATGAAGTTTTCAATTGCCGGGATTCTGGCTTTTGTTGCCACCGGCATGGCAGTTCTCTCCTCTTCGGCGCAAACCGCCGCTCCCCTCGCTCCCGCGCAGCAACCCGCAGGACAATCGGCTCCGCAGCAAACCGGAGGCAAGGTCCTGTTTTCCCGCTCCACAGACGAGAACGGGCAGACCACCACGCATGTGGGGATCAACACGACTCAATCTTCTGTCGTCGCCGCCGATGCACCGGTTGCGGAAGATGCTGAACGCCATGCGGTCACCTTCACCAATCTCGATCTCGACGTCCGACTTCGCACTGTCGAGCAGCACATCGCCGTGCGCGCTCAACTCACAATTCGCAACGACGGCCAGACGCCATTGGCCCGCATTCCGCTGCAGATTTCCTCGACTCTCAAGTGGGAACGGGTCCGCATTGCCACGCCCGGCGCCCCTCTCAAGGACGTTGTCTTCCCGGTGGCACTTCTCAAATCGGACGTGGACCACACCGGCCAGCTGAGCGAAGCTGCCATCCCGCTCCCGGAGCCGCTCGCTCCCGGCGCAACGCTCCAGCTCGACGTCATCTACTCTGGCGACATTCCCGCCTCCGCGCAGCGGCTGGATGTGATTGACACACCGCCGGAGGTGGCTCTGCACTCGGATTGGGACCAGATCGGCGTCCCTTTCACCGGATTGCGGGGATTCGGCAACGTGGCCTGGTATCCCGTCTCCAGCGTCCCGGCGTTCCTGGGCGAAGGGGCTCGGCTTTTTGACGAGATCGGCTCGCACAAACAGCGCCTCTCTGGAGCGCATTTCCGGGTCCGGCTCACCGTTGAATTTCCGCATGGCCAGGCGCCTAATGTTGCTCTAATCAATGGACATACCGCGGCACTGGCGGTCAAAGATTCCGGCCCTTTGGCTCAGGATCAGAGTTCGGACCAGGGATTGCCCGGAGTGGCCAGCGCCGATTCGGGCGCGTCCATTCTCGGATTTGAGGCTCCCAGTCTGTTTCTTGCGATCCGCAGGCCGCATCCCGGCGAAAACGCCACGCTTTTCACGCTCCCCGAGGACGATTCAGCCGTGGAGGCGTGGAACTCCGCTACGGCTGGCATCACTCCATTCCTTGAGGCCTGGCTGGGCCAAACGCCTCGTTCCTCGCTGACAGTATTGGACTTGCCGGACCCTGGAGATCTGCCGTTTGAAACTGGTGCGCTGCTTGCCGCATCTGTTCAGACGGCCGATCCGGAGCGACTCAGCACCATCCTCATCCACGCGCTTAGCCAGGCGTGGATGGAGCCGGTGGCCAAGGCAGGCAATGCGACTACGTCGCAAGCCTCTGAAACCGCTGATTTTACCGCTCCGGCTCCGGCGTGGCTCAGCGAGGGCGTGGCTACCTTCATGGGCACGCTGTGGATTGAAAAAGAACACGGACGCGATCAGGCGCTGGGCACACTGGAAGGCGGACGCTCCGCACTGGCTCTGGTCGAACCGTCAAGTCCAGGTGAAGGCCCCGGGCAGCCTTTATCCCGTGCTATTTCTCCCGTTTATTACCGCACCAAGGCCGCCTATGTCCTTTGGATGCTGCGCGAGGCGACCACGGACGCCGATCTCTCGGTCGCGTTGCGCGCATGGAATCCGGGGCTGGGTCGCGGGGGTTTTGAAAAGCTCCTTGAGCCCACCGGATCGGGTCGCGATCTATCCTGGTTGTTCGCCGATTGGGTGGACGCCGACAAGGGCCTACCCGACCTCACGATCAAAAGCGTGTTTCCAACGCGCCAGCCAACGGGCGACTGGTTCGTTGCCGTAAACGTTGCAAATGCAGGGTTTGCTGCGGCAGAGGTACCGGTGACTGTCCGCTCGATTGATAGATTCGTGACGCGCCGACTGCTTGTACCGGCGCGGGGGGAAGCGGTTCAGCGGATTCTGATCGACGGCAAACCCATTGAAGTCCAGGTGAACGACGGCACCACGCCGGAGATGCAAGCGAGCGTCCACGTAACTAAACTGGGCCCTGCGGAGGACACACCCGCACCCTCCAGTTCGTCGTCCGCGCCGCAGAATTGATACCTCGAAATGTTCGCTCGGAGGGGTGCGCTACATAGGGTGAAAGGCTGCTTGCAAGGTTACAAACAGGGGCAAAGGTGCGCTTATAAGGTTGCATTTCTTCGAGACATGAACCTACGGGGCAACCTTTTCAGCTGTTTTGATTGCTGAGAATTGAACTAATCGAGCATTTGGGTTGCAGAGAATTAGCCGTTTTTTCGGAGAACGCGCTGATCTTGCACGAGATAGCTGCGTAAGTCATTGATAATAGATCCGTTATTTCGATTATGTTCTCTGTGCAATAGCGCGCGAAAATGAAGCTACCCGGAGAACCTGGCATCGGTTCTTCAGGGCGACGGCGCGGCCGATCCCACTCATCGCGCGGTGAGACTGCGCGATGAATGGGGCACAGTTTGAAACTTCCTGCTCCATTATTTTGCCGTTGTGCACTCACATCCGCACTCGCCTTGGGCGATTAGAAGGCGGCTTCCAGTTCCGCCCAGTCTTCGGCGTTTAGGTTGAGGGCGGAGGCGGCGATGTTTTCTTCGAGATGCTCGACCTTCGAGGTGCCGGGGATGGGGAGAAGCACAGGCGACGTATGGAGGAGCCAGGCGAGCGAGAGCTGGGCGACGGAGGCGGAGTGGCGGGCGGCGATGAGAGCCAGGATGGACGCGGAGGGGTGGTCGGACTTGAGTTGCTTGCCGCCTGCCATGGGGTACCAGGGAAGGAAGCCGATGGACTGCGCTTCACAGTATTTGAGAGTTTCCTGGTTGCGGCGGTCGCCGAGACTGTATCGATTCTGGACAGTGACGACTTCGACGATTTTGCGGGCGTCCTCGATCTGGTCGGGGGTAACTTCGCTGAGGCCGACGTGGCGGATCTTTCCTTGCTCCTGCATGCGGCGGAGTGCGCCGAGTGATTCTTCGAGCGGGGTGCGGGGGTCGATGCGGTGGAGCTGGTAGAGCTGGATGCAGTCGAGCTTGAGGCGGCGGAGGCTCATTTCGACGCATTGGATGAGGTACCCGGCGCGGCCCACGTATTCGGTTTTGGCGGGGCCCTGGCGGGTGATGCCACCTTTGGTGGCGATGACGAGGCTGTCCGCGTAGGGGTGTAGGGCTTCGGCGATGAGGCGCTCGGCGATTTCGGGGCCGTAGGCGTCGGCGGTGTCGATGAGGTTGACGCCAAGCTCGACGGCGCGCCGGAGGACGCGATGGCACTGGGCGGGTTCGGCGGGTTCGCCCCAGGCGCCGTCGCCCACAAGGCGCATGGTGCCGTAGCCGAGGCGGTGGACGGGGAGATCGCCGGCGATTTTGAAGACGCCGCTGCGGGCGGCAGGGGATGCGTGCTGGTCCATCATGGAATTGATGCTAAGGCATGGCGGGGTTGGGGTGCTCAGGTCGAGATCGCGGCGTCACGCATGGTGATGGCGGTGCGTGTGTTTACCGTGGTGCCTCGCATACGTCCACTTCCTGGGTGGACCCGTGTCGACGTGGACGAATTGACCTTTAGGGTAGTAACCCACGCCACCGGCGCGGAGTGAAAGCGCAGCATCCCGCAACTGCACCGCTGGAACGCCAGGAACCCGGAGATCGAGCGCATTCGCTTCAATATGCTGTGAGTGTTCGGCCGCGTTCGTGGTTCCACTCTCACGGAGAGCATCGTTCGTTTCCTTGGTTCGGTAGCCGGAAAGAACCTCGATTACACTGCTGGATCGATTCAGCTTGGCAAGCATGGTGTGGAGCACATCGAAGGTGCGAGGATCGTAGCTCTTGACCTCGTCGTTGTGGACGTCGCGCAGGAACTCGCTGAGCTGGTCGAGAGCCTCGGGGATATACATATCGCCCACCCTGTAAACGACGTCGATAATCTCGCCGCCCTGGCGGACAAGCTTGAGCTCATACTTGGGTCCGTCCACGGGCGGATCGTCATCGTCAGGGATGAATCCCGTGATCGGCAGGCCAACGTTCGCGAACATGTGCCGCATCGCGTGGAGACGAGAGTTCTTTTGCTGTTGCGCGCCGTGCGCGCTGGCCAAAGGCGCGAAAGCTACCAGCGCAACAAGGGCAGCGAACACGTAAACGTGACAGGCGGAAGCGGGGCGGCGAACGGACACTACGATATGCATCGGCAAAACGGCAGGACTCCTGAAATCAATTCGAAGCAGCGGTACCTCGCACATGCGTCATGCAGGCAAGGAAGGGACCAAAATGAGGGGCCAATATGCCCGACACCGCGAGGTGGTTCGTTGTCACTTCGGCTAATAGACCCAATTCTACTGCTGCCGTAGCCTTCCCGTCCAAAGAAGGCCGCTGTTTTCGCGGGGCAATCGTATTTGAAAGGGCCTAAGTTGGGGTTTGGAGAAGATTCTGCTTGGGAGGCTCGGAAAAGATCGAAAAGGAGACCCGATGCGGCTGGAAAGGCGGCAGGGGCTAAAGAGGCTGCTGAAAAACTCCATCTTTGATCGGGTTTTGCGAGAGACATCCCTCAGCGGCTAAAGCCGACGCTCATTTCAGGGTGTTTATGGCACGATTAAAATCGTGCCCTTTCAAAACGGTGCCGTGAATGGCGCTTTTATCGAGTTTTTCCGCAGCCTGTAAAGCCCTATTCAATCTATTGGCTTCATCGGCACGACTGAAGTCATGCCCTGACACTTGTCGGGGCTCCGAATGACTTTTTCCGCAGCCTGTAAAGCCCGAATTCTTTTTGCGATTCGTTTCAAGGTGTTTTCGGGTTGGGGGATGGTTAGGGAGGGTACGGGACTTATGCCCCTCAACGGCGTTGCTGATTTAGACTTTCGACGAAGTATTTAACCTTTCCTGGCTAATCCCCAGTGCCGACTTTTCGAGGAATCACTTATGCGACCCTGCACCTTCCTGCTGCTGCTCGCCCTGGCTTCTTTGGGATGCGCCGAGTCCTCCAGCCCCGCCAACCCTTGGAATGCTACTCTGCCTGCGGACGCCGGGGAACGCGTGAAAGAGATTTTTGCCGCATACGATCACACGGACACGCCGGGTTGCGCGGTGGGTATTTCCCTTGGCGGAACAGAAGTGTTGCGAGGGGCGTGGGGGATGGCCGACCTGGAGCATCATGTTGCGCTTACTCCCGACTCGGTTCTGGAAGCCGGCTCGGTGTCAAAGCAGGTGACGGCGGCGGCGATTCTGCTGCTGGCCGAGCAGGGCAAGCTCTCACTGAGCGACCCGGTGCGCAAGTACATTCCCGAACTGCCGGACTACGGGACAACGATCACGATCGATCATTTGTTGCACCACACGAGCGGGTTGCGCGACTGGGGCTCGATTGAGGAGGCCGCGGGCTGGCCACGTTCGACCCGCGAGTACTCGAACGCATGGGTGGTGGATATTGCTTCGCGCCAGAAAGCGCTGAACTACAGGCCGGGGGACGATTGGTCGTACACCAACACGGGGTATAACCTGCTGGCGGTGGTGGTGCAACGCGTAACCGGCAAATCGCTGGCGCAGTTTACGCACGACGACATTTTTTTGCCGATGGTCATGCGGACAACGAGCTGGCGGGACGATTTTCAGCGCATTGTTCCCAATCGGGCCATTGCCTATGTGCAGGAAGATGGCAGCGAGCGCCAACTGATGCCGTTTGAAAACGCCTACGGAAACGGCGGGCTGCTGACGACGGTGGACGATTTGCTGCGGTGGAACGAGCGGTTTGCTGCGTCGAAGATCGGCGACGGCACGTTTGTAAAGAGCGAGCTGGCGCCGGGCGGGCTGAACGACGGCCGGACGACATTCTATGCAGCGGGGCTGTTTTTGACGGAGCATGACGGGGCGCGGGAGATCAGCCATTCCGGCGCTACGGCGGGGTACAGGGCATGGCTTGGTTTTTATCCTGAACGACAGCTCTCAGTGGCCTTGCTGTGCAACGCGGCGGAGGCGAATACGGTGAGGCTGGGACACAGGGTTGCGGACGTGTATCTGCTGAGCCCCGGCGAGAAACCGGCTGAGCCCGCTCACTTTGCGCTGGTGGCCGGCCTGGAGGGGCTGTATGAGGATCTCCGCGACCATACGACAATCGCAATTGACGAAAAGGACGGCAAGCTGGTGGCGGACGGCAGGTTTGTTTTGATTCCGGTTTCGGCAACGTCGTTTCAACTGACGCCCGAGGGCAATACCTACGAAATTACGGCGGATGAAGCGGGCAAGCCGGCTGGGTTGAGGGTGAAAGCTTACGGATTGGAGCTGGAGACGTTCGACCGCGTTGAGCGCGTCAAGCCGAGCGCGGACGAGATGCAAGGGATGATCGGGGATTATGTGAGCGACGAGGCGGAGGCTGCGTTCCATGTGGTTCTTGGGGCGAAAGGGCTGGAAATCCACCAGCGGCCGGACATTGTTTATCCGCTGACGCCGACTTACGCGGGCGGATACAGCTCCGAACTTGGCAGCGTTCGTTTTCTGCGCGACGCGAGCGGAAGCGTTACGAGCCTGAGCCTGGGCAATGCGCGCGCTTGGGATCTTCGCTTCCGGCGCGTGGAGAGAAAGCCGTAGTGGATGTGGGGCGTGGGAACTGCTGTAGGACGGGTTGCGTATATTTAACACGAGAGTCAGCAAGGAGACACACCGATGAGCAGCGCGCCCTTTCCGAACCAGCAGGCCATTTTTTACCAGCACTACGAATCGGTGAAACGCGACGAGGTTGTGGGGATTCTGCTGGCGCTGTTTCTGGGGACGTTTGGGGTGCACCACTTCTATCTGCGGCGGACGGGGCTGGGAATCCTGTATTGCTGTTTCTGCTGGACGGGGATTACGTCGATTCTCGGGTTCATTGAGTGCTTCTTCATGCCTGGGAGGGTGCGGGAGTTCAATGCGATTCAGGCGGCGGGGATTGCCGCGGCACTAGGGATCGCGATGCCAGGTTGGAGCGGTCAGCCATTCAGTGCGACGGTGAATATTCCGCC
>Ga0302267_10006768_pt1 | contig 11525 bp, 11 predicted proteins | sample III_Bog_E1_3_FD_194555 | JGI IMG/M metagenome (GOLD analysis project Ga0302267, IMG submission 194555) | Peat permafrost microbial communities from Stordalen Mire near Abisko, Sweden - III_Bog_E1_3 | ecosystem: Environmental > Terrestrial > Soil > Wetlands > Peat | place: Sweden: Abisko... | reverse complement strand
GAGCGGCATCGCCCGGCAGCAATGCCGGGCGCGGATTGGAACATCTCGCGTGGCGATGTAGGAAATTCCCCCCAGATGGATCGCCCGGCAGTTCGGGGTCCGGTATAGGAATGTGCCCAATAACTGGCCATGCACAAGTCCAGATCGAGAGTAAGTGAGTGAAGATCGCAATGGAAAGTCCGTGGGCGAAACCGCATTCTTCTGGAAAATCATCACGTGGCTCCAGAGAACGGCGAAAATGCCCCGCTAGGATGCCCGTAGACGCATTGATGCAGGGTGGGGCATGGTAAGCCACCACCCATTTGGTCGTTGGCTGTGCTCGTATTGAACTGGGGAATCATTTCGCACAGCCTCCAGCGCAAAGCTGAAGAGTGCCACGCTCTTCACCCCGTTGTTAAGCTGCTGGTTTGGTGGTGGATGGCCCATATGCGTTTTACTTGGCTCGTACTGCACCCGGAAAGTTCTGCAGTTCGTTTGATCGTCTGCCCGGCGCAGCGCAATGCAATAATGCGGTTGTGCACATTGGTGTCTGGTGCGCGACCAGGATATTTGCCAGCCGCGCGTGCCAACTGTACCCCTTGGCGTTGACGAGTACGGCGGGTTTCATAGTCCTCGCGTGACATCTGAAGGGCCAGTTTCAGAAGCATTTCCTGCACTGCCTCCAGTACGATCTTTGCGACACCATCGGACTCGGCAGCAAGGTCGGACAAATCAACCAACCCTGGCACCGCCAACTTGGCTCCCTTACCTCGAATCGAGGCAACCAATTGTTCCGCATCTGGAAGAGGCAACCTCGACAATCTGTCGAGTCGTTCGCAGACGACAGCCTCGCCAGGATTCAGGTCCGCAATCATGCGCAACAACTCTGGACGATCAGCGCGGGCTCCCGACTCCTTTTCTCGATAGATGCCTGCAATATAGTAACCAGCGGCTCGGGTGCTTTGAACGACGTGTTCCTGCCTGGCGAGGTCTTGCTCCAGGGTTGATACCCGCAGGTATATCTCACACACAAAGGGTTCAAATGAACGGCTGGGAAAGCAGAATCGTGTTGTCCTTCCAATTCTCCATGGGGCAAGGGCCCACTTGATGAGGAATGGGTGTTTCGAAGTGCATCGGCATCTCAGCGAGCCTTCATTTCTCAATTCGTGTTGGTTCCAACATGAATTAAGAAATGCCCCTGAATGCACACCATTATTGAGCGTACATTCCAACACGAAATGAGAATGCGATGATAGCAATCGCTATGCCATCACCTTAATTGGTCTCGCAGAGAATAAATTCAAGTTTTCCTGCGCCGAAGGATTTGAATGAAAAGTTGCACGCGGGAGAGGATATGTGCGCAGAAATGGGATATTCCTTGCTGAGCTACGTCGCGCTTCAGCTTCATTTGATCCCAACCATGTGACGATCACCGACGATTGCTCCCATGATCAGCCGCGGGGTAGGTGTTCGATTGTCTACTTTGCTGGTCCTCGTGTGCGGCGTGCTTTTGTCTCAAAGCCGTTGACGCTGTTAGCTTTTATATATGGACCCGGTGCTGCTCGCTCCTGTTCTGACTCCGCATGGGCACCTCTCGCTGGCACAGGAGGACGACGCCCTTGCGCTCGACGCGGAGGTTGCGCAGCGCTTGCAGGAAACGTTTGTGCGTGGTGCCGGCCATGGACTTCTGCAACTCGGCGCCGGCGAAGTGGGCACGGCTTTGCCCGCCGTCTTTTCGTACTGGCGTGAGTTTGCAGCACGATATGTAACCGCGCTCTGTACGCACACCAGTCTCTCTGCGGACGCGTCCGGCACAAAGTCGGTGGAAGCAGTCGCGCCGCCACCGGATGCGGAGTTGGAGCGGCTGGCCATGGCCGCGCCGCTCATGACCGGGGCTGAATATCTGACCAGCGCCGTGCTGCGCGCCTTGTGGCAGCAGACGGACAAGGCGCTGCGGCTTGAGTTGTTGGAAGAGCAGTGCGAGGTGCAGGAGTTTCTCAAGCGTCGCAATCCGGCCTGGAATCTGGTCGGCCGCGTCTGCTTCAATCTGGCGGAAAACCGCAACGATGCGGAGTCACCCTTCGCCTTCCTGGCCACCTATACGGTGCGGCTCTCGGCTCACTCCAAGGCGCAGCATCTGCCATTGGGTCAGGCACTGCATGAGTACGAGGGACCGGCCAATCGGGGTCGCCTACTGTCGCTGCTGCTGCCGGTGCAACGAGCCGCGGAGACTTGCCCGTGGCTGAAGGAGATGGTCGATAGCGGGGAGATCTTCCATCCGCTGCGCTGGACTCCGAGCGAAACCTCGCAGTTTTTGCACGATTGCCCTGTGTTGGAGCAGGCCGGCATCGTCGTCCGCATGCCAGCGACGTGGCCAGCGCACCGCCCGCCGCGACCACGCGTTACGGCCAGAGTGGGCGGCGTCGCTCCCTCGCTGGTAGGCCAGAACGCTCTGCTCGACTTCCACATGGACGTGACCCTCGATGGCGAGTCGTTGACCGCTGCCGAGATTCGCAATCTGCTGGCTGGGACCGAGGGACTGGCGCTGGTGCGCGGGCGCTGGGTTGAGGTGGATCGCGCACAACTCAGCCGCATGATCGACCGCTTCAGTGAGGCCGAGCGCGCCGCAGCCCGTCATGGAATGAACTTCGGCGAAGCGATGCGCTTGTTGGCTGGGGCGAATCTTGGCGGTGCGGATGCCGACGCCGAGAGTATCGAAGCCGATTGGGCGCAGGTGACCGCTGGCCCCTGGCTTGCCGAAACCCTGAAGGGACTGCGCACGCAGGAGGGTCTGGACAAGATTGATCCAGGCAAGGCGCTGAAGGGAACCTTGCGGTCGTATCAGCAGGTGGGCATGCGCTGGCTCTATCTGCTGGCGAAGCTCGGGCTGGGAGCCTGTCTAGCCGACGACATGGGATTGGGCAAGACGATTCAAGTGCTTTCGTTGTTACTGGTGCTCATGAAGCAGGAACAGGGCAAGCCCAGCCTTCTCATTGCTCCTGCTTCGCTACTGGCTAACTGGGCCGCAGAGCTGGAGCGCTTTGCTCCCAGCTTGCGAGTTCTGGTTGCGCACACCTCGGTGCTCTCCAACGAGGCCATCAAGAACATCTCGGCGGAGTCCCTCGCTGAGGTGGACGTAGTAATCGCCAGCTACGGCACGCTGCTGCGCATTCCCTGGCTGACGGAAACCAACTGGCGTCTGGCCGTTCTGGACGAGGCGCAAGCCATCAAGAATCCCAACGCCAAGCAGACTCGCAGCGCCAAGATGCTGAAGGCTGGTTCCCGCTTTGCATTGACCGGTACGCCGGTCGAGAATCGGCTCGGAGATCTGTGGTCGATCTTCGATTTCATCAATCCAGGCCTGCTGGGGTCGGCGAAGGAGTTCACCAAGCTCACCAAGCGGCTCGCCGACCGCACCCACAATCCTTACGGACCGCTGCGGGAACTGGTGCGGCCGTACATTCTGCGTCGGCTCAAGACCGACAAGTCGGTGATCTCCGACCTGCCCGACAAGACCGAAGTGAAGGCCTTTTGCCAGCTCAGCCGCAAGCAGGCCGCGCTCTACCAGCAGGCCGTGGACGATCTCACTGAGCAGCTTGACTCTGCCGTAGGGATTCGCCGCAAGGGGCTGGTTCTTTCGTTTCTGATGCGCTTCAAACAGATTTGCAATCATCCCTCGCAATGGCTGGGCGACAGCGCCTGGAGCGAACCCGACAGCGGCAAGTGGGCGCGTCTGCGCGACATCGCCGAAGTGATCGCCGCTCGGCAAGAGAAGGTTCTGGTCTTCACGCAATTTCGCGAGGTAACGGCTCCGCTGGCGTCGTTTCTCGGCTCGATCTTCGGACGTCCCGGCCTCGTGCTCCATGGAGATACCCCGGTCAAGAGCCGCAAGGATCTTGTGCGCCGCTTTCAGGAAGACGAAGCCGTGGGCTTCTTTGTGCTTTCGTTAAAAGCAGGAGGCACGGGGCTCAATCTGACCGCCGCCTCGCACGTAATTCACTTCGATCGGTGGTGGAATCCAGCAGTCGAGAACCAGGCCACGGATCGCGCCTACCGCATCGGTCAGAACAAGAATGTGCTGGTACACAAGTTTGTTTGTCAGGGAACGGTCGAGGAGAAAATCGACGCGATGATTGAATCGAAACGGCAGATTGCGCAGGATATGCTGGAAGGCGGAGCGGAATTGCTGCTCACCGAGATGAAAGACGACGAACTGCTCAAACTGGTCGCGATCGACCTGAACGCCGCACTCAAGGAGACATAGACCATGTACGACGGTTTTGGATGGCCCGCCTATGTGCCGGTAGCCGAGCGCCGCCGCAAGGCGTTGAAGAAGATGGACAGCCTGCGCAAAAAGGGCCGCGTCATAACCCCGGTGAGCATTGAGGGCCGCACCATTGCCAAGAGCTTCTGGGGCAAAGCCTGGTGCGAGAATCTGGAGTCGTACAGCGACTACGAGAATCGTCTGCCGCGCGGGCGGACGTATGTGCGCAACGGGTCGGTGGTAGATCTGCAGATTGCCGCAAGCGAAATCACGGCGCTTGTCAGCGGCTCAGAGATCTACGAAATCAAAGTGGAGATTCTTCCAGTTGCCAAGCCGCGTTGGAAGTCGATCTGCGAAGATTGCGCGGGATCAATTGATTCCCTCGTCGAGCTTCTTCAAGGACGGCTCTCCAAAGGCGTGATGGAACGGATCAGCCAGCAGCAGACCGGGCTCTTCCCCTCACCCAAAGAGATCAAGTTGTCGTGCAGTTGCCCCGACTGGGCAGAGATGTGCAAGCATGTCGCGGCTGTTCTCTATGGTGTCGGCGCTCGCCTGGACCAACAACCGGAATTGCTCTTCCGGCTTCGTGCCGTGAACGAAAAGGAATTGATCGCCAGCGCTGGCAAGTCTCTGCCCAGCGCGAAGAAGGCTACAGCAAAGGTACTGGGTGGCGAGGATCTTGCCGCGCTCTTTGGCTTGGATCTCGCCGACTCCACACCTGCTAAATCTGCACATCAGACCAAAACCGATGCGGTGACCAAAGCAAAGCCCGCCACCAAGACCGCTCGTGCTGAAGAAACGCGCACAACCAAAGCCAAGCCAATCGCCCCGAGCACCAAGCCCGCGAAAAAGGCGGCGAAGAGCAAGCCAAAACCCTCCGCACCAGCGAAGCCAGTGACGAAGAAGAAACCCATGGCCACTTCGGCAAAGCCCGAACTGCCCAAGAGGTCAGCAGTCAAGACAATCGCACCCAAGAAGAATGCGCAAATCGCCTCTTCAAAGAAAGTCCCTCCTACAGAGAAGAAAATCGCCACTAGAAAAGCCGAGCCAGCCCAATCAGTTGCCAGGAAGGCGCTCGCTTCGAAAGCAAAACCAGCTTCTGTGAGGGCAGATTCGAAGCCAACCAGGAAGCGATGGGAACTGCGGCAAGGAATGAACCTCAGGGATTCAGCCTGAAGATGGAACTGTTGCGGAAATGCCTCAAGACATCGCGACCCGGAGAGCGTTGGCAAACGTCGATCCCTGCTTGGTGTTTGCCGCCATGGAGAACACGTCCATGCGAGCATTCTCCACTAAGCCCAGCTTTTCGGCGGCCTTGATGAAGTGGGTGTATGCGTCCATCACGTCGAGGCCGCTCAACTCGTACCCAATGGGCGAGCAAAGGCAGATAGCGGGGGATTTGCCGACCACGTTATCAGGTTCGTGTCGATGCAATAGCTTAAGGAGTTACATACTGTGGAAATTTCAATTCAGACCAAGCTCGAAGAGCGCGTCTATCGCGCGGCAGATGCGGCCCTGGCCCGCCAACACTACGTCAGTGCCATCGACGTGCTGTGTGAAATGGGACTCTTGGCATCCTCTGCGGTCGATTCCTGGCGCAAGGGCCGCACCGGCTTTCTTGAGCGGGAGATTCAAGGAAGCCTGAACAAGATCTCGTCTTCCATGGCGATCTTCCGACGGTGGGCACACGAGAAGGGCCTCAAACCAAGCGAAACCGGCTACGTACGGTCTGCCCGGTCGGGGACCGTTCATCTGCAGTTTTCCTTGAGCGGAGACCCGCAGATTGAGAAGAACTACCGCACACACTTCATTTCACCCGTACTTTCGGAGCGAAAGCAGCAGAAGCTTCAGGATAAGCTTGAAAAGGTTCCGCAGCCGGTTGTGTTTTTGAACCTGCGCGATGCGGAATGCTCGGAATGCGGGGCAGAGATTGCGCAGGGGTTCATGCTCTTGATGGAAGCGGACCAGCCGCTTTGCCTTCCTTGCGCGCGCCTCGATGGCCTGGAGTTTCTTCCGGCTGATTGACGCCGCGGACACCCCGTTAAGGTCGCGCCTGGTTAATTCGCATGCAGTCAACTGCTCACCCTCCGACGATTGGTGGCAACATTGGTGGCATCTCCAGGATAATGATGAATTTGCAGGATTCAGCAGGCTGCACTGAGCCATGATTTTGACTGTTTTCCTGCCTTTCAACCGGCAATATATCCGGCAATACACTCGCATCTGTCGGCATGTAACCAGCTTATTGATATACACTTTACTTCTGAAATAGAACCGGCAATGAATACTACTATGACCAATCCAAGCTGGATGGAACCGATGATGCCGCCTGAAGAGGGGCAACGGCGGCTTGAAGATGCTGCGTTCGATTTGGTCTCACGCGCAAGTTCTCTGGCTGGGCAGTCAAACCCGATTGTCACAGCGTCCATCGGCGCGCTCGTTCGCTCGATGAATTGCTACTACTCGAATCTCATCGAAGGGCACGATACACATCCGCGCGACATCGATAGGGCGCTGCGCAAAGACTATTCCGCGGAGCCCACCCGGCGCGCGCTGCAATTGGAGGCAGTGGCGCACATCGAGGTTCAGCAGGCCATTGATGAAGGACGTGACGACCCTGCCTTCCCGGCTTCGAGTCCCTATGCGCTCTGGCTGCACCGGGAGTTCTGCCGTCGCCTGCCCGAAGAATTGCTCTGGGTAGAGGATCTGGAGTCAAAAAGACGGGTTCAGATTCATCCAGGTGAACTTCGGGATGGCGAGGTTGCTGTCGGCCGTCATCTGCCTCCTGAGGCGGCGGCGTTGACCCATTTTCTTGAGAGATTTGAGCAGGCGTATGACCCGCGCTATCTCTCCAAAATGCGACAGGTGATAGCTGTTGCTGCCGCACACCATCGCTTTGTGTGGATTCACCCCTTCTATGACGGCAATGGGCGCGTAGTGCGTTTGATGTCCCACGCCATGCTGAAGCGGCTGGGTGTTGGTAGCAGCTTGTGGTCGGCGGCGCGTGGCTTGGCACGCAATGTGAACAGCTACAAGTCCCTGCTGATGGCCGCGGACGAACCCCGTCGAGGGGATTTGGATGGACGAGGTAGCCTCTCGCTGGCAGCTCTGGTTGAGTTCTGCGACTTCTTTCTGGCCACATGCGTAGACCAGGTCGACTACATGCGCTCGATTCTGGAGCCAGGCGAGTTGCTGCGCAGAATCGAGATCTATACAGAAGATGAAGTGCGGGCAGGGCGGATGCCCAAAGGCAGCTTTCCTCTTCTGCGGGAAGCATTGCTGGCCGGAGAGTTCGAGCGTGGGCAGGCACCGACGATCACCGGCTATAAGGAGCGCATGGCTCGCATGGCTCTGGCGCAATTGCTGGAATCTGGTGTGCTGGTTTCAACCGGTCCCAGAGCTCCGGTTCGACTCGGCTTTCCAATTGGCGTAGTGGACCGCTGGTTCCCGGCGTTGTATCCGGCGAACTTTCGCTAACCCCCATTAACATGATTTGACCCAGTTGCGCTTGGACCTGTGGCAACCCACACCATTCATGTCTCGTTTTGGAAGCCAGGCAAGTGCGCATGCCCCTGGCTGAGAAGCACCCAGCCAGGAAGCACGCCCCGGCGACAAAGTAACTCAATCGGCCAGGGAATGTACCAAGACCTTATTTCCGATGAGAGAGATATGCTCAATCAAAATGACAAGGGGCTGGCCGGAAAACTGGTCAGCCCCTTGTCATTTTGATTGGGCATATCTCTACCCGGAGACCAGAGCATTTTCACTTTCGCTGTAGACTTCCGTGCCCCATCCATTGCGCAGGCTTTATCGCGAAATGGGTGGGATACCAATAACATTCGCGTCTACATGATTTCCTAAACTGCTTTAATGTATGCATCTGATCATGCTGCCCTTCCCACCAAATCGCCAAACACGGAAGTTGCGGATGGGCAGAATTGCCGTAATGGCAAAGCACGTGCACAAAGTCACTGCTGTACAATCCTTCAGGAGTCAGCGAAGTCGATTAGGGTGACAGTCCACAGATGCGCCTTGCGATTGCAGACGACTGCAGATGTTCTTCTTATGAAACAGAGAAGGCGAAGGTGTGATTGCTCGAAGACGAAACCAATGCGGAAAGAGCAAGACACAAGGTCAGGCCTATAAATCGCATTTCGATGACGGAGAAGTTGGCGTACTCTTTGGGAGATTCTGCTTCCAACCTTTACTGGAAGACTCTTGAGTTCTTCATCGTCATCTTTTACACGGATGTCTTTGGCCTTCCTGTTGCCGCTGTGGGCGCCATGCTGCTGTTGACGCGCGGTGCTGCGGCCGCAGCGGATTTGGCCATGGGCTCAATCGCCGACCGCACGATGACTCGCTGGGGACAGTTCCGTCCCTATCTTCTGTGGGGTGCGGTTCCGCTGGCTGTGACTGGGGTGTTTACCTTCACCACACCGAATTTTGACGTCACCGGGAAGCTTTGGTATGCCTATGTCACCTGCAGCCTGCTGATGTTTGCCTATACGGCTCTGAACACTCCCTATAGCGCGCTTATGGGGGTGATGACACCGAACACGGTGGAGCGTACTTCCATCTCCTCGATTCGTTTCGTAGGCGCATTTGCCAGTGCGTTATTCGTCCAGTGCATGACTCTCAGGTTCGTGAATACCTTTGGTCGTGGGAGTGACGCGCGGGGCTGGCAGTTGACCATGTTGCTGTACGGTGTCCTGGCAACGGTCCTGCTATTGATATGTTTCCTCTGTACGCGGGAGCGCGTGATTTCATCTCGGCAGCAGGCTGCAAATATAAAGTGCGATCTGCGCAGCCTGTTTGAAAGTCGGCCATGGCTGATTTTGGTGAGCGTGCAGTTGCTTACGCTATCCGCGTTCGCTATACAGGGTGCGGCCACGGCCTATTACTTCAAGTACTTCGTCAAACGTCAGGACTTACTGGGGATGTACCTGGCAACCAACGGATTGGGGTATCTTGCTGCTGTTCTTATTACCTCGCGCCTTGCCGGACTTATCGGAAAGAAGCTTCTGTTCATGACTACACTTGGTCTCGGCAGTTTAGTTGTTAGTCTTTTCTCGTACATGGAGCCGAATGATATTCGGACCATGTTCGTGCTGCAGATTCTATCCAGCTTTATGCTGGGCTTCAAATCGCCGCTGGTCTTTGCCATGTTTGCGGATATTGCCGATCATATTGAATGGAAGAACTGTCGCCGCACGATGGGACTGGTGCTTGGATCGGCCATCTTTTCAACCAAGGTTGGAATGGCGATCGGAGGATGGATATTCGCCGTGATCCTTGCGTACTGCGGGTATGTGGCCAATGTGGAGCAGGCCGGCCCGTCTCTCCATGGCATCGTCCTTTCGATGAGTTGGATTCCCAGCGGGATGCTGGCGGCTGCGACCCTTGTCATTGCGTTCTATCAACTGGACGACAACTTCATGGAGAAGGTCGAGGAGAGCCTCGCGCTACGGCGAGAGCAGAACAAGTTGTAAGCGCTATTGATCCGGCCCTCAAATTGCGGCACCGTGCCCCATCCATTTCGCAGGTTTCATCGCGAAATGGGTGGGAAGCTGACACACTATTGAGCAGTCTGTGGCGAAAGTCGGGTTTTGAAAGGGCTCGACTTTAGTTGTGCCGTAAGTGGCTCAAAATAAACATGGGCATTAGCCTTTGAGGGACGGTTTTTCATCATTCTCGACTTGAACCACAGGCTGCTAGTGGTGTCCGCCACAGAGATGGTCATTTAACCAATTTGAAGGGTACGGGCTTTAGCCCGTACGTAAAAACTGTAAAATCAACCGGGCTTTAGCCCCGAGGGAACACTTGCTTGGTCAACCAACTCATAAACGCCCGAAGATAGGGGATGTTATTTCCGGTGGACACCACTAGGGGCCGGATCTATAAGGCGTCCAAACAAAAGGGAGTTAAGAGCCTATTTCAGCGTGCCGCTGCGGCGTCTTCATCGAGCGCCATCGCGCAGAAGCGCGAGATACTGCGGGCAATTTTCCAGGGCGGTTTCGATGTGCTCCTGAATAGCGGTGAATCATCGGCACGGGGCACAGGTTTGGCCAGAGGTTCGAGACTGGCGGAAGGCTTTGATATACTCCGCCGTGCAGGAGTTGTACGCTCCCGGTTTATTAAATGAGCCGTGAGCCGGAAGAAGAAACGGGAAGATGAAGGAAGCAAGCGCACACACTACGATCAGGAAACCGAAGAAGAGAGTGACGGTCACCGATGTTGCAGAACTGGCTCGCGTGGGCACATCGACCGTCTCTCGTTTCCTGCGCGGCGTCTCGGTCCGGCCCAAGGCCGCGGAGCGGATAGCTCATGCGGTAAAGAAACTCGGCTACGAGCCTGACCAATCGGCTCGAGCGCTGCGCAGCGGCAGGTCGCACACTATTGGCGTGATTCTTCCCAAGGTATCCAATGTTTTCTTCAGCCAGTGCGTGCAATTGATGGAAGAAGAAGCACGGCAGCACGGTTGCACGGTAGTCCTGCTCACCCATGAGGACCGGCTTGCTGATCAGATGGCGCGCCTGGCCACCTTACGGCGCTATCGAGCGGACGGCGTGATTCTAGCCGGCACTCACGGAACCACGGTGAGAGGAATCCGGGCTGCCTTTCCAGACGCGCCTGTGGTCGCATTCGATCACTACATCTCTTCCTCGCTCGATTCGGTCCTGTTAAACAATCGAGCATCTGCGTATGTGGCTGCGGAGCACTTACTTGGGCACGGCTATTCCAGTGTGGCCTGTGTGACAGGAAAGCCGGAGGTCTTCAGCTTTCAGGAGCGCGCTGCGGGATACGCTGAAGCGATGCGGGCGCACGACCGCAAGCCGTGGTTGATTACAGCGAGTGACTATGTTCAACTGCGAATCGCTTTGAGCAGAATACTGCAAAGCAAAAAGCGCCCTGACGCATTGCTGTCGCTCAGCGATTTTTCCACGCGCACCATCTTGATGCTTTTTAAAGATTTGGGCCTGAAGGCGGCAGATCGTCTTCCCGTGCTGGGTTTTGATGATCCTGATTTTGCAACTCTTGTCGATCCGCCACTTACAGTGATTCGCCAGCCGATAGCAGAGTTGGTCCGCAACGCGATGGACCTTTTGTTCAGTCGTATCGAAGGTACCGCTCCTAAAAAGACGCAGGCCATTCGACTCCTCGGCGAACTTGTCCGCCGCCAATCCTGTGGATGCTCTCAGTTGCAGGTTGAGGGCGCATAGGCCGTCTGAGTGGCGAAATACAGTGCATTGTCCTTCGCGCGATATTTCCGTAACAAAGCGCG
>Ga0302267_10006754_pt1 | contig 11538 bp, 8 predicted proteins | sample III_Bog_E1_3_FD_194555 | JGI IMG/M metagenome (GOLD analysis project Ga0302267, IMG submission 194555) | Peat permafrost microbial communities from Stordalen Mire near Abisko, Sweden - III_Bog_E1_3 | ecosystem: Environmental > Terrestrial > Soil > Wetlands > Peat | place: Sweden: Abisko... | reverse complement strand
GGAGCCTACAACTTTCCCGAAAGGGGGTTCCGGCAGTAATTGGTATATCGGATGATTGAGGTGAATTCTATACCCAGAACCTTGTCAGGTCGAGAGTGCGTGTCCGTATCCCAGGGGCGAGTGGCCCAAATCAGACCTCTCGACAATAAATGGGAGGGATACTCTATCCTTCCGACTCTTTATAGCGAAGAGAATCGAGCAAGCGGTTGCTGCGCCGAAAGGCGGTCCAAAGGTAAATCCATCCGTACCGCGTGCCGATTGGATTGTTCGCAGATTATGGTCTTGCGGTGCTACCGAAATGTTGCTGCCGGAACTCTTCGGCTGGAATCGGTCGGCCAAAATGCCAGCCTTGCCCCTGTACCGGAAATCTCCAGGATGCGAAGAAGTCTGCCTGCGCTTCGGTCTCGATGCCTTCCGCAATCACATTCAAGTCCAAAGCCTCCGCCATGGCCAGAATCTGCGGCAGAAGGGAACCGATGACGGCTTCGGTGCCGATGGTCTGCGTGAATGCTTTATCGATCTTGATGGCGTCTACGCGAAGATCCTTGAGGTAAACCAGGCTGGAGTAGCCGGTTCCGAAATCGTCGATTTCGACCTGGTGGCCGACGGCCCGCAACTGACGGATCGTCTCCACGGCTTCCTGCATCCTGGCTGTGGAGCTTTCGGTGATTTCCAGGTGGATGGAGGTGGGTGAAACTCCAGCTTCATCCAGCGACGCGCTGAGCATGGGCAGGAATCCCTCATCGGCCAGATCGAAAGCGGATATGTTGATGTGTACGTGGAAATCCGCGTCGCTGCGCAGCAGTTCGCCCATTTCCATCAACACCCTGAGCACAACCGTCCGGGTCAGTTCGCAGACAAACCCCCGTTCCTCGGCGATCTGCACAAAGATTTCTGGGCGGATATTGAACTGCTCGTCATCCTTCCACCGCGCCAGCGCTTCTGCGCCGATCCATCGACCGGATTGCAGATCGACGATCGGCTGGTAGACCATGGTCAGCTTGTCCCTGCGGATGGCCCGGAGCAACTGTGTAGCCATATGCTGGTCTCTCTGCCGGAGGAGGGAGTGGAGCAGTCCGATGATGATTCCCAGTGCCGCGCCGAACAGTGAGAAAAGCAGAATTTCGGCACGATTCGCACGCTCAATGGGTGCTATCTCCCGGGAAAGGGTCGTACAAAAATCATTGTGGGTGGAACACCGGGTGGCGTAGATAAGTCCGTGGAGTAGTCCCTGTTCATTCCGGTTATAGGCCGCACCGGATACATGAAAGGGCAGATTGGCGATACGCCGCATCGCTCCCGTGGGCGCGTCCAGCATGGTTCCTTCCTGAAAACCGGAAATCTCGTGAATATGCATCTCAAATTGCGGATCTTCCACCACATAGGAGTCGCCAAGTTGAAGAGCATAGACCTCCTGTGCACCCGGAGCCGGAAGATAGGGAGCGGCATTCGTGTAAAACTTGACCCCATCCCGGCGGATCATATTGGGAGCTTTAAGGTTCCGGGAAAGCTCCTCAGGCTCGTGAAGCGTCGAGCAATCCATATGATTGCCGCGCATCTTGCCCGCGTCACGGATATTCACGGAGTGGTAAATCATCTGCCGGAACTGAACAAGTTGCTCATCGGAGCAATACGGCGTCGTGGAGGCATTCATCAGAGCTAAATCGTGGCGCGCCTCATCGAACAGGGAGTCCGCTTGCGCCAGGTAATCGCCCTCGTCCTTGACCAGCGCCTCCAGGGAGCGCTTGCGTACAATCTCCCGGCCCAGCCAAGCTCCGGCGAATGCGCCCGCAAGCGTGACGGTGCACAATATCCCAATGGTGAGCCATGCTCGCCTTTTTGGAAACAGAGTCATTGTGTTCCCTGGAAAGTTCGATAAAAATCGGGGCCTTGTGACGTTTACTCGCTCAGTCTACTGTCATTTCCATCGGCAAAAGAGGAGTTTCCAATACAATACTCCTGCCTGATTTGAATCGAAAGCATCCGAGGGTAATCCAGAGAAGGTTTTTAGGCGGGTGTGTGGCTTGCTAGCTGACCGGCAGGCGCATGGTTTCCAGGTCTGCGATGAGGCCTTTGCTGAGCAGTTCCTGGGCTTCGGGCGCGAGCTTGGCTTCCTGGCTGGTCAGGTAAAAGACGTCGATGGCCGTCTCGCCTTCGGTGTCGATGAGCGCCACCTTGATGTTGCAGTCGTGCGAAGTGAGCGTGAGCGCGATCTGGCGCAGCAGGCCGGGCAGATCCTGCGCGATCACCTGCAACAGCGTGGAGTGGCTCGACGAGGTGGAGTCAAACGAGAGCTTGGTGGCTACCTCGACCTTGAGGTTTGCGGGGTGGTTCATGTGGCGGCGCGCGTCCAGCAGCGTCTGCACATTCACCTTCTGCGCCACCACGTCGTGGATGTTGGCCAGGAAGCGGTCGCGCTCGCTGGGGTTCAGCTCCAGCGTGCGGAAGACGTCGGTGAACTGGAAGCTGTCCACGATGACGCCCTGATCGTTCGAGAACGCTCCGGCGCGGACAATGTTCATGCCCCAGGCGGCCAGTGCTCCGGCCACATCGGCAAACAGGCGCGAGCGGTCACGGGTGATCACGGTCAGGTCAAGCAGTTGGCGATTGGGGCGCAGGTCGAGCTGGACGTTGTCGTCGTCCAGGCTCAAGGCCATCTGGAAGTGGTTGCGAATCTGCTCGGGCAGGCGGGTTTGCAGGTAGCGCTGCGGCAGGCCTTCCAGGAAGTGGCCGAGGGAGTCGTACTGCGGAGCCTGCACCATGGCGCGCAGCCGGTTCAGCAGAGTGGGATCGATGGCGGCGTGGTAGCGCACCTCGTCCACTGAGCGATCCATGAAGTTCGAGGTGGCCATGTAGAACTGCCACAGATTCTCGGCCTTCCATGGCGTCAGCGCCTCGGGGTTGACGGCCTTGATGTCGGCAAAGGTCATCAGCGTGAGCATCTTCAGGATCTCGGGGCTGGCGATTTTCTCAGAAAAGGCGCGCACGTTCTCCATGTCGAAGATGTCGCGGCGCATGGCGGCCGACATGACGAGATGGAGCCGAATCAGGTTCAACACCGCATCGCGCTCTTCGGCGTCGAAGTCCAGCCGGGCCAGGAAGCTGTCTGCCAGTTCCACAGACTGGGCGGCGTGCTCGCCGGTGCGGCGGGCCTTGCCGGTGTCGTGCAGCAGGAGTGAGAGCAGGAACAGGTCGAGCCGGTCGATCTCCGGCAGCAGTTGCGCCAGGCGCTGCTCAAACTCGTGCGCCGGCTGCCGCAGGCTGTGCACGTTGTCGATGGTCAGGAAGGTGTGCTCGTCCACCGTGTAGCGATGGTAGCTGTCGCGAATGACCAGGGCGTCGATGCCGTGGAACTCCGGGATCAGCATCTCCAGCACGCCCAGCGCGTGCATGGTGCGGAGTGCATGAGCCGCATGGGGTCCGAGCAGCACTTCGCGCAGCGCATTCCACAGGTACGGCCCCTCGGGAATGTGAATGGCCAGCACGGGCAGCGCGTCGGTGATGCGGTCTTCGGCGGCTTGCGAAAGCGAGTAGCCGTGGGTGGCCATCAACGAGAAGATGCGCAGGATGGCGGCCGTGTCGTTGAACTGCGCGCCGGGCTGGATGTCGATGCGGCCCTGGTCGAGCAGAAAATCCGTGCCGGCAATGGGAGTGCGGCGGCGGCGGAACTGGCGGTAGAAGCTGACCGGGGCGGGCAGATGCTCCATCAGCAGGGCGGCGCGGCGGTAAACCACGCGCGCGTGCCGGTAGTAGGTCCGCATCCAGTAGGAGGGGTCGGCGGTGCCGCGCGTCTCCAGGCCAATGGACAGCGTGGCGGCCTCGTCCTGCGACTGCCAGTCGAGCGCGTTGTCGTCGCGGCCATGGCGGAAGTGCAGGAAACATCGGGCGGCGGCCAGGAAATCAAAGGCCGCTTCAGCATCGCCGCGAGCGCTCTGGAAGACGCCTCCGCGTTGGCGGGGCCACTCTTTGGTCTCTTTCAGGTGGAACAGCACGGCGAACCAGACGGCCAGCGAGTAGTCGCGCAACCCGCCCGGACAGTCCTTGATATTGGGCTCCAGGTGGAAGATGGTGTTGCCGTACTTGGAGTGGCGCGCGCGGGCAATCTCGCCCAGCTTCTGAGTGATGGTGTTCCACTCGCTCAGCACCAGGCCGGGCAGCGTAACCTGATGCAGCTGCTGGTAGAGCGGGAACTGGCCGGCCAGGAATCGCCGGTCGAGCGTGGCCAGGGTGAACTCCAGATTGTCGGGGTCGAAGCGGCCGGCTTCCTTCACGGTCCGCGAGGCGGGGCTGGCGCGCAGGCCAATGTCCCACATGCCCTGAATGATGGAGCGGACGCCTTCCCGGCACTGCTCTTCGGTCTTTTCGTCGGCAAAGGCAAACAGCACGTCAATGTCGGAGTAGGGGAACAGATCTTTGCGGCCATAACCGCCCAAAGCCAGCAGCGCCGCGTTGGGCACGGCCATGCCGTTGAAGGCCCGACGCCACATTTCAATCAGGATGCGGTCCACCACCGCGGATCGACGCCGGATGGCAGCCGTACCGTCGCCGGTCCGCTCGCAGGTTTGGCGCACCAGCGCCATCTCACGCGTATACTGCTCCCGAAGATCGTCTACCGCCAGACCGATTGAACTCATATGTTTGGTTGTGCTTTTGGCTCGCCGAAGCAAGAAGGATTCTTACCAGCATAAGCGATTGTGCGGCAGATGTGAATTTAAGGTTGATGGAAGAGGGCATAAGAATGCGGAAGAGCCTCGCAGATTGAGCCAGTTGAGGGAGAATATCTATAGAAACCCGGAAAATTGAGGGAAAAGGCAATGAGCGACGGAAAAGAAGAGCGCGAGGAGCGCGAAAAACGGCTGGAACAGGAACGGCGCGAAGACCGCGAGGACCGCATCGACCGCAACTGGATGGATGAGGACAAGCCGGAGCGAGAGGATTCTTGAGGGACTAGGGAATAGCCAAAAAGAACGGCCACCCCGAGGGGTGGCCGTCTGAGTCAGGAGCAGAGCCCGGGTTTAGCGCTCGCTCTTCCAGTTGATGAGGTCGCCGAGAGTGGTGGTGGAGCTGGAGACCGGGTGCTTGTGGGCATCGGCCTTGTAGCTCTCCACCTGGGCGCGGCTGGCTTCCTGGCCAATGGCGCGCAGGCTCAGGCCTACCTTCTTCTCTTCAACGTTGATCTTGATGATCTTGAACTCGTGCTCAAGACCAACCTCAAGCTTGGACGCGCCCTCTTCACCTTCTCCGGCTTCGGAGATGTGGCAGAGACCCTCGACACCCTCGGCGATTTCAACGAAGGCGCCAAACTGCGCGGTGCGGAGCACCTTGCCGTGGACGACATCGCCAACGCGGTGGGCAGCGAAGAAGCTCTCCCAGACATCGGGCTGGAGCTGCTTGATGCCGAGCGACAGGCGGCGGTTCTGGGGCTCGACACCGAGCACCACAGCCTTTACCTTCTCGCCCTTCTTCACCACTTCAGAAGGATGCTTGACGCGCTTGGTCCAGCTCAGGTTCGAGACGTGCACCAGGCCGTCGATGCCGTCTTCGATCTCGATGAAGGCGCCAAAGTCGGTCAGGTTGCGCACACGGCCCTCAACCAGGGTTCCGGCCGGGTAACGATCGGCCAGGTTCTCCCACGGATTCTCCATCAGCTGCTTCATGCCGAGCGAGATGCGGCGGTCGGAGGGGTTCACGTTCAGAACCACGGTCTCCACTTCGTCGCCGGGCTTGACCAGCTTGGAGGGGTGCTTGAGGCGCTTGGACCAGGTCATCTCAGAGAGGTGAACCAGGCCTTCGATGCCCTGCTCAAGCTCGACGAACGCGCCGTAGTCGGTGACCGACAGAACGCGGCCGCGAACATGCGCGCCGATCGGGTAACGCTCGGAGGCATCCAGCCACGGATCGGGCGTGAGCTGCTTGAAGCCGAGCGATACGCGCTGCTTATCCTTGTCGAACTTGAGAACCTTGACCTGAATCTCATCGGCGACGTTGACCAGGTCGCGCGGATGCGTCAGGCGGCCCCAGCTCATGTCGGTGATGTGCAGCAGGCCGTCAATGCCGCCGAGGTCGACAAACGCGCCGTAGTCGGTGAGGTTCTTGACGGTGCCGGTGAGCACAGCGCCCTCGCCCAGATGCTCGAGCGTGGTGGAACGGCGGGCGTTCTGCTCCTCTTCGAGGATTTCCTTGCGGCTCACGACCACGTTTCCGCGCTTCTTGTTCAGCTTGATGACGCGGATTTCGATCTGCTGGCCGAGATAGCCGTCCAGGTTGCGCACCGGGCGGATCTCCAACTGCGAACCGGGCAGGAAGGCCTTGAGCCCGATGTCGATGGTCAGGCCGCCCTTGACGCGGGCAACCACTGTACCGAACATCGGCGTCTTGTCGTTGGCCGCCTTCTCGATCGTATCCCACACGCGAAGGCGCTGCGCCTTCTCGTAGCTCACCAGGTAGCCGCCCTCGGGCTCCTCGTGCTCGATCACCACTTCGATCACGTCGCCGGCGGTGAACTTCACCGCGCCGGTGTGGTCGAGGACCTGCTCGATGGGCACAAGTCCTTCGGACTTGAGGCCCACGTCGACAACCAGATGCTTTTCCGTCTGCTTGAGGACTGTGCCGGAGACAACCTTGTCGCCATAAGCTTCAACAGCGGCAGCCTCTGCGGCCTGCTCGCGTTCAAAAGCTTCGAGCGCGGCGGAGAAGTCGTCCATGGACTCGGAATGGTCTGTGGACTTGCTCTCAGCGGCCTCGACGGCGGGCGCATCGATCTCTGCTTCGACCGGTGCGGCGGTCTCCACTTCGACAGGTGCATCGATCTCTGCTTCTGCCAGTGCTGCGGTCTCTGCTACGGCCGGGGCATCGATCTCTGCTTCAGCCGGGGCACTGATTGCTGCTTCGGCGGGTGCATCGATCTCTGCTGCGGCGGGTGCGGCGACCTCAGCGGGTGCGGCCTGGGCAACAGGCGCGGTTGGGGCATCGGCGTCCAGCACGGGTACTTCGACGGATACGGCGGTCTCAGGGGTGGACGTGGATTCGGACGACGGCTGTACGGACTCCGTCGCAGGTTCGAGCGTAGGGGTTTCCAGTTCGGTGTTCAGGGTTGTACTCTCGGGTTCGGGATTGAGGACGTTTGGCATTACTGACAGCTCCGGGATTCCTGGCTCCTGCTCGCGGTTAACGCCACGGGCTGGGATGGGTCCCATACAGCGAAGTCATCGGCCGGGGGGCTGAATGACTGCCTGCCCCCGTACGGCTCGTGACCTGATGGTGCTTTCATTTCGCGGAGATGCCCTCCCGGCGGAAAGCCGGCTTTTATACGAGGACGAGTCTCCTTGGAAATCACCCGGCAGGCAACGGCGCGAAAGGAGGACGGCCGCAACTCACTGCTGGAATCCGCGCAGGAAGCTACGCTCACGAGTGTATCAACGTGCGGATTCCAGCGTCAATCAAAGAAGTTGGGCCAACGGCCTGAATCCCGCATTGCAATCGAATCTTCACGTATCTACTGCAGAACGCACTGCTGCCGGTGCAAAAAACGCCGATGCCGGGAATCTATACTGGAGCGGATTGGCCGAAAGCGAGCGGAAACGATGGATCATCTGTGGAGTCCCTGGCGTTACACCTACGTGACCACGGCCGATACGGCGCGCCGGCCGGGCGTTCCGCAGGCGCTCTCCAGCTGGCCGGGCCCGGACTCGGGCTGTGTCTTCTGCAACCTGGTGGCCTCGGTTGACTGGGCCATTGCAGGCGGCATGGAGCGGGAAGCGGCCGAGCAGGTGGGCGGGCTGGTGTTGCGCGGCCAGCATTGCTTCATCTGCCTGAACGCCTTCCCTTACACTAACGGCCACGTAATGGTGATGCCCTATGCGCATCTTGACCGGCTGGCCAAGTTGCCCACCGAGGCCGCGCACGAACTCGTAGAGCTGGCGCAACTGACCGAGCGAGCGCTGGCAGCCGTCTATACCCCCCATGGATTCAACTTTGGCTTGAACGTGGGCCGGGCGGCGGGCGCGGGCGTGGCTGGACACATCCACCTGCACGCGCTGCCCCGCTGGGAGGGCGACACCAACTTCATGACCACGGTGTGCGAAACCCGCGTGCTGCCGGAAGAGCTGGAGTCGACGTGGAAGCGGCTGCGGGAAGCGCTGAAGAAGCTGCAAGGTTAGCAAGTCAGCTTCGTGCCCCATCCTTGCCGCGCTCTTTGCAGCTAGGGTGAGATAGAACCACGCTGGCTCTTCTACGTTTCGCGATCTTGAACTTCAGCGGCCAGAGCCAGCGTGGGGCCATCGGGGTCGGCGGTGTCCAGCAGGTTGCGCGGCAGTGATTTTGTGCTGCGCACGCCCAGATCCTTGAGCATCTCCACCTGCCGGATCAGATTGCCGCGCCCGTCGACGAGTTTCTTCATGGCGTTGGAGTAGTTGGAGTCGGCGGCGCGCAGGCTCACGCCCACCTTTTCCAGATCGCTGACAAAGTTGACGAACTTGTCGTAGAGCTCGGTGCCGCGATCCATTACCTCGCGCACGTTGCGCGACTGCGCCTCCTGCTGCCAGAGCACATTGATGATGCGGATGACGTAGAGCAGCGTGGTGGGGCCGACCAGCAGAATGCCCTGCGTGTAGGCGTCGGTCCACAGGTTGGGATCAGCCTGTAGTGCTATTAGAAACGCTGGTTCAACGGGCACAAACATCACCACAAAGTCAGGCGACTCGATGCCAGGCAGGTGGTGGTAGCCGGCCTTGGCCAATCCCGCAATGTGGCCGCGTACGCTGGCCAGATGCGCCTTCAGGGCCGCTGCGTGCTCGTCGTCGGTGGCGGCGCTGGCGTAGTCGGTATAAGCCGTCAGAGAGACCTTGGAATCGATGACCAGATTGCGTCCGCCGGGCATGAAGATGATCACGTCGGTGCGCGCGGTCTTTGCCCGCTCACCTTCCTCGGCGGCGAGGCCGGTGAAGCTCTGCTGGAAGCTGTACTGCTCGCCCTCGCGCAGGCCGGCCTTCTCCAGCAGATCGCGCAGGATGAACTCGCCCCAGTCGCCCTGCGCCTTGGCGGAGCCGCGCAGCGCCGTGGCAAGGCTCTTGGCCTCAGCGGCCAGTTGCTGATTGAGGCCGCTCAGGTTGCCGATCAGCCCCTCAAGCCGCGCCACGCCGGTCTTTGAATCCGTCTGCGCCTGCTCCACCTTGTCACGAAATTCCTTGATCTGCGTCTTGAGCGGATCGAGCAGCGTGCCCAGCTCTTTCTGGCTGCCAGCGGCGAAGGATTTTGTCTTCTCGTCGAGAATTCTTCCGGCCAGCGCTTCGAACTGGTTGGAAAGAGCCTTCTTTGCCTCCTCCAGAACGGTCAGTTGCTCGGAGAGCTTGGCGCGTTCGGCCTTCAGTTCGGCCTGCAAGCCTTTAATCTGGGCAAGCGCCTCCGATTCCGCAGTGGCTTTGGCGTTCAGCCCGGTCCGCAGGTTGTCGCGTTCGGCTGCAAGCTGGCCAAGCGCCTTTTGCCGCTCGCTGGCCAGGGCTTCAAAGGCGGCTTTGGCGCTGGAATCTGCCTGGCTTTGCGTAAGCGCGGTGCGGACAGCGGCTAGTTCGGCGGCCAGCTCTTCTGCGCGGTGTGTGAGCGCGGTCTTTTCTGCCTTCGCCGAGGCTCCGCGCAGCAGATAACCTACGATAATCCCGAGAATTGTTGCCGCAACTCCCACCACTAAAGCTTGCATTGGATCAACATCTCCCTTGGCTTTCCCTTGCGCCTAATCTACGCTATCGCTGCGGAGTTTTTGCACGGGATTTGCACAGAGAGGGGAACTGGCGTCTCAGACCGGTAAGGGTCTGCCTTTACACACCGGGGGGTGGCCAGTAGACTTAAAGATTCGGGGGGATTCGCGTCTTTTTTTTGCCGCGAAGGTTGTGCCATCGGGCCGGTTGCCAGTATCGTAGGCAGGCGGAGCGGGGATGGACCGCCAGAGCCCCGGAGAGATTCCGGAGTCCGGATAATTTACGAGGAGAAGCACGCATGGCCGTTGAGGAGAAAGTTAAGCAGATCATCGTCGAGCAGCTACAGGTGGATGAAGCGGAAGTGACGCCCGGGGCGAGCTTCCAGGAAGATCTGGGCGCCGATTCGCTCGACGTGGTCGAGCTTGTGATGCAGTTCGAAGAAGCCTTCGATCTGGAGATTCCCGACGAGGAAGCCGAGAAGATCAAGACCGTGAAGGATGCTGTCGACTACATCGAGAAGAACGCGAAAGGCAGCAAGTAGAGCCTTGACCCGCCGAGTCGTAGTCACCGGCCTGGGGCTGGTCTGCGGTGTGGGCAACACCGCACCGGAAGTGTGGCAAAGCCTGATGAACGGGGTCAGCGGTATGGCCCCGATCCAGGGTTTTGACACCACCGGTTTTCCAGTCACTTTCGCCGCTGAAGTCAAGAATTTTGATCCGCTGAAGTTTGTGGAGAAAAAAGAAGCGCGCAAGATGGGGCGCTTCATCCACTTTGCCTTCGCCGCTACCGAAGAGGCGCTCCAGCAGTCCGGACTCCAGATTACCGAGGAGATCGCGGACCGCGTGGGCGTGGTGATCGGATCGGGGATCGGCGGGTTCGAGATCATCGAGCGCGAGCACACCAACCTGATGCAGGGTGGTCCGCGCAAGATATCGCCATTTTTCATTCCGGCAGCCATTGTGAACATGGCAGCCGGGCAGGTGAGCATTCGCTACGGGGCTCGGGGCCCAATTTCAGCCACGGCCACGGCGTGCGCCACCAGCGCTAACTCCATCGGCGACTCAGTGCGGATGATCATGCACGGAGACGCTGACGCGATGATTGCCGGCGGCGCAGAGGCAGCGGTAACGCCTTTGTCGGTGGGCGGGTTTTCTTCCATGCGCGCGCTGTCTACCCGCAATGACGAGCCAACCCGCGCCAGCCGTCCGTTCGATAGGGATCGCGATGGGTTTGTGATCGGCGAGGGCGCCGGCATTCTGATTCTCGAAGAGATGGAGTTTGCCAAGGCGCGCGGCGCAAAGATTCTGGCCGAGATCATCGGCTATGGCATGAGCGCGGACGCCTACCACATGACGGGAATTGCGCCGGATGGCGCCGGAGCGCAGCGTTCCATGCGCGCCGCGCTCAAGGACGCAGGTCTGAAACCGGAGCAGGTGGGCTACATCAACGCGCACGCTACCTCGACCCCTGCCGGCGACGGCAATGAGTCGCGGGCGGTCGAGCTGGTGTTTGGCGAGCACGCATTGAGCCATCGGCTGAAGGTATCGGGCACCAAGTCCATGCACGGCCACTTGCTGGGCGGCGCGGGTGGGCTCGAGGCAGGCATTTCGATTCTGGCGCTGCTGAACCAGAAGCTGCCACCGACCATCAACCTGGAGAATGTCGATCCGGAGTGCAAGCTCGACTATGTGCCCAACAAGGCCATCGAGCATAGCTTCGATATCGCCATGTCGAACTCCTTCGGCTTTGGCGGCATCAACGCCACGCTGATTCTGAAGCGCTGGGCGGAGTAAGGGCAGCTTATAGCCGTTAGCCTCTAGCTTTCAAACGGAAAAGCGCGCATCCC
>Ga0302267_10006741_pt1 | contig 11558 bp, 14 predicted proteins | sample III_Bog_E1_3_FD_194555 | JGI IMG/M metagenome (GOLD analysis project Ga0302267, IMG submission 194555) | Peat permafrost microbial communities from Stordalen Mire near Abisko, Sweden - III_Bog_E1_3 | ecosystem: Environmental > Terrestrial > Soil > Wetlands > Peat | place: Sweden: Abisko... | reverse complement strand
CACGAACAAGAAACCGTGGAAGCAAAAAGGCACGGGTCGCGCCCGCGCCGGTTCCTTCCAGTCGCCCGTGTGGGTCGGCGGTGGTGTGACCTTTGGTCCGCGCCCGCGCGATTTCACGAAGAAAATTTCCAAGAACACCAAGGCGCTCGCGCTCCGCAAGGCCTTGACCGAACGCCTCAAGATGGGCGACGTGGTGATCGTGGACGATTTGAAGCTGGCCTCGGCCAAGACGAAAGATTTTGTCAAGGTCATTGACACGCTGGAACTGACGGGCACGACGCTCATCGTTTCCGGCGAAGCCAACGCCAACCTGACGCGCGCCGCCCGCAACATCTGCGGCGTGACGCTCACCACCGGCGACTCACTCAACACCTATGACGTGCTGCGCCCGGACAAACTGCTCTTCACCAAGAGCGCGTTTGAAACCGTCGAAGCCCGTCTCAACAAGGAATAACATGAACGCTTTCGAAATCATCAAGACCGTCCGCCTGACGGAAAAAGGCACGCGCCAGGGCGAGAAGTATAACCAATACACCGTCGTGGCCGATCCGCGCGCGAACAAGACCCAGATCCGGCAGGCCGTGCAGGAACTGTTCAAGGTCAAGGTCACCCGCGTGAACACCATGAACGTCCGCGGCAAAGCCCGCCGCAAGCGCACCGCGCAGGCCGGCGTCACGAACGCTTGGAAGAAGGCCGTTGTCACGTTGAAAGACGGCGACAAGATCAGCCTGACCTGAAATCAATTCAATCAACACGAACGGCGCGGAAATGTTTCCGCGCCGTTTTTATTTGCTCGGTCGGGCGAAACTGTTAGAAATCGCAAGTGAAAACACTTTCCCGATTGCCGTTCTGGGCTGGGCTTTTGATTTTGATAGCTTTTGCGAAGCCGTGTTTGGGTGCGGAAAATTTGCCCGATGGTTGGTGGCTGCAAGATTTGCCGGAAAAAGTTTTGACGAAGGCGCAAGCTGCAAATCAAGACGTGGCTTTTTTTCATGGTGAAAAATTTAGCTCTCCATTTTCAAAAGAAACCAATCCATTCGCCAAAACTAATCAAGAATCTCGCGTAGAGTTTTTTCAAAGAAAAGATGCTGACAGATTTGTGAACACAAAAAAATTCATTCTAAACGGAAATCTTCAATGGACGGATTACAAACTTAAAAGTGGTGGTTACGTTTTCACAGAAGGACAGATAATCAAAATGGAATATAAAGCGACCGCTGACGCTGGCGATAATGTGGAAGAAATAACTGCCGCAAAATTTGATCATCCTTATGACTTCAAAATTCTCAAATCAGAAACGGTTGGCACAAATGACTGCATTGTCATCGCCCGCGGCATGACGCCAAAGTTTTTGGACGCAATGAAAGCCATTCTCTACAAAAATTACACAAAGGAACAAGAAGCGACGTTCGGTGGGGATTTTAGAAAATTCATCCGCGCTGAAGCCGATTATTATTTCCGAAAAAGTGATGGCGTCACTTTTGGCTTAAAAATGCGAAATCATCTTGGCGAATGGCTGGACGATTGGGTTTATGACAGAGTGGAAATTAACCAGCAAATCCCAGACCAGGAATTTTCGCTGCCCAAAGGAGTTGTTAAAGTCGCCAAATCCGAAGATGAGCTTCAAAAAATAATAAATGAGGCCAGAGCGGCAAAGCGCGCCAAAACCCGTAAAACACCTGCGGCCACACTTTCTGAAAAGCGCGTGGCAGAATTGCCGTGGGCGGCTGATTTACCGAAAGCACTGGAACAAGCCAAAGCGGAAAATAAAACCGTGCTGCTCGATTTCACCGGCTCCGACTGGTGCGTGTGGTGCATCAAGTTTGACGATGATGTTTTGTCCAAGCCGGAATTTGCCAGCTACGCCAAAACCAATCTCGTTATGGTGATGGTGGATTTTCCGAACGCCAAACCGCAAAGCGATGCGGTCAAGAAAGCCAATAAAGATTTGCAGGACAAATTCAAAGTAGATGGTTTCCCGACCTATGTGGCATTGACGCCCGACGGGAAAGAAATTGGCCGCCAAACCGGCTATTTGTCCGATGACCCGACAGCATTTATCGCCGAGTTGGAAAAATTTCGGAAGCCGTAATGAGCACGAACGGCGTGGATAGCTCCCACGCCGTTTTTTATTTGGGCAAAGGTTGCTACTTTCCGCCGGGCGTGAAACCCGCGACGATGGGGCGGTGGTCGGAGCCGATGCCCCAGTTGGGAATGGCCGGAATATAAGTTTCGGCGGCAAGCCAGCTTTGCTTCATCGCGGGACTCAATAAGATGTAATCAATGCGGGAATAGGTGTCGGTCTTGCCATAAAAGTAAGTCCACGCGACATTGCGCGGCTCGAAATACGGCGGTTCGCCGGGCGCGTTGTCGCCGTTGCGCTCGGCCGGGCGCGTGTCGGTGAGCTTGAATTTTCCGTGGCCGATGACTTCCTTCAGCGCAGCGGAATCTTTCGTGTCGTTGAAATCGCCGAGGACGACGAGCTTGGCGTCGGGGTTCTTGGCAAGGTGCGCGTTAATGAGGCCGCGCAGAACCTTTGCTTCACCGAGCCGTTCCTCGGCCTCGTCGGCTTCCGGCGTGGTGAGATGCGATTTCAAATGCACGGCGAGCAGCGTGAAGGTGAAGTTGGTGTCGGCCTGGATGTCCACTTCCGCAAAGCCGCGCTTCACCTGAAAGCGTTTGCCGTCGAGCAGGAACAGTTCATTCGTGTGCGGGCGGCGCGCGACGATGGGAAACTTGCTCAACACGGCAACGTGGATGTTGGTGTCATAACTCTGGATGTGTTCCCAAAACGGAAAATCCTGCCCGTCGGTCTTGAGCGCGGCGCGCAGTTCGAGGAGCGCGTTGGTGCTGCCCATTTCTTCGAGCGCAAGCACGTCGGGATTCATGGCGCGGATGCTTTCGCGGATTTTGGCCTTGGCCTCGGCGGATTTGACGACGTGGCGCGTTTCGGTCGGTTGGTCGAGATAGCTTTCGACGTTGTAAGTCGCGATGCGGAAAGTGCCGGCGAAGGCATTCCAGCCGGCCAGCAACAGGGCGAGAATGGCAAGGCAACGAGGCATCGCGCAGGTTAAATCCGCCGGGCAAACGGTGAAAGAAAAACCGTCGCAATTTTCGTTGAAAATAATCTGAACAGATTTCCGGCCACCCGGTCTATTATTCTGATTGGTTTGGTTCTGGGTTAAAGCGCCTGACTTTTATTGGGTTTTAGTCAGGCGCTTTTTTTTGCCCAAATCCGCCAAAGCTGCTACTTTCCCGACATGTCTCGTAAAGCCAAAAGCAAAGTTTCCCCGCTGAAATTGGACGACAAGCAGAGCGAGCGCGACACGCGCGAGCTGCGGATTGACAAGGTCGGCGTGCGCGGGCTGCGGTTCCCCATCCAGGTGCGCGACCGTGTCCACCGCGTGCAAAACACCGTCGCGACGCTGGGGATGTTCGTGGACTTGCCGAAGGAATTCAAAGGGACGCACATGAGCCGCTTCGTCGAGGTGCTGACGTCGCACGGCAACGTCATCCACGTCGAGAACATCATGGAGATCTTGCAGGAGCTGCAGCGGAAGCTGAATTCCGCAACGTCGCATCTGGAAATCGAGTTCCCGTATTTCATGAGCAAGAAGTCGCCGGTGTCGCGGCGGGAAAGTTTGATGGACTATGTCGCGCGCTTCGACGCGGCGGCGTGCGGGAAGGAAACCGATTTTGTGCTGACGGTGAAGGTGAACGTGACGACGCTCTGCCCCTGCTCGAAGGCGATTGCCAAATACGGCGCGCACAACCAGCGCGGCGAGGTGACGGTGGCGTTGCGGTTCAAGAAAATTGTCTGGATCGAGGAGGTCATCGAGATGATCGAGGCGTCGGCGAGCTCGGAACTTTACGCGCTGCTCAAGCGTCAGGATGAAAAGGCCGTGACGGAGCGCGCGTATGAAAACCCTGTTTTTGTTGAGGATTTGGTGCGCAACGTGGCGTTGCGGCTCAACGCGCATCCGCTGGTGACCTGGTATAAGGTCGAGGCGGAAAACTACGAAAGCATCCACAACCACAACGCCTACGCGTGCATCGAGAGGCGCCCGGAAATCCGCATCCGGATGGCCCGGCTGCCGCGCGGGGCGGTCTGAAGCTTGCCCGCCCAAAAAACGCGAAAATTTGTGTGGCGTATTTGGTTCCTTTTGATACATTCCCGCGCTCTTGATGAACCGGCATTTGAGCCGGAAACCGTTTTAATTTTGTGACCGCAAAGAAAAAAATCTCGAAGAAGCCCGCCCCGCGCGGCAAGGCCAAGAACGTCGCCACGTCGGCGGCCATTCTGGGTCGTCCGGTGGCCAAGGCAAGCGCCGGCGTGGACTTGAAAAAAGTGAAGCGCGAATGGCAGAAGTTCTGCCTGCACCTGTTGGAACTGCGCGAGCAGCTCACCAAGCAGATGAACGGCCTCGCCGCCGAATCCGCGCAGGAAATGGCCGGCTACAGCCTGCACATGGCAGATTCCGGCACGGATAATTTTGACCGCGATTTCGCGTTGAGCCTGCTGTCGTCCGACCAGGACGCGGTTTTCGAAATCGAGGAGGCGCTCAAGCGCATTGACCGGAAAACCTATGGCGTCTGCGAATTGACCGGCAAGTCTATTCCCAAGGCGCGGCTCGAGGCGATTCCGTGGACGCGGTTCACCGTGGACGCGCAGGCGCAGCTCGAGCGCGAAGGCGCCCTGAAATCCCGACGCCTCGGCGCGCTGGGAACCATTGATGCCATCGGCACCACCACGGATGTGGACGGCGAAGAGGAAGAACATTCTGACGAACAGGCGAAAGTGAACAAAGAAAAGGAATAATTTTATGGCTCGCGAAACCATCACCATCGAATGCACGGAAGCACGCAAGGAAGGCAAGTCGCCTTCACGCTACACCACCAGCCGCAATAAGAAATTGCAGACGGAAAAGCTGGAAGTGAAAAAATACAACCCCGCGCTCCGCCGCCACACCCTGCACAAGGAGATCAAATAACTTATGCCCCGCAAGACCAACACCGAGAAGAAGACCGACAAGCGCGGCAAGAGCACCCGCGAACAACGCACGCCGCGCCCGAAGCCAAAGTGCGACTTCACCATTGATGCGCTCGACTACAAGAACACGACGCTGCTCCGCACGTTCGTGACCGACCAGGGCCGCATCCTGCCGCGCAAATATACCGGCCTGCCCGCGCCCTACCAGCGCCGCATGACCGCCGCCATCAAGCGCGCGCGCCAGATGCTGCTGATGAAGTGATTTTCCCGCCGCGCGACGGCTCTTGCCATCGCGCGGTTTTTTTGTAAATTTAAGTTGCAAACGATTTGCAATTGAAAGCTGTCACCGCCTCCATCCTGTTCCAGATTTTTCTGGCGTTCGGCATCGCCGTGGCCGGCGGCGCGTTGAGCGGTTTGCTCGCGCGGACGCACCGGCAGCTCTGCGCTTTCATAAGTTTGGGCGCGGGCACGCTGTTGGGCGTGGCGCTGTGCGGCATCGCGCCGGAATGCCTGGAGTCGTTGAAAATGTGGGAATTCCTGCTGGCGGGCGCGTCGGGTTATTTTCTGTTCGCGCTGGTCGCCAAATATGTCTATCACGTCTGCCCGGCGTGCGCGGCCAGCCATTTTGACGAGGCCACGACGCATCGGCTGGCGGAATTTGCCGCGGCCATGATGTTCGCGCTGGCAATCCATTGCACCGTGGACGGGCTGGCGCTGGCCGCCGGCAATGAGGAGGCCACGCCGGTCGGGCTGTCCATCACCTTCGCCATCTGTGTCCACAAATTTCCTGAAGGCCTGGCGCTCGGCGCCCTGTTGATCGGCGGCGGGGTGGCGCGGAAGAAAATGATCTGGCTCGTCGCCGCCGTCGAATCCACGACCATCCTGGGCGGGTTGATCGGCTGGCTGTTTCTCCACAGCGCGTCGAATTTCTGGCTGGCGCTGGCGCTGGCGAACGCCGCCGGCGGATTTTTATATCTCGCGCTCCATGCCGTCGTCGGGGAAATTTTGAAGCATCACAAAATGCTGGTGCTGGCGAATTTCGCCGCCGGGTTTGCGGCCATTGCCGGTTTGATTCTCTACTTTCATCTGAAAGCCTGAACACGATGAAAACCTGCGCGCATCAGCACACGGAGAAAAAGCAGGAACTCGCCTCGCTGACCGGCCGGCTGCGCCGCGAGGCGCGCAAGATTACCGGCCCGCGCGCCGCCATCCTGGAAATCTTGCGCCACCATCCGCATCCGCTGACGAACAAGGAGATTTTTGCCGAACTGCCGAAAGGCGGCTGCGACCTTGCCACAATTTACCGCGCCATGCAGATGCTGGAGAAGCTGGGAATGGTGAAGCGCTTCGATTTTGGCGACGGCGCGGCGCGCTTTGAACTCGTCGGCGAAGGCGACGACGGCCACCACCATCATCTGATTTGCACCCGCTGCGCCGGCGTGGTGGAGATTGACGAGTGTTTTCCCGAGGAAATCGAGCGCCGGATTGCGAGAGCGAACGGATTCACCGGCGTCACGCACCGGCTCGAATTTTTTGGCCTCTGCCCCGGCTGCCAAAAATGAAAACGGCGGCTATTGCTCGCCGCCGACATTTCAAGCTGTTTCCTCGGCCATCCAGTCGCCGAGTTGTAAGTATTCTCTTATTTTTCGCCTCTCGTGGCGGTTTTTTAATGATTTTTTGGTATGATGTTCGGTTTTGCGGAACGGATGTTTGGGATTGCGAATCACTTCGCCGATCACTTCTATGGTTTTCATCATAACTATTTTGCCTTTCGTTTCCTATCGTCGGACTGACAGCGTAAACAATGCCAACCACCATCAGCCCGAAAACTGCTAATTATCTACAAATCTTCTGACGCCGCACCCCCGGCATCTGTTCAAAAATTTTCAAACAAAACAAAAAGAGCCAGAACACCACTCGTTTTCCACGCGTTTGGCGGCCAATTTCAATTTCAAGCCGGCGAATGCCCGCTCCACCTCGCCAAATTCCACTGCGAGAATCCCGGCCAGAACCAAAGTGCCGTCCGGCTTCAGACGATTTACAATTCGTCGTTTTTCGGCAATTAGCAAGTTGGAAATCAAATTCGCGCAAACCAGATCGTATTGCCGCGCCGGTTTCAGCGGCAGCTTCGTCACATCGCCGCGCGTCAGCCGGACTTTGGCGTCAACGCGGTTTTTGCGCGCATTTTCGCGGGCGACCCGGACGGATTCGGGGTCGAAATCAAACGCGTGAACCGGCTGATAGCCGAGCTTCGCGGCGGCAATCGCCAGAATGCCCGAACCGGTGCCGATGTCCAAAAAGGATTGCGGTGTCCCATTTTTGCGGACGCGAACCAGTTCGTTCAGGCAAAATGAAGTCGTCGGATGCTGGCCGGTGCCGAAGCTCAAACCGGGGTCGAGAATGACCACCGCCTGCTTTTTGCGCGGACGCTTTTTGCTCCAGCTAGGTTTGACCAGCAGCGATTTGCCAATCTCCAGCGGATGAAAATGCCGTTTCCACGATTCCGCCCAGTCCTCGCGCTTCACCTTGACGATTTCAATTTTGCCCGCGCCAATCTTTAATCCGCAATGGGAAATTCTTTTGAGACCGGCGGCGATTTCGGCCTTGAATTTTTTGGCGTCGGGCTGCTGGTCGCGGAAAATGCTGACCGTGCTGACGCCGGATTCCAGGTTGAAGTATGCAGCGGCGGCTGTGCCGAAAATTCCGCCGAGCATTTCGGACACGACATCCTCGGCTTCCAGCGAAGTCGCCACGGAAACGCGCCAGAGTGGTTTGTTTGATTTCATTTCAAGCGACAAGATCACGCCACGGCGTAAAATTCAGCAGCTCCACCTCCGCCATGTGCGGATGCAGCGCGACCTGCGTGATGCTGGCATATTCCACTTCGAACGAATTGGTTTTCGGCAGTGGCAAATCCAGCAGAATGGCCAGCAGCATCCGGATAACGCCGCCGTGGCAGAACACCGCAACGTTCTGGCCGGGATGCTTCGCGATGATTTCGCGCAAGCACGGCTCGACGCGGGCGCGAAAGGTTTTTCCGCTTTCGCCGTTCGGTGAGCCGGGATGTTCAATCTGCTCAAGCCACTCATGGACGGCAAAGTTAAATTTATCACGCACGTCGCCCCAGTTCAGCCCCGTCCAGTCGCCAAAATCAATCTCGCGCAGGCCGGGGAAAATCGTCTGCGCGTGACGGCCGCGCTTGAGCGTCGGCGCGAGGGTCTGCTGGACGCGCTTCATCGGGCTGGCGTAGACGGCGTCTATCGTTTTGACGCGTAAATAATCGGCCAGAATCTTCGCCTGCCGCCGGCCGCGCGGTGAGAGGTTCATGTCAATGCGTCCGCCGAAAACGCCGTGATAGCGCGCCTCGACTTCGCCGTGGCGGATGAGCAGCAGCCGTGTGGCCGGCGGCTGCGGAATTTTTTTGCGGAGTGATTTCTTTTTGGTTGCCACAGATTTTCAGCCTTGAGAAATGGCTGTTCGTTGCGCGGCGAGCAGCTCTTTGATGCCAATTTTTCCGAGCGCGAGCAAATCGGCCAGCTGCGTGTCGGTGAAGGTCGACTCCTCGCCGGAGCCTTGCAGTTCGATGAATTCGCCGGCGGAATTCATGACAAGGTTCATATCCACGCTGGCGGCCACGTCCTCGGTGTAGCACAAATCGAGCAGCGCCTCGCCGTTGACGATGCCCACGCTCACGGCGGCGACGCCGGACAAAATCGGGCTGGTGGAAATTTTCTTCTCGGCAATGAGTTTATTTACCGCCAGCGACAGCGCCACGAACGAGCCGGTGATGGCCGCCGTGCGCGTGCCGCCGTCGGCCTGCAACACGTCGCAGTCCACGCAGATCGTGCGCGCACCGATTTTTTCCAGATCAATCGCCGCGCGGATGGAACGGCCGATGAGCCGTTGGATTTCCGACGAGCGCCCGTCGAGCTTGCCCTTGGAAATGTCGCGCGGTTTGCGCGTCAACGTGGAGTAGGGGAGCATCGAGTATTCGGCGGTGATCCAGCCGCCCTCGACTTTTTGTTCCTTCATCCAGCGCGGGACGGATTCCTCGATGGTCACGCCGCAGATGACGCGGGTGTTGCCCCATTCGATGAGCGTGGAGCCGGCGGCGTGTGGGGCGATGTGGTTTTGAAAACGGAGCGGGCGGATTTGGTTGGTGGCGCGCCCGTCGGCGCGGATGGATTCAGACATGGACGAAAGGGTAGAAAAAATCCGGTCGCATCGCAAATTTTGAATCACTTCTTACCGACTTCCAGTCCGGCGAACAAGCTCTCCAAATTATTCAGGCTGGCGGCCTCAGTTTTCGCGTTGAGCATCTGCCGGAGGAACAGCACGCCGTCGTCCACTGTTCGGACTGACTTGGGCAGCAGCGCGCCTGCGGCGTTCGCGTGGCCACCGCCCTGGAATTTTTCCGCGATGTTGCGCGCCTCGCCGTTGCGGCTGCGGAAGCTGGCAAAAATCGCGTTCGACCGGCGGAACAGCGTCACCAGCACCGTGTGTTTCGTCGCACCGCGTTCGAGCAACTGGTGCACGATGGAATTGGTGTTGCCCACGAGGTTGTCCACGAAGCCGACCGTCGGCGAGATTTCTGAGATGTTCTTTTTGCTCCACTCGAAGCCGATGGGGTCTTCCACGCGGCGTTTCACCGCCATCACTTCGAGCAGCGGGTGGTCCAGCAGTTTTTCCAGCTCGCCGCCGATGAGCCCGTGCAAATTCCAGAACTGGTAAATCTTCACCAGCCCCGCGTAGTCGCCGGCCACGTCAAAGTCCGGGTCGTTCTCCAAAAACAAATCCGCCACGTTGTTCAGGTGCACGAGCCGGTCGAGCGCGGGCGAGGCGAGCCCGTTTTGCCGGCAGAGTTCGTAGGCGAGCAGGCCGGCGGACTTGTTGATGTCGTGGTGCAGGTGCGCGTTTTTCGGCGCGACTTCGGTGACGTGATGATCCACGACGAGCCAGTCCTGCTTGTCCATGCGCGTCTCGAAGGAGAAATCCGTCACCCACGCCGAGCGCTCGCGCAGGTCGCGTTGCTTCCAGAAGTTATAGTGATACGCCTGCAACGGAACTTTCTCGCCGTAAAGCTGCATGGCGAGCCGCTGGAGCAGCAGGCCGGCGACAAAACCGTCGAGGTCGCTCTCGTGGGTGATAATAACTTCCGGCTTGGGCAGCGTCAGCATGGCGGGAATTTAATTCACGGCGGCGCGCGTGGCGAGCGGTGAATTTGGCGGAAATATATTTTGAAATCCGGCGCGGTTGCGGCAAGCTCTCGGCATGGCACAATTTGGAAACTAAATTGTGGCCGCAAAAATTTCATGCCCAACACTGCCCAAACCGTTTCATCCGATCCGCTGGCGCGGCTGCTCCAGAAAAACCAGTTCGTCGGCTGGCTCGGCGCGGCGGATTTCGCGCGCGCGCTGGTGCTGACGAGCGATGTCTGGAAGGCGCAGGCGCGCGGCGTGCCGCAAAACTGTTTCCTGCTCGCGGCGGCGGTCACGGCGCCGGAGGAAATTTTATTGCTGCGCGTGACCGGTTCCGCCGAAACGCCGGCGGATGCGGAATTGCAATCTAAACTGGAAAAACTCAAAAGCCGCGCGCCCGTGTCCGGCGGGGAATTGACGGTGGAGGAATTTCAGTTTGGCCTGCTGCAATGCCGCGTGCTGGGCACGTTTTATTTGCAGGACGGGAAATTGCGGCTGGGCAGCGACGTGGAAAATTTTGCGCAGGCGGCGGGCTTGGCGGTGTATCGTCCCGACGGCGCGGCGCTGGAGGCGATTGTAAATTACCTGAGCCCGGCGCGCATCGCGGCGGCGGAAGAAGAGGCGCGGCGGCTGGGCTTGAAGGGCGAGCTGCCGCATTTTCCGATTGGCACGGTGCGTTACGCCTCGACCGAAAGATTGCATCGCGGCGGGCAGACGGCGCGGTCGGTGTTCAATTTGAATGCGGTGGATTTTCTCGCACGGCGCACGGCGGTCTTCGGCATGACGCGCACGGGAAAATCCAACACGGTCAAGACCCTTGTCTCGGTGGTGAAGCATACGAGCGCCGATTTCAAGCTGAAGATCGGCCAGATCATCTACGACTTGAACGGCGAATACGCCAACGCCAACCAGCAGGACAAAGGTTCGCTGGCCGAGGTTTTTCCCGGCGACACGGTGCGCTACCGCATGATGCCGACGCCGGGGTTTGAGCTGATCCTGAATAATTTTTTCCAGCAGATCGCCGAAGGGCACAGCACGCTGCGCGGGCTGCTGGAGGCGAGCAAGGTGCCGCGCTCGGCGGACTTGGAGGCGTTCCTGACCATGGATTTTGTGCCGCCAAACAAGGAGGATTGCAGCAGCGACTACGAATTTCAGCGCCAGACGGCGATGTATCAGCTCAAGCTCGCCGCGTATCAGGCCATGCTGGCGCGCGCGGGCTATGAGCTGCCGCCGGATTTCAAAATCACGTTCGAGGTAAATCCCGGCATCCGCAACAAGGTGAACCCGTCCGTGGATCCGGCGAACGGCCTGACCGCCACGCAGGCTTACGAGTGGTTCAATCTCGTGCGGCAAATCCAGGACGAACTCAT
>Ga0302267_10006737_pt1 | contig 11563 bp, 12 predicted proteins | sample III_Bog_E1_3_FD_194555 | JGI IMG/M metagenome (GOLD analysis project Ga0302267, IMG submission 194555) | Peat permafrost microbial communities from Stordalen Mire near Abisko, Sweden - III_Bog_E1_3 | ecosystem: Environmental > Terrestrial > Soil > Wetlands > Peat | place: Sweden: Abisko... | reverse complement strand
ATACTCGTGGATATCGTGTACCAAACGAGGTTCCCCCTGCAATGAGCTGTGGATTTCGTTGTCTGGGGAAGAGACGAGCAACGGCAAGTACGAAATACGGAGATTCTGGCTACGCCAGAATGACGACTTCAGAGGTGGGGCAACCGCTGCTGAAAATACTTGGTGACAGATTATGGTTGGTAGCGCAAACTGGTTTGTGTAAATGGAAGTCGGCACGCGAAGGAGACGAAGATGGATCAAATTGAAAAACTTATGCAGCGGCCGAAGTTCTATGGCAACGTCGATGGCGTTGGCGAACTCGGCGTCGGCTTCACGTTCCTTGGCCTCGGTCTGCTTCTGTGGGTACAGATAGGCCTGCCGGAAGACTCCGTCTGGAACCGGATGGATGTGTTCTTCGTATGTCTCGGATTGCTGCTTTTGGTCAGTCACTATGGGATCAAGGCGATCAAGCGGCGGATCACCTATCCGCGCACAGGATACGCCGAGGTCCGAACAGAGTATACGATCTGGTCTTTAGTGCCTGGCATCCTCGGAATTATCGGAATTGTCCTGATTCTCACCTTACCTTCGCCGCACTGGGATCTCGCGCATTCGCGCTGGAAGTCAACAATACCCAACGCGGGCGTTGGCCTCGTCCTTACCATGTGTTACGCCATTAACTTCGCAAGGCCGATCCGTTGGAAGTGGGTCGTGGCTGGATTGATGGCAATCGGCGCGGTCGCGATTGCATCGCTTCCGGCGGATATGGTGGCTGCACTGGACAGAGACTCCCGAGACTTCCCCTGGTCTACGACGACCGACAGGCAGATGGGGGTATTGCTGCTTACCATGCTTCTTGACTGGGCGTTGCTGCTGATCTCTGGCGGCATCAGCTTCGTGCTCTACCTGCGCAGGACGCAACCGGCGGCGGAGACGGAAGAATGAACCTGAAGACGCGCAAGATTGCGGAGCTTGACCGTGTCATCCACGAGCCGGGGCGGCTGATGATCGTGGCGCTGCTCTCTGCCGTGGAGCAGTGCGACTTCCTCTATCTGCAGCATGAGACGGAGATGAACAAGGGAACGCTCTCCAGCCATCTCTCGCGGCTGGAGGAGGCGGGATACATTGAGGTGGTGAAGACCTATCGGGGGAAGATTCCGCAGACGCTGCTGAGTTTGACCGCGGAGGGGCGGCAGGCGTTTGCGCAGTACCGGCGCAGGATGAAAGAGGCGCTGTAAAAAATCTCGCTATTGGATGTAGTTTCATGCTCCATACAAAATGCGGGGATTCTTCGCTGCGCTCAGAATGACAACTTCAGAGTGCTGCGCTCAGAATGACAACTTCTATGAGGTGCGAGGCTATTGCTGCGGGGCTTTGTAGAACTCGCTGCGTTTGCGGCTGTAGAGGATGTAGATGACGAGGCCGATGGCGAGCCAGATGAAGAAGCGGAGCCAGGTTTTGGCGGGTAGACCTGCCATCAGGAGAATGCAGAAGAAGACGCTGAGAATGGGGATCAGCGGGCCGAAGGGGACGCGGAAGCCGCGGTGGCGCGCGGGATCCTTGTAGCGCAGGACAACGACCCCGGCGGAGACCAGGACGAAGGCGAAGAGGGTGCCGATGTTCGACATCTCGGCGAAGGTGCCCACGTCGAAGAGGCCGGAGGGCATGGCGACCAGGAAGCCCGCGACCACAGTGGCGAAGGCGGGCGTGCGGAAGCGCGGATGGACGCGGCTGAAGACGTCGGGCAGGAGGCGGTCGCGCGACATGGAGAACCAGACGCGGGCCTGGCCGAGCTGAAAGACAAGGATCGACGAGACCATTCCTACCAGCGCGCCGAGGAGTACGGCGAGGTGGACGAAGTGCAGGCGGTGGCCTCCCGGCATCAGCGACACGCGGCGGAGTGCGTTGACGACGGGCGCGCCATCGCCCGCGACCGAGCGCCAGGGGACGATCCCGGTGAGCACTACGGCGACGCCGACGTAGAGGATGGTGCAGACGATGAGCGTGGCTAGGATGCCGATGGGAACGTCGCGGCGCGGGTTCTTGCACTCCTCGCTGGCGGTGGAGACGGAGTCGAATCCGATGTAGGTGAAGAAGATGATGGAGCCGCCGGCGAGGACGCCGGTCCATCCGTTGGGCGAGTAGGGGTGGTAGTTCGAGGGATGGATGAAGCTGGCGCCGAAGCCGATGAAGAGCAGAATGGCGGCGATCTTAATCAGCACCATGATGTTGTTGGTGCGGGCCGATTCGCGGATGCCGCGGACTAACACGACCGTCAAAAGAAGGACTACGAGGAAGGCGGGAATGTCGAAGCCGGCGTGCCATCCGGGAGCGTAGATAGTGTTGCCGGCGAGATCCTGCAGGCCGAGCGGAAGATACGCGGGCGAGAGCCACTTTGGCGAGAGATGGAGGCCGAGCCAGTCGAGCAGATCGACGATGTGCGCGGCGAAGCCTACGCTGACGCTCATGTTGGAGAAGGCGTATTCGAGGATGAGGTCCCAGCCGATGATCCATGCGATGAGCTCGCCCATGGTGGCGTAGGTGTAGGTGTAGGCAGAGCCGGCGATGGGGATCATGCTGGCCAGCTCGGCGTAGCAGAGGCCGGTGAGGGCGCAGACGATGGCCACGAGTACCAGCGAGAGCGCGATGGCTGGGCCAGCGCCGGGACGGCCCGCGACTGCGCCGCTGGAGTGGTGCAGCAGGCCGAGGATGAGGTCGATGACGGGCGAGTCTGCCCACTTTGCCAGCGCGGCGGGATTGCCGCCGATGGCGACGCCGATGACGGTGAAGATTCCCGAGCCGATGACGGCGCCGATGCCGAGGGCGGTGAGCGAGACCGGGCCGAGCGTCTTGCGCAGGGCGCGATCGGGCCGCTGGGAATCGGCGATCAGCTTGTCGATGGACTTAGTAGCGAAAAGCTGGGATTTGGTGGCGAAGATTTGCCTGAGCAGAGGCGAACTCCTGAATAGCGTGCGGCCAGCAGTGCAGAACCATTCCGAGATGAGGAGGCGCTGCCGCGAAGAGCGCACAGTTGAGCCCCATCCAATCCGCAAAGTGCGTGGAATGGATGGGGCACACGAGTCTCAGAGTTGCGAAGAAGCGTTAGCGCTTGGTCTTGCCGCGTGCTGCCTTCTTGACCTTGGCCTTGTTCTCTCCGCGCGCGCCGGTGCGTGGACCCTTGGGCGGAGCGGCCTTGCGTGCTGCGCGCTTGATCTTCTTGCGCTCGACTTTATCGGTGATGCTGGATGTATCTGCCATGAGTGATGTGTGCTTTCCTGAAGATAGGTTCGGGGCGATGAACTCCAGACGATGTGGCTAGAGAGCTTCGAGCTGGGCGAACTTTTCGACCAGCTTTTTAACGCCGTGCTGTTGAAATTGTACTGTAATCCTGGCGTCATCCCCATCTCCCTCGCGACGAAAGACGGTGCCGACGCCGTATTTGGGGTGGCGGACGCGCGATCCCTGGCGCAGGCCGGTCTTTCCGGTGGGGGCGGGAGGGTCAATTTTGGGGCGCATGAAGTTCTGGCCAGCAGGAATTTTTTGGCCGCGGGCGGCGAAGAAGCTGGCGATGTTGTCGATGGAGCTGCCGGTGGCGGCGGGCCGCGCGATGGGACGCGAACCGGGAGCGATGCGCGTGGTGGAGAACTTGCTGGCTGTGGCGCGTGGGCTTGTGCTGCCTGAGACTGTCTGGTCTTCGTCTTCGTAGCTGTAGTGGCGATCGCCTGCCTCGTCGCCGGAGTGGTTGTGGTGGCCGAAGCGGCTGCGTTGCGGGTAGGGCGTGGAGTAGACGGAGCCGGAGAACTGCGAGGAGGAGAACTGAGGCTGCGCGGCAGGACTGCCGAGGTCTTCGATGAGGCGCGCGGGGACCTCTTCAAGAAAGCGCGAAGGGATGCTGGCGTCGGGCATCTCGGAGCCGTAGCGGCGGCGGTAGCGTGCGCGCGTGAGGACGAGCGTGTCCATGGCGCGGGTCATGCCGACGTAGCAGAGGCGGCGTTCCTCTTCGAGGCCGGTGGGATCGAGCAGCGAGCGCGAGTTGGGAAAGAGGCCTTCTTCGAGGCCGGAGAGAAAGACGAGAGGGAACTCGAGGCCCTTGGCGGCGTGCAGGGTCATCAGGGTGACGCGGGCGTCGGAGCTGTAGGCGTCGGTGTCGGAGACGAGAGCGGCGTGGTCGAGGAAGTCGGAGAGCGATTCGCCGCGCTCCTCGGCGTCCTGCGCGGCGTTGGCGAGTTCGCGGAGGTTCTCGATGCGGGAGAAGGACTCTGGAGTGGCCTCGTCTTCGAGGGCGCGGATGTAGCCGCTGCGGTCGTTGAGGAACTTGATGAGTTCGGGGAGGGTTGCGGGGTCGCCGGGAGCGCGAAATCCTTCGCGGATGGCGGGCGAGGCTTCGCCATGGCTGTCCATAATGATTTCGGCGGCGCGGTCGGGAGTTGTGTTTGCTGAGTGCTTCAGTACAACTGGCGCGAAGGGATTGTATGCGGCGGAGTGGATTTCGTTCGCGGAGTCGATTGCGTGCGGGGCGTCGGAGCCGGTGGAGTTTTCTGCGGCGATGGTGGAAAACTCTTCGGTGGGGCTGGAGTCGAAGCCGAAGTTGAAGCTGGTGTCTGGGGGGGCTTCAGGGACGGCTGCTTCATCTGTAATTGGTTCAGTTGCAGATTCTTCGGGGTTGAAGTCTGTGACTGTGCCGGAGGCAGAAAATGCGGGGGTCCCTCCACTCCGCTGCGCTCCGGTCGGGATGACGGCTTCAGAGAGATCGTCCGCAGGTACATATTCTGAGGTGGGATTGTCTTCTGGGGCGAGGTCGGCGGCGAGTTTGGAGGCGAAGTTGGGGCCGAGCATGGCACGGGCGTCCTCGATGAGGCGGCGGAATTTGGCGAGGGCCTGAAGCGCGCGCGCGGGCAGGAGCTGGTCTTGGGTGGCACGATGGATGGCGTCCCAGGTGCTGATTCCCGTGGTGAGCGCGATGCGTTCGAGGGTCTCCATTGTGGTTTTGCCGATGCCGCGCGGGGGCGAGTTGACCACGCGGGCGAGGGCGATGGAGTCGTGCGGGTTGAGGACGAGCTTCATGTAGCTGAGGATGTCTTTAACTTCGGCGCGGTCGTAGAAGGAGAATCCGCCGACCATGTGGTATTGAATTTGATAGCGGCGCAGGGCCTCTTCGACCAGTCGCGACTGCGCGTTGGTGCGATACAAGACGGCGCATCGGGGCGGAGCGTCGGAATCGCTGGGGCTGGAGGTGGCCTCGCGGAGGTACTGCTGGATGCGGTCGGCGATGAAGAGGGCTTCGTTTTCGCCGTCTGGGGCCTCATAGAAGCCGATCATGGAGCCGCCCTCGCGGGTGGTGAAGAGCGTCTTGCCCTTGCGCTGGGTGTTGTTGGCGACGACGGCGGACGCGCCTTCGAGGATGATCTGCGTGGAGCGATAGTTCTGTTCGAGGCGGATGGTGCGGACGTTGGGGAAGTCCTTCTCGAACTCGAGAATATTTTTGATGTCGGCCCCGCGCCAACTGTAGATGGACTGGTCCTCGTCGCCGACGACGCATACGTTGCGCGCGGGACCGGCGAGGAGCTTCATCAACTCGTACTGCGGGCGGTTGGTGTCCTGGTATTCGTCGATGAGGATGTATTTGTAACGGCGGTTGTAACGCTCGCGCACCTCGGGGACGGCCTTGAGCAGGCGCACGGCTTCGAGCAGGAGGTCGTCGAAGTCCAGCGCGTTGGCCTTCAGTAATTCCTTGCGATAGATCTCGAAGATGTGCGCGATCTTCTCTTCCAACGGGTTGGTGGAGGCGAGGAAGTACTCCTGCGGGTCGATCATGTGGCTTTTGGCCCAGGAGATTTTACCGAGGGCGACGGAGGGCTTCAGCTGTTTGTTATCGATGCCGAGGCGCTTGAGGGCGGTTTTGACGACGGCCTGCTGGTCGACTTCGTCGTAGATGGCGAAGTTTCGAGTGAGGCCGGAGCTGGCACCGCCGCTGGCGGACGGTGTGCGCAGGGCTTCGATGTCGCGGCGCAGGACGCGCACGCAGAAACTGTGGAAGGTGGAGAGCAGAGGCTTGGCGAGCGAACTGGAGCCGAGGAGTTTGTCGACGCGCTCGGACATCTCCGTGGCGGCCTTGTTGGTGAAGGTGACGGCGAGGATTTGGTCGGCTGGAACGTTTTTCTCTTCAATTAGATAGGCGATGCGGTGGGTGATAACGCGCGTCTTGCCGGAGCCTGCGCCGGCGAGCAGGAGGATGGGGCCATCGACGGCCTGGATGCCTTCCTGCTGCTGCGGGTTCATGTGGTCGAGAAGGCGGGACACGGCGGGACTCCAGTCTCTATGTTAATTGCGATGGCGGTGGATAGCGAATTTGGGACGCTGGGACAATTTTTTGCGATTATATGGAACAGAAGCGGAGAGGGACGCGTAGAGTTGAGTGCGGCGAGATTTCCATGAAACGTGGTTGGGAATCCGGCCACCAACTTGAAATACGAGGTCACACAATGCAGAGGATCACACGCACTATCGCTAGTTCGATCGCTGTTCTTCTTGTTGCAGGAACCATGGTTCCGGTTACCGCCAACGCCTGGCCGTTGGGCAAAAAAGCTAATTCGAACGCAGCCGCGACGCAGACACAAGAGACGCGCATCAGCGTCCAGGTCCACAACAAGAGCAAGCAGAACCAGAGCCTGAAGGTGGAAGGTCAGGTCTACATCGTGCCGGCGCACCAGACGCTGACCATCAAGGCCCCGCTGGGCACGGCCGTCTACGCCGACAGCGTATGCAAAGGACATGCTAAGGGCGACCAACTGTTCTCGTTCACGAAAGAGATGAAGGACGCAACGTTCTCCATTGACTGAACCAATTTCTCTCGACTGAACTGACGGCGCTCGGGGTGGGATAATCATAGATATGCCACCCCTGAGCGCTGTTTCTGCGAATGCCGTCTCTGCGATTAATAATGTTGCTGTATTTTGCGCGTCGGCCGATGGGGCCGATCCTGTGTACCGCGCTGCTGCCGATGAGCTTGGTCGAAAGCTGGCCGAGCGCGGGATTGGCGTGGTGTATGGCGGGGCGAAGGTGGGACTGATGCTGGCGGTCGCCGAGGGCGCGCTGGCTGCGGGCGGACGCGTGGTGGGCGTGATTCCGACCGTGCTGGTGGACCTGGAAGTGGCGCACGAGGGGCTGACCGAGCTGCATGTGGTCGATACCATGCACACACGCAAGGCGACGATCGGCGCGCGGGCGGATGCGTTTATTGCGTTGCCGGGCGGCTTCGGGACCTTTGAGGAGATGTTCGAGGCGCTGGCGTGGCAGACGCTGAAGCTGCACTCGAAGCCCGTTCTGCTGCTGAATACGAATGGATTTTACGACACGCTGCTGAAGTTTCTGGACGAGTGCGTGGAGCAGGGAATGCTGACCCAGGAGAAACGGGAGATTGTGCTGGTGGCGCGGACGGTGGATGAGGCGCTAGGGATGCTGGGGATTGTTTAGCTGCTGCGCGGAAGATTGCAGAGGGGGCACTGGCAGACGCTGCGCAGGTAGGTCCAGGAGTAGATGCCAGACTGGTGGCCGTCGTTCCATTTGAAGCTGAGGGCGTAGCGGCCGACGGGAGTGACCTCGTCGGGGCGCGGCGGGGCCTGATAGAGGGCGAGCGGATCGTGCGGCTTCGGCTTGGGCTCGCCCGTGGCGCGGCCGTTGGTCTCGCGCTCGGCGTTGCATGTGGCGCAGGGACAGGCGTCGCGCAGCCAGCGGAAGTTCCAGGAGCTCTGGTGGCCGTCGCGCCAGTCGATCTCGACGCCGGTGCCTTCGGATTTTTTGACGCGGACCTTGAGCGGCGTGACGGCGTCGACGGAGAGGCCTTCGCCTTGATGGGCAGCGGCCTGCGCGGAGTCGCGCAAGACCTCTTCGGCGGAGACGAATCGGATTCCTTCGTGGCTCATGAATGGAGTTCCTCGGTTGGGTGACGGTCGAATTGCAGCTTGAGAAGAACGATGCTCATGGATAGAAACAGATTGGCTGCGTTGCACGCGATGATGGGCCTGGAGCCAGTGCAGAGGCCGTAGAGCAGCCAGAAGAAGACGCCGAGGGCGAACATCAGGAAGGTGGGGAGCGAGATGTCGCGGGCCGAGCGCAGGCGAATGACGCGCACCAGTTGCGGGACGTAGGCCGCGGTGGTGAGCAGGGCTGCGGCGTAGCCCAGGTCGTCGATGCGCGCGCTGTTAAGGTGGGTGAGGGCGGATTGCAGGATGAGGCTCATTACGGACTCCAAACAAAACTTTGTGCGAATTGAAACACTTCTTAGGAAGGTCTGCAGAAAAAGTATGCGGCCATGGTACAGCCGATGACGACGACGATGGCGCGCAGGACTTCGGAGTTCATGCGGCGGGCGTACTGCGCTCCAGTGTACCCGCCGATGGCTGCGGCGACCATGGAGACCAGGCAGTAGTGCCAGACGATGGCCCCGCCGCAGATGAAGGTGACCACTGCACAGAAGTTGGCGAGACATGCGCCGAGGACCTTCAGTGAATTGACGGCGTTCATCTCCTCCACGCCGAAGAGGGAAAGCACGCTCATGGCGAGGAAGCCTGCGCCTGCGCCAAAGTACCCGATGTAGAAGTTGACGACGAGGAGCGCGAAAAATAGCGGAAGCATGGCCGGAGTGCGTGCGGCGTGCGGAGTGTCGGAACGGCGGCGCAGCCAGCGCGAGATCGGGCTGCTGATCCAGAAGAGCAACGACGCGGCGAGCAGCATCCATGGGACGATGTGCATGAAGGTGCGCGGGCGCGTGTGCAGCAGGACGACGGCGCCGCCGATGCCGCCGAGGATGGCGGCGGAGACGACAACGGACAGAAGGTCTCGGCGGAGATCGGTGCGCAAGGCCCAGATGGAGGTGAGCTGGCCCGGCCAGAGCGCGACGGTGTTGGTGGCGTTGGCCTGGATGGGCGGGACGCCGATGGCGATCATCGCGGGAAATGAGATGAAGGAGCCTCCGGCGGCCAGCGCGTTCATCCCGCCTGCGATCAACGAGGCCGTGACCAGCCAGAGGTAGGGTAAGTGCGCGCTGAGGCTGGGAATCATGCTCTGTTCATTGTAGCGACTCAGCGCGACAGCGGTCGGCGGTCAGCGAGTCAGCGGTGGACGGCATCCGGGGGGTGGCGGCGATGAGCTGGCGGGTGTAGGAGTTGAGCGGCGAGTCGCAGACCTGGATGCAGTCGCCCAGCTCGACCAGACGGCCGCGCCGCATGACGGCGACGCGGTCGCACAGGTAGCGCACCAGAGGCATTGAGTGCGAGATGAAGAGATAGGTGAGGCCGAGGGTGCGTTGCAGGTCGCGCAGCAGGTTGACGATCTGCGCGCCGACCGATACGTCGAGCGCGCTGACCGGCTCGTCGAGGACGAGGAGGCGCGGGCGCAGGGCAAGGGCGCGTGCGATGTTGATGCGCTGGCGCTGGCCGCCGGAGAATTCGTGCGGGTAGCGCGCGAGGGCTGACGTGTCGAGGCCGACGGAGCGGAGGAGTTCCGCGAGGCGCGCGGGCAGGCCTTCGGGCGGCGGTTCGCGGTGGATGATGAAGGGCTCGGCAAGGATCTGGCTGACGGTCATGCGCGGATTGAGCGCGGCGTAGGGGTCCTGGAAGACGATCTGCATGCGGCGGCGGAGGGTGCGCATGGCGGCGGAGGAGGCTGGCGGAAGCGGCTGGCCTTCGAAGAGGACAACGCCGGCGGTGGGCTCGATGAGGCGCAGAAGGATGCGGGCGACAGTGGTCTTGCCGCAGCCGGATTCGCCGACCAGTCCGAGAGTTTCGCCGGGCTGGATGGCGAAGGAGACGCCGTCAACGACGCGGGTGACGCCGTTGTGGCGGGCGTACTCCTTGACGAGACCGCGCGCCTCGACGAGCGGGAGCGGCGGCGCTGACTCGCTGGGTTGTGCGGTGGCGGCGGCGCAGGGAGTCATAGGCAAAATGGTAGCATTCCTATGGCGCTGAGCAGCGATTTGCGGATGCGGATACATTATTAGTTCAGAGAGGTGCAGCGATGCCGGATGCAACCAGCCTTGCGGGAAAGACCGTACTTATCACCGGAGCCAGCTCGGGAATCGGGTGGGCGACGGCGCTTGCGTTCGCGGCGAAGGGCGCGAACCTGGTGTTGACGGCACGGCGCGAAGAACGGCTGCGCGAGCTGTGCGAGAAGATCAAGCAGACCGGCGGCACGGCTGTGTTTATCGCGGGCGACGCAAGCGACGAAGCGACGGCAGAGGACTGCGTGGCGCTGGCGGTGAGCGAGTTCGGACGGCTGGACATCCTGATCAACAACGCCGGGGCAGGGAACTACAAGAACCTGGTGGAGACCAGCGTGGAGGAGTACGAAGCGCTGATGGACTCCAACATGAAGAGCAGCTTTCTGTTCGCGCGGGCCGCCGCGCCGGGGATGATTGAGCAGAAGAGCGGGGAGATTCTGTTCATCTCGTCGGTGGCGGGGTTGCAGGGCTGCGCTGGCGAGTCGGTGTACAGCGCCAGCAAGTTCGCGCAGATCGGCTTTGCGCAGTCGCTGGACGCCGAGCTGCGCAAGCACGGCATCAAGGTGGGGACGATCTGTCCGGGCGGGGTGAAGACGGAGTTCGCCGTGGGCCACGGGCGCACCGAGGAGGGCGTGAAGGACTCGCACATGATGGAGCCGTCGGAGGTCGCGGACACGATTGTCTTCGCCTGCTCGCAGCCGCCCAACGCGCGCATCCTGCAGATGACCGTGCGGCACATGGGCGGGGCGGCGAAGTAGGCAGTGCAATCTCATGAGCTAGTTTCCGTTTGTTCGTCGTCTGTTCGTATTTTGTTCTCTCCCCTCCCCCCTCCCCCTCCCCGGGGTATTCTGGGTGTAAATGAAATGAAATCAGACGGTTGCATGGGGTGATGGTCGCCAAAGTAGTCATTTCTGACAGGTTACTGCTAGAGTATTGGAAACATTCGGGTTAGGGTGAAAATTTGGTTTTGGCGGGTTGAACTTGTAAAGCATTCATTCTATTCTGCTTTCTGATAACGCGTTGATTCGCAATGGTTTGCGGTGGTTCGTTAAATGCGAATGCCCGGCTAATTGGCCGGGTCTGTTTGTTTCCTACTGCTTTAATTATACGCGGTGGAGGGAAACTACTATGCCAACTATTTTTCGGATTTATGTGGTTTAGTTGGTGTGAGTTAGGGGGATTTTGGGGCGTTGAGGGGCTTGACACGCGATTTTGCTGAGGTTTTTGGCAAAAGAAAAATGCAGCGGCGGGTTGGGGCTGGAACCCACATCTCAAAATCGAGATGTGGGGCACCCGGCACCCGGCTGAATGACAAACAAGAAGGACGAAGTTCGGGAGTTTTGTGGGAGAAAGGGGTGGAGGGTTGAGACGGGTTGGGGTTCGTCGGGGTCCTTCGCGCTCGAAAGACGCGCTCAGGATGACGGCGCAGAACAAGCAACCGCAGGTCCTTCGACTGCGTGTCTCACGATGAGGCCGTGAGCCACTCCGCTCAGGATGACAGAGTTTTGATGGTTCGGACAAAGAACAGACAACGACGAAATACGGAGATTCTGGCTACGCCGGAATGACGACTTCCTTGGGCTGCGC
>Ga0302267_10006731_pt1 | contig 11567 bp, 9 predicted proteins | sample III_Bog_E1_3_FD_194555 | JGI IMG/M metagenome (GOLD analysis project Ga0302267, IMG submission 194555) | Peat permafrost microbial communities from Stordalen Mire near Abisko, Sweden - III_Bog_E1_3 | ecosystem: Environmental > Terrestrial > Soil > Wetlands > Peat | place: Sweden: Abisko... | reverse complement strand
CTCGGATTCTCGGAGGGCCGCCTACCTAGGCCTTCGGCCTAGGCTGGTATGTGCCGGGCCTTCGGCCCTGTGAAGACAAGCTGCACAGCTATCCGCACAGCTATCTGCACAGCTATCCGCACATCTATGGGAAATTTTCTCCAAGTGAATCACAACGCATCACGATCTCTACAGTGTCCAGCCCATTCTCGTTCCTAGCTGCCGGCGATGGTCATGCCGTCGATGCGGAGGGTGGGGGCTGCGGCGGCGGAGCGGAAGGTGAGGTCGTTGCCGATGGCGGTGATGTTCTGGTACATGTCCTTGAGGTTGCCGGCGATGGTGATCTCTTCGACGGGGTAGGCGAGTTCGCCGTTCTCGATCCAGAGGCCGGCGGCGCCCTGGGAGTAGTCGCCGGTGACGAGGTTGATGCCGAAGCCCATGGTCTCTGTAACGTAGAGGCCGTTGGAGACGCCGGCGATGATCTGCGTGGGCGAGAACTTGCCGGGGACGAGGTAGAAGTTGCCCGCGCCGATGCCGGGGTTGGAGGCGAGCGAACGGGAGGCGTTGGCGGTGGACGTCATGCCGAGCTTGCGCGCGGTGTAGGTGTTCATGACGTAGTTCTTGAGGATGCCGTTTTCGACGAGGACGGTGCGGCGGGTGGGCAGGCCGTCGCCGTCGAAGGGCGCGGTGCCGAAGCCGCCGACCTGGATGCTGATGTCGTTGCTGCTGGCGAGGCCGGGCTGCACACCACCCTCGTAGGCGTAGGTGCCGCCGAGGTTCACGTTGTCGACGACGGGGTCGGGATCGATGGGGCGGGTGAAGACGAGGGTGCCGTCGTCGATGACGGTGACATTGTCGCCGGCGACGCGCTCGCCAAGTTTGCCGCTGAAGAAGCTGGCATGGCGGTAGATGGCGTCGCCGTTGGCGGCGTCGAAGATGTTGCCGATGATGGAGCGGGCGACCTCCGGCGAGAAGACGACGGGGGCCTGCTGGGTTTTCACCCGCCTGGCACCCAACCTGCGCAACGTCCGGCGCGCGGCCTCCTGGCCGATGTTGACGGCATCTTCCAGCAGCAGGACGGTGCGCGAGGAGGAGTACCAGTAGTTGCGCTGCATATTGCCGTGCTCGTCGTGGGCGATGGGCTGCGCGGAGAAGCCGCAGTAGGAGCGGCGGAACCCGCCGGAGAAGCCGCGCGAGTTCATCATGATCTTGTGTGAGGTGGCGGCGTCGAAGTCGCCACCGCCGGAGTTCTGGATGCGCGGGTCGTAGGCGAGGGCGGCGGCCTCGCAGATGCGGGCCTGCTCGATGCGGTCGGCGGGAGCCTGGGCGTTGACGTCGTCGAAGTAGAGGTGCTGGTCCGCGGCGGAGTGCTGGCCGAAGGCTTCGGGCTCGGGGAGGCCGGCGAAGGGGTCTGGGCTGGTGATGCGGGCGAGGGTGACGGCGCCGGAGACGAGGCGGTCGAGGGATTCGCGGGAGAGATCCGAGGAGGAGGTGCTTGCGGTGCGCTGGGCTGGATTGGATCCGGGGCCCGAGGCGATGAAGACGCGCAGGCCGATGGCACGGGAGCCGGACTCCTTGAGGGTTTCGACGTGGCCGAGGCGGACTTTGGCGGAGAACTCGTCGCCCTCGTAGACCACGGCTTCGGCATCGGTGGCGCCGGCCTTGAGGGCCTGGGCGAGCACGTCGGCGGCGAGCTGGTGGAGGTCGGCGGTGGTTTCGGTGGGCAAGAAGGGTCCTCGGGACGATAGCAACGGTCTGCCAGGATGGGCCGATGGGGCGGATCCAGGCAGTCAAGGCTAGTGTAAAGCAGGGGTTTGCGCCAGGGAGAGCGAAGCGGAAGTCGCGGATTGGCCGTGGGCTGCTGCGGGGGAAGAAAAGCGCATCTAACTGCATGAATTGTTGACACATGGGACTGACCTTGCCCTCAGGATGCGTATCTCTTAGCGAACCAGTTTAAGGAGATATTCATCCTCGTAGTAGTAGTCGAGGCGGTGGGAATGTGGGAATCGGTTTGATCGATTTCCAAGGTTTGTGGGAAGGGCGGAAAACAGTTTCATCGTTTTCCGGACTTTCCATAAACCGGCATTTCCACAGCCTGCTTCTGTCGCCGCCAACTTTCATGCGGCGATCCTCGCCGTTGCCTGCTCGCAGGCTTGCTCATACTCGGTGGGGCTGAGGTAATTCAGCGTCGAGTGCATGCGTGTTTGGTTATACCAGAGCAGCCACGCGATGATTTCATCCTTGGCTTGCCGGATGGTTTGAAAATGCCTGCCGTGCAGCCGCTCCACCTTCAGCGAGCCGAATAGCGTCTCCGAGCAGGCGTTATCCCAGCAGTTGCCCTTGCGGCTCATCGAGGGTGTGATGGAGCAGTGTTCAAGCATCTTTGCGTAGTCCTCGCTGGCATACTGACTGCCCCGGTCGCTGTGGAAGATCAGCCCTGCCTGCCTGTCTGGATTGCGTCCCAGCCAAGCCATCCAGAGAGCATCGATTACCAGATCGCGATGCATGTCGGGCCGCATCGACCAGCCCACCACCTTGCGACTGAATAAGTCGATCACCACAGCCAGAAACAGCCACCCTTCCTCAGTGGCGATATATGTGAAGTCGCCAACCCACGCCTGGTTGGGCGCGGCAACGGTGAAGTTACGATCAAGCCGGTTCGGTGCAATCGGTAAATCGTGCCGGCTGTCGGTGGTGGTCACGCGGAAACGCCGCTTGCCGCGGGCCTGAATGCCGTGCTGCTGCATCAGCCGCTGCACCCGCAGCTTGCCCACGCGAATGCCCTGCCTGCGCAGTTGCCGCCAGATACGCGGCCAGCCGTAGGCCCCACGATTCTCCGCATAGACGGCGCTGATGTGAACCAGCAGTGCTTCGTCGCTGAGGTGGCGGCGCTGAGCCATCCGTCTGCGCCGCGCCAGATGTTGGTGGTATCCAGAGACGCTTACGCCGAGCACACCGCACTGCACCCGGATCGGCCAGATCCGCTTGTGACGTTGAATAAAGGCATACCTCACTTCTGGCCCTTTGCAAAGTATGCCGTCGCTTTTCCCAAGATGTCGCGCTCCATCGTCACACGCGCCAACTCGGCCCGTAAACGGCTGATCTCCATCTGCTCGGCCGTCACCTGGTGCTTGCCAGAGGTACCCTTCAACCTCCCGGCTCGGTGCAGCTTCATCCAGTTGCCCAAGGTCTGCTCGACTACTCCTAGGCTGCGAGCTGCCGCCGCCATCCTCTGGCCAGACTCCACCAGCCGCACCGCTTCCTGCTTGAACTCCAGCGTGTAACGGCCACGCGTCCCCTTCGTCATTTTCCTGTCCCTTTCGGCTATTAGAGCAGCTCGCTAAGGGATACGTTTTGCGGGGGCAAGGTCATTGGGATCGGACATGAGTTCCTCGTTGGGAAATGGGTCGGGAGAAGTTTACATGGCGGGATTTGGAGCGGCACAAAGGAGAGCAGATCAGTCGTTGCGCGTCGCGCTCCACTCCGGCCTTCGGCAGAGCGGAAGCGCCTTCGGCGCGGCTTTTTTCCTAGGGCTGCGCCCTAGGCTAGGATAGGGCGGGCCTTCAGCCCGCTGGGTGCGGGGCGGGTGAGGGTTACAGAGTTTGTTTTGGAAGTTTGGGACGCCCCGGCCAATTGCGACTAGAACCCGAAGTTTCGAAGTGCTTCTTCGTATTCCCACACTTTGAGTTGCTCGGCGCGGATGTCCTCCACCAATGTTCGCATTTCGGCGTCGGTTGGGATTTTCCCCTCTCGGAGCCACTGCGCATTGAAACGCGAGTTGACGCTCTGCCCTGGGAACGCAAGGATAGAGGGACTTCTCTGAAGCGTCTGCCCTATGTTGGCCAGCAATGCGCCTGCGGCTTGGGCTTGTTTCGTAAGGTCGGCCAGTTTGTCTTGTGAGGTCTTCTTGTCGACCATCAGTTGGCCAATTTTTTGGGCGTGCTCTTCATTAGGCATGGACTCGATCATAAAGCGAACGGGGCCGGGATGCACGCATGTTGTGATCTAGATTCGTCAGCGAGCGGCCGGGTGCCAAGCGGCTTGAGGTGTGGGCTTGGGTTTGGAGGTTAGCGCACATCCGTGAGCGATGCGAATGAATGGGGCTTGTATTCATAGACACCTCGCGGAGAGATTGGATACTAGCTTGGTTTCCAGCGCCACGAAGATTTGTAGGCGATAGTTCCGAACTCTTCCCATGTGAATTTCGTCCACATGTTCGCCTTGGGATCGCCACCATACTTGCTGGTGTCCAACAGTCTGGAGTACACCTCGCTAGAGATAAACGTCTTGTGATTACCCTCTCGTATGGTGCATAGTTTCGCCGCATAATTAGCAGCGCGGCCTACCCAGACCACATCGTTAGATCCCCAGACTCCAGTCCTAGTCGCCATTATTTTGCTGGTGTCTATACCTACCGCATGGTTAAGTCGAAATGAGGTATCCGGATAACCCGCAATGACTCGTGGAGTTATCTCTTTGGAGACCATGTAGTTTATTTGAAGGGCGCATTTTGTGGCCGCGGTATTTTTCTGTGATCCAAGAAAAATCCCCATCACTCTATCTCCATCGAAAGCCGTAATTGTGCCCCCATTGTTCTTGATTAATTCGCTTGCGACCAGAAGGTACGACTTATAAATTTCCGCCGCGAACCAGTCTTTGTAGCCTTGAACTAGCCCCGTAGAGTCGGCGATGTCTGCATAAAGAACAGTTGCCTCAAGGTCTACCGCATCGTTAGCGTGCTTTAGGTCCTCGGGATCTGGGACGCACTGCCCGTCTCGACGGTCCCATTTGCTTTCTAGTATCTTGTCGATTGCCTTCTGCAATTCCGCCAATGGTTTCATCTGTAGTTGTCCTAAATAGGGCCAAGTCGGTTTATCAATTTGCGGATTTCATTGCACGCCGGTCCAAGCCGCGATTTGAGCGTCGAGATCTCACCTCCGGGGAAATCGATAGGGCGCACACCCAACAAATCCGAAGGAATTTTCAAGTCTTCCCCACGGGGCGTGACCATTACAGTCCGCGACCGACCGATGGCGCCGATGGCGAGTCCCAATTCAAATATCACATTATCGCGCGGTCCAAATTGTTCGCTCTTCCTGCTCAGGATCTTGTCGTCAGGCGTCATTATGACGATGGCGAAGTCTATCCTGCCGACCAAATTCGTAAGATCTTCGATTGGCGTATTCGACGCATTGAAAACACCATCCACCCATATCTCTACAATGACCGGTTCGTGATCGAATGCCGCTTGAATTTCGTGCGCGATGCTAAGTGTCTCGGAGGAGCATGCAACGAAGACAACAGGTTCGGCGCGAGGTGGTCGTATGAGTTGATTACGCTCGCTAAGTCTGCGGCTCAACTCGACCGCGATGCGTCTCCAAATCTTCGGATTAGCGTTGGCGAACTGGCTGAAATGCGCCTCGGAGCACCTTAATATGAGGCTATGTTCGATCGCCATCGCTGTTGCAGTGCGCCGGGCCGTGGGATCGATAAGCGCGATCTCCCCGATGTGCGTCCCAACCCCTCGTAGCCTTAGTTGGCGGCCGTTGAGCCGAATCTCAAATGATCCTGAAACGATGACGAAGATATCGTTGTCGGAATCACCTTGTCTGATCAGTTCGGTTCCGGCAGGCACCTCTTCTAATTCGCATCCTTGCACAAAGTTCGCTAGATCGGGCACTCCGCGCAGAACCGATTCATCGTTCAGAACCTCCAGAAGGAGCTCTTTTCCGGTTTCGCTGGTGAATCGCGAGATCATCTGTCCGGAGGGCGATGACTTAGCTTCGTTCTCTGTGGTCATGCTGCCTCTCTGTTAGCGAATACGAATCCTATTATTGCAGGACGGCGGTGCCGGGTAGGGATTGGGCTATGCGGGCGGCCCATTCGGCGGGGCCGGTTTGGTGGATGTTGGTGCCCTGGCTGTCTACGGCTACGGTGACGGGCATGTCGACTACGTCGAACTCGTAGATGGCTTCCATGCCGAGGTCGGGGAAGGCGAGGACCTTGCTGCTCTTGATGGCTTTGGAGACGAGGTAGGCGGCGCCTCCGACGGCCATGAGGTAGACGGCTTCGAACTCCTTGATGGCGTCGATGGCGACCTGGCCGCGTTCGGATTTGCCGATCATGCCGAGCAGGCCGGTGGCGCTGAGCATCTGGCGGGTGAACTTGTCCATGCGGGTGGCGGTGGTGGGGCCGGCGGGGCCGACGACTTCGTCGCGGACGGGGTCGACCGGGCCGACGTAGTAGATGAAGCGGTTGCGGAAGTCGACGGGGAGGGCTTCGCCGCGGTTGAGCATGTCGGTGAGGCGCTTGTGGGCGGCGTCTCTCCCCGTCAGCAACTTTCCGGATAACAAGACGGTTTCGCCGGTCTTCCAGGTTTTGACGTCGTCACGGGTGACGGTGTTGAGGTTGACGCGGCGGGCGTTCTGGGGGGCGTAGGCGATGTTGGGCCAGAGGGAGAGGTCGGGCGGGGCGACCTGGACGGGGCCGCTGCCGTCGAGATGGATGTGGAGATGGCGGGTGGCGGCGCAGTTGGGGATCATGGCGACGGGGAGGTTGGCGGCGTGGGTGGGGAAGTCCTTGATCTTGATGTCGAGGACGGTGGTGAGGCCGCCGAGGCCCTGGGCTCCGATGCCTAGCTGGTTGACGCGGGTGTAGAGGTCGATGCGGAGCTTTTCGATGTTGGTGAGGGCCGCGCCGGATTTTTCGCGCTGGAGGAGTTCGTGCATGTCGATGGGGTCCATGAGGGACTCTTTAGCGAGGGTCATGGCCTTTTCGGCGGTGCCTCCGATGCCGATGCCCAGCATGCCGGGAGGACACCAGCCGGCGCCCATAGTGGGGACGGTTTTGAGGACCCAGTCGGCGATGGAGTCGGAGGGGTTGAGCATGGCGAACTTGGACTTGGCCTCGGAGCCGCCGCCCTTGCTGGCTACGGTGATGTCGAGTTCGGCGCCTTCGACGAGTTCGACGACGACCATGGCGGGCGTGTTGTCTTTGGTGTTCTTGCGGGAGAAGGCGGGGTCGGCGAGGACGGATGGGCGGAGGACGTTGTCGGGGTTGAGCCAGGCTTCGCGGACGCCCTGGTCGATCATTTCCTGGAGGGTCATCATGCCGTGCTTGGCGGAGGGGGCCCACTGGACTTGCATTCCTACTTTGCAGAAGGCGGTGACGATGCCGGTGTCCTGGCAGATGGGGCGGTGGCCCTCGTAGCACATGCGGGAGTTGATGAGGATCTGCGCGATGGCGTCCTTGGCGGCGGGCGACTGCTCGTGCTCGTAGGCGCGGGCGAGGTTGGCGATGTAGTCGGCGGGGTGGTAGAAGCTGATGTACTGGAGCGCGTCGGCTACGCTGCGGATTACGTCGTCCTGCTGGATGATGGTGGGCATGGGGTCCTTTATGGAGTACTGCTTAATTTTAGACCTGGGCGGGGCGACGGGTGGTGATGCTGAGCACAGCAAGCCCACTCAAGCAAAGCTTGGACGGCTGGTAGCCGCTAAGCAGGTGCCTGGAAGGGCGGGTGGGTCAGCTGCCCGTGGTGGGACTAGCTAGCAGGCGCTACAATTCATTTCAAATGAAGCGCATTTTGACGGTGGGACTGCTTGTTTTTGCTCTACAGATACTGGTGCCGGCCCAGGATCGCGGCCTCAACCCGGTCGACGAGGCAGTTTTTCCTATTCCAGACCCAGGACGGACACCAAGGCATCTTGCGCTGGTGATAGGTAATTGGCAGTATGGCGACAGCGAACTTCCAAACGCCAGGAACGACGAACTCGCAGTTGCCGCGGTGCTGGAGGTCGCTCACGGATACGAAGTGTCTCGGTACGAGAACCTGACTAGGGTGAGTTTGCCCGACGTGGTGGATCGCTTCGTCGGCTCAGTCGCGCCAGGGGACACCGTGGTCGTCTATTATGCTGGTCACGGTGCCCAGGTTGGGCACCACAACTATCTCATTCCCGTTGATTACGATGGCAAGTCTGCCGCTGAGCTCATGCGCGAGAGCTACGATGTGGAATTGCTGCATAGCAAGCTTGCTGCGCGTGCTCGACAACGTATTTTGATTCTTGATGCTTGCCGCAATAACCCATTTGCTCACGAAAACCCTGGATTGGCTGCGATGGAGGCACAGCCCGGAACCCTCATCATGTTTGCAGCCAACAGCGGTGCCACGGCAGATGAGAATTCGAAAGGCCAGCACGGTCTGTTTACCGAGGCTCTGCTGCGTGACATGGCTCCTGGGATGGATGCTACGGTACTCGCCCACAGTGTCCAGCAGGACGTGGTCACCGAATCGGCGGGCAGGCAATGGCCGGTTTACTCCTCCGAACTGTATGGAGACTTTCCGCTTATCTCGAGCAACATTCCAAATCAGGAGCTTCAGGTTGCCATCCGGGGTTCCGGAATCCAGGCAGGCACGTCGGCGGTTGAAGTCGCAAAGGTCAGACCGCCGATTGTCGAAGGGCCTGAGGAGTACAAGCGAACAGCGAGATTCTTCCTCTCCGCTGGATCGGCAGCCCCCCAGGATGACTTAAACCGGGAACCGACCTCGGCGTTCGTCCGCGACCTCGTCGCGCAGTTGAAGCTTGCGACTGAAGGGAGGCTGCTCACTATTGCTGAGTTGGCTGGCGCACTTTCAAGAGTGCCGCAATCGCCCACATCGACACCTCCGATCCTCGGTGGATTTGGTTCGAATGAGGCTGGAAGCGTGTTCCTCTTCCCCTCGCGGCGCCTCCACGCACTGGTGTTCGCCACCGATCAATACGCCTACCTTTCACCGATGCGCGGGTCAATAGCCGACGCCAGTGCCTTTGCTGAACAGCTACGAACCATGGGAGCCACTGTGGATTTCGTCGCCAATCCCACTCGGAATGGAATATTGGAAAAGCTTGATGATGCACGAGAGCGTCTCCATGAGGACGACGAATTGATTGTATTCGTCGCTGGCCATGCAGCTTACAACCCTAGGACAAGGGAGACATTTCTTATGGCTCGGGATACTCGCCTCGATGCGCTCCTTCCGACCGCGATACAGCTCAGTTCGGTTGCCCGCGTTCTGGATCGACTTCCTTCCAGACACGTCCTGCTCATCCTCGACGCGCAATTTAAGAGCGCTGAGAACGTGAGGTGATTCTGCGAGCGGTTGGCCCGCGCCTCATTTCTTGGCGTGGCCCCTCCTTGTCGGTGAGGGATGGTTAGAGTGGGGAATTCGGCTTCGTAGTTGCGAGCGTCGACGCAGGCTGATTAGATGGTTGCGCGGGGGCATAGTGTGCTGCTGGGCGGCAGCCTCCTGGCCGTCGAGGCGGCTGGCGGACTTAGTGCCGAGTACGCCATCGACGGTGGCGCGAACCGTTGGGAAGCGGTCTGGGCACATCCAATGAGTTTGTGAGGTGTGAGCTGATGACGATGATGCGGCTGGATCAATTTTAGCGCTGTGAAGAAGATGGTGTGGTGATGGGGGGCACAAGGCAAGAAGGAGGAGAGGATCGGCTGATTGGGTTCTTCGCGGCGGGGTGGTTTGGCATCTCACCTAAAGACCGAAGCAGAAGCAAAATGAGGAAAACGACAGATGACTCGATCCAGAACGCTTACAGCTCTTCTTCTTAGCGCCGCAGTTACGCTGGTGATCAGTGGTTGCCACACTACCGTAGTGGAGAAGCAGGCTCCGCAGCAGGATCATCGGGATGACCACCACGATGACCACAACCAGCCGCCTCCTCCGCCGGACCACCACGACGATCACCACTAGGTTTCTCTGCCTATTATCGTAAGCGTTGCGAGGTGTGCGATGGCGGAGATGCGGCAGGAGAAGGATTCGCTGGGGGTGGTGGAGGTTCCGGCGGGGGCGATGTATGGGGCGCAGACGCAGCGGGCGGTGGAGAACTATCCGATCAGCGGGATGCGGGCTAGTCCGTTTCTGATTCGGGCGATTGGGATGGTGAAGAAGGCTGCGGCTGAGGCGAATGGCGAGTTGGGGGTGGTGAGTAAAGAGCGAGCGGCGGCGATTGCGAGCGCGGCTCAAGAGGTGATCGACGGGAGGTGGGATGGGGAGTTTGTGGTGGATGTGTTTCAGGCGGGGGCTGGGGTGAGCTTCCATATGAATGCGAATGAGGTGGTTGCGAATCGGGCGAATCAGATTGTTGCAAGGGGGCAGGGAGTAGGGAACAGGGAACAGTGGGATTCGGAGGGGCGAGGGGGCGCGGGCGGCACAGCGGCAACTACGGAGATTCTGGACTTCGTCCAGAATGACGACGCGAAGGGGAATGGCGGCGGGAAGGGTGGGCGCGACGTGGAGGGTGGGGGCGGCACGGAGGCAAATGCGGGGATTCTTCGCTGCGCTCAGAATGACAACTCAAGCAGCATGGTGGAGGATGCGGAGCGGGGCGGCTTGGATGCAGAACGCTCGGCGCTGGGGAGGTATGAGTGGGTGCATCCGAACGACCATGTGAACTATGGGCAGTCGACCAATGATGTGTTTCCGACCGCGATGCGGTTGGGGACGCTACTGGCGCTGGAAGTGCTTTATCCGGTGCTGGATGGGTTGGCGGAGGGGTTTGCGGGGAAGGCGAAAGAGTTCGATGGGGTGGTGAAGGCGGGGCGGACGCATATGCAGGATGCGACGCCGATCCGGTTAGGGCAGGAGTTTGCGGCGTATGGCGTGGCGATTCGGAAGGCGAAAGAGTCGATTGCGCGGGCGGCGGAGGGGTTGCGCGAGTTGGGGCTGGGCGGGTCGGCGGTGGGGACGGGGATCAATACGCATCCGGAGTATCGGAAGCTGGCGATTGCGAAGCTGGCGGCGATCAGCGGGCAACGGCTGGCGCCGGCGGAGGATATGCGGTGGGCGATGCAGTCGTGCGGGCCGATGGCGGAGGTGAGTGGGGCGCTGCGGGGGTTAGCGCTGGAGGTGATTCGCATTGCGAACGATTTGCGGCTAATGAACTCGGGGCCGAATACCGGGTTCAATGAGATTCATCTGCCAAGCTTGCAGCCGGGGTCGTCGATCATGCCGGGGAAGATCAACCCGGTGCTGGCGGAGCTGGCGGCGATGGTTGGGTTCCAGGTGGTGGGGAACGATGCGGCCGTGGCGCTGGCTGTGCAGGCGGGGCAGCTGGAGCTGAATGTGATGATGCCGACGATGGCTTACAACGTGCTTCAGTCGGTGGGGATTTTGACCAATGCGCTGCGCGAGTTGGATGTGCGGTGTGTGCGGGGGATTACGGCGAACGTGGCTCGGTGCGAGTCTTATGCCCAGAGTACGGTGGCTCTGGCTACGGCGCTGAATCCGTATATCGGGTATGCGAAGGCGGCGGAGCTGGTGAAGGAGTCGGTGGCGAGCGGTAGGAGCGTGATTGAGGTGGCGCGGGAGAAGGGGGTGCTGAGTGAGGCGCAGATTCGGGAGATATTGGATGTGGGGAAGATGGTCACTTCGTGACGCGTATACCGCTTCGCGTGGTGCTCCCGATGGTCGCACGGGGCGGCTCATGCGTCATCGGAAGGGTGGTTCTCATTGAGTAACGCGGATAAGTTCCCCTGGATGCAGTTCGGGGACAGAGCAGATGACCCGGTTCCTTCCGGAGCGTTTCGCCTGGTACAGG
>Ga0302267_10006719_pt1 | contig 11590 bp, 10 predicted proteins | sample III_Bog_E1_3_FD_194555 | JGI IMG/M metagenome (GOLD analysis project Ga0302267, IMG submission 194555) | Peat permafrost microbial communities from Stordalen Mire near Abisko, Sweden - III_Bog_E1_3 | ecosystem: Environmental > Terrestrial > Soil > Wetlands > Peat | place: Sweden: Abisko... | reverse complement strand
GGCCCTCGGTCCCGGACCTCCCGGGGCTCGGCACCTTCGCCGGCAAGACCTTCCACTCCGCTCGCTGGGACGACGCCTACCCGCTGGAGGGCAAGACCGTCGGCGTCGTGGGCACCGGCGCGAGCGCCATCCAGATCGTGCCCGCGGTGGCGCCGCGCGTGGGGCGCATGCACGTCTTCCAGCGGACGCCGCCCTGGGTCATCCCCAAGCGCGACCGCGCCATCCCGATCGAGGAGCGCGCGCGGCTCCGTCGAGCGCCCCTGCTCCAGCGCCTCACCCGGTACCGGCAGTACTGGCTCCACGAGCTCTTCGGGCTCGGCTTCGTCGCCGAGCCGCGCATCCTCCGCTTCGCGGGCAAGCTGGCGCACGGGTTCCTCCGCCAGAGCGTGCCCGACGCGGCCCTGCGCGAGCGCCTCACGCCCCGCTACACCATGGGCTGCAAGCGCATCCTGCTCTCCAACGACTACTACCCGGCGCTCCAGCGCCCCAACGTCGAGCTGGTCACCGACGCGATCCGGGAGGTCACGCCCACCGGCGTCGTCACCGCCGACGGCAAGGAGCGCCCGCTCGACGTGCTGGTGCTCGCCACCGGCTTCCAGGCCGCCGAGGCGTGCGCCCCGTTCCCGGTGCGCGGTCGCGGCGGACGGGATCTCGACGACGCCTGGCGCGAGGGCGCGGAGGCCTACCTGGGCACGACGGTCGCGGGCTTCCCCAACCTGTTCCTCATCGTCGGGCCCAACACGGGGCTCGGCCACAGCTCGATGATCTTCATGATCGAGTCCCAGGTCGCCTACATCCTCAGCGCCCTGCGCGCCATGCGCGCCGGCAAGCTACGGCTCGTCGACGTGCGGCCCGAGGCCCAGGCTCGCTACAACCAGACGCTGGCCGCGCGCCTCGCCCGCACGGTGTGGTCCACGGGGGGCTGCACGAGCTGGTACCAGACGCCCGACGGCAAGAACACCACGCTGTGGCCGGGGTTCACCTTCGAGTTCCGGCTCCGCACCCGCCGGTGGGACCCGGCCGACTACGAGGTGGTGAGCTAGCCGCGCTCGTCGGGCGTCGCCGCGGAGGCGGCGGCCTTGCCCTTCGGCCTGGTCCGCGGCGCGGCGGCATGGAGCGCCGGCACGTGCGCGTCCACCGCGTGGCCGTAGATGTACGCGCCGACGGCCCAGAGGCGCTCGTGGCGCAGCAGCAGCAAGGTCCACAGGCGGTCTCGCCCCTCGGCCGGGCTCAGGCCGGAGGCGCCGGGCTTGCGGGCCGCCCCCGTGGGCTTGAAGTGCGCGCGCAGCGCCAGGCCCACCTCGGCGGCGCGCGCCAGGTCCTCTTCACCGGCGGCGGACTTGCCCTCCAGCTCCTCGGCCTTGCGCTGGAACAGCGAGGCCAGCGCCGCGCAGTCGGCCCCCACGTCCGTCGCGCCGCGCTCGGGGGAGAGCCTGGCGAGGTCGCGCGCGCCGAGCACGCCCGCTTCGACCAGGCCCACGGCCACCGCGCGCAGCGTGCGTCGCAGGGTGCACGCCTCGGCGTAGAGCGGGCCGAGCTCCTCGTCCCCGCCGGCCTCGTGCGCCGCCACGACCACGGCCCGCGCCAGGTCGGGGAGCGACCGCAGCTCGGCGAGGTCCACCGAGGGGAGGTGCTCGGCGACGTGAGCGTCGTACGCGAGCACGGCGGCGACGCCCACCGCGACGTTCTTCTCGGCGAGCGCCGCGTCCGCGCGCAGCGGCACGATCTCGGCAGCGGAGAGCGCGCCCGCCTCCCGCAGGAAGCGGGAGCCGAGGGTGGGGGCGGCGGCGTCACGGGTCGGCTCGACCATGGGCGGGACCGTAGCAGCTACCGCGCGGTCCGCCGGGGCACTCCCTCGAGCGCCCCGCGCAGCGAGACCGCATCGAAGGGCTTCTGCAGGCAGCGGTTGGGGAAGCGATCGAAGAGCGCGTCGGCGCGCGGGGTGAAGGAGCCGCCGCTCATGAAGACGAAGCTCGGGCCGAGCCCGGGATCGGCACGCGTCGCGATCTCGAAGAGGTCCACGCCGGCCAGGTCGGGCATCATCAGGTCGCAGAGGACGGCGTCGTAGCGGGCGTCGGTGCCCAGCCTGGCGAGCCCCTCGCGACCGCTCCCGGCGACGATGACCTCGTAGTCGCCCGCGAGCTGCTCGCGCACCATCGCGGCCAGCGCGGGCTCGTCGTCGATCACCAGGAGCCGCGCGAGCGGCCCGGGCGCCCTCTCCCGGACCAGCTCGAGGGGCGGCGGGATGGCGGCCGAGGTGACGGCGCTGCGTGCGGTCGGGGGCACCGCGCTCGCGGGCGGGGGTGGGGTGGCCCCCGGAAGCACGATGCGCACCGTGGTCCCGCGCCCGACCTCGCTCTCCACCGAGATCTCGCCGCCGGCCACCTTGACGATGGATCGCGAGACGAAGAGCCCGAGGCCGGTCCCCTCGCCGACCGGCTTGGTGGTGAGGAAGGGGTCGAAGACGCGGCCGACGAGGTGCTCGGGGATGCCCACGCCGGTGTCGGTGATCTCGACGACCACCCGACCGCGCAGGTCGGTGGCGGTGCGCACGCGGATCTCGTTGTCGCCGGCGCGCCCCTCGGGGACGGCCTGCGCCGCGTTCACCAGGACGTTGAGGAAGACCTGGCCGAGGCGCGACTCGTTGATGGCCACCTCCGGCACGGCACCGTAGTCGCGGACGATGCACGCCCGGTGGCGGATCTCGTTGCCGGCGATGCCGATCGCGTACTCGAGCACGTCGTGCACGTCGACGGCGCCGAGCAGGGTCTCGTCGGCGCGGGAGAAGCGGCGCAGGTCGAGCACGATGGTGCGGACCCGCGCGGCGCCCTCGCGCGCGACGGCCAGCATGCGCGCGGCGTCCTCCACCTCGGCGGCGACCGACGCGAGCGCGCTCGCGGTGCCCGGTCCGGGCGGCTCGGCAGCGGCCGCCTCGACCCGGGCGATGATCTCGGGGAGGCGCCGCGCCATCATGTCGAGGTTGCCCATCGCGTAGGCGAGCGGGTTGTTGATCTCGTGCGCCACGCCTGCGGCCAGCGTGCCCACCGCGGCGAGCCGGTCGGCGTGGAGCAGGTTGGCCGCCATCTCGGCGCGCTCGGTGACGTCGCGCACGATGCTGAGGAGCATCTTCTCGCTGCCGATCATCGCGGCGCGCGACCCGATCTCGACAGGGAACGTCGACCCGTCCTTGCGGCGATGGACCGTCTCGAAGAGGATCCCCCGGGCGAAGGCCTCGTCCATCTGCGCGGCGACGATCTCCCGCGTCCCCTCGGCCCGGAGGTCGCGGATGTTGGAGCCGAGGATCTCCTCGCGGCGGTAGCCGTAGGCCACCACGGCCGCGTCGTTGGCCTCGACGATGGTGCCGGCCGGGTCGATGAACAGGACGATGTCGCGCGCGTGGCGCGAGAGCAGCTCGTAGCGCTGGGACATCACCTCGCGCTGCCGGCGCTCGGTGACGTCGCGCAGGATGGAGAGGTGAACGCCGGGCTGGATGTTCCCGGTCGCCGAGAACTCGACGCGCCGGACCGAGCCGTCGCCGCGGACCACGTCGATGTCGCCTCGCACCGACCCCTCCTCGGTCATCGTCCTCCAGAGCCGACCGAGCTCCGCCTCGTCCCTGGGCCGGTGGAACTCGGGGAAGGCCCGGCCGACGACCTGCTCGCGGGGCAAGCCGACGAGCGCGCAGGCCGCCGGGTTGGCGTCGGTGAAGATCGGCCCCTCGCCGATCAGGATGGCGTCCAGCGCGTGCTCGAAGGCGGCCGCATACCGCTCCGCGGCGACCGCCGTGACCGGGGTCACCGCCCGGGCCATCGTTCCCTCGGCCGCCGGCGGCGCCGCATGTCCCTCGTCTCGTTCCATACGGCGCGGCCCGAGCCGCTTCTCGGCTTATACCCGACACCGGCGCCCCGTGGCGCGCGCTCGGTTCGGCCCCGCCGCGAAACGAACCGTCGACAGCCCCCGAGGGAGGCAGGTAGGGTGACACCGCGCCGCCTCCGCGGCCGGATCGCTCCCGTGGACTCGCGCCAGCCCCGACCCGTCCCCAAGCCCAACCTCGCCGATCTGGCCGCCAAGGCGCGCGCATCCGCGCTCATCGGCGCGGTCGTCTCCGAGCGGTACCGGATCGTCGAGCTGCTGGCGATGGGCGGAGTGGGGGCGGTCTACCTGGCCGAGCACGTCCACATGCACAAGCACGTGGCCATCAAGGTGCTCCACCCCGACACCCAGGGCCTGCCGGACCTCATCCCCCGCTTCGAGCGCGAAGCCGTCGCCGGCGCCCACATCCAGCACCCCAACGTGGCCGCGGCCACCGACTTCGGCAAGCTCGACGACGGCTCGTTCTTCCTCGTCCTCGAGTACGTGCGCGGCACCACCCTGCGCGAGGTCATCAAGCGCGGCCCCGTCCCGGCGCCTCGGGTGGTGCGCATCGGCCGGCAGATCGCGGCCGCGCTCGGCGCCGCCCACGCGATGGGCATCCTCCACCGCGACGTCAAGCCGCGCAACGTCATGCTCATCGAGGGCGAGCGCGACGTGGTCAAGCTCATCGACTTCGGCCTCGCCAAGCTCGAGCTCAAGCAGGTCTCCGCCCTCGCCGCCAGCCGCGCGTCCATCGCGGAGCAGCGCATCACCACCTCGGGCGCGGTGTTCGGGACCATCGCCTACCTGGCCCCGGAGTCCGCCCTCGGCATGGACACCGTCGACGCCCGCGCCGACCTCTACGCCCTCGGCCTCGTCCTCTACGAGCTGCTCGCCGGCAAGCACCCCTTCGACGTCAGCGACCCCGTCGAGCTCTTCCGCCAGCACCACAAGGTCAAGCCGCCGCCCATCGCGGAGCGCTCCCCCGGGGTCTTCGTGCCCCAGCCGCTCGAAGCGGTGGTGATGCGCCTCCTCGAGAAGGCCCCCGACGCCCGCTACGACAGCGCCGAAGCCGTCGCCGAGGCCCTCGAAGCCGCGACCGAGGTCGGCTCGCCCACCGTGCCTCCCGTCCACCTCGGGGGCGCGACGCCGATCTTCGCGGGGCCGTCCATCCTGCCGCCCGCTCCCATCTCGCAGAGCGGCAACCAGTCGGTGCCGCCGTCGTCCTATCCTTCGCAGCCGTCGCAGCCCACCCCTGAGCCCCCGCCGGTCGAGTCCTCCCCCGTCGCATCGAGCTCCCCGGCTTCCGCGTCCGCTCCCCTGTCCTCCTCGGTCACGGCTCCCTCGGCCATCGCTCCCTCTCCTCGCCCCCTCTGGCCCTATGCCGCCGTCGCCGTCGTCACGGCGGGCCTGGTCCTCGGCGTCGGGGCACTGTTCAACCTCGGCGGGCGCTCGGCCGACTCGCCTCCTGCCGCCTCCACCGCCGCCCCGGCGGTCGCCCTGGTCTCGGCCGCGCCGATGCCCCAGCCGCCGGCGGTACCGACCCTCAGCGCCTCCGTTGCTGCGACCACGCCGGAGGCGGTATCCGCCGCGGCGCCTCCGACGACTCCCACCGCGAGCGCCGCCCCCTTCGACGCCGCCGCCGCCCGCGCGACGCTCCGCCGCGCGTCGTCCGGGCACGATTGGCAGCACGCGACCGAGGCTTTCTTCACCCTCGCCGAGCACGACCCGGCCGCGCTCCACGATCCCGCGCTGATGGCCGCCGCCCGCGACACCGCGGCGGCCGCCGGGGTCGCCGGTGGGGCGGGTGCGGACCGGCTCTTCGTGGCCCTCGGGGAGCGGTTCGGCAGCGACGGAGTGGACGTTCTCTACGAGATCGTGCGCACGCGCGGCGGCTCCAAGGCTGCGGTGCGAGCCCAGGAGATGCTGCGGCAGACTCCGGTGATCGCTCGGGCCACGCCGGAGCTGCGCATCACGGTCACCCTGCGAGACGCCCCCTGCCCCGATCAGACGGCCCTGCTCGATCGCGCTGCCGCCGACGGAGACGTGCGCACGCTGGTGGTGCTTCAGACGATCTCGACGTCCTGCCTCGGCAAGAGCGGCGCGCTGGAGAACGCGCTCAAGGCGTTGCGGCTGCGACTGCGCCCGCACTGAGGGATCCGTGGCCACCGAGCTCCCCACCCTGATCCGCTCCCACGCCCGTGGCCGCGTCGTTTTCCTCGGGCTCGCGCTCGTCGTGCCCCTGCTCCTCGGGGCCGTGTTCCAGCGACAGATCCACCGCCTCGAGGCCCTCGCCGACCATGGGCGAGAGACGAGCGCGACCGTCACGTCGGTGAGCAGCAACGGCACCGAGGCGTACACCGGCTATTGGTACTCGGTGGACGGCGTGTCCTACACTTGGAGCGTGTCGCAAGCCGAGGCGCCCTACCGGCCCGGCCAGTCGTTCCCGGTCACCTATTTGCCGGAGGAGGCCTCCTTCAGCCGCCCCGGCGTGCCGCCCTCCAACGCCGCGGCCGAGGCAGTCGCCAACACCCGCTTCAGCCACCGGGTGCTGCTGGGCATCTTCGCCTTCTTCGCCATCTGCGCGGCCACCTCTCACCTCAAGCTGAAGAAGCTCCGGGAGAGTGCCGCGGCCGGCGTGCGCCCGCCCACCCTGGTGATCCCTCCCGCGTGGCTCGGGCGGGGCGTCGCGCTGGTGATCCTGGCCACGACGCTCGCGGTCAACTTCGATCCTGCGGTCCAGCTCGTCCAGGTGAAGGCGTTCGGCGCCGCACCCCTGGGGATGTCGACAACGACGTTCGCCTGCCTGGCCACGGTCGTCCTGTTTGCGCCGTACTTCTGGGTGTTCGAGCACCTGGTGCACATCATCGTGCAGGCTCGCGAGGACGGCGCGTCGGTTTCGAAGGTCGGGCTGCTGGTGTACCTGGCCGGCATCGGCAAGCGGCATCCCCGGCTGGTGCGGTCGCGGAACGTGGTGCTGGGTGGGCTGGCGTTCTTCGTCGTGCTCGCGGGGGCGTGGATTGCCTATGCGGATGCGCTGGGGATCTGAGCAGTCTCGTCGGACCGGACGCTTGTCTCGGGCCTGGGTCGGCGGTGACGTCTTCATCTGCGCATGGTGAGCTCGATCAGCAGCAAGGATCCCAGACATAGAGCAAACCAGAGCGCCAGGAGGAGCGACCCTTGGACCGTAGCGGCGACGGCGGCACGGTCGGCAGCCTGGTCGTCGACTGGCAAGACCGGACCGTCGTGATCGCGCGCTACGGGCGCGAGATCGTCGGGCTCGGGTCGCAGGTAAACGAGAAGCAGAGGTCGGGCGACATCGAACGTGGCCCGTTCGGCTTCAGCAGGAGTGCGATAGGGTCCGAGCACCGGGCGAGGATGAGCCCCGACGAGCGGCGGGGTCATTCTCGGTTCCCCGCCATCGCCGCCAGCGCGGCGTGCTGCTCGGCCACCCACTCGCAGGGATAGGGCTCCAGGTCCCAGGGCTGGTTGGTGGTGTACGCGGGACGCTGCACGTGCGCGTGATACTTCGTCATCGCGTCGAAGTGGCTGCTCGCGTGGAACACCAGCGCGAGGCGAGCGCCCGCAGCAAGCGAGGCTCGCGCTCGATCGCCCTGCGGACCCGCGAGGCATACCATGGTGCAGCCGTCCTGCTCCTCCCACATCTCGTGCACGAGCTCTCCACTCATGTCTCCCTCCCGAGGAGCGCCTCGATCTTCTGCTGCCGGGCCATCTGCGCACTCGCGAGCACCCGCTCGATCCGCGCGAAGTCGCGCTTGTGGCAGAGGGCGTCGGCGCCCGCGTCGATCATCGCCTGGTTGCCCTCCGGTCGCGCCGAGACCGCCACGATCGGCACGTCGATGCCGCGGGCGCGCACGTGGCGCACGACCTGGTCACCTTTGCCGTCGTCGAGGTCGTAGTCCACGAGCAACACGTCGAACGGCCCGTGCTCGACCGCCGCCAGCGCGGCCGTCACGGTGGGCACGATGGTGAGCTCGTGCAAGCACAGGAACTGGTCGACGACGGTGGCAGCGAACAGGGCGTGGTTCTCGACGAAGAGGATCTTCATGTCTCGAGGCCGGCTCGATGCTCCCCGATCCCCGCCACCCCCGCAAGCCCCGAGCCTCCCGCACGATGCCGCTTGACTTCACGGAGGCGTTTGCCTTCCCTTGCGGGACCTCTCATGCGAACCAAGACCCACGGGTGTCCCTGGCTCAGCGCTCTCGCCGCCGCCGCCGTCGCGCTGACCGCCTCGTCCGTCGCCCTGGCCGACGGGCCCGTCGCAGCGGGCGCCCCCGTCACCGCACCCCGCGCCGATGCCGCTGCTGCTCCAGGGAGCAACGGGACCGCGGCCGGCGTGACGGGCACCGTCCTCGGAATCGGCGCGCTCGGCGCCATCCTGGTCATGCCGGCCTGCACCGGGATCGGCTCGCAGACGATCTCCCGGTATTGCGTGGTCGGCGCCGGCGGCACGGCCATCGTCTTCCTCGCGGTCGGCATGCCGCTGCTGGTGCTCGCCGAGAGCCAGAGCCACGCATTCAAGGAGTGGAAGGCTGCTCACCCCGGGCTCTCGGGGCTCGGCCTCTCGACCGGCAAGAGCGCAGGCACCCTGACCTGGACCGCGCAGTTCTGACCGGCAGTCCGCTCACCCGTCACGGGTGAGCCTGCGATCACCGCGACTCCACGTCAGCGCCTCTTGGGCACGGCCCTGGACGTCGGCCGCGTCGGCTCCCGGGCCGGCGTCACAGCCTTCGCCTTGGGCGTGGGCGCGTGGGTGATCTTGAGCGGACCGGGCTTGGCGCCGGGCTTGGGATCGAAGTGGACGGTGTGCGTCTCCCCCGCCTTGTACTTGATGCCCTTCTGGCTGACCTCCTGGTCCGCCGCGCCCGCGTGGACGTGCTTGACCTCGAGGTCGAAGGACTCGCTCTTCTTGCCGCCCCCCGACACGTGCACGTCACCGCCCTTGTGGTCCATCGTCAGCTCGATGGGCTCGTGGGCGTCCGCCTTCATGTTGGAGATGCGGGCGGTCATGCCGTGGGTCCCATCACCGTCGCTGGCGAGCCGGATGGGGGGAATCGTGCCGCCGGTGCTCGACTGGTACTTCACACCCCCGTCGCGGTGCAGAGAGAGCGTGTCCTTGTCACCCGCCTTGAGCTTGGAGGTCTCGACGGCGACCGCCGCCCCGTCACCGACGATGGATACCCCGTGGTCGCCGTCCGCGTGCGCGTCGGTCGCCTTCTGGTCGTTGCCGTGGAGGTCGACCTCGTAGTCGCCCTCGTGCGGGACCGCGTACATCGGCTCCCCGCCGCCGGCGCCGTCGAGGTAGCTGTCGAGGTGGATGACCTCGGCGTCGGGGATCTCGTTGACGATCTTGTCGCCGTCCCTGCCGATGCGCTTGCCGTCCTGGTTGGTGAGCGTGACGGAGTTGGTGCCGTGGGGGACGACCAGCTTCTTGCTCCCGGTGCAGAACGGGCACTCCGCCTTTCCGAGGCGGTAGGCGAGCGGGGTGACGGCGATGGTGTGCGTCTCGGCGTTGCCCTGCCAGGGCTCCTTGGGGACGTCGGGGTTGAGCGACGCCAGCTCGTACTTCCAGGTGTTGGCGGCGCGGTCGATGATGACGTAGCGCTCCTTGTCGGGCCAGTTGTTGTCGTAGATGCGGATCCAGTGGATACCCTTGCCGCGGTCCTCGACGGCGTAGGGGGTGACGGCGTGGCCTCCGTGCGGGGAGCGGATGGCGAGGGTGGCATACTCGCCCCTCTTCATCATCTCGACGAGGGTGTCCTCGACGCCGTTGGGGGTCTGGGTGACCATGCTCTTGGCCGTCTGGAAGCGGACGGGATTGACCATCTGGAAGGCCCAGTAATACCCGATGAGCGGGCCCACGGCCTTGTGGTCGAGGTCGTGCGCGGAGGTGGCGCCGGCGGCGAAGTCGGCGGGCTTGATGGCCTTCTTGAACATGGCCAGGGTCGACACGGCCATGCCCTCGCACTGGCCCATGTTCATGGCGCGGTTGACGACGCCCATCCACTCGTTGGCGGCGGGGGTGAGCTTGCAGCTCTTGACGTCGCCGCCGACGCAGGCCTCCTTGCCGAACATCTTGGAGACGCCGCCCGCGGTCAGCACCGGCGGCGTCTTGGGGTACTGCCCGCCCTGGTTCTGGAAGGGGTACCCGTTCTTCTCCGGCCGGAACCCGGTGTCGGCGAGGATGATGCCCTTGGCCGCGTCGTCCTGCGCCGGCAGCCGCTTGCCGCAGGAGGCGAGCGAGATCGAGGCCAGCACCCCCCACGCGGTCCACGACGTCGCTCTCATCGGCGGCATGAGACGCCACGCCGCCATCCTTGTCAATTGTGCCCCGCCCCGTTGCGGGACTCCCGATCACCCCTTCTCTTCCACCTTCCCATCCACGTGCCTCGCGAAGCGCCCGGTCCCTCGCGCGTGGACCGGCCCGTCGCTCGGCCACGGCCACCCGCCGAACTCGGTGCGGCGATAGTCCGCCATCGCCTGCTCGATCTCCGCCCGCGTGTTCATCACGAAGGGTCCGTATTGCACCACCGGCTGCCCGATCGGCCGCCCTTGCAGCAGCAGCAGCTCGCTCTCCTCGGCGCCGTTCTCCAGCACCACCGCCGCGTCGCTGCGCAACCGCAGCGCCGCGTGTGAAGCTTGCGTCTGCCCGGCGAGCGCGATCGACGCCCCGCGGAAGAAGTACAGCGTCCTCCCCACCCCCGCGGGACCTGCGGGCAGAGTCCAGCGCGCGCCCGGCGCCATCTTGATCTGCCAGATGGCAACCTCCCCGTTCGGCCGCGAAGCCCACGAGTGCGGCGGCGGCGACGGTGGAGCGGCCTCTCCCAGGCGCCCCGCGATCACCGTGACCACGGTCTCGCGCCCGGCCTCGTCGCGGGCCGTGTGCGTGGGGACCGCGTCGTTCCACAGCATCGTGAAATGGGGGTCGGCCATCTTGTCCTCCGCCGGCAGGTTGAGCCAGATCTGGAAGAGCTCGGCCGGGTTGGGGGCGTCCTTCTGGAGGAGCGGGAACATCTCGGCGTGGACGATCCCCTTGCCCGCCGTCAACCACTGCACGTCGCCCTGACCGAAGCGCGCGGTGGCGCCCAGCGAGTCGGAGTGATCGATGAACCCGCGGCGCGTGATGGTCACCGTCTCGAAGCCGCGGTGCGGGTGCTGCGGGAAGCCGGGGACCACCTCGCCGTGGTACATGCGCCAGCCGTCCTTGCCGGCGAAGTCTTGCCCGATCCGCCGGCCCGCGAGGGAGGCCGCCGGGCCCATGGCCTCGTTGCCGGCGGGGTAGGCGTCGTCGTGGTGGACGCAGAAGAGGAACGGATCATCGGTCTCCCAGGGGAAGCCGAGGGGGCTGACGCGGAGGATGGGATCGGCGCTCATGCCCCCGGGATAGCACCGCGCACGCGGTGGCTCACGCGATCCCGGGTGGTCGAGTTCGCGTATGCTGCCGCCGCTCACGCCCGAGGAGGGACCGCGATGGACGCGCTGGAGACGCTGGCCGCAGGGATCAAACACGTGGACGGGCTGCTCGACGAGGACGTCCTCGAGCCGGATGTCGCCCGCTCGGATTGGCCCGCCATGCAGGCGCGCATCGCCCTGGTGCGCGACGGGATCGATCAAGAAGTGGCCGGCGAGCTCGACGCGGCGCTGGACATCGTCAAGGAGGAGGGCCTGCGCCACGGCGTGCAGCGCAGGGTGGCTGGGCTCTATGCGTGCGCGTCCG
>Ga0302267_10006718_pt1 | contig 11591 bp, 8 predicted proteins | sample III_Bog_E1_3_FD_194555 | JGI IMG/M metagenome (GOLD analysis project Ga0302267, IMG submission 194555) | Peat permafrost microbial communities from Stordalen Mire near Abisko, Sweden - III_Bog_E1_3 | ecosystem: Environmental > Terrestrial > Soil > Wetlands > Peat | place: Sweden: Abisko... | reverse complement strand
CTCGATCCCGATCCCCTGGTGCATGGTCCGGCCGCGCGCGCCTGGCATGACACCGAGCAAATCCTTTCCCAGCAAGCGCCGGGACGGGTCCGGCTCGATCCCGCTTCGCTGAGCGGCTCGCGTGCGCTCCCCGCCACGCCGTTCATGGAAGCGTATTATTTTCACAACGACTGCTTCATGAAACCGGGGCAGCTTCTGGCCGACGCGGGAAAGCTCGCTGGCATTCCCGGCCTCATCGTGCAGGGCCGCTACGATCTGCTGTGTCCGCCGGCCACCTCGCATGCGCTGCAGGCGATGTGGCCCGGCTCGGAAGTTCGCATGGTCGAGGGCGCCGGCCATTCGCTGTACGATCCCGGCGTCCGCGACGCGGTGATGAAGGCGATCGCGGACCTGGCGTCCCGGATCGTGCGCTAACCCATAAGGACTGCCTGAAATGCCGATCGCCGGAAAAGGAATGCTGCTGACCTCGATGGACATCGACGCGTCCGACGAAGTCGACTTCAACCGCTGGTACGACCGCGAGCATCTGAGAGAACGCGTCGCGATCGAGGGCTTCCTCGAAGCCAGGCGCTACATCGCCCACCAGGGCAGCCCGAAATATCTTTGCCTGTATTCGACCCGGACCTTTGAGGTGCTCGACAGCCCGACCTACCGCACCGCACTGGTGAATCCGACCGAGTGGTCGAAGAAAAATCTCGCGCGGTTCAGGAACATGATCCGCACCATCGCGCGCGTCACCATCAGCCGCGGCGACGGACGCGGCGCGGCACTCGGCATCATCCGCCTTCGTCCCTCGGCCGGCAGCGAACACCGGCTGCGCTCGGCACTCGGCGAGAAGCTCGATCCCGACGCGCTCGACGGCGTCATCTCGATGCACCTGATCGAGAGCGATCCCGCGCTGTCGAGGCCGCTCGCCGACGATCCCCCGGTTTCCGATCCCGGCGCCGGCGACTGGTTCGTCCTGATCGATGCCACGAACGTGAACGCGGTTTCCGAGGCGATCGCGGCGCGCTTCACCGCACCAAATGCATTCGATGGCGGAATAAAGATATCGGCCGGCAGTTATAGCCTGATGTGGGATCTGGCGCGATCCGACATGGGATTGTCCTAAATCAATGCAACACGCCCCGATGACAACATATGCTGCAGTGCCGCATGCATTGGAGCCGCATTAAAGCTGGGGGGCCAGACCAATAGGGAATAGCAGTTGAGCAAAAATGGCTTTTCAGTGCAGCCCCGATCATATTGAATGGCACGATTAAGTAAGCCCATGACATGGCAGGCGAACCACAAGAACGCCGTGATGAGCGTTCACCACAGAAGTTAAAGGCCGCGCTCCTCGACGACGTGCGGACAAGGTAGGAATGAAACCGACTGATATCGCGGCACCCGATTACTTTCATAAAGTCGTCGACTGCCAGTGGGCCTGTCCAGCGCACACGCCCGTTCCGGAATACATCCGCTTGATCGCCGAGGGTCGCTACAGCGACGCCTACATGATCAATTGGAAGTCGAACGTGTTCCCGGGAATTCTCGGACGCACCTGCGATCGTCCATGCGAGCCCGCGTGTCGCCGCGGCCGCGTCGAGGAGACGCCGGTGGCGATCTGCCGGCTGAAGCGCGTCGCCGCCGACTTCAAGGACGACGTCAAGGGCCGCATGCCGCGGCCATCGGCGAAGAACGGCAAGCGCATCGCCATCGTCGGTGCCGGCCCCGCCTCGCTCACCGTGGCGCGCGACCTCGCGCCGCTCGGTTATCACTGCACCGTGTTCGATTCCGACGCCAGGGCCGGCGGCATGATGCGCTCGCAGATTCCAAAGTTCCGGCTGCCGGATTCGGTGATCGACGAGGAAACCGATTACATTCTCAACCTCGGCATCGAGTTCAGGGGCGGCCAGCGCATCGACAGCCTGAAGAAGCTGCTGTCGGAAAACTACGATGCGGTGTTCGTCGGTTCCGGCGCGCCGCGCGGCCGCGAACTCGACGTCCCCGGCCGCAAGGAAGCCGCCGCCAACATCCACATCGGCATCGACTGGCTCGCCAGCGTATCGTTCGGCCATACCGAAAAGATCGGCAAGCGCGTGATCGTGCTCGGCGGCGGCAACACGGCGATGGACTGCTGCCGCACCGCGCGCCGCCTCGGCGGCGAGGACGTCAAGGTGATCGTGCGCTCCGGCTTCGAGGAGATGAAGGCGAGCCCCTGGGAAAAAGAGGACGCCCTCCACGAGGACATTCCGATCCTCAATTTCATGGTGCCCGTGGCGTTCGTGCACGACAACGGCAAGCTCACCGGCGTCACCTTCCAGAAGGTGAAGGCCGAGTACGACGAAAAGGGCCGGCGCAGCCTCAAGCCCGCGGGCGAACCCGACCAGACGATACCTTGCGACGACGTGCTGGTGGCGGTCGGCCAGGAGAACGCCTTCCCCTGGATCGAACGCGACTGCGGCGTCGAATTCGACAAATGGAACATGCCGAAGGTCGATACCACGACCATGGGCTCGACCAACCCGAAGGTATTCTTCGGCGGCGACGCCGCGTTCGGGCCGAAAAACATCATCTGGGCCGTGGCGCACGGTCATGACGCCGCGCTGTCGATCCACAGGCTGTTGTCGGGCGAGGACATCACCGAGAGGCCGCTTCCCGAGGTGCATGTCTCGTCGCAGAAGATGGGCATCCACGAGTGGAGCTACGACAACGACATCTCCGCCGACAAGCGCTTCAAGGTGCCGCATCGCGACAAGGTGATCGCGCTGAAGGACATCCGCGCCGAGGTCGAACTCGGTTACGACGTCAAGCTGGCGCTCGGCGAGGCGCATCGCTGCCTGAACTGCGACGTTCAGACCGTGTTCAGCGCGCCGCTCTGCATCGAGTGCGACGCCTGCGTCGACATCTGCCCGATGGACTGCATCACCTTCACGGAGAACGGCGAGGAAGCCGATCTGCGGACGCGGCTGAAAGCGCCCTCGCCGCATCCGGAGCAGGCGCTCTATCTCGCCGACGGCCTCAAGACCGGACGGGTGATGATCAAGGACGAAGACGTCTGTCTGCACTGCGGCCTGTGCGCCGAGCGTTGTCCCACCGGCGCCTGGGACATGCAGAAATACCTCATCGATATGACCCACGCAGGTACATCATGCCCGTCCAAAAGCCGATCAGCAGCGTAAACGACTTCGTCGTCCGCTTCGCCAACGTCAACGGCTCGGGTTCGGCGAGCGCCAACGAAATGTTCGCCCGCGCGGTGCTGCGCCACGGCGTGCCGGTCAGCCCACGCAACATCTTCCCCTCCAACATCCAGGGCCTTCCGACCTGGTACGAGGTGCGGGTGACGGAAGCCGGCCATCTCGGTGCCCGCGGCGGCGGCGTCGACATGATGGTGGCGATGAACCCGCAGACCTGGGACAAGGACATCGCCTCGATCGAGCCCGGCGGCTATCTGTTCTACGATTCGACGAAGCCGATGCCGTCGTCGAAATTCCGCGCCGACATCACCGTGATCGGCGTGCCGCTGACCGCGATCGCCAATTCGACCTACAACGACCCGCGGCAGCGCCAGCTGTTCAAGAACATCATCTATCTCGGCGCGCTGAGCGCGCTGCTCGAGATGGACGCCAAGCTGATCGAGCAACTGATCGGCGAACAGTACAAGGGCAAGGAGAAGCTGCTGTCCTCGAACGTCCACGCGCTGCATCTCGGCCGCGACTGGGCGTTGCAAAATCTCAAATGCCCGATCGGCCTGCGCGTCCAGAAGGCCGACAAGGTCGGCGACCGCATCTTCATCGAGGGCAACAGCGCGGCTGCGCTCGGCGCGGTGTATGGCGGCGCCACCGTCTGCGCCTGGTACCCGATCACGCCGTCTTCATCGGTCGCCGAGGCCTTTACCAACCATTGCAAGAAGCTGCGGCACGATACCGAGACCGGCAAGGCCAAATACGCCATCGTGCAGGGCGAGGACGAACTGGCCTCGATCGGCATCGTGATCGGCGCGTCGTGGAACGGCGCCCGCGCCTTCACCGCGACCTCCGGCCCCGGCATCTCGCTGATGCAGGAATTCATCGGCCTGTCCTACTTCGCCGAGATCCCGGCCGTGATCATGAACGTGCAGCGCGCCGGTCCCTCGACCGGCATGCCGACGCGCACCCAGCAATGCGACATCTTCATCTGCGCCTATGCCTCGCACGGCGACACCAAGCACGTGCTGCTGTTCCCGGAGGATCCGGCGGAAGCCTTCGAATTCGCCGCCACCGCGTTCGATCTCGCCGAACGGCTGCAGACCACGATTTTCCTGATGCTCGACCTCGATATCGGCATGAACCACCGGCTGTGCCGCCCGCTGCGCTGGGATGACGCCCGGCAATATGACCGCGGCAAGGTGATGACGGCGGAGATGCTGGAGGAAGGCCGCGACTTCGGCCGCTATCTCGACGTCGACGGCGACGGCATCCCCTACCGCACCTATCCCGGCACCCACCCGACCAAAGGCTCCTATTTCACCCGCGGCACCTCGCGCGACCGCTACGCGCGCTATTCCGAGGAAGGTTCGGTCTACGCCGACAACATGCAAAGGCTGGTGCGCAAGTTCGAGACCGCCCAGGACATGGTGCCGCGGCCACTGCAGGCCAACGCCGCCAAGCCCACCAAATACGGCGTGATCTATTTCGGCTCGACCTCGCCGGCGATGGACGAGGCGATCGGACTGCTGGAGGCGCGCGGGCATCAGCTCGATCGCCTGCGGATCCGCGCCTTCCCGTTCCATTCCAGCGTCGCCAGCTTCATCGCCGACCACGACTTCGTCTATGTGGTCGAGCAGAACCGCGACGGGCAGCTTCGCTCGCTGATCGTCAACGAGAACGGCATCGATCCGATCCGGCTGTTTCCGATCCTGCATTACGACGGCACGCCGATCACCGCGCGCTTCATTGCGGGCGCCATCGGCGACCACCAGGATCAGCTCAAACTGACCCCGCTCCGCAAGGTGAAGTCATGACCTACATCGCCAAGCCGAAATTCCAGCATCCCGGCCTGCCCAGGAACGATCTCGGCTATACCCACCGCGATTACGAGGGCAAGGTCTCGACACTGTGCGCCGGCTGCGGCCATGACTCGATCACGGCCTCGATCATCGAGGCCTGCTACGAGCTTTCGATCGAGCCGCACCGCGTCGCCAAGATTTCCGGCATCGGCTGCTCGTCGAAGACGCCCGATTACTTCCTCGGCAATTCGCACGGCTTCAACTCGGTGCACGGCCGCATGCCGTCGGTGCTGACCGGCGCCAATCTCGCCAACCGCGATCTGATCTATCTCGGCGTTTCCGGCGACGGCGACTCGGCCTCGATCGGCTTCGGCCAGTTCGCGCATTCGATCCGGCGCGCCGTCAACATGACCTATATCGTCGAGAACAACGGCGTCTACGGCCTGACCAAGGGCCAGTTCTCGGCCACCGCCGACCGCGGCTCGAAGTCCAAGAAGGGCGTCACCAACACCGACAACGCCATCGACCTCGTCGCGATCGCGCTGCAGCTCGGCGCCACCTTCGTGGCGCGCAGCTTCTCCGGCGACAAGTCGCAGCTGGTGCCGCTGATCTCCGCCGCCATCGAACACAAGGGCGCCGCCTTCATCGATGTCATCAGCCCCTGCATCGCTTTCAATAACCACGCCGGCTCGACCAAGAGCTTCGATTATGTCCGCGAGCACAATGACGCGGTGAACCGGCTCGACGTGCTCACCGGCCGCGACCCGATCACGGTCGATTACGCGCCGGGCACCGAGCAGATCGTCGAACAACACGACGGATCGCGGCTGGTGCTGCGCAAGATCGATGCGGACTACGACCCGCACGATCGCCTCGCGGCGATGACGTTCCTGCAGAAGCACGCCGCCAAGGGCCAGATCGTCACCGGCCTGCTCTATATCGATCCCGACGCGGACGACCTGCACACCCACCTCAATACGGTGGATGCGCCGCTCAATGGGCTCGTAGCCGATACGCTCTGCCCCGGCACCGCCGCGCTGGACAAGATCAACGCCAGCCTGCGCTAAAGCGTTTTCCAGCGAAGTGGAAACCGGTTCGCGTTAAGAAAACGCGTCAAATCAAGAATCTGGAGCCCCGTTTCGATTCAATCGAAACGGAAAAGGCTCTAGCCCTCTCCGTTTCGATCTGCTCGAAACGGTTGCCAGCCTGATCTACTTGACCAGTCCGTGGGTCGAGGCATCGGTCACGCCGTCGAACTGCGTGTCCCGGTCGTACACATGCCCTCGCGGACCGTGCGGCCCGCCATAATTATAGGGCGGCGGCGTGGTGCTTGGACCGGCGGTCTGCGGACGCCCGCCGCCGGCATAGACCGTCTGCGGAAAGGTCTGCGAGCCGGTGCGGATGTTCAGATTGGCGCCGAAGCTTCCGGCTTGGGCCGCCGAAGCATCGGCAGCGACCAGGCCGACGAGCAAGGCAAGGCCGGCGACGCGCAATAATGGGTTCGTCATGGCAGGCTCCCTGGTTTTCCGTTGCACTGAGCCTTGGTGTCGCCCTCCGGAAAGCCGGTTCGATCGGCCGCCCGCGCCAGGCGGACCGGAGGGTGATTGAACGCCCAGCGCGCTGGCCGCGACTAAACGTCGAAGCATCCGCCAGCGCCTGGAATTTCATGAAAAGCCTCTGGATTGCACCCCTGACCGCCATTGTCGTGGCCGCATCGGCCGGCGCCGGCCATGCCCGGGATGACGGCATCGACAAGGCCAGCGCCGATGCATTCGACGCCCGGATGTTCGCGGGTCCGCCCGGCAACAAAGCCTATGCCTGTTTCGTGCGCCGCTACGATGCCGGCCATCTGGCGCAGCATCCCAGGCAAAAGGTCAGCGCGATAAAGCTTCTGGTGTCGGCGGAAATCCCGCCGGACCAGGAGACCACCAACTATTCGTTCCGGCTCGGCTTCAAATACCGGCATCGGCCCGGCGATTTCGACTCCAGCGGCGACTGCGGCCACGTCGTCGCCGAAGACACCGGCAAAGAAATCCGGCTCGGCTGCGGCGTCGATTGCGACGGCGGCGGCATCGACGTCGCACTGTCGAAGGACGACAAATTGGCGATCATCCGGCTGGAGCGGATCACGGTCTGGCAGCGCCACAAGCCCGACGACGACGGGACGGACGCACTCAATGCCGGCGCCGACGACAAGATGTTCCGGCTCGACCGCGCCGATGCCGGCGAATGCGCCGAACTGGTGAGCGACCGCAAGGAACTCGCCGCGCTCCGTCACAAGTGATAAAATCAGCGATACGCCGCCGGACCGCGCGACGTCGCGGCGCGGAGGAGGATTCCATGCATCGACGCAACCTGTTGTGGGGCGCGCTTTCGGCGCTCGGCGCCGCGTTCGCCGCCTCGCGCGCCAACGCCACCGAAGCCGCGCCGCAAGGCAAGCTCAAGGTAGTCTACCACCTCAGCGACCTCGACAAGGTCAGCTTCGTGCTCGGCAACATCCAGAACCATATCGACGGCGTTGGCGGCCCCGACCATGTCACCCTCGCGCTGGTGGTGCACGGCCCGGCATTGCGAGCGTTTCACGCCGCCCAGGCGAACCCGGATCTCACCCGGCGCGTCGGACAGTTTTCCGGGGCGGGAATTGAACTGGCCGCCTGCGGCAACACCATGAAATCGCAGAATGTGACGCTGAAGGATCTGCTGCCGGGTTTTGTCAATGCCGACAGGGGTGGCGTGGTCCGGATCGCGGAGCTGCAGTCGCAAGGCTACCTGTATTTGCGGCCCTGAGCGGTGCCCTGCCCTCATTATCGTGATCTTGCCGGAAATCGTCGCTAAACCGCCGATTCCGCCGGGATCGAATGCTTGTGAATGGCGTTATGCCCCGGGGATACGCATATTCCCTGCGTCGACACGACGCCAACGGCTGGTTGACAACATTCGGCTTCCCGCCGGATGGTGCGGGAACCCGATCAGGGACCGGCTCGAACCGAACAAGGGCACCATGAATCCCGTCAAAGCACTCGAAAACCACGGCCAGGCGATCTGGCTGGATTTCCTGGCCCGTGGCTTCGTCGCCAAGGGCGACCTGCAGAAGCTGATCGATACGGACGGCGTCAAGGGAGTCACCTCGAATCCGTCGATTTTCGAGAAGGCGATCGGCAGCTCCGACGAATATGACGGCGCGATCGGCAATGCCCTAGAAAAGGGCGATCGTCCGGTCGCCGAGCTGTTCGAGCATCTCGCGGTCGAGGACATCCAGCACGCCGCCGACGTGCTGCGCCCGGTCTATGACCGGCTCAAGGGCGACGACGGCTTCGTCAGCCTCGAAGTCTCGCCCTATCTGGCGATGGACAGCCAAGGCACCATCGTCGAGGCCGAACGGCTCTGGAAGGACGTCGGACGCAAGAACCTGATGGTCAAGGTACCGGCGACGCCGGAAGGCCTGCCGGCGATCAAGCACCTGATCGGCGAAGGCATCAGCATCAACATCACGCTTCTGTTCTCGCAAAAGGTCTATGTGCAGGTCGCCGAGGCCTATCTCGACGGCCTTGAAAAATACGTCAAGAGCGGCGGCGATCCTTCCCATGTCGCCAGCGTCGCCTCGTTCTTCGTCAGCCGGATCGACAGCGCGGTCGACAAGCAGCTCGACGACAAGATCGCGCGCGCCAACGATCCCACCGAGAAGGAGCGGCTCGCCGCGCTCAAGGGCAAGGTCGCGATCGCGAACGCAAAACTCGCCTATCAGGAATACAAGCGGCTGTTCTCCGGCGCGCGCTGGGACAGGCTCGCCGCCAAGGGGGCCAAGCCGCAGCGCCTGCTGTGGGCCTCGACAGGCACCAAGAACAAGGATTACAGCGACGTGCTCTACATCGAGGAGCTGATCGGACCGAACACGGTCAACACCGTGCCGCCGGCGACGCTCGACGCGTTCCGCGACCACGGTACGCCGCGCGACAGCCTCGCGGAAAACGTCGAGGACGCCCGCCGCGTGCTCGCCGAGCTCGAAAAGTCCGGCATCTCGCTCGACGCCATCACCGCCGAACTGGTCAAGGACGGCGTCAAGCTGTTCGCGGATGCCGCCGACAAGCTGTACGGCGCGGTCGCGCACAAGCGCGCCACCGTGCTCGGCGCCGGCATCGACCGGCAGATCATGGCGCTCGGCGGCGGCATCGGCAAGGCGGTCGAGCAGGCGACCGAGGAGTGGCGCGCCTCGGCGAAAATCCGCCGGCTCTGGCAGCACGACAAATCGGTGTGGACCGGCAGCGACGAAAACAAATGGCTGGGCTGGCTCACCAGCCCGGCCGCCGCCGACATCGCCGACTACGAAGATTATGCCCGCCGCGTCAGGGGACAGAACTTCACCGACGCGGTGGTGCTCGGCATGGGCGGATCGAGCCTCGGGCCGGAAGTGCTGGCCGAAACCTTTGCCAAGCGGCCCGGCTACCCCAGACTGCATGTGCTGGATTCGACCGACCCGGCGCAGGTGCGCAGCCTGCAGGCGAAGATCAATCTCGCCAATACGCTGTTCATCGTCTCCAGCAAATCCGGCGGCACCACCGAACCGAACGCGATGAAGGATTATTTCTTTGCCCGCGTGTCGGAGGCGATCGGCGCCGACAAGGCCGGACATCGCTTCATCGCGGTGACCGATCCCGGCTCATCGCTGGAGAAGGTCGCGGCCAAACAGGGGTTCGCGCGCGTCTTCCACGGCGATCCCGCGATCGGCGGGCGTTACTCCGTGCTGTCGCCGTTCGGGCTGGTGCCCGCCGCGACCGCCGGCATCGACGTCCGTACCCTGATCAAGCACACGCTTGCGATGGTGCGATCCTGCGGACCCGACGTGCCGCCGCATGAAAATCCGGGCGTGCAGCTCGGGCTCGCGATGGGGCTCGCCGGGCTGCAGGGCCGCGACAAGGTGACCATCCTGTCGTCGCCCGGGATCTCCGATTTCGGCGCCTGGGCCGAGCAGTTGATCGCGGAATCCACCGGCAAGGAAGGCAAGGGCCTGATCCCGATCGACGGCGAGCCGCTCGGCGAGCCCGCGCTCTACGGGCAGGACCGCTTCTTCATCGACATCAGGACCGAAGGCGAGAGCGACGCCGGGCATGACGACAGGCTCGCAGCCCTCGCGCAGGCCGGGCATCCCGTGGTCCGCATCGTCATGAAATCGATCGACCATATCGGCCAGGAATTCTTCCGCTTCGAGCTGGCGACTGCGGTCGCAGGCAGCCTGCTCGGCATCAATCCGTTCAACCAGCCCGATGTCGAGGACGCCAAGATCAAGACCCGCGAATTGACCGCGGCGTTCGAAAAATCCGGCAAGCTGCCGGCCGAAAAGCCGGCGATGTCCTCGCCCCAGGCCGATCTCTACACCGACGGCGACAACGCCGCCGCCCTGCGCAAGGCCGGCGCCGACGGCGATCTCGGTTCCTGGCTGAAGGCGCATCTGTCCCGCTCCGGCGCCGGCGATTACGTGGCGCTGCTCGCCTATATCGAACGCAGCCCCGCCCATATCGGCAGCCTGCAGCAGATGCGGCTGCAAGTCCGCGACAGGCGCCATGTCGCGACCTGCGCCGAGTTCGGCCCGCGCTTCCTGCATTCCACCGGGCAGGCCTACAAGGGCGGCCCCGACAGCGGCGTGTTCCTGCAGATCACCGCCGACGACGTCAGGGATCTCGCGGTGCCCGGCCAGAATGCGAGCTTCGGCGTCATCAAGGCGGCGCAGGCGCGCGGCGATTTCGACGTCCTGACCGAGCGCGGCCGCCGCGCGCTGCGCGTGCATCTGAAGGGCGATCTCGAAAGCGGCCTGAAGATGCTCGATGCCGCGATCACCGACGCACTCAACTAAGGGTCCATAAAATGCAGCTCGGTATGATCGGCCTGGGACGGATGGGCGGCAATATCGTCCGCCGGCTGATGAAGCACGGCCACACCACGGTGGTCTACGACAAGGACCCGAAGGCGGTCGCGGCGATCGCCGCCGAGGGGGCTGCCGGCTCGGGCACGCTGGAGGATTTCGTCAGGAAACTGGAAAAGCCGCGCACCGCCTGGGTGATGCTGCCGGCCGGCAAGATCACCGAAGCGACCATCGAGGCGCTGGCAGGGCTGATGGAGCCCGGCGACGTCATCATCGACGGCGGCAACACCTTCTGGCAGGACGACGTGCGCCGCGGCAAGGCGCTCGGGCAACGCGGCATCCACTACATCGATGTCGGCACCTCGGGCGGCGTCTGGGGCATCGACCGCGGCTATTGCATGATGATCGGCGGCGACAAGGCGGTGGTCGACCGCCTCGACCCGATCTTCGCCACGCTGGCGCCGGGGATCGGCGACATCCCGCGCACCGCGGGACGCGACGGACGCGACCCGCGCATCGAGCAGGGCTACATCCACGCCGGCCCCGTCGGCGCCGGGCATTTCGTCAAGATGGTCCACAACGGCATCGAATACGGCCTGATGCAGGCCTATGCCGAGGGTTTTGACATTTTGAAGAACGCCAATATCGAGGCGCTGCCGCCGCAGCATCGCTTCGATCTCGACGTCGCCGACATCGCCGAGGTGTGGCGGCGCGGCAGCGTGATCCCGTCATGGCTGCTCGATCTGACGGCCTCGGCGCTGGCGC
>Ga0302267_10006717_pt1 | contig 11594 bp, 14 predicted proteins | sample III_Bog_E1_3_FD_194555 | JGI IMG/M metagenome (GOLD analysis project Ga0302267, IMG submission 194555) | Peat permafrost microbial communities from Stordalen Mire near Abisko, Sweden - III_Bog_E1_3 | ecosystem: Environmental > Terrestrial > Soil > Wetlands > Peat | place: Sweden: Abisko... | reverse complement strand
TCGACCGGGGCGATCACCCTCAACAAGCCCATCGTCGGCATGGCCGCCACCCCGGACGGCAAGGGGTACTGGCTGGTCGCCTCCGACGGCGGCGTCTTCGCCTTCGGCGACGCCGGGTTCTACGGGTCGACCGGGGCCATCACCCTCAACAAGCCCATCGTGGGCATGGCCGCCACCCCGGACGGCGGGGGGTACTGGCTGGTCGCCTCCGACGGCGGGATCTTCGCCTTCGGCGACGCGGTCTTCCACGGCTCCACCGGTGGAATCACCCTCAACAAGCCCATCGTCGGCATGGCGGCAACCGCGGACGGTGGTGGCTACTGGCTGGTGGCCGCCGAGGGTGGGGTGTTCGCCTTCGGTGACGCACCCTTCCTGGGTTCGGGCGCCGATCCGTCCACGCAGCCCGTGGTCGCCATCGACGCCGGATGACCGCCGGTCGGCACGCCCCGGGAGCCACCCGCCCGGGCCCCCGCCCGACCCCTGCCTGAGCCTGTGTAGGGTTGCCTACATGGCCGATCAGGAGCAGTTCTCCGAACTCGCCATGGAATACATGTCGGCGCTCTACACGGCGGCACTGCGCATGACCCGGAACCCGTCCGACGCCGAGGACCTCGTGCAGGAGACCTATCTGAAGGCGTACCGTGCCTTCGGTTCGTTCCAGGCGGGCACCAATCTCAAGGCCTGGCTCTACCGCATCCTCACCAACACCTACATCAACACCTACCGGGCCAAGAAGCGCCGGCCCGAGATCGCCGACGTCGAGGACGTCGAGGACCTGTACCTGTACCACCACCTGGCGGGTGACCCCTCCGCCGGGCTGGGCCGCAGTGCGGAGGACGAGGCGCTCGACCGGTTCACCGACACCGACGTCAAGGCGGCCATCGAGTCACTGCCGGACGCGTTCCGCATCGCCGTCCTCCTGGCCGACGTCGAAGGCTTCTCGTACAAGGAGATCGCCGACATCACCGAGGTGCCGATCGGTACGGTGATGAGCAGGATCCACCGCGGAAGAAAAGCCCTGCAGAAGGCGTTGGTCGATGTTGGAAGAGCCCGTGGCCTTGTAGGGGCCTCCGATGAGGCGAGGTAGGGGAGCACCGTGATGGGACCAGAGGGAGACGGCGTACGAGAGCGCCCGGCGGGGTTCGTCTCGTGTGACGAGACCATCGAGAAGCTCTACCACTACCTCGACGGTGAACTGACCGAGGAGCGGCGCGTCGAGATCGCCCGCCACCTCGATCTGTGCGGGCCCTGTGTCGGGGCCTATGGATTCGAAGCCGAACTGCGCAAGCTGGTCCAGAGCCGCTGCCATGACCGGGTACCGGACGACCTGCGCGCACGGGTGGCGGATGCGCTGCGCAACGAGGGTGCCTGCTCCGCCGACTGAGTGTCGTGGTCCGCCCACCGGTCGTGAGCCGGGCCCCCTCCGTCACCGGCCCTCCCTACACTGGGACCCGTGACCCTGACCGATGCTGACCTGCCCCCGGTGGACGACGGCCCGGGTGGTGACCCCGCCCCGGGACCGGGTGCGGTGAGTTGGGACACGGCTGAACGGGTGGCTGCCTGGGTGGGTAGTCGTAGCCGGGTGCCGGCCCCCTACCGACCTGACCTGCTCCAGCTCGAGTTCGCCGAACTGACGGCCCAGGCCGAGGAGCTGGTGGCCGCGTCCACCGGCATGCGCTCGGCGGCGGGACCGGCCCGTGCCCGGGTGACCGACCGGTCGGGGTGGGTCGCCGCCAACGTGGCCAGCTTCCAACGGCTCCTCGGGCCCCACCTGGACCGTCTCGACCCGGGCCGTCTGTCTGCGGCGACACCCCTGCTGACCCGCATGGCCGCCCCGTTGGCATCGGCGGGTCGGACCGCCACCGGCGCCCAGATGGGTGTGGTCCTCGGGTGGCTGTCGACACGGGTGCTCGGCCAGTACGACCTCCTGCTCACCGACGAGGCCCCCGACGAGCAGGACATCGTCTACTTCGTCGGACCGAACATCGTGGCCCTCGAGCGCCAGCACGGATTCGAGCCCCGTGAGTTCCGGCTGTGGCTGGCCCTGCACGAGGTGACCCACCGGTGCCAGTTCACCGCCATCCCGTGGATGCGGGACTACTTCGTCTCCCTCGTCCAGGAGGGCATCGGTTCGCTCGAGCCGGACCCGACCCGGCTGGCCGCGGCGCTCCGTCGGATGACCGAGCAGATCCGGGCCGGTCACAACCCACTCGAGGACAACGGCGCGCTCGGCATCGTCGCCAGTCCGGAACAGCTGGAGGGTCTCCACCGGATCCAGGCGTTGATGAGCCTGCTCGAAGGGCACGGGGACGTCACCATGGACCGGGCCGGTGCGGCCGACATCCCGAGCGCGGCCCATTTCTCGTCGGTGCTGCGGCAGCGGCGCAAGCAGTCCCACGGACTGTCCAAACTCCTCCAGCAGCTGATCGGGATCGAGGCGAAGCTCCGGCAGTACGAGGAGGGGGAGCGCTTCATCGCCGCGGTCGAGGATGTCGGGGGGACCGAGCTCCTGGACAACGCGTGGCGGGGCCCCGAGTGGCTCCCGTCGCTCGAGGAGATCCGGGACCCGTCGGGCTGGATCTCCCGGGTGGGTGCCGCCTCGGTGTTGGCGCCCTGACCCGGTGACGGACGACCCGTTCATCGAGGAGCTGCTCGCACGCTGCACGTTCCCGCCGGCGGGTACCCCCCTGGTCTGCGGGGTCTCGGGCGGTGCGGACTCGCTGGCCCTGCTGGTGCTCGCCGCGGCAGCCGGGTGCGACGTCCTGGCCGTCCATGTCGACCACGGACTCCGCACGGGCTCCGCCGACGAGGCGGACGTGGTCGCCTCGGCCGCCGACCGGTTCGGGACCCGGTTCCGGGCGGAACGGGTCGCGGTGCCCGAGGGCCCCAATCTGGAGGCCCGTGCCCGCCAGGCCCGGTTGGACGTCCTCGGGCCGGGAGCCGCTACCGGGCACACCGCCGACGACCAGGCGGAAACGGTCCTCGCCAACCTGCTTCGGGGTGCCGGCGTGCACGGTCTCGCCGGCATGCGGGCGGGACCGTGCCACCCGATGCTGGCCGTGCGGCGCCACGAGACGGTCGCCCTCTGTGGCCACCTCGGCCTCCAGCCGGTGCGGGACCCGTCCAACGACGACATGCGGTTCCTCCGGAACCGGATCCGTAGCGAGCTGCTCCCGCTGTGCAGCGACATCGCCGGACGGGACATGGTGCCCGTGCTGGCGCGACAGGCCGCACTGCTGGCCGGTGACGCCGATCTGCTCGATGCGGCGGGGCGGCTCCTCGACCCCACCGATGCCGCCGCACTGGCCGCGGCGCCACCGGCTCAGGCCCGCCGTGCCGTGCGGCAGTGGCTGGCCGGCGACGGGCCCCATCCCCCGTCTGCAGGTGCGGTGGAACGGGTCCTGGCCGTCGCACGACTCGAGCACGTCGCCACCGAGCTGCCCGGTGGCGTGCGGGTGGCGCGGTCCGGCGGTCGCCTGTCGATGGGCCCCGGAGCGCGTGGTGGCGCTCCGGTACAGTCGTGAGGTGACCACTCCAGGCAACGAACGGACGTCCGACGTCGCGCGCCTCGAGGACGGTGATGACGTCGGCCGGGTGATCGTCTCGGCCGACGAACTCCAGAGCCGGATCGCCGAACTCGGGGCGGCCATCACGGCCGACTACGTCGGGCGGGCCCCCCTGCTGGTCGGGGTGCTCAAGGGCGCCTTCATGTTCATGAGCGACCTGTCCCGGGCCATCGCGCTGCCCTCCGAGGTCGACTTCATGGCCGTCTCCTCCTACGGCAGCGCCACCCGTACCTCGGGTGTCGTCCGGATCGTCAAGGACCTGGACGTCGACCTGGTGGACCGGGACGTCCTGGTGGTCGAGGACATCGTCGACAGCGGCCTCACCCTCAGCTATCTGCAGCGCTATCTGCTGGCCCGTCGGCCGGCCAGCCTGGAAGTGTGTGCCCTCCTGGTCAAGGAGGGCCAGCAGCGCACGGCACTCGACCTGCGCTACGTCGGGTTCACCATCCCCGCCGACTTCGTCATCGGCTACGGGCTCGACGTGGCCGAGCGGTACCGGAACCTCGCCGCCATCCACGTCTACGACGGCCCCACGCCGTAGGCGGACCGTGGTGCCGGGGGCGGCGCAGTCGGCGACGGACCACGGTCCGGCGACTCGGCATCGCTCGTGAGCAGGTAGAACGGGGCACCAGTGCGCGCCGGTGGCGCGGCCGACGAGCGGAGAGGTGACCGGAGGATGAGCGTGGACACGAAGCGGATCGAAGCGGCCGTGCTCGAGATCCTCGCCGCGGTGGGCGAGGATCCCACCCGCGACGGACTCCTGATGACCCCGGGTCGTGTGGCCCGGATGTACGAGGAACTCTTCGTGGGCTTCAACGAGAACCCCGCCGACCACCTCGAGGTCACCTTCGCCGCCGACCACGACGAGATGGTGATGGTGCGGGACATCCCCTTCGCCTCCCTGTGCGAGCACCACATGGTGCCCTTCATGGGCCGGGCCCATGTGGCCTACATCCCCGGGGAGGACGGTCGGATCACCGGCCTGTCCAAGCTGGCCAGGCTGGTGGACGGGTTCGCCCGTCGACTCCAGGTCCAGGAGCGGATGACCAGCCAGATCGCCGACACCATCGAGGACGCCCTCGATCCCAAGGGGGTGCTGGTCGTGGTGGAGGCCGAGCACCTGTGCATGTCCATGCGGGGGGTCAAGAAGTCCGGCACGTCCACGGTCACCTCTGCGGTGCGCGGTCTGTTCCGGAGCGACACCTCGACCCGGTTCGAGGCCATGCAGTTCGTCCGCGGGCGCTGACCGGGCCCCCGCGGGCCGGTCGCGGCCGGCCCCGCGCTGGTTTACGCTGGGGCCGATGCCGGACGCCACCACAGAGGACCGTGCCCTGGTGATGGGGATCCTCAACGTCACCCCGGACTCGTTCTCCGACGGAGGTGCCTGGGTCGAGCCCGAACTGGCCGTGGCGAGGGGCCACGACATGATCGCCCAGGGCGCGGACGTCGTCGACGTGGGCGGGGAGTCCTCGCGGCCCGGTGCCGTCGAGGTCCCCGTGGACGAGGAGATCCGGCGTGTTCTCCCGGTGATCGAAGCGTTGAGTCCCCACGTGCGGGTGTCGGTGGACACGGTCAAGGAGGCCGTGGCCGAAGCGGCCGTCGCCGCGGGAGCGACCCTGATCAACGACGTGTCCGCCTCGCTGTGGCCGGTGGCCGCCCGCCACGGGGTGGGCTGGGTGGCCATGCACCGCCAGGGGAGCCCGTCGACCATGCAGGACGACCCACGCTACGACGACGTGGTGGCCGAGGTGCGGAGCCTGCTGGCCGACCGGGCGGCCTCGGCGGCCGCCGCCGGCGTGCGGGAGATCTGGATCGATCCAGGCATCGGCTTCGGCAAGACGGTCGACCACAACCTGACGCTCCTGGCCCATCTCGACTCCCTGGTCGCCACCGGGCTGCCGGTGCTGGTGGGCACCAGTCGCAAGGGGTTCCTGGGCGTTCTTGCCGCCGGGCCGGACGGGGTGCCGGCCCCGGTGTCGGAGCGGCTCGCGGGCTCGCTGGCCACGGCCACCTGGGCGCTCCAGCAGGGTGCAGGTATGGTCCGGGTCCACGACGTGGCAGCCACGGTTCAGGCCGCACTCCTGGTCGGCCGACCGGTCGGGTCCGGAACGGGCCCCGGGATGTCGTTCGAGACGGAGGTCGGAGTGTGAAGGGCAAGTGGGCTGCGGGGATCCCGCCGCGGAACTTCACCTGGGTGATCAAGGACCGCCTGGCCATGAGCGAGCGACCCGGTGGGTTCGCCCCCAACCACCGCAAGGTCCGGCGCCAGGAGGAGATCATCTGGCTCCAGGTGCAGGGGTTCACACGGGTGGTGTCGCTCCTGCCGTCGTCGCACAACCTGCAGGCGTACGAGGAGAAGGATCTGGCCAGCGTGCACTATCCGCTCCCGGCGTCCGGCGACGTCCGGGGCGTGCTGGCCGACGTCTACCGTGACGTGCACGGACGCCTGGCCGCCGGCGAACGGATCCTGGTCCATCAAGAGGAACTGGGGGACCGGGTGTCCGGAGTGATGGCCGGCTACCTGTTGTGGTCGGACCGGCTGCCGTCGGGGCCGCAGTCGATCACCGTACTGGAACACCTGACGGGGCATCCGATGGGACCTGCCGGGCGTGAACTGGTCGCCAGTGCCGGCCAGCTGGCCCCGGCCGGCTCACCGACCGACACCGGCTCCCGCCCGGCGTGACGACTGCTGCCGGCGTCCCCGACGACCGGATCGAGCTACGCGGCCTGCGGAGCGTCGGCACCCACGGGGTGCTGGTCGAGGAGCAGGAACGGGCCCAGCCCTTCGAGGTGGACCTCGATCTGGAGGTCGATCTGCGCCCCGCAGGAGTGTCCGACTCCCTGGCCGACACCGTGGACTACGGCGCGGTCGCAGACGTGGTGACCGCCACCGTCGCGGGACCGCGGTCGTTCGCACTGCTCGAAGCGCTGGCCTGGCACGTAGCCGACGCGGTGCTCGACGTCGACCACCGGATCACCGGGGTCACCGTCGCCCTCCGCAAGCTGCGACCCCCGCTGGCCGTGGACATCGAGACCGTGGGCGTGCGGGTGGTCCGCCGCCGGTGACGGCTCCGTCGGCCGACGTGCCGACCCGACGGGCGTTCCTGTCCCTGGGCTCCAACCTGGGCGACCGTGCCTCCCATCTGCGGCGGGCGGTCGCCCAGCTCCGAGCGGGCAGCGACCCCGCCGTCACCGCGGTGTCCCAGGTGTACGAGACCGATCCGGTGGGAGGACCCGAGGGGCAGGACGCCTTCCTCAACCTGGTGGTCGAGTTGGCCGTCCCCGTGGGCAGCGACCCGTACCGTCTCCTCGAGCAGTGCCACCGGCTGGAGGCGGCCGCCGGCCGGGTGCGCACGGTGCGATGGGGCCCGCGGACCCTGGACGCGGATGTGATCTGGATCGACGGAGTGGTGCTGGACGACCCGGACCTGACCGTGCCGCACCCCCGCTGGCGTGAGCGACGGTTCGTCCTGGCCCCGCTGGCGGAACTGGCACCCGACCTGGTGGGGGCGGACGATCTCGATGCTGCTGGCGGAGTGGTGCGGGTGGTGGGTATGGTCTGAGGAGCAGTTCCTGGATTTCCTGATGCGAACGGCACCCTACGGGGGCTGGAACGTCGAAAGGGGTCTCGTGACCACATTCCGTGTACTCGGACCGGGCCGTGCCGGCCGGTCGTTGATGGCAGCGCTGGACGCTGTCGGGGGCTATCGCTCACTGGGCGCCTGGGGGCGGGACCGTTCGCCGCGGGATGCCGCCCACGGTGTCGATCTGCTCTTCATCACCACACCGGACGACGTCGTCGCCGACGTGGCCGCGGCGGTGCGGCCGGTGGACTCGACCGCGGTGATCCACCTGTCGGGCTCCCTCGGACTCGACGTCCTCGATGGCCATGCGCGCCGTGGGTCCCTGCACCCTCTGGTGCCGCTGCCCACGCCGACGATCGGAGCCGAACGGCTGCGCTCGGGGATCACCCTCACCGTGGCCGGCGATCCGGCGGCCCGGTCGGTGGCCGAGGCGCTGGGAGGCAACGTGGTGGAGGTGGACGACGCCGCCCGCGCCGCCTACCACGCTGCCGCGGTGATCGCCTCCAACCATCTGGTGGCCCTCATGGGGCAGGTGGAGCGTGTGGCCGCCACCGCCGGTCTGCCGCTCGGTGCCTTCGCCGGGCTGATGCGGGCCGCGGCGGACGATGCCCTGGCCCTCGGTCCCCGTCAGGCGCTGACCGGTCCGGCCGCCCGGGGCGACTGGGACACCGTCGAGCGGCACCGCGCGGCGATCGCCGGCATGGCGGCGCCCCGGACCGAGTTGGCCGGGTACGACGCCATGGTGGCCCTCGCCCGACGCCTCTCACTGGATGCGGCCGAGGACCTGGACGACGCCGTCCCGGCCCCATCGGACGCAGCACTCGAGGCCGCGACCGAGCAGGTCGCATGACCACGGTCACGGCAGATCCCGGCGTCGTGTCGGCGGCCGACACCGTGGCGGTGTGCGACACGGTGGCCGCGTATGCGACTCGGCTGGATGCCGAGCGCCTCGCCGGGCGGACCGTGGGCGTGGTGCTCACCATGGGGGCACTCCACGACGGTCACGCCTCCCTGATCCGGCGGGCCGCCGCCGAGTGCGACGTGGTGGCCGTCTCGGTATTCGTGAACCCGACCCAGTTCGCCGAGGCCGCCGACCTGACCAACTACCCCCGCACGCTCTCGGCCGACCTGGAGGTGGCGACGCGGGCCGGTGCGTCGGTGGTCTTCGCCCCCCCGGTCGACGAGATGTACCCGGGATGGCCCACGGTCCCGGCGACGACGGTCACCGTCCGGACGGTGACCGACCGCTGGGAGGGCGTGTCGCGCCCCGGGCACTTCGACGGCATGGCCACCGTGGTGGTCAAGCTGCTGTCGGCCTCGGGCAGGTGCCGCACCTACTTCGGCGAGAAGGACTTCCAGCAGCTGGCCGTGGTGCGACGGGTGGTACGAGATCTGTCGCTGCCGGTGGAGGTGGTGGGGTGCGAGACGATCCGCGAAGCGGACGGGCTCGCCCTGTCGAGTCGCAACGTGCGCCTCTCCGGCGACGAACGGTCCGCTGCCGTGTGCCTGTCCCGCGCCCTGCGCGCCGGCGCACGTGCCCTGTCCGCCGGCGCCGATCGCGGCGGGGTGGAACGGGCGATGTCCGAGGTCGTCGCCAGGGAGCCCCTGGTGACCCTGGACTACGCCGCCTGCGTGGATGCCGACGATCTGGAACCGGCGACGGCAACGGGAGGGGGGTCCCCCCTGCGTCTCCTGATCGCCGCCACGGTCGGTCCGGTGCGTCTCATCGACAACCTGGATCCGCGCCGTCCGGACACGCTCCACCTGGATGTGCGCCGTCCGGATACGCGCACGCCGTGAGTGTGGCGAGTGCCCCCGGGCCCCTGGACGTCCTGGTGCTCGGCAGTGGGGTGGCAGGGTTGTCGGCCGCGGTACGCCTGGCCGCGCCCCTCTCCCCGAGCGGCGATGCGTCCGGCGGGGGTGACGGCCTTCGGGTGGGTGTGCTGACCAAAGCGGAGCTGTCCCAGTCGGCGACCCGATGGGCCCAGGGCGGGGTCGCGGCCGTACTCGGGGGTGACGAGGACTCGACCGATCTGCACCTGGCCGACACGCTGGCGGCGGGGGCGGGCCTGTGCGACGCGGACGCGGTGCGCGTGCTGGTGGACGAGGGACCGTCCCGGGTGCACGAGTTGATCGCCATGGGGGCCGTCTTCGACCGGCAGCCCGGGGGTGCCCTGGCGCTGGCCCGCGAAGGCGGACACTCGACGGCACGGGTCGTCCACGCGGGCGGGGCGGCCACCGGGGCCGAGGTGGAGCGGGCCCTGGTCGATGCCACCCGGGCATCGGCAGCCGCGGTCATGGAGGAGTGGTTCGCGCTCGACCTGCTGATCGAACAGGGTCGCTGTCGGGGCGTCGTCGCCCTCCGCGCCGACGGAGCACGGGTCGAGGTGCGGGCCACGCACACCGTCCTGGCCACCGGGGGCGCGGGACAGGTCTTCGCCGTGACCACCAATCCGGCCGAAGCCACCGGGGACGGGCTGGCCATGGCCCTGCGTGCCGGGGTGCCGGTGGCCGACGTCGAGTTCATGCAGTTCCATCCGACCGCGCTCCACCATCCGGCCATGCCCCGACCCCTCCTGTCCGAAGCCCTGCGGGGCCATGGTGCACTCCTGCGCGATGCCAGGGGCGACCGGTTCGTGGACGAGCTCGCCCCTCGGGACGTGGTCAGCAGAGCGATGGCCGAGCGCATGCACGACCAGGGCGTCGACAGTCTCTGGTTGGACGCCACCGCACTTGCCTCGTTCGACGAACGCTTCCCCACCATCAGCGCCTCCCTGGCCGCCATCGGTCTCGATCCGTCGACCGACTGGCTGCCCATCGCTCCGGCCGCCCACTACCTGTCGGGTGGCGTGTTGACCGACCTGTGGGGCGCGACGGCCCTGCCCGGACTGTGGGCCGCCGGTGAGGTCGCGTGCACGGGGGTCCACGGCGCCAACCGACTGGCCTCCAACTCGTTGCTCGAGGGCATGGTGTTCGGCGCCCGCCTGGCCGAGACGATCCTGGCCGGTGGCGACGGACCCACGCCGACGGGCGTGCTCGCTCCGGTCATCGAGGGCCGGAGCGAGCCGGTGCCGCCGGGGGCGACCCATCGGACCGATGCGGCCGCCGCGCCGCCCGATGATGGTGCGGCGTCCTGGCCCGACGTGGCCAAGACCCGCGACCGGCTCCAACGGGCCATGACCGATGGCGCCGGTGTGGTGCGCAGCGCCGACTCACTGGCCCGTGCCGGACGGACCGTCGCCACGGTGGCTGCGGCGGTGGGTGTCACCCCCGCCGTGGACCGGGCCCATGGTGAGCTCGCCAACCTGGTGACCGCGGCGCGGGCCGTGCTGGAGTCCGCCACGCTGCGGGAGGAGACCCGCGGCGCACACGCCCGCAGCGACTTCCCCGAGCTGTCCGAGGCCTGGCGGTGTCGGATCGTGCACGGCTCCGGCGATCTGGTGCACGGGACGGCGGTGATCCCCACCACCCCGGAGGCGCCCGTGGGTGCCGGCGGCGGATCGTGAGCACGGGCACGCCCGACGACGGGTGGGAGCCGGTGCTCGACCCGCCCCGGGCCGCCGTGGTCGACGCGGTGACCCGGGCGATCGCGGAGGACGTGCTGCCACTCGGTGACCTGACGGCGGGCCTGGTCCCTGCGGATCGGCGAGCCACGGTGGACGTGGTCAGCCGGACAGACGGTGTGGTGGCCGGCCGGGCGTGTGCTCTCGAGACGTTCACCCAGATCGATCCCGGCCTCGAGGTGACCTGGGTTCTGGCCGACGGTGCGCCGGTGGATAGTGGATCCGTGGTGGCCACCGTGTCCGGACCGCTGCGCTCGATCCTGACGGCCGAGCGCACCGCCCTCAACTTCCTCGGGCACCTGTCGGGGGTCGCCACCCTCACCCGGGCGTTCGTGGAGGCGGTGCGTGTCGCCAACCCGTCGACCCGGATTCTCGACACCCGCAAGACGACCCCCGGGCTGCGGTCCCTGGAGAAGGCGGCCGTGCGGGCCGGTGGTGGCGTGAACCACCGGGGCAACCTGTCCGAGGGCGTGCTGGTCAAGGACAACCACCTGGGCGGCGCCACCATCAGCGAGGCGGTGAGCCGCGCCCGACGCCAGTGGCCGGGTCGCATGGTCGAGGTGGAGTGCGATCGCTTGGACCAGGTGCGCGAGGCGGTGGCTGCCCGGGCGACGGTCATCATGCTCGACAACATGGGTCCCGACCGGGTGGCCGAGGCGGTCGCCGTGGTCCGTGCCGGCGGATCGGACGCGCTGATCGAGGTATCGGGAGGCGTGAATCTCGGATCGGCACCCGGGTTGGCTGCCGCCGGCGCGGATCTCCTGTCCGTCGGGGCCCTGACCCATTCGGCTCCCGTGCTCGACCTGGGGCTCGATCTTCGGCCCTGACCCATCCGTCGCCCACCGGCTGACGCGGGCGACGCCCCGCACCCACCTACACCG
>Ga0302267_10006708_pt1 | contig 11601 bp, 12 predicted proteins | sample III_Bog_E1_3_FD_194555 | JGI IMG/M metagenome (GOLD analysis project Ga0302267, IMG submission 194555) | Peat permafrost microbial communities from Stordalen Mire near Abisko, Sweden - III_Bog_E1_3 | ecosystem: Environmental > Terrestrial > Soil > Wetlands > Peat | place: Sweden: Abisko... | reverse complement strand
TCATTCCTGTGGAGGATGTATGTTGGAGAGTATCGGAGGCTCTCTATGGATATGACTCTCGACCATGCTCTTGCGATCGAAGCAAAAGCGATGGTTGCACTGGCCTTTCGCAACGGCCCCATTGAAGCTTTGCACGCAGGGAAACCGTGCACGATTTGCAGTGGCAATCCTGCTGTATCCCACATCTCCGACGAGGAGATGAAGGCCATGATGAAATCGGCCGTCAATACGCTCTATCGGCTTTTGTGGCAGCGCAAAAACGACGCGGCGGCTTTTGTCGAAAACATAGCCTTGGGGCAGCAGTACACCATGCAGTGGGATGAACCGGAACTCAAGAAGCCCACGAGAAAGCGACTACCAACCACATATCGGAACCCATGAGAGGAGAAGTAATCATGTTCAAAGAGCTTGTTCCAGTTCTACGTGACCGCGCGGTTTTGCTCACGGTCACGCTGGTCGATGCAGATCAGATTCGGGTGAACATTGTGCCGAAGAAGCTCAAAGACGGCGACAATGACGCACTCACCACCCCACTCAGCGTTACCGGCACTGCCGAGGAACTCGACGCTGAGTTGGCCTCGACTCTCGTTGGCTTTGTCGGCTCTCATCTCCAGATGAAGAACACCCTGGAGAAGGCCAAGGCCGAGATGGATGCGGCTTCCAAGGCTGCCCAAGCCGAGGCGCGCGCAAAGGCGAAGACGCCGGCTAAGACAGCGCCGCCGAATACGGAATTCACTCAGTATGCTCCGGCCGCCAAGCCCACTGAGCCAGCGAAGCCTGCGCCGCAGAAGCCCGCAAGCCTCTTCGATATGCCGTCACCAGTGGCCACAGACACAACTTTGCAAAACGAGTCGGAAGAAGAACTTGGATTTGCAGAGGTTGACGACGATGAGCCAATCGATGAGAGCGAAGAACTGGATGACGCGGCCTAACGACCACCATACTTCTCTTGAAGAGGAACTCACCTACCTACTTTGTATGCTGAAGTTGCGATTTCGCGATTTCAGCTACTTCTCCAGCACCCTTGGCATAGAGTGCCTCTTCATCGGGAGCAAGGGTGTACAGCAGCTTCAAGAACTCTCCTGCGTGTACACGTTCCTCGTCCGCTATGTCCTTGAGCACCGCCACGGCGAGTTTGTTTTCAGTTGACTCGGCAAGCTGCATATACATCTGAGTTGCTTCATACTCGGAGGCGACCATAAACCGAATAGCTCTGACCAGTTCTTCGTCCGTGAGTTTTCTACCGTTCGCCAATTCCGAAAAAGGTGACCCGAACTGTGGCATATCATCGTCCTCTTCTTCATGCACGTTGATACATCAAAACTTGGATTGCGGCTTTGTGTGCTATTACGTTTGTAGTTCCGTGGTGTGCGGAGGTCTGAGCTGGATTGACCATCGTGGCCATGTGCGTCCAAAGCGAACAAGCCGTGCCTATCCGGTTGTCACCCACAAGCACAACAGGTGGTGGTGCTGCCATTCTCCGGAGTAAAGTTCATCGTAAGTCGGAGCAGTTGCGGCACCTGCGATCCCAAGCAGCGAGCGAAAGCCGTTGAACGGATAGAAGCGTCTGTTGAAATGGAAAGCCGGACGCGCCCTGCATAGCGTCCCCGTTTCCGCTCATCCAGCTTCGTGCCTAGTTTACGCTGGCGAATGTCAACGGCTGCTACCACCACGACCATGTGATGGACACCGCGACCTTCTCCACGCGTGCGGCCGCCGACCAAGGTCTCATCGACCTCTACATGCTCTACAGAGGCACCGCCGATGCGATCCTGATCTGGACGCACCATGCCAGCGCGGAGCTTATGCGACAGCGCGAATGCCGTCTCATACCGGGATAGACCCAGTTGTCTCTGAAACTGCACGGCGGAGATGCCCGGTGTCTGACTGACGATCAGATAGGCTGCCCAGAACCAAACGCTCAAGGCCGTGTGGCTGTTCTCCATTACCGTTCCAACCGTCAGACCAGCATCCTTCCTGCATCTTCGGCAACGCAACACAGTCGGACGATTGGCAAATCGAAAAGGCTCTCCCGTCGCCTGACAGTAAGGGCAGACGAAACCGTTGCGCCATCGCGCCCTCTCCAAATACGCAGCACAGGCCAGATCATCCGGAAACAATCGCTGGAACTCCGGCAGCGAGTGAGGAAAAGGCAGATCGTCGCGCAGGAAAACGTCCGTAGTTGATGGATGAATAGGCACTTGCACGATTGCACCATCCTCCCAGGATCGGCACAAATCTATACCTAGTGGGTGTGGGTGTCAACCGGATAGGCACGGAACAAGCGAGTCCTCTACAAAATACATAAAGGCTCTGAGAGCTGTAGCCTCGGAGCCTTTATGCCTTTGTGTGAGAGCGGGCTACACTACAGCGGGGACGGCTAGAGCGGCTTTTGCGGCCTTAGCTGCCTTGTTCTTTTCCCGCTTGACCTTCGCCCAACGCTTCTGCTGAGCTGCGGCAATCTTGGCTCGACCCTCATCGCTCATTCCGCCCTTTGTGGCCTTCTTTGCTGGTACCTTAGTTGCCTTGGCCGCCTTCGCGCGGGCTGTCTTGGCCGTGGTCGCCTTAGCCTTCGGTGCAACAGCCTCAGCCTTCAACACCAAAGCCTGTGCCTTCTGTAAGGCTTTGATGCCGCGCTCGATTTCAGCCAGTAGTTGTTTCGTGCTCATTCAAAATCCTCCGCTACAAGTCTACACGAGGCGAAAAGGTGGTCATCTGTCAAGGGTGGCTAAAACTTTGGGAGGCAGCAATTCGGTTTGGCTTGGAGGCAATGAACTCTGAATGTGGATGATGCCACTCATGGATGTTGAATCAGCATCGGCCCTCCCGGCACGAAGGAATTACCGTACGGCTCATTCTTTCCGAAGGGCGTGAACGCGCCAACGTGAACGCGGTCTTCTTCAGCAATTTCTTCAAGCGAATCCAGTTCCCAAAAGAGCAACCAGTCTTCACCCTCGATGTCTTCGGGGGACTTGGCAGTTGAGTCCGGGCGATACACCATCTTGTCGGGATGTGCGCCGTCAATCGCGGCTACGCTTTGTAGAAAACGAGCGTGCCATGAGACCCTGAAATCGTATTGACCGCTCTCGTCGGACTCATAGATATAGACATCGACAGGTTTGCCATCACGTTCTTGGTCTAGTTTGAAAAAGACATCACTGTTTCTGCTTCCGAAAGCCACCTTATTCACCTTGTGAAATTTAACGGGTGCTAAATCAATGTGCTCTTTTGGAATTGGAGCCAGCAGGGCAATGTGGCGAACAAAGTTAACTTGGTCAAGCATATTGCTGGCATCCTCCTTTATTTCCCGCCCTTGAGACTTCTACCCAATAGAAGTGACGATCAGAGCCGCGCAAACGCCGGACTCTGCTGCCGCTGAAAACATTGCAAGGGTGAGAGCCACAACGGACATTCCTGCTGTGGTGCAAGCAAGAATGGAGAGTAGTGGTGGATGCTTGCAATAGTTGTTGAGCCAGTCGCAGACGCTGTGGTACGTGTGCCAAGAATGGCATCTCCGAGTGCAAGAGATGCACACTTGTTTCCTCAAATTATCTCCTCCGCGGATTGAGGCTGTCTGGTCAATAGTGACCGCTCCATCAAGATTTCTTTATGAAATCCAAGAGTGGAGCTCTTCACCGTCCCGAGACCTGAAACGCCCTGATTTGCTGATCTCTTGACGAATTTATTCAGAAATTAATTTATATTGTTGTCGTTGTTGCTCCCAAAAGCGGTCAGTCTCGTTGACTGCCATCTGCAGATGAGGACATTCTGGAGGAGGCCATGGCCGAGATGGATGCGGCTTCCAAGGCTGCCCAGGCCGAGGCGCGCACAAAGTCGAAGACGCCGACCAAGACAACGTAGCCGAATACAGAAGTCACTCAGTATTCTCCGACAGCCAAGTCCACTGAGCCATCGAAGCCCGCACCCCAGAAGCCCGCAAGCCTATTCGATATGCCAGCACCGGCTGCCACAACCACCGTCGCGCCTGCAGAATCGGACGAAGAACCCGGGTTTGCGGAGGTTGACGACGATGAGCCAATCGAAGAGACCGAAGAACTGGATGACGCGGCCTGAGATATTCATCACCCAATTCTCTACACAATCGTCGCACGCATATCATGATGATTGAGGTCACGGTTGAAAATCAGGTCTAATATTGTCACTCACGGACAGATGCCGCCGACCCAATCCAGATCATGAATGAGGCAAGCCATGCCATGCAATCCCGACGAGTTGAGACACGTTCCTCTTTTCGAACTTCTGGACGACGATGAAGTTGAAGTTCTGGCGGCGCAGGTGGAGATCAAGCGATTTGCGCCGCTGGAGCGAATTTTCCAGGCCGGCGACCCCGCAGATCATGGTTACGTGGTGATGTCGGGCAAAGCGCAAGTGGCCATGATGGACGAAGACCAGCAGGAAGTAGTGGTTGAGGAGCCGGTGCACGGGGAGTTCTTCGGCTTTGCATCGATGCTTCAGCAGTCCGAGCACCAGTCGACGGCGATGGCGATAGAAGAGACGGTCTGCCTGGAGGTTGGGCGCGATGACATTATCGAATTGGTGATGCATATGCCGATGGCAGGCATGGACATGCTGACCATGCAGGCGCGGCAGCTCCATGCCTCGCAGAATCTGGTGCGGAGCCGGATCAGCCGCAACCCCAACGAGGTCATCGAGGAAGAGGCAACCTTTGGTGAGCGTCTAGCGGACTCTGTGGCGCGCTTTGGTGGCTCTTGGTCGTTCATCATCCTTTTTGCGGTTATTCTCGTGGTCTATTCGTCGACGAACGTGGCGCTGCACAACCGGGCGTGGGATCCGTATCCATTCATTCTGCTGAACCTGTTTCTGTCGATGCTGGCTGCGATTCAGGCTCCGGTGATCATGATGAGCCAAAACCGTCAGGACGTGAAGGACCGTGTACGGAGTGAGTTGGATTTTCAGGTGAACCGGCGCGCTGAGGCGGAAATTCAATTGCTGTCACATCAGATGAGTTCGCTGATGGGCAAGATGGAGGATGTGGTGCGCCAGAGGGCGAGTCCGGAAGCAGATACCGAACTTCACAGCAGCCCGAGCAAAGCTAAGCCTTGATCGATCTGAGTGGGGAAAGGGTCGTGCGCGCGTTGTAGCTACCAGCTGCCACACCCAACCCTGCGCCTGCCGGATCTCGACCACGCAAAAGCTTCGTACTCAACAGCCTGATCTCTCCACAGTCGCGACGCAACTATCGATTTGCAATGGACAAATTCATTGCCTGGTACTGCTCGGCGCCTCGCGCTCAATTGCACCGTCGCGCTCAGATTTCGACTCCATTTGGAGAGCCTCGGATTAGCATCCGCAACTATCAACCAGAGGCTCGCTGCAGTGCGGCGCCTTTCCTATGAAGCGGCAGATTCCGGTCTGCTGAGCCTTGAATTGGAGGCGGGTACGATGTGCGCGAATGCGCAATGCGTCTGGGCCTTGAGCACATAGCGCCGCACGATCTTCGTCGCACTTGTGCCAATCTGTGCCACTCTAACGGTGGAGAACTTGAACAAATTCAATTTCTCCTGGGCCATGCATCTGTTCTGACTACGGAGCGTTATCTCGGTTCCAAGCAGAATCTGGAGGAACCAGTCAATGACCGATTCGGACCTCTGTATAAAAGCAAGACCTTCGACATCAGGAGAATCTGTTTTTGCGAGATGAGATCAAGGTATTAACAACCAGGATCTGAACCAGATACATGGTCCCTTTGTAGGCGTAGGGATCGCCTGCGACGGTCCTGTCGATCATCAGAATGTGAGCAAAACAGAGCATACAATCGTTCCCGAATTTAGCAATTCTGTGATCAACGCATCTTCATATGTAAGTGACGAGGAGTCCTGTATGTCTGAAGTCTTGGATGGGCCGGACCTTCACCGCATTGGTGCCGATCATCAATTGACCGCGCCGCTCCCTTGGTATCGAAAGCGCTGGTTTCTGTGGACGAGCTTGCTGCTCCTGCTGCTTCTGGTCGTAATCATCGGTGTGGTCATTCACAAGAACAACGTCAAAGCCGCAGCTGCCAAGCGCGCGCTGGCCGCGGTGAAGCCATCCGTTTCCGCTACGGTTGCTACGGCAACCAAGGGCAGCATCGGCATTTACCTCGATGCCATTGGCACGGTGACGCCGGTCTACACTGCCTCCATCACCGCGCAGGCAAGCGGAGTCTTGACAGCGGTACATTATAGCGAGGGTCAGACCATTCAAAAAGGGGATGCACTGATCGACATCGATCCGCGCCCGTATCAGGCTCAATTGATGCAGGCCGAGGGCGCGCTGGAGCGCGACACGAATATTCTGGCGCAGGCGCAGATGGACCTGGATCGCTATCGCGCGGCATGGGCGGGCAACGGAATCCCCAAGCAGTTGCTGGAGGACCAGGAAAAGATTGTGCTGCAAGACAAAGGCACAGTGAAGAACGATCAAGGCACCGTGAATTACGACCAGGTCCAGCTCAGCTATTGCCACATCAGCTCTCCGATAGCCGGTCGTGTCGGTCTTCGCCTGGTGGACCCAGGGAACGTGGTGCAGGCATCGGCGGCCGCGGTGCTGGCGGTCATCACGCAGGTGCAGCCGATCACTGTGATTTTCACCATGCCAGAAGACAGCCTTGTGCAGGTACAGGATCGCATGCGCAAGGTGCATACGCTGTCCGTGGATGCGTGGGATCGTGCGCAGACCGCCAAATTAGCGTCGGGCAAGTTGCAATCCATTGACAACCAGATCGACACCACAACGGGAACAGTCAAGCTGCGCGCCCTCTTCGATAACAAAAATGGCGCTCTCTTCCCCAATCAGTTTGTCAACACAAGGTTGCTGGTCAATACGCTCGATGGCGTCACGCTGGTTCCCACCAACGCCGTTCAGCACAACGGACAAGTAGCCTTTCTTTATGTAGTAACGAATGGAACGGCAAGCGTGCGTACCATCACGACGGGAGTTGCCGACGGCGGCATGATCTCGGTTACGGGAATCAATCCCGGCGAGGTGGTGGCCACCAGCAGCTTCGACAAGTTGCAGATCGGGAGCAAAGTTGTCGTGTCGAAGCAGGCTTCGTCGGCAAATGCAACTGAGGGTAATACTCCGTGAATCCATCCGGGCCTTTTATTCAGCGACCCGTTGCCACTGCGCTGCTGATGGCCGCCATCCTGCTGGTGGGTATCGTCGCATATTTCCAGTTGCCTGTCTCCGCCTTGCCGGAGGTCGATTATCCCACCATTCAGGTGCTGACCTTCTATCCCGGCGCAAGCCCGGATGTAATGGCCACTACGGTGACTGCTCCGCTGGAGCGGCAGTTCGGCCAACTGCAAGGGCTGAGCCAGATGACTTCGACCAGTTCGGGCGGATCGTCTGTCATTGTGTTGCAGTTTGCCCTCAGCCTGAACATCGACATTGCCGAAGAAGAGGTCCAGTCCTCGATTAACGCGGCGCAGAGTTTTCTGCCGTCCAGCCTTCCCTCGCCGCCGGTTTATAGCAAAACCAATCCCGCGGATGCGCCCGTGCTCACGCTGGCCGTCACCTCCAACTCGATCCCGCTCTCGCAGGTTGAGGATCTGGTGGATACGCGGCTTGCGCCCAAGCTCTCGCAGTTGAGCGGAGTCGGCCTGGTGAGCATCAGCGGCGGGCAAAAGCCGGCGGTGCGCATTCAAGCCAACCCGACAGCGCTTTCGTCGTATGGATTGAATCTTGAAGATTTGCGCACAACACTTCTGGCCACCAGCGTCAATGCCGCCAAAGGAAACTTCGATGGAGCGCATCAGGATTACCAGATCAATGCCAACGATCAACTGGTAACCAGCGATGACTATCGCAAGGTTGTGGTTGCCTACCGCAATGGCGCGCCCATCATGCTGACGGATGTTGCGCAAGTCGTGGATGGCATCGAGAACAAAAAGCAGGCAGCGTGGATGAACGAGACCCCGGCGGTCATCGTCAACATTCAGCGACAGCCCGGTGCCAACACCATCAGCGTGGTGAAGGCCGTCAAAGCGATCTTGCCGCAGCTTGAGGTGAACCTTCCCGCTTCCATCCAGGTAACGCCGCTTACCGATCTCACCACGGCCATCAATGCTTCAGTCTCTGATGTCGAGTTTGAATTGATGCTGACCGTTGCACTCGTGGTGATGGTCATCTTTCTTTTTCTGCGCAATGTTTATGCAACCATCATTCCCAGCATTGCCGTGCCGGTTTCCTTGGTGGGCACCTTCGGCGTAATGTATGCGCTGGGCTATAGCCTCGACAATCTTTCCCTGATGGCGCTCACCATCTCCACTGGCTTTGTAGTGGATGATGCGATCGTGATGATCGAGAACATCACGCGCTATCTTGAAGCCGGAGAGACGCCGATGCAGGCGGCCATGAAAGGCGCAGAGCAGATTGGCTTCACCATCATCTCTCTCACTGTTTCGCTGATTGCGGTGCTGATTCCGCTGCTCTTCATGGGCGATGTGGTTGGTCGCCTCTTTCGCGAATTCGCGGTTACCCTCGCCGTCACCATTATCCTGTCGGCCGTTGTCTCTCTCACGCTGACGCCGATGATGTGCTCGCGCATTCTGCGCCACTCCCCTCCCAAGGAACAGCAGGGCCGCATCTTCAGGGCTTCCGAGCGCGCCTTCGAAAACATGATTGCGTTCTACGGCCGCACGCTCAAGTTCGTGCTTGGCTACCAGACCATCACGCTGCTGATCGCTGCCGCAACGCTGGTACTGACGATTATTCTCTACATCATCATCCCCAAGGGATTCTTCCCCACCCAGGATACAGGTGTCATTCAGGGCATCTCGCAGGCGCCGGCGACCATTTCGTTTGCAGCCATGGAGCAGAAGCAGCAGCAACTGGCGCACATTATTCTTCAGGATCCAGCGGTCGAAAGTTTATCCTCCTTTATAGGCGCGGATGGAACCAATACCACACTGAACAGCGGACGAATGTCCATCAACCTGAAGCCGCTGAATGCGCGCGACCTGAGCGCCTCCGACGTTATTCGCAGGCTGCAGACCAGCCTCAAGCCGGTTGAGGGTATCGAACTCTACATGGAACCGGTGCAGAACATCACGGTGGATGATCGCGTCAGCCGCACTCAGTATCAGTACACGCTGGAGGACCCCGATGCGAACGAGTTGAACCTGTGGACCGGCAAACTGGTTGACAAGATGAAGCAGTTGCCCCAGCTTGCCGATGTGGCCACCGACCAGCAAACCGGAGGACTGGCGGTCTCGCTGGTCATTGATCGCGTGACCGCATCCAGGCTTGGCATCGCGCCGTCTACGATTGACAGCACCCTCTACGACGCCTATGGGCAGCGCCAGATCAGCACCATGTATACGCAGTTGAATCAGTATCACGTGATTTTGGAAACGGCTCCAAGTTCTCAACAAAGCCCAAACAAACTTCAGGATTTATATATTCAGACAAATGCTTCCGCTGGAGGCTCTGGGCCAGGCGCATCCTCGTCCTTCGCATCCTCGGGTTCCTCTTCCGCCGGTTCCAATGCAACCACGACCTCCATAAAATACACGCCTTCATCGCTGGCGCTCAGTGCGCCATTAAATGCGCTTCAATCCGGCGTGGGCGCCAGCGGCACGGCGAATGCGGCCACCAGCACCAGCGCATCCAATGCCGTGCCTCTCAGCGCGTTTACGCATCTTGAGAAAGCATCTGAGTCGCTCTCCATCAATCACCAGGGCCAGTTCCCGGCCGTGACCGTGTCGTTCAATCTGGCGCCCAATGCCGCGCTGGGAGGCGCCATCACGGCCATCGAGAAGGCGCAAAAAGACCTGAATATGCCGGCCAGCGTTCAGTATGGATTTCAAGGCACCGCGGCTTCCTTTCAGGGCTCGCTCTCCAATGAAGGCCTGCTGATTCTGGCCGCGCTGGCCGCCGTCTACATCGTGCTCGGCATTCTCTATGAGAGCTTCATTCATCCCATCACGATTCTTTCTACGCTGCCGTCCGCTGGCGTCGGCGCGTTGCTGGCCCTCATTCTCTTCAAGCAGGACCTCAGTGTCGTTGCAATCATCGGCATCATCCTGCTGATCGGCATTGTCAAAAAGAACGGCATCATGATGGTCGACTTTGCGATGGAGGGAGAACGCGAACACGGCAAGAATGCGACGGACGCCATTTACGATGCGTGCCTACTGCGCTTTCGGCCCATCATGATGACTACCATGGCTGCGCTGCTGGCGGGTCTTCCGCTGGCTCTGGGTCGGGGAATGGGATCAGAGTTGAGGCGACCATTGGGCATTGCCATGGTCGGCGGATTGCTGCTGAGCCAAGTGCTTACATTGTATACAACGCCCGTCATCTACATATTCTTCGATCGTCTCGGCCATCGTTTCAGCCGTGCGCCGAAAACGATTGAAAGTGGCGGCGAGCCGCTGCCGGCGGAGGCTCCATGAATATCTCCGCCCCCTTTATCCGCCGGCCTGTAGCCACCACATTGCTGACGGTGGGCATCGTTCTTGTCGGGGCCATCGCCTTCAATGTCCTACCTGTTTCTCCCTTGCCGCAAGTCGATTTCCCGACGATCTCGGTTTCCGCCAGCTTGCCGGGCGCAAGCCCTGAGATCACTGCCTCCTCGATTGCAACTCCGCTTGAGCGTCAGTTCAGCCACATCGCCGGCGTCACTGAAATGACCTCGTCAAGTTCGCTGGGCAGCACCTCGATCACGTTGCAATTCGATCTGAGCCGCGACATCGACGGCGCGGCGCGAGACGTCGAGGCGGCCATCAACGCGGCGCGCACGTACTTGCCTGCAAACTTGCCTGCCAATCCAACCTATCGCAAAGTGAATCCGGCGGATTCACCGATCATCATTCTCGGACTAACCTCCGACAAATACGACAAGCCGACGCTCTATGACGAAGCGTCGTCGGTCATTGCACAAAAGCTTTCGCAGATCGCGGGTGTGGGGCAGGTATCGGTCGGCGGAGGCGCAGGCCCTTCAGTGCGCGTGGAAGTGAACCCCACGCTGCTCAACAGCCACGGACTCACCATTCAGAACATTCAGTCCGTATTGAGCCAGCAAAACGCGCATGAACCGGCCGGACAAATCTCAGACGGGACTACAACCGCGGACATCGTCACCAACGACCAGATCTCCCGCGCAGACCAATTCAAGTCGCTGATTATCGGAAGCAACAAGGGTGCCGCAGTCCGGCTCGTCGATGTTGCGGACGTATCCAATGGAGCGCAGAATATTCGCACCGCGGGATACCTGAATGGCACGCCCTCAATCACCATCATGATCTTTCGCCAGCCGGGCGCAAACATCATCGACACTGTCGATCGTGTTCGCGCGGAATTGCCATCGATTGAAGCCTCGATTCCACAAGGCATCAAGACAACCATTGTCCTCGACCGCACCACCACCATCCGCGCCTCTGTCAGCGATGTGGAGAAGACTCTCATTCTCTCCGTCATCCTGGTCATTCTTGTCGTCTTCATCTTCCTGCGCAACTGGCGAGCCATACTCATTCCTACTGTCGCCGTTCCCGCTTCGCTCATCGGCACCTTCGCCGTCATGTACCTGTTCGGTTTCAGCATCGACAATCTATCGCTGATGGCATTGACCATCTCGAC
>Ga0302267_10006684_pt1 | contig 11622 bp, 6 predicted proteins | sample III_Bog_E1_3_FD_194555 | JGI IMG/M metagenome (GOLD analysis project Ga0302267, IMG submission 194555) | Peat permafrost microbial communities from Stordalen Mire near Abisko, Sweden - III_Bog_E1_3 | ecosystem: Environmental > Terrestrial > Soil > Wetlands > Peat | place: Sweden: Abisko... | reverse complement strand
CAGCCGCGATGGCGCTGAGGTTGAGCTGATAGTCGGAGACATCAACCCCGGTGGCCCACTGGAAGGCTACATTGGTTGTCCCCAGCAGAGTGCTCAGCCCCGGTGTGGGTGAGAGAAGAACAGCGCTGACAGTCCCCGGCTCTGCATCGGTGACATGAACCGCCTCGTTAACTGCTATCAGGAGCGAAGGCGTGACGAGCGGGCTGTCGGTGACCTGAATGGTTTCACTAATCGGCACCAGGAGCGGAACCGGGGTGCCATTGCCGCTTACGGCGAAGCTTACCTTCATGCTGGGTCCGCCCCCGGTAATCTGCTCGTACCAACTGATGGTTCCGGAATAGCTCGTGGCTGCGCTTGGGTTGAAGGTCACCTGGATCAGGCAGGTTGCGCCCGTGGCCAATGGGTTGCCACAGTAGGTTTGCGCAGTCGGGTCGCCCAGCGATGCCGTGAACGCTGGATTGCTGGAGGTGAACCCACTTGTTATAGCAACCGTGCTTCCGTAGCCCGCGGCGTTGCTGCCGTCGCTGGTGTTGGTCACGGTTACCGGCAAAGGTACGCTGGTGGTTCCGGCTGTCTGAGCAGGGAACACATACGGATTGGGCGTTGCAGCAACCCAGATGCCGCTGGTGTAACCGGTAAGCGCAACTGTCTGCACCGTGCCCGGCGCGTTGAGCGAGTTGCTGGTGATGGCGACCGCGCCCGTCAGCGTGCCCGCGTGAGGAACTGTGGAGGTAACCAGGAGCTGGCAGACCGTGCCCACGGCCAACGTGATCCCGTTCGTGCAGCCGTTCGACGCTGCGGGTTCGACCGTATAGGCAGCGCTCCCGCTGGCTACAATGGACGAGATGGTCAGCGGCTGGTTGCCGCCGTTGTACAGCGTAAGGGGGTAGGGGCTCGGAGTTTGCCCGTTGTTCGAGCCAAAGTTGATTGAGCCCTGGGAGCGGTTGACCGTGTAGAGCGTTGAACCATCCCCGACATACACGGTCCCGTCCGGGGTCAGAGAGACGCTGCCCCCATACCCGATGCCCGCTATCGGGGAGGCGTAATTATTGGAGGCGGGGAACATCTGTACTGTGTTTTGGCTCGCATACAACGTGTCAGCGGCATCCACCGCCATGGTTGGGTTGGTGCCGATGTATTGGTTGATCTGGACCATGGAATGGCCCCAGCCGCCGCAGCCATTGCTGTTGCCCGTGATGCCGTTGGTATTTAATCCCCAGCCACACCACACGGCGACACCGTTGTTGGGGTCAGTGAAGAACAGGTTCTCATACGGGTCCACTGCGATCCCGTTTGGGCCGAAGTTTGTGCCGATGGGATAATCGAGTGGCGCCTCTCCATACGCAGTATTCGCAACTATAGAAGGAGTCTCCGGAATAGTATCAGGCTGATATTGCTGAACCAGAAGTCCGTGAATGAATGTAGTAGTTTGACCATCGTAAGAAATGGATTCACCACCGCCGTCCGCATCGTAGTAGGTCCCGAGGGTTCCGGTTGTGACAGCTACCGGATTTTGAAAACAAACGCTAGCCGCCGCAATGACAGGGTTTTGGTTTTCGATGTAAGGGAGTCCGTAACATAAATCATTGACGCCTGGGTACCCCGGTTCCCAGAGTTGCCCCGCGCCGTCGATGGAGAGGCTGCTTGTTTGTGGGACTGAGCCGGCTAGCTCCGTTGCAACGCCGTCCTTCACCGTGTAGATATCGTTGTTGGCGTAGACATAGTAAGTGCCGGTGTCGTCGGTCGTTGATCCGTAAAAGTAGGGGTTGCCTGGCAGGTTGAGGCTAGTGGTGACGCCGGGCTGAATCATCAACTGAGGCGCCAGGCCTATGCCATAAAGAAACGCACCGGGGCTACCCATCGACACTCCCGCGATATAGAGCGCGTCCCGGTGGCCACCCGGATACTGCGGCGTAAAGGTGATTGTCACCGTGCAGGTTTGAACGTAGGGGACGGGCACGCCCGGATTGTTCACGGGCACGACGGTCCGGGTGCAACTGACCGGCCCCGCGCTGTAACTGATGCCGAACTGCAAGCTAACCGTGGGCACATACGAGGCGGAGGTCGAGTTGGTGACGAACCCCAACTGCGCCTGCAACGCAGTGCCATTCACGGTCGAGGTGCCAAGAAAAAACCCTGGCGCCATTGTTGCTGTCGTCTCCTGGCCCAGCGCAAGGGACGTGCCTTGTCCCGCCAGCAACGCCAGAGCTGCCAGCGCGCCTGCGGTGCGCAGGACCTGAGCCAGCCGCGCACGCCTCGTATTGTCGAATCGCGTAGTCATCGCATCTCTCCTGATTTCATTCCCTGCGTTTGCTGGATCAAGCTAGGAGAAGCTGATGGTGACGACGATGGTTACTACTTGCCCTGGGACCGCGTTGATCGCAGTGGCTAAGGACGTCTGGGTAAAAGGCGAGTTGACAATGCTTACACCACTTGGGGGTGTCCCTCCCGTTGCGGAGAAGTAGTTGGCACAAGCTGATGCGGGAATTGTCGAAGGTGATGTTGAAAGGCAGCCTACAAAATTGGTTTGAACAGCAACGAACGTTTCTGAGGAGGATTCTGTAAAGCTACCCTGTAATGTGAGAAGCGCAGCGGTATTAGGAGTGACAGAAAGATTGGCGGGAGTGGCCAAATTTGTCAGCCCGGGAAAGCAAATACCAAGGGCGTTTGATGGAGAGCACTGCTGGTGTTGAGCCAGGTTTGCATATGAACCGCCCGATGGGCCCGTCCCCAGAGTGGCTCCTGGCTCCAGAACGCAGGTCCCGCTGCACATGCCGTTTCCGCCGATTAATATAGCCATTCCTCCCCAGGCAAGCTGGCCAGACAACAGTTCAGCGAGGACCTGCTCGCCAGCGCCTGGAGCAGCCAGGGAGTTCTCAAACTCCGTGCTCGAAGCGACCGTTCCATCCTGGTTCTTAACGACGATCTTCCAGTGCCCGTGAACCTTGATGCCTTCGCCGCCTGCCTTCGCCGGCTTGGCCGTCTCTTCCTCTTCAACGGCCGGCTTGGAAACAGCATGTGCAGCCGCCGGGCTAGTGACCAACGCGGATGCAGCCGGCTTGGGTGAAGCTGTCTGCTGCGCAAAGCCTGCCTCCGCGCTGCCCAGCATGAAAAGAACCGCGCACGCTCCCATCACGGACAAACGCGCCAACTGCGTCTTGCACTGGTTCAAGCTTTGATCCATTGGACCTCTCCTTAATTGGGTTATTTCGAATTGAGTCTTCTGGCCTGTCGGTGACCCTCGCCACTGCATCGCACGCCGCTCTGGTTGCCAAAGTTATCCGTCTGAAGGCGCTGGCAGTTTAGTCCGCGGCTCTACTGTCTCCGCCGGTTCTGCATCGCTACTCCGCGACAGCCGCGTCACCGAGTGTCGTTCGAGCGTGATTTCAATGCGCCGGGTCGACGCCTTGAGAGGCGGGAGCACGTCCGCGCTTGCCTCGGGAACAGCCGTCTTGCGTCGCAGAAACCACATGGATCGTTCTCGCCTTTGCTGATGTCATTCGCACTACACCACAGCGCCCGCGAAAAACAATTTCATTTGTTCTCATAAAATTTATGAATGATTTTATATTTTGGAATCAGCTACTTAAGGGATGGTCCTGAGAAGAGAGTCTGAATGACAGACTTGGATAAAGTGCTGTAATGGGCTGTAAGAAGCAGGTCTTTCGACTCCCCTCGGTCGCTCAGGAAGACAGATAGGTATAAAGGAGCGGACTCAGTGGAGGAGTGCCAATTCCATTTTTGCGGTCTTCAGTATGGGAAGGTCGGGGTCGGCTTCTTTCCACGCTGTGAGGAAGGCCTGGTACTCGGCGCGCGCTTTGGCTGGGTCGCCGGCTTTGGCATAGGCGCGCGCCAGCCCGAGATGGGCCAGGTTCACCCCGGTGTCGAACGGCGGACTGTCGAGAATATTACGGAACTGCTCTTCCGCCTGCTGAAACCGACCAGCCTCGAGGTATGCGTTCCCTGCCAGCATGCGCGCTTCCATCCCGCGCACGGCATACGGTGTGGGGACCTCCAGAGCCGCGATCGCTTCGAGCGGCTTGCCCTGTGCAATCGCAATCGACGCCTCGACCGAAGGCTTGTAGTTGTACAGGTAGGCGGTTCCGGGGTGCTCATCATGGCTGTGCCCCGCCAGAAACTGCTTGGCGAACACGACATCGCCGAGCATAGCGCGTGTTAAAGCAAAGTCGGGATCGGATTCTTCTTCTTTGCCGAGGTGGCTGAGCGTGGCGCGGGCCAGTTCGGAATGTCCGAAATAATGTTCCATCAGGGCCTGCTCGACCGCAATACTGTCCGCTTCTTCGGTCAATCCCTCCTGCCGGTCGACCGCAATCTCATGGCGGAACAGGCTCTCCGCAAGTGTGTATTTTCCGTCGATCGCGGCCGTCTTGGCGGCAAAGTAATCGTGCAACCCGTCTTTTCTCGAAGCCAGCAGGGCGTCTTCGCGGGCCAGTGCCGCGACATCGTGTTCGTCGAATGCGACCTCGTACAAGATCCATTGCAACCCGGTTGTGTCTTTGCCGCGCCGGATGGCCTCCGCCGCTGCCGCCTTGGCCTCCGCGAAGCGCCTGGCATTTTTGTAGCCGCGAGCGAGCACGATATAGCAGACGGGATCGCCACCCAGCTGCACCGCATGCTGCGCGGCCGCGATTGAGGGCCCGTTCTGGCCTAGCTGAACATACGAGTTGGCCATTGCGAGCCATGGCTGCCAATCGTGCGGATAGGTGTCTGCCCAGAGCTGATAGGCCTTGATGCCTGCAAGCATGTCGCCCTGTCCGAGGTCGTAGTAGTGTGCCTCGATGTTGAGCTTCTCTTTTGCGCCCACACCGTCTCGGAGATCGAAGGCCTTCTTCAGGTTCTCCGCCGCCAAGAGGGGTTCGCTCAGGTTGTAATAGGTGATTCCGATCGCTTCATAAGCCTGGGCAAAGTGAGGGTCGATTTCGACGGCGCGCTGGAAGAATTTCAGGACGTCGGGGTAGGGTTTACCCTGCGCCACCATGTACTTTCCGATGGAGTAGGACTTCAGCGCATCGAGGGATGGTGTGGCGGCGTCTTCAAATGGGATGTCGAAACTCTGGATCGACTTTGTGGACTCACCCAGTTTGGACCGGACACGATCGACGAGCTGATCCAAGGCGCCGAGGACCTTCGATTTGTCGGCAATCTCGGCTTTGGCTGCGGTAATCCGCTTGCCGGAGTTGCAATCGGCTACTTCGAGCGTGAGCAGATATTCGCCGCCAACGCTGGCAATGCTGCCGGTGAGCAGGATCTGCCGGTTTGTGCGCTCGCATATCTCGCGCGCAATTTCCGGAGTCACTGCGGTGTCGGGTTTGAGGCTCATCTTCTTCAGGGTGTCCGCGCTATCGCGCTCGGTCATGACGTCGAAATGGGGAGACTGGGCAAGATCGATCTCGAGCGCGTGTTTCAAGGTGCTCTCAAATGCCGCATCGCCGGTCGTGTTCGTGAAGTCGGCCAGCACGGCCTTCTGGAAATCAGGCGGAGCCGGTCTATGCCACCACATCCAGCCCGCAGCCAGCAATCCAGCTCCAGCCAGAACCGCCGCAGCAACAGCGTACTTTCTTGTTTGGCTGCGCGAGGTCCCTGCTGTCAAAAGGAGTTGCGGCGCGGATTCTTCGATCACAATGTGGCGCCGCTCAAGGGTCTCCTGCACCACCGTGTCCCAGCCGGTGACTGGGCTTGCCGCAGCAGCCGGCAGGATGCGACGTACCTCGCCCATAAAGCGGTAGCCCTGCCCCGGGACAGTGGCGATATAGTCTGCTTTGTTACCCAGGGCTTTTCGCAACGTAAAGATCTGCTGGGAGAGCGCGCCTTCTTCCACAAAGGACTCCGCCCAGACCGCAGCAAACAGTTCAGCTTTGGTGACAACTTCTCCGGCGCGCGACACCAGGAAGGTCAAAATAGCAAACGCCTTCGACCCCAGCGGGACGCGCTCACCGCGACGCGCCAATACATGCAGATCCAGATTCAAATGAAAGTCGCCAAACTGGTAAGAGCCCTGATTGGCCAACGACATGACGCCACCCGATGCGTTGCTGAGGATGGTTTCAGTGTAACGTCAATCGGGATGCGGTGCCTTCTTGTCAGCAATGCACAAGCATAGGCTCCAGCCCCGAACCATCCCGCAATCGCAGGTTCAAGTTGCGCCAGCGGGCCACGATCTTCCAACAAAATCGGAGGTCCGGCTGATTTTGCGAGCGCCAACCTGGAGATGACGTGCAAAATGCTGGAGATGACGTGCAAAATGCGCGGATCGAAATCTGGCCTCGCATGTGTGAACGGCTAGCGGATACCCCAGCCAGACTTCGTCGCGGCTAGTTGGCTAGGTCTATCAGTTCGGCATTGCCTTTGGTCGCGAAATCCCCGAAGGCGCACTCGAGTACACAGCGAAGTTGTTCCTGGCGTGCGAAAGGCTCGAACGCTTCGCGCAAACGCAGTGCTCGCCACCGATCGTATTTAGGCGGTTCCGAAACACCCACCTTCGGAATTACGGTCAGTGTTCCGAGGGAGTGAGGAAATTCTGGATGGGGCATTCCGACGCGAGCGTCGACGAGCTTTACGACAAGGTAAAGGGGATGCGCGATTCCGCAGAGAAATGGCTGAAGAGTGCGGCATCGGCTTCGATCTGCCCTCAGTTTTATGGAACGCACCGAAGAAGGGGAAATTCGATCACGTCGAGTGCCGTCTAAGCTGTTTAGATTGAAATAGATAAAGATGGTCGGGGAGAGAGGATTTGAACCTCCGACCCCCTGGTCCCGAACCAGGTGCTCTACCAGGCTGAGCCACTCCCCGAACATGGGTTGCGGAAGCGTATCGATGGGGCGCGGCCTGGCGCGTTTGACCCCTTGAATGCGCTTCGATCAGTGTAGCAGAGTCCGTCGAGCTTCAGGGCGCCCCGGTTTTGCCTCCCGTGAAAGACTACCGAAAAGCGAGACCGCTCCGGAGTTCAACGCACGGAGCGGCCACCTTGATATGAGGACTGCCGAAGGCCTTACTTCTTGTCGGCTACCGGGGGTTGAGCGTTGGGGAAGATTCCCTCGATCGGAGCGCGTTTCTTCTCTTCCAGGTCGGGCTGCGGCAGCGCCTTACGCGGCATCATCTGGTCGCGCTGCGCCGCGTTGTAGACGAAGATAGCCTCGACCGTTGCAATCTGCTTCAGGTCGGCTGGCTGCATACGTTCCATGACATCTTCATTCGAGTGATGTGTGCGGCTCTCGTAATCAAGCATGTCCTGGATGAACTGGAAGCCAGGGATGCCGACGGCGTCGAAGCTCAGATGGTCGGTACCACCCGTGTTCTGGTTGGTGATGGTGGTGACGCCGAGATCCTTCAGCGGGGCGATCCACTGGGCAAAGATAGGTGCGATGGCCGCATTGCCCTGCGTGTAAACGCCGCGGATTTTGCCGGTTCCATTATCCACGTTGAAGTAGGCAGAAATGAGCTTCTGTTCCGGCTTCACTTCCAGGGGTCCCGCGGCGCGGCGCATAAATTCGGGCAGCTGCATCTGATCGGGCGCAGTCGAGAGCTTTGCTGATCCAAAATGCATGGTGCAATAACCCTTGGAGCCGAAGATGCCCTGCTCCTCACCGGTCCACAGGGCGATGCGAATGGTGCGGCGCGGCTTCACATCCAGAGCCTTGAGGATACGCACGGCCTCCATGGCAACGACGGTTCCGGCCCCGTTATCCGTGGCGCCTGTTCCGCCAATCCAGCTATCGAGATGGCCGCCAAGCATGACGACCTGCTCCTTCAGCTTTGGATCGGTTCCCGGGATTTCGGCAACCGTGTCAAATCCGTGTTCGTGGTCGCCGGTGAATTTGGTCTCGACATTGATCTCGACGCTGACCGGAGCGTGAGCCTGGGTAAGCCGGTAGAGGCGCCCGTAGCTCTCAATGGCTGCCACTACCACGGGAACTTTCACACGCTTATCCGCAACGTAGGGTGTGCGCCCGAGTGTTGCGCCGTTGTCGTCGAACAGCGTGCCGCCGGAACCGCCGCCGTTCTTTCCATCCCGGCTGGGCTCAATCACCGCAGCCACCTTCTCGTCATAGAAGAACTGCGCAATTTTGTCGATCATCCGGAATCGCTCCAGGCGAGTGCGCATGCGGGCCTGCATCTCCGGAGAGAGTCCGCCGGCATTGCCACTCACCTCAATCTGAGCGATGTCCTCAAGTTCCTTGTCGGTATAGCGATCAAAAAGCGGTTTGTCGACATTCGGAACGTCACGCATTGCGCCGAAGAGAACCACCTTCCCCGCCAGCGTCCCCTTATATTTGTCGAAGTCTTTCTCATCCTGGATGTTGACGAAAACCACGTCGCCGGTCACCGGGCCCGCGGTTCCCGGCGACCATGGCGTGGCCTGCACAATAAGTATCCCCGTGTCCGGAGTCACCATGTGCGCCCAAGTATTGATCTGCTGCCAGCCGAGGCCGAACTCACCCCAATCTTCGAGATGAGCGTTCTCAAGCCCGATTTTCGTAAGAGTATCGCGAGTCCACGCATTGGCTTTTGCCAGATTCGGAGACCCGGTGAGGCGCGGTCCGATTCCATCCATCAGCGCGGAGGCAAACTCCATTACGTGGGAGTGGTTCAGGCCCTCATCCCGAATGCGCTGGTACATGTTCAGATCCAGCGTTTCGGTGGCGGGCTGCACCTCTGCATACGGATCAGTGACCGCGGCAGCGGGTGGGGCCGTCTTTGGCTTGTCTGCGGCATGCAAAAGGATCGACGCGGCAAGAAAAACCGCGGGGAAGAGGCGAAGGGTTTTCACTGGCATCAACAAATCTCCGGTCTAATACGGAATGTGCGTGCTGTTTGCTGAAATTGTAGGCCATCGCTCAGGCTGGCGGACCGCTAAGCCTGAACGACGATCAATTTTCCGCAAAACAGCAGCCAATCCAGACCGTACCGCGAGAGAGAACCTAGTCGCTCTTTCCTTTATCCACACCGGCAGGCAAGGTGAGCGCCACCAGGGCAAACCGAGTTTCGCCGTCCTTCGGCGTCTCGAATCCAACAATGTGCTGATGGCGCTTCGAACCAGCCTTCAGCTCCACGCTGGTGCTGTTGGTCCCGTAGTCGCTGCGGTCAATCTTCACATTCGCGCTGCTGCCGTCGTCGGAGCAGGTCAGGCCCTCAGATGTTGTAGTCGGCGTGCCCACCGGCGAGTGACCCTCGCAAATGATGACGTCGCCATAGCGGCCCAACGCTTTCTTGTAGAAGGCAGTCACCTGTTCCTGGCTGTCGTGGGTGCCGTAACTCACGGCCTGTACGCGCAACTCCCAATCGCCGAAGCCAAGATGAATGTCCGCCGACTTGTCCTTATCCTTATCGTTGTCCGCCACCGGGTGGGCACCTGGATAGGCCGGCAGTCCGAGGTCGGCGGCCGAGGTTTGATTGGTGTTTACGTGCACACCCCCGAAGGGTGTATCCACCCTGACGTCTTTATCTTCGCCGTTGGCGCCTTTGTCCACGTGAACCCTGAAGCAGCCCGTTACCCCGGCCAGCAAGGCAAGGCCAGCCAATAAAATTGTCGAATTGCGCAAGCTCTTCCGCATCATGGCAATCGCCCTCATGCCCTGTTATACGCTGAAGATTCCCGAAAGGTTCCTCGATTCGCACAGGCGGTCTCCAGAAGTTTTGCCACTTTTCACAGGGAACCGGGTTACTATCCACTGTAGCAACGGCCTCGCATGTACGAGGTGGCTGCGGCCAGCAATGACCGCAAGCTAACGCTACGCTGCCTGGGAATCCCGGCACTTCTGCATTTTGTGGAAGTCCTTTTGCCTGGTTTCTGAGGATCAGCGATCCCTGAAAGGAAACTCGCATGTGCTTCTCTGCTCTCAAAGCTACTCGAAAATCTCAATCGGAGGCCGCCGATCCCATGGCGCGCCCTCTTCGCATTCACGCTCGCTGGATCACTTAACCACCCTTTCCCGACTCGCCTTTTGGCGGGACGGATCAGATCAATCACCAAAGATCTGCAAAGGGACGAATTGGTTGCCATCCATACGTGTGGTCCGTTGAATACCGGCACGCATAGCAGCTAATTTCCCGTGGAGTTGGGTTTCTTACACTCTCCATGCGGGTTTACACTTCGCGAGTTCTGGTCAGAGTCGATCTGACCTGCGGCAATTCCACCAAGCCTGTTCCCTCCCCGTCGACATGCGGGCTGGCGTTGAACGGGCAAGCACGAAAGTACCGGAGGTACTTGTTATGAAGTCTTTTCGCTCTGTGCGCTGGCTTTTGCTGGCGTTCATGGTATTCGCAATCGCTGATCAACAAAGAGTCAGTGCTCAGGCTCCGGGCACGCTCAGGACCGGAACCTTCGTTTGGGATGGCGCACGATGGATGCCGGTTGAGAATCCTGCACCCCCTGTGGAGGAGGCGGCTCCCGCTCCAGATGCCGATGATGAGGTCACGGCAGACACGCCTCCTCCTCCGCTGCCAGTCTATGAGCAGCCGCCATGCCCTGAACCGAATTTGATTTGGACGCCCGGCCACTGGCGCTGGGGTCTGTTGGGTTACTACTGGGTTCCCGGCGCGTGGGTGCCTGCACCCTACATCGGCGCACTCTGGACCCCTCCCTATTGGGGCTTCGTCGGCGGCCATTACGGCTTCCATACAGGCTACTGGGGACCGCACATCGGCTTTTACGGCGGCGTGAACTACGGCGGCGGATACATGGGTATCGGCTTTGCCGGTGGCACCTGGAACGGCGGCGTCTTCGCCTACAACACCGCGGTTGTCCACGTGAATGTCAACGTGGTCACCAACGTTTACGTCAACCGCACCATCGTTGAACAGACCACCATTGTCAACACCAACCACGTTGCCTTCAACGGCGGGCCCAACGGTGTACAGCATCAGCCCACGCCAGAGGAACAGACCGCACTGCACGAGTCCCACACACCCCCGACGAAGTTCCAGCAGCAGCACATCGTTGCGGCCAAGGCCGACACCAGCAACCTGGCAAAAAACAATGGCGGACACCCCACGAATCTGGCCTCGACCAAGCCTCTGGCCGCGGAACAGCGTCCAGCTCCCGCAGGTTTCAAGCCGCCACCGGCCAAGCCACCCAGCGAACTAGCCAAGGCCCAGGCTCCGCCAGCAACCGTAGCGGCGGTGAAAACTGCTTCGGCGAAGACCGCGGCTGTGGCCAAAGCGCCCACACCTGCGCCAAAGGCCGCACCTGAGCCAGCGGCAAAGGGAACGCCAGCGATGCGAGCAGGGGAGCCGGAACACGCGCCAGCTGCTTCCACAACAACAGGAAAGCCGGCCGGAACAACCGCTCCCAAAGCGGGTGCAATGGATACGGAGGTGGAGCATAAGGGTGCACCCACGTCGGCTCCGAAAACTACGGAGAAGGCTCCAGAGCCGGAGCATAACCCTGCGGTCACGCCGGCTCCCAGGGCCGTCGTGAAGGCTCCCGCGCCCAAGCCGGCAGTTGCGCCTGCTCCGAAGATGGCTCCGAAACCTGCGCCCAAGCCCGCAGCAAAACCCGCACCAAAGCCCGAACCTAAAGAAAAAGAGAAGAAGCCGTAATCGACGAAGCAATCCAGAATTGCAATCCGAACCAACCTTGGGCCGCTGCGTTCACCCGCAGCG
>Ga0302267_10006679_pt1 | contig 11628 bp, 10 predicted proteins | sample III_Bog_E1_3_FD_194555 | JGI IMG/M metagenome (GOLD analysis project Ga0302267, IMG submission 194555) | Peat permafrost microbial communities from Stordalen Mire near Abisko, Sweden - III_Bog_E1_3 | ecosystem: Environmental > Terrestrial > Soil > Wetlands > Peat | place: Sweden: Abisko... | reverse complement strand
GGACCGTTCAACGCCGACCTCACGTTCCTCTACGAACGCTTCGCCGACCGGGTTCCGGTCATCGCCATCTCCCACGCCCAGCGACGGGCCGCCCCGCACATCCCCGTGGCCCGGGTCATCCACCACGGGGTCGATGCCTCGCAGTTCCCCGTGGGGGACGGCCTCGGCGACCAGGACGGTCCCTACGTGCTGTTCCTCGGGCGCATGGCCGCCGACAAGGGGGCCCACCGGGCCATCACCGCGGCCCGGAAGGCCGGACTCCGGATACTGCTGGCGGCCAAGATGCGCGAGGCCGGCGAGCGCCAGTTCTTCGCCGAGGAGGTCGAACCGCTCCTGGGCGACGACGCCGTCTACCTCGGCGAGGTCTCCCACGAGCGCAAACTCGAATTACTGGCCGGCGCCTCGGCCCTGGTCTTCCCGATCCGTTGGAACGAGCCGTTCGGCATGGTCATGATCGAGGCCATGGCCTGCGGCACACCGGTCATCGCCTACCCCGAGGGTGCGGCACCTGAGGTCGTCGACGACGGGACGACGGGCTTCCTCTGTGACTCCGAGGAGGAGATGGCCGAGGCCATCGGGCGGATCGGCGACATCCGGCGGGAGGACTGCCGGCGATCCGTCGAGACGTACTTCTCCACCGAGCGCATGGTCGCCGAGCACATCGAACTGTTCGAGACCCTCCGCCGCTGAGCCGGCCGGGGCGCTGAAACCAGTCGTCAGCGGGGTCAGGAGCTCTTGCGAAGGACGAGCCAGCCGAGGAACGCCACGACGGCCACCACCACGACGGCCTTGATGGCGAACCAGATGATCCCGGCGAGGACGTTCAACAGAAAGAACACCACCACCACGACGACAGCGCCGGCGCCCATCAGCAGCACGGCGTCGACGAGGCTGATGCCCGATTTCGCCTCACGGTCTGCCATCGCCCTCAGGCTACCCGAGCCGCGTGGCGGATACCGTTCCCCCCGGTACGGCGGAGTGGTACGGTCCGATGGTGTCGCTCCGACAACGTCGACAGTCGCTCGTCGAGCAGGTCGACCTCCGCGGTGAGGCGTTCTGCCAGGCCTACACGGAAGAGGCCGACGCCTGGCTGACCAGGGTGTTCGAGAGCGCCACGGACAGCGACACCTCCGGCCTGGCCCTGATCGCCGTCGGGGGCTACGGCCGGGGCGAGCTCTGTCCGTACAGTGACCTCGACGTCGTCCTGCTCCACCGGGGCAAGCGTGACGTCTCGGGGATCGCCGACCGGATCTGGTACCCGGTGTGGGACGAGGGGATCCCACTGGACCACAGCGTCCGCAAGCCGGCCGAGGCGCTCGACGTGGCGGCCACGGATCTCCGGGCCGCCCTCGGCCTGCTCGATGCCCGGCTCGTCTGCGGCGACCCCCGGGTCGCCACCCCCCTGATCGACGAGGCCCGCTCGAGGTGGGAGAAGCAGAAGCCCCCGTGGCTCGAATCGCTCGCCGACCTGGTGGTGGAACGTCACGCCGCCCACGGCGACGTCGCCTTCCTGCTGGAGCCGGACCTGAAGGAGTCCCACGGCGGGCTCCGGGACATCGGGTCCCTGGTGGCCATGATGCAGGCGGTCCCCCGGCTGGCCGATGTCGTCGACTCGGCCGCCATCGCCGACGCCCGGGAGACCCTGACGCTCGTCCGGGTCGAACTGCACCGCCAGGCCGGCCGGGAGCTGAACAAGCTCCTGCTCCAGGAGCAGGACGCCATCGCCGCCTCGCTGGGCATCGACGACGCCGACGCCCTGATGGGAGTCGTGGCCACCGCCGGGCGCACGGTGGCCTGGGAGGGGGACGACGTCTGGCGCCGACGGAGCACGTGGGCCGTGGGACGGGGCGGACGGCGGAAGGCGAAGGCCGGTCGGTCGGAACGGGCGGGGGCGGCCGTTGCCGCCGAGGAGGTCCCCGGTGCCCCCGGCGTCGCCGTGGCCGACGGCCAGGTCGTGCTCCTCCCGACGGCCGACGTCACCGGCGACGCCTCGCTGGCCCTCCGGCTGGCTGCCGTGTCGGCCCAGCGGGACCTGCCGATCTCACGGGAGGCGCTCGACCTGCTCGGACGCGAGGCACCCGAGCCGGCCACTCCCTGGTCGGACCACCTGCGCCAGCTCTTCATCGGCATCCTGGCCCTCGGGCAGCCGGCCATCGGTGCCCTGGAGACCCTCGACCAGCGGCGCCTGCTGGTCCGGTACCTCCCTGAATGGTCGGCCGTGCGGAACAAGCCCCAGCGGAACGCCTACCACCGGTACACCGTCGACCGGCACCTCCTCGAGGCCACCGCCAACGCCGCGGCCCTGGCCGACCGGGTGGCACGCCCGGACCTCCTGCTCATCGGGACGCTGTTGCACGACATCGGCAAGGGCTACCCCGGTGACCACACCGATGTGGGCATGGACCTCGTCCGGACCATCGGCACCCGCATGGGGTTCGACGAACCCGACGTCGACGTGCTGGTCTCCCTGATCCGCCTGCACCTGGTGCTCCCGGACATGGCCACCCGCCGGGACCTCGACGACCCGGCCACGGCCCAGCGGATCGCCGACGAGGTCGGGGACCGTTCGACCCTCGAGCTCCTGGCGGCACTGGTCGAGGCCGACAGCCAGGCCACCGGACCGTCGGCCTGGGGAACGTGGAAGGCCGGCCTGATGGCCGAGCTGGTCGAACGGAGCGCCCGCCTCCTGGCCGGCGAGGTGGTCCAGCCCTTCACCTCGGGGATCCTCGACGACCACCGGACGGCCATGGACGTCGTCCGGGCCAGCGGCGTGCCGAGCCTGACCCTCGACGGTCCGACCCTCACCGTGATCGCCCCCGACCGACCCGGCCTGCTCTCCCGGGTGACCGGCGTACTGGCCCTGCACGGGCTGAACGTCCAGGCGGCCAAGGCGGCCGGCGAGGAAGGCGTGGCCGTGGAGATCTTCACCGTCGAGCCCGAGCGGGGGCGGTGGCCCGAGGCGGCGCGGATGGCCACCGACCTCGACGCCGTGCTCGCCGGTCGGCTCGACCTCGAAGCCCGGCTGGCGGACCGGGCCAAGGTCTACCGGCCGGTGGTCCGGGCCACGACACCGCAACTGGTGGCCACCCGGGTCACGCTGGACCAGGACGCCTCGGCCACCGCCACCGTCGTGGAGGTCCGGGCGGCCGACGTCGTCGGCCAATTGCACCGCATCACCGAAGCACTCGTCTCGTGCGGGCTCGACGTGCTGTCAGCCCGGGTGTCGACCTACGGGGCCGCCGTAGTGGACTCGTTCTACGTCCGTGGCCCCGACGGCCAGAAGCTCGCCGACCCCGCGGTGATCGCCGACGTCGAACGGGCCGTCACCGACCGGGTGGAATCCGCCGGGGAAATTGGCGACGCGCCTGTCCAAGTCCTACCGTGACCTGGTAGTCTTGCGGTCCACGGAGGACCGCAATGTCTGCAGTGCACTCACCTGGTAGCAGTTCCACGCCACCGACGCGTCCCAAGCAAGGTCGCGGGTGGATAATCGCCATCGCGGTCACGGTCGTCGTTCTGCTGGTCCTCGGTGTGACCACCGTAGTTGTCAAGTTCCACCACACCAATTCCGTCGCCTCGGCGGCGACCGATCCGGCCGCAGCACGGGCGACCGCCGCCACGACCGTTCCCTTGACCGTGACCTCCACCACGCCGGTGAACGGAGCGACCGGGGTGCCGAGCGACGCCACGCTCTCCGTGCAGTTCTCCGACAACCTGTCCAGCACCACCCCCCTGCCGACCATCACCCCGCCGGTACCCGGCACCTGGCAGGCCCTCACGCCGTCGAGCCTGGTGTTCGTGCCGACGGGCCCGATCGTCCCCTCGACCACGGAGACGGTGACAGTACCCGGTGGCTCCGGTGGCGTCGAGAGTGCGGCGGGCAAGGTCCTGGCCCAGCCGGTCACCGTCCAGTTCACCACGGCCCCCGGCTCCGTCCTGCGCCTTCAGCAGCTCCTGGCCCAGCTGAACTACCTTCCGCTCAGCTTCACGCCCTCAGCACCGCTCAGTGCCCCCCAGGAGCTGGCCCAGCCGCAGGCGGGCAGCTTCGCCTGGCGCTGGACCGCTCCCTCCTATCTGGCGGCTCTGTGGGTCCCCGGTTCCTCCAACACCATCACCCGGGGCGCGGTCATGGCCTTCGAGAACCAGCACAACCTGAAGACCGACGGCATCGCCGGACCCGCGGTGTGGACCCAGCTCCTCACCGACGCCCAGGCCGGCACCGTGGACCCGTCCACCTACAACTACGTCTACGTGCGCAAGTCCGAGCCCGAGACGGCCACCGTCTACCAGAACGGCGTGGAGGTCTACTCCACCCTGGCCAACACCGGGGTGGCCGGGGCGCCGACGGCCGACGGCACCTTCCCGGTGTACAGCCGCTTCAAGGTGACCACCATGACGGGGACCAACCCCGACGGGACCAAGTACTCGGACCCGGGCATCCCGTGGGTGAGCTACTTCAACGGCGGTGACGCCCTGCACGGGTTCGTCCGGGGCAGTTACGGCTACCCCCAGAGCGACGGGTGCGTGGAGATGCCCCCCGCCCACGCCGCCGTGGTCTTCCCGTACACCCCGATCGGCACCCTGGTCACCGTGGCCTGATCCGTGGGTGTCCGGGCTCCCGGTCGGAGCCTCAGGACCCCGGACCGGCTGAGGGGAAGTTCGGCGGACGGTGCTCGCGGACCGCAGCGACGCCCTCCCGGGCGTCCGGTCCGAGGAACCCCAGCATCTCGAGGGCCAGGGACTCGCCGAACGCCGGTCGGGCCTGGACGAGCCACTGGTTGAGGGAGCGCTTGGTCCACTGGACGGCGGTCCGGCTGCCCCGGGCCAGCTGCCCGGCGATCCGCAGGGCTTCGGGCAGCACGTCGTCGTCAGGGACGCACCGGGTCACGAGCCCGATCCGCTCGGCTTCGGGCCCGTCGACGAAGTCCGAGGTGAGCAGGTAGTACTTGGCCTTGGCCATGCCGCAGAGCAGGGGCCAGAGGCCCACCGCATGGTCACCGGCCGCCACGCCGATACGGGTGTGCCCGTCGGAGAGGCGGGCCGACTCGGCGATCACCGACACGTCGGCCAGGAGGGCCACGGCCAGGCCGGCGCCGACGGCCACACCGTTGATGGCCGAGACGATGGGCTTGACCGAATGGAGCATGGCGTCGACCACCGCGCCGGCATCCCGCCACTGCTCGACCACGGCACCGTGGTCGGTGGTCATCCGTTCGACCATGTCCAGGTCGCCGCCGGCCGAGAACGCCCGCCCGCCGCCCGTGATCACCGAGACGGCGACGCTCTCGTCGGCGTCGACCACGGGCCAGACCCCGGCGAAGTCCCGGTGGAGCTGCTCGTCCGCGGCGTTCAGCACCTCGGGCCGGTCGATGGTGATGAGCAGGACACCCGGGGCGTGGTGCTCGAACCGGAGGTGCTCGAACCCGTCGTAGTCGGTCACGGCGACCGCCGGGGGTACGCCGGCCCCGACGGCTCGACCGGCTGCGGGGCCCGTCCGGCACGACACCGTTCGGTCATGCGCCGAGACTACCTCCGGCCACCGGACGGGGACGCCCATCCCCCGGGGGCCAGGCCTACCGCACGGCGCTACACTCCCACGGTGAGTGCGGTGACAATCACCCACAGTGATGTAAGGAGAACTACGCACCAGTGCCGAAGCGACGGAGCACCGCTCGTGCCGGGTTGGCCCGGGCACCGGGACCCCGTCCTCCGGCAGCGCCCGGCGGTCACCAGGGGCAATTGCCCCTAGCGTCGTCCCGTCACGGGCGCCTAACCTCTGCGTGTCACGGACCCATGGGAAGGGAAGCACGATGAGTCAGATTCAGTCCACCGGTGAGGCCCCCGCCGCATCCCTCGTCGGATCGCTCGGCAACTTCACGCTGTCTGATGTCCTCACCCTCCTGGCCCGGACCAACCAGACGGGCGAGCTCCAGGTGGTGGGCTCGGGCGTCGACGGCCGGGTCTGGCTCGACGACGGTGAGCTCTCCAACGCCCACGTGGGGGCGGCCACCACTATCGGACAGGCCGTCTTCGAGTTGGCCTGCGTCTCGGAAGGTTGGTTCTATTTCACCGCCGGGCTCGTTTCGTCGAGTGGCCAGCCCAAGGTCCCGGTCGACGCCGTGCTGGACGAGGTCAGCCCCCAGGTCGACGAGTGGCGTTCCCTCCGGGCCGTCGTCCCGCTGGACTCGGACGTGAGCCTCTCACCGACCCCGCCGGCCGACGACGTGCAGATCAAGGGCGACCAGTGGCGGGTGCTCACGATCATCGGCACCGGCGGCCACTCGGTCAAGGCGGTCCTCGATGCCATCGGCGGTGACCAGATCACCGGATTGCGGACCATCAGGGACCTGAGCGACGCCGGTCTCGTGATCATCGCCGACGCTCCGGAGGGGTCTGGCCACGATGGATCGGGTCCCTCCGACGCCGGCCAGACGAACACCACCGGCGAGGTACCGGTGACCGCGTCCAACGGCAGCTCGTCGGCAGACGGTTCGGGGAACCTGGCCGAGGTGGCCATCATGCCCCCACCCCTCAGCAGCGACCCGTGGACCGGACCGGGCACCGACAAGGCCAGCTCGGAGAGTGACGGGGTCGCCTGACCACCGACCGGGTGGGCGGTTCCGCCGTGGTGGGGACCGAACGACGCGAACGAGCCGGCCCGGCGGGCCGGCTCGTTCCGCGCCCGGCGGTCAGTTCGTGGTGTTGACCGTGCAGAGCCCGCCGTCGTGGTTGCAGCTGTGGACGAAGGCCACCACGACGATGAAGTAGATGATGGTCAGGATGATGCCGATACCACCGATGATGATCCCGGCCAGGGCCAGACCGGATCCCTTCTGGGCACCGTTGGACTTGGCGATCTGACCCCGGGCGATGAATCCGAACAGAACGGCGAGGATCGCACCGATACCCAGGATCCAGAAGAAGAACGAGCAGACGAGACTGGCGACGGCCAGGCCGTTGGTCTTCTGGACGGGGGCGTAGCCGTAGCCGCCGGGGGCACCGGCCGGTGGTGTCCCGTAGGGCGCCGGTGCGCCGGCCCCGGGGAACGGTGCGGCGGTCGGTGCGGCGGCGGTCGGTGCGGCGGCGGTCGGTGCGGCGGTGCCTGGCACCTGCTCGGGCGAGTACCACTTGCCGTCCGCTGCCTGCCACCAGCCCGGACCCTGCGAAACATCACTCACGATTGAATCCTCCATAGTCGGCAATGGCCGACACGATACCCCGCAGCGGGAGCTCGGGCCCGGATGATCGACCGGTCACCGTCGGCCTGGGCGCGGGCCCGGACGGATCAGTTCGTCGTCGACTGCGTACAGCTCCCGTCCTGGTTGCAGTGATGGACGGCGACGACGATGGCGATGACGATCGCCGCGATGGCGAGGAGCCCGATGATGCCGACGATGATCCCGGCCAGGGCCAGTCCGGACCCCTGCTGTCGGCCCCCCGAGCGCTTGATCTGGCCCCGGGCCACGAAGCCGAAGATGATCGCTAACACCGAGCCGATCCCGTAGAACATGGGGAAGAACGAGCACACCAGGCTGGCGATGGCCAATCCGTTGGTCGAGCTGGTGGGCTGGACGTAGCCGTAGCCCGGCGGTGGACCGTAGGCGGGGGGACCGAACCCCGGCGGGCCGTAGGCCGGCGGGCCGTAGCCGGACGGACTGAACCCGGGCGGGCCGTAGGCCGGAGGCCCGTACCCGGGGGGCGGGCCGTAGGCGGGGGGCGGGCCGTAGGCGGGCGGGGCATGGTCGGAGGCCGGGGCCACGGTCGGAGGTGTGGCCGGCGTCGCCGCACCGAAGCCGGGTCCGGATCCGGGTCCGGGCCCAGGTCCGGGAAACGGCGACGTCCCTCCCACCCCCGGAACACCGCTGTCCGGCCCACCGGATGTGTCGGTCACCGGTCCCCCGGGGACACCGGATGTGTCGGTCACCGGTCCCCCGGGGACCTGGTGCGGCGGGTACCACTTGCCGTCGGAGGCCTCCCACCAACCGGAGCCCTGGGGTGCATCACTCATCGGTACTCCTCGGTCGGTGCCGCCGACCGGACGTTATCCGGCCACGGGGTGCCCGGCGCGGATATCGTCCGGCACCTCGGTCACGGGCCGAGGAGCTTGGCCAACCGGCGGAACGCCCTCCCCCGGTGGGAGAGGGCGTGCTTCTCCTCCGGCGTCAACTCGGCGAAGCTCCGTCCGTCCCCGCCGTCGGGTACGAACACGGGGTCGTAGCCGAAACCCCCGTCACCGCGCGGCGCCGCGGCGATGGTTCCTCGGACCTCGCCGTCGGCCACGAGCTCCGATCCGTCCGGATAGGCCACCAGGGCGACCGTCCGGAACGAGGCCCGCCGACGCTCGGGAGCGGTCGCCCCACGGGCCGCCAGCTCCCGGAGGAGCTTCGAGACGTTGTCGGCGTAGGTGGCGTGCTCCCCGGCGAAGCGGGCCGAGTACACCCCGGGTGCTCCGTCCAGGGCTTCCACCTCGAGCCCGGTGTCGTCGGCCACGGCCGCCGTCCCGGTGGCCTCCATCAACGCCCGGGCCTTCAGTCGGGCGTTCTCGACGAGCGTCGTACCCGTCTCCTCGACCTCGGGCACGGACTCGGGTCGGGGAAGCAGCTCCACCCCGTCGACGCCGCCCAGGAGCCCCCGGATCTCCCGGGCCTTGTCGGGGTTGGCACTGGCCACTACCAGACGGATTGGCGGTCGCGGCGTTCCGCTCATCGGGGCGACGGTGGCTCGGCCAGGACATCGGCCTGCAGGTCCAGCAGCTGGGCGATGCCGTGCTCGGCCAGGGAGAGCATCTCGTCGAGCTCACCCTTGGTGAACGGAAGCCCCTCCGCCGTGCCCTGGACCTCGACGAACCGACCGGAAGAGGTCATCACCACGTTCATGTCGACCTCGGCCCGGCTGTCCTCCTCATAGGGAAGATCCAGGACGCAGGTCCCATCGACGACACCGACGGAGATGGCGGCCACGGCCTCGGTCAACGGCTGGGTCCGGATGGTCCCCTGCTGGAGCAGGCGGGTGAAGGCGTCATGGAGGGCCACATAGGCCCCGCAGATCGACGCTGTCCGGGTACCGCCGTCCGCCTGGAGCACATCGCAATCCACCGTCACCTGGAGCTCCCCCAGGGCGACCATGTCGCAGACCGACCGCAGGGCCCGTCCGATGAGCCGCTGGATCTCCTGCGTCCGACCGGACTGCTTGCCCTTGGCGGCCTCCCGGGCCACCCGCTCGCCGGTGGAGCCGGGGAGGAGCGAGTACTCGGCGGTCACCCAGCCCTTCCCCGAGCCACGCATCCACGGTGGCACCCGCTCCTCGACGGACGCCGTGCACAGGACGCGGGTGCGTCCCATCGAGACGAGGACGGACCCCGGGGCGAACACGGTGAAGTCACGCTCGAACGACGCCGGGCGGAGCTCGTCGATCTTCCTCCCGTCGGACCGGAGCCCCGTCGGGGCCTTGTCGGTGGCTGCGTTCACAGTAGGTATTCCTTTCCGATGGCCGCCTGCTCCACCTCGCCACCGAATGCCTCGGCCGCCTCGGCGGCGACCGCCGCCGCGCTGACGGACGGCCAACGGTGCGTGAGCACGAGTCGACCGGCACCGGCATGTCGCGCCTGTGCTCCGGCCTGGCGGCCGCTCATATGGCCGGCCGTACCCTCGTCCCCACTGGTGTAGGTGGCCTCGCACAGTGCGAGGTCGATTCCGGTCCCGAGCTCGAGGAACGACCAGTCGGGGCCGGAGTCGGCAGAGTAGCCCAGGGACCGGCCGCCACCGTCCATCCGGACGGCCAGGGTCTCCGGACCGTGGTCCGTGCGGGAGAACCTGCAGGCCAGCTCGCCGATCTCCACCAGGTCCCCGTCGGACAGGGGATGCCAGTCGAACGCCCCGGAGCGGCGCAACCCCGTCCACGAACTCCCCGATCGGGGTCCGAAGACCGGAACCGGGCTCCGGCCGGGACCGAAACGGGTGTACGTGTCGAGACACTGCAGGTCCGACCAGTGGTCGCTGTGGTCGTGGCTCACCACGACCGCGTCGACAGCCGCCGGATCGACGTGCTGCTGCAGGGTGGCGAACGTCCCCGGCCCGGCGTCCAGCCACACGGTGGTCGACCGGTACGTGACGAGATACCCGCTCCCCGCCCCGCCCGGCCCGGGCCAGCTCCCGTCGCAGCCGAGCACCGTCACGCCCATGCTGCTCCCCGGACCGTCGGAAGCAGTCGGCGTGGACCGGGTCACGGGGCCAGGCTAGCCGTGGGCTCGGTTCGGAGCCCTCCCGTCATCCCCCCACGCCTTCGGCCCGGTGGTCCACGAAGCTCCGAGGTGGGCACCGTCGTGGCCAGGGTCGCTCGGCCCACACCCACTAGATTCACCGGGATGAGCCATCGCAGGGAGGGGCCGGCACCGGATCCCGCCAGTGACGTCCCGGTCGGCGATGACGGTGACGGCCCCGATCCGGAACCCGGTGGTGCGGCTGCCACCCGGAGACTTCGGCCGCTCCTCGGTGACCGCACCTGGCCGATCATCGTGTCGGTGGTGTTCATCCTGGTGGCCTGGGCCTACTTCCTCCTCTGGGGACCCGTGGTGCGTCACGAACGGCTCTGGCAGATCCCCGGTGACATCTGGGGGACCTACCGGGCCGCCCACTACGTCGGATGGGGGGACATCGCCGACACCTTCAATCCCGTGACCGGAATGGTCGCCCCCCCGGCCATCGCCGTCCTCCTGGCACCGGTGGCCATGCTCACGGGAGCCCTGAACCTCCCCGAATCCGTCTATCCGTACTTCCTCGCCAAGCCGTCGTCCTGGATCTTTCTCGGGAGCGCCGTGCTGCTGCTGGGGACCACGACCATCTTCGCGGTGAACCGGCTGGCCGTGACGCTCATGGTCGCCAGTCGCCGACGCCTGGTCCTCTGCCTGCTGGTCACCGCGCCCATCTGGTTGGTGGCCGTCATGTGGGGACATCCGGAGGATTGCGTGGCACTGACGCTGGCCATCTATGCGCTGGTCAGGGGATTCCGTGAGCAGTGGCGGATCTCGGGATGGCTCTGGGGTGCGGCGATCGCCTTTCAGCCCTTCGTCCTGCTCATGTTCCCCATGGCCCTGTCCGTCGTACCAGCCGGTCAACGCGTGAAGACGATCGTCAGGGGTGCACTTCCGGCACTGGCCTTGCTGATCATCCCGCTCACCACGAATTGGCCACTCACGTCGTTGGCCCTGTTCAAGCAGCCGAACTATCCGACCCTGGACTACCCGACCCCGTGGATGGCCGTGGCGCCCCGCCTGTCCGCCCTCACCGTCGGATCCGGTCCGGGTCGGCTGATCGCCGTCTTGGTGGCGGTCGGTCTCGGAATTGCGGCATATCGGTGGCACCCGACCTGGGATGCGCTGATCTGGGGATGCGCCGTGGCCCTCAGCGCCCGGTGTGTCTTCGAGTCGGTGATCGTCCCCTTCTACCTCGGACCTCCGGTGATCCTCTGCTTGGTGGCCGCAGCGACCCGTCCGCGTCGGTGGCGACTGGCGGTCACCTTCGCAGCCGGCCTGGCCGTACTGATCGCCAGTTACGACCGGACCGGTGAGTGGCCGTACTGGCTGGTCATGACGGCACTGCTGACCGTCGCCCTGGCTGCGGCGTGGCCCGG
>Ga0302267_10006663_pt1 | contig 11639 bp, 8 predicted proteins | sample III_Bog_E1_3_FD_194555 | JGI IMG/M metagenome (GOLD analysis project Ga0302267, IMG submission 194555) | Peat permafrost microbial communities from Stordalen Mire near Abisko, Sweden - III_Bog_E1_3 | ecosystem: Environmental > Terrestrial > Soil > Wetlands > Peat | place: Sweden: Abisko... | reverse complement strand
TTTCTCCATCAGGTTGACGCCGACGATCCCGTTATGGCCTTCCCGGGCCAAAAACACTTCCACAAAATTGGCCAGAATGAGCAGATTCAGATGATGCTCCGTAAGCTCGATCCTCGCCATCGGAGCGGCCTTGTAGCGCACGGAGCTGGGAATTCCCCCCGGCACGTAATATGCCTCGGCCACTCGCATCGCGACGTCGGGCTTGGGAAAATGCTGCATCGCCCGCATCATGTGCCCGCCGGGGTCGCCTTGCTGCAACCGCCTCACCAGCACGTTATCGAGCGACGTGCCCGAAACCACGCCCAAGTGTCCCAGCCGCGAAACCGCCTGAGCCAAACGCCAATTGGAAACACCAATGCCCATTCCGCCTTGGATGATGCGCGGGAGCTGATTGGTATTTTGTGGACTCGTATTCATTAGGTAAGTTTAAGGACGCTGGCGCTGCACCCTCGTCGCGCGGAGTGCATGGCCCGCAGAATGTTACGCTTCTCGTCTCTTTATTCCGGACGCTTCTGCTTCCAGGTGAGAAATGCAGCCTGGCTGGCGTTCGGTTAACCCTTCTTTCCAAGGCGGGCGCATATCTTCCATTCGATCAAACAATAGGGTGGGTCCGCCATGCCAGCTACACGCCAGTTGTCCATTCCTTGTTGCGGATTGTCCTTGGCGGTTGACTCACCGCAGAGAGGGTTGTCCTCGGTCGCAAAATCTGCTCGGTTTTAGACAGGAATTGCATAACATACCCCTTTACGATCTTTAATGACAAGCACGTCCACTAACCTACCGGTTTCACGCTGATACCAAGCTTGGGCCAGTCCCTTGTGGGATTGGGGCACTTGGGATACCGTGACAACCTTGGACCTTTCCGCGGCACACCTTCAAAAATCGGCAGAGCGAGTCCCCTTCCATCCATGACCACTCCTCCCAACGCTGCCGTTTTGCCTCTCGACGCCAAACTCGATCACCCCGACCGGCCTCAGACCTCGGATACGTCGCGCTCGAAGGCCCTCGGCGACCGGGACCGGCTCCTGGCGGCTTGCCGCTGTCTTCCGGTCGATCGCCCGCCGGTGTGGCTCATGCGTCAGGCCGGCCGCGCCCTGCCCGAGTATCGCGCCTTGAAGGAAAAGCACACTTTCGTCGAGCTCGTGCGCACGCCCGAGCTCGCCGCCGAAGTCACGCTCCAGCCGGTCCGGCGTTTCGATTTTGATGCCGCCATTTTGTTCAGCGACATTCTTGTCATCCCCGAAGCCATGGGACAGCCCTACCATTTCCGGGACAGCGGCGGCATCGCCATGGAATTTGCGGTGAAAACCGCCGCCGACATCCGTAAACTGGACTCCAGCCACGTCGCCGAAAAGCTCCAGTACGTCGCCTCCGCGTTGCGCCTGATCAAACCCGCGTTGAATGGCCGCACCGCCTTGCTCGGCTTCGCCGGCTCGCCCTGGACACTGGCCAACTACATGCTCGAAGGCGGCAGTACGCACGACTTCACCCAGGCGAAAGCGCTCTTTTACACCGACCGCGCGCTCTTCTGCGAATTGATGGAGAAACTCACGCTCGCCGTGACCGACTACCTCCAAATGCAAATCGCCGCCGGTGCCGACGCCGTGCAGATTTTCGACAGCTCGGGCGGCCTCCTTGCCGACAACGCGTTCGCGGAAGCCTCTGGCCGCTGGATTCGGCAGATCATCGCCGCCCTTGGCCAACAGGTCCCCGTCATTCTCTTTTCCAAAGGCGCCAACGGAAATTGGGCCACGCAGGTCGAGACCGGCGCGAATATCCTCGGCCTCGATTGGACGCAGCCTCTCGCCGGAGTTCGCGCGCTCCTTCCCGCCAACGTCGGCGTGCAGGGCAATCTCGATCCCGCGTTGCTCAGCACCACGCCGGAGATCGTGGCCGCCGAAACGCGCCGCATTCTCCGCCAAATGAAGGGCCTCTCCGGCCATATTTTCAACCTCGGCCACGGTGTCGCCCCGAGCGCGAAACTGGAATGCATCGAAGCCTTGGTGACCACTGTCCGAGCCGGCTTATGAGTGTACTTCAAGTCGACCTCGACCTCATCCGGAAGTACAACGTCCCGGCTCCGCGCTACACCTCGTATCCGCCCGCGACTCGCTTCGCCGAAATCGACGCCGACCGTGTCCTCGAGGCCATACGCGCCGACTACAACTCGCCGCGCGACCTCTCAATCTATTTTCATCTCCCCTTTTGCCAGACCCTCTGCTGGTTCTGCGGCTGCACCACCGTCATCACCACCAAACAGTCATCCAGCGCGCAATACCTCGACTATCTCGATCGCGAACTCGCTTTCATGGCGAAGAGACTTAACCCCGGACGCAAAGTCGCGCAGCTCCATTTTGGCGGCGGCACGCCCACCTTTTTAAGGCCGGAAGAAATTCGCCGTCTCGGCCAGGCCATCCGCTCGCATTTCAACTACGCCCCCGACATCGAAGCCGGGGTGGAGATCGATCCCCGCCGCGTCGTCCGGGACCACATCTCCGCGTTGCGCGACGCCGGCTTCAACCGCGCGTCGCTCGGCGTCCAGGATTTCAATCCCGAAGTCCAGAAAGCGATCCACCGCATCCAAACGAAAGAAGAAACGCAAAGGTCCATCGAGTGGCTGCGCGAAGATGGATTCGCCTCGCTCAACATCGACTTGATTTACGGCCTGCCCCATCAAACCGCCGCCTCCTTCGAGCAGACGCTCAATGAGGTGCTCGCGCTCAAGCCCGATCGCCTCGCCGTTTTCAACTACGCCCACGTGCCCTGGCTCAAGCCGGCCCAGTCCATCCTGAAGACGCTCCCCACTCCCGAGGTGAAGCTCGAGATTCTCAAGCACGCCATCGAGCATCTCACTTCAAGCGGCTACGATTACATCGGCATGGACCACTTTGCGCGCCACGATGACGAGCTTGCCGTCGCTCAGCGAAACAAATCGTTGCAGCGGAATTTCCAGGGCTACAGCACGCGCGGCAAAACCGACATCTATGCCTTCGGCATGTCGTCCATCTCCCAAAGTGGCGACGCCTACTGGCAAAATCAAAAAGAACTGCCGGCTTATTACGGTGCCCTCGACGCGGGCCAATCCCCGATTTTCAAAGGTTACTTCCTTACCGGCGACGACAAGATTCGCCGCGAAGCCATCATGCGCCTCATGTGCGACATGAGTATGGATTTCGCCGCGCTTTCGCACCTCCTCGGCATCGACTTCACCGACTACTTCGCCGCCGAATTAAAGTCGCTCTCCGACCTCGAAGCCGATGGCTTGATCGTCTCCCACGACCGCGGCCTGACCGTAACCGAACTTGGACGCCTGCTCATCCGCAACATCGCCGTCCGGTTCGACGCCACCAACGTGCGGCAGGAAAAGTCGCAGTTTTCCAAAGCCATATGAACTCGGTGGCAGTCATCGGCGGCGGCATCACGGGCCTCACAGCGGCGTTTCGATTGAGTCGGCAAAATATCCCGGTCACTCTGTATGAGGCCGGAGATCGCGTCGGCGGCCCGATCAAAACCATCAACGAAAACGGCTATCTTTCCGAGTACGGCCCCAACACCATTCTCGAAACCTCGCCTAAAATCATCTCCCTGATCAGCGATCTGGGCCTTGAGCCGCGCCTCCTCGCCTCGAATCCGGCGATGAATAAAAACTTCATCGTGCATCAGGGCAGGTTGACGCAGCTTCCGATGTCCCCCGGCCTCTTCGCCCGGTCGCCGCTATTTTCTGCTTCGGCCAAGCTGCGCCTCGCCTGCGAGCCTTTCATCCGCACCCAGCCCGCGACCGAAGACGAATCGCTCGCCGACTTTGTCCTGCGCCGCCTCGGACGCGAATTTCTCGACCGCGCCATCAACCCCTTCGTGACCGGCGTCTATGCGGGAACTCCGGAAAATCTCTCCGTGCGCTACGCTTTCCCCAAGCTCAAGGCGCTCGAAGACAAATACGGCTCCATCCTCATGGGAGCAGTTCTCGGTGCGCGCGAACGGAAAAAGCGGCCCGAAAAAGAAAGGACCAAGGCGCGAAAACTCTCCTTCGACGAAGGCCTCCAGATTCTCCCCGACACGCTCCGCGCCAAACTGGGCAACGCCATCGAGCTGCGCTCCGAAGTCACCCATCTGCGCCCAATCGCCGAGGGCTGGGAAGTGACCGTGATCGCTAATGGCCGCGAAGAGCAGCGCAGCCACTCCGCCGTCATCCTCGCCGGCAACGCCTACAAAATCGCCCAAATCCGGATGGAAGGCGACGACCCGACTCCCTTTGCCCTGCTCAAGGAAATGGTCCACCCTCCCGTCGCCCGCATCACCATGGGCTTCCGCCGCGAAGACGTGACCGATCCCCTCGACGGTTTCGGCTTTCTCGTCCCGAAACACGAAAACCTCAACATCCTCGGCACCACTTTCTCCTCCTCCATCTTTGCCAACCGCGCTCCCGCCGGGCACGTCTTGCTGACCACGTTTATCGGTGGCTGCCGCCAGCCCGAACTCGCCACTCAGCCCGCGGAAAAACTTTTCGACCTCACCCTGCGCGATTCCCGGAAAATCCTCGGCGTCCGCGGCCGGCCCACTTACCAACACCACGTCCTTTTTCCGTGGGCAATTCCGCAATACAACGTCGGCCACAAAAAATTCGTCGACTTGATGAACGGAGCCGAAGCCCGCCATCCCGGCCTCTATTTCGCCGGCAGCTATCGCGACGGCATCTCCGTCGGCAACTGCATCGTCTCCGGCCACGACATCGCCGACCGCATCGCGCAATTTCTCGCTCAACCCAACCGCAGCCCTCAGCTTCAGGCCATGACCTCATGAACCCCACCGGAGTTTTACTCGTCAACCTTGGCTCGCCCGACTCAACCTCCGTGCCCGATGTGCGGAAATATCTCCGCGAATTTCTCATGGATGGCCGTGTGCTTGACGCGCCGTGGCCCGTTCGCTGGTGCGTGGTCAACCTGACGATCCTGCCCAAGCGTCCCGCCGAATCGGCGGAGGCTTACGAAAAAATATGGACGCCGGAGGGCTCGCCGCTCGTCGTCACCAGCCGCCACCTGCAACAGGAGTTGCAGCAGCGCGTTGGTTCGAGCCTCACGGTGGAGCTCGCGATGCGTTACCAGAATCCGAGCATCGAATCCGCGCTGGTCGGCCTGCGCACCAAAGGCGTGCAGGACCTGCTCATTTTTCCGCTTTTCCCGCACTATGCCATGTCGAGTTTTGAGACGGCGATCGTCCGCGTGCAGGAGCTGGCCGCGCGCCTCGCGCCCGAGATGCGGGTGAAAGCCGCCGCTCCTTTCTACCGCGATCCGGACTACATCGCCGCGCTGGTCGCCAGCGCCTCTGATTACCTGGCGACGGGCTTCGATCATCTGCTCTTCAGTTTTCACGGTCTGCCCGAGCGCCATTTGCGCCTCGCCGATCCGACCGGACGCCATTGCCTGGCCCGGCCGAATTGTTGCGAGACGCCCAATATCGCCCACGATACCTGCTATCGCGCGCAATGTTTCGCCACCGTCCGCGCCTTCGTTGAGCAGGCCAAAATCCCGGCGGAGAAATTCTCGGTCTCCTTCCAGTCCCGTCTTGGCCGAGACCCGTGGCTGAAGCCTTACACCGACCATGAATTCGAGCGGCTTGCCCGCGGTGGCGTCAAAAAACTCTTCGTCATGTGCCCCGCTTTTGTCGCCGATTGCCTCGAGACGCTGGAAGAAATCGCCATGCGCGGCCGTGAGACATTCATCGCCGCCGGTGGCAAGGAGTTCGCGCTCATCCCGTGTCTCAACGAACACCCGCGCTGGCTCGACGCCCTGGAAAAAATCGTGCAACGGAACCTGAGGAAACCGGGTTAATGATGAAATGAACGCCGCCGGATTTCCTTATCGCGCGGCTCGCCTTTTGCTGCCGTTGGCGTATAATCACCGGATCACTTTCGTGCGTCGCTTTTCCAATAAAGAATTATGAATCGAGTCAACCATCCTTTCGAAGGGCACCGCCCATGATCGGCTCCGAGGCAGACGAACTGCCCGTGGGTGAAAAAATCCACATCGCGGACATTATCTACGAGAGCCGTTTCTTCATCGTCAATCTCCTCGGCATCATCGGCCTGGTCTGGATGTTCCAGTTGATCCTCGCCGGCCTTTGGCATCAGGATGGCCACGCGATTTTTCGCGGCCTGGCCATGGCCGTCGTCTGCCTGGCGAATTGCTACTGGCGCATGTTTTTCGTCACCGGATTCCGGCATCGGTACTTCTCCCACCGCGCCTTCAAGAACAAGGTCCCGGTTTGGCTGGCCTGGCTCATTCGCACGCCGCGTCAGGAGGAAAATTACCTGCGCTTTGTCCAGTTCGTTGAGGCGTTTCTGGCCACCGCCGATGCGCAGAAGGGCGTCATCTGGTGGGCTTCCCATCATCGCCACCATCACAAGTATTCCGACACCGCCGAAGACCTTCACTCCTTCGATTTCGTCAAGAAGGAGACCGGCAGTTTTTGGAAGGCCTTCTATCACTCGCACGTCCGGTGGGTGCTGATCAAGAAGTACAAAAAGGCCGATTACCAAAAAGTTCCCGACCTGAAAAAGTTTCCCGAGCTCATGTTTCTCGAGCGCGCGCGGGGTTATCTCATCGCCCCGATTCTGCTCGGCGTGGGCTGCTTTTTCCTGGGCAAAGGTCTCGGCGTCGGGGGAGGGGCCATGCTCTTCGGCGGATTTTTTGCCAGCACCTTTCTCACCTACCACTTCACCTTTTTCATTAACTCGCTCGCGCACATGATGGGCGCCGCGCGTTTCGATACCGGCGAGGAAAGCAAGAATTGCGGGTGGCTCAACTTGTTCACGCTGGGTGAAGGGTGGCACAACAACCATCATCACAAAGATATCGCCGCCTCACAGGCCATCCTGCCGGAAGAGGTGCGCAGCGACATCACTTACCTGATCTTGCTCGCGCTGGAAAAGTTGGACCTGATCAAGATCATCTACAAATATAGCGACGAAGAAATCGCCGCCGCGCGCCAGCTCGATCGCCGCGCCCACGAGAAGCCGCAGGTTGAAAAGCCGTGCCTGGTGCCGTAAGGACCGCGCCCAGCGCAAGTGCCCGGTAGGGCAAGCTGCCATGAGGCGTTAACAGACCTTGGTGCGCATTCGGCGCGACAGGGCTACTTGGCGTCGGACTCTCTCTGTTCTTTTTGCTCCAGGCATCCCCGATGAAATTCAAGGATATGTAGCGCTTCCGCCTCGCTCAGTTGTTTTACCCACTCCATCCTCGTCTTAAACGGCGACTTTCTGATTTCGTGCAAGGGGCAGTCGCACGGGTTGCCCTGGCTAAAGGGACAGGCCACGGACAGGCCGAGCACCTGACTTAACAACTGACTCTGAAGAGGACCGGTATTGGAATTCGTCATGGAAGTCTTGCCTATTTAGGGTTCGAAACACTTATATTAAAATTCCTTAAATTAAGCGAAGGGAGAGTAAGATTGTTGCAACTTAAAGCACGACAAAAATGTTTCATAAGCCTTTCCCGCTCTAGTTTTTTCGGGCGCAAGGTTGTTTCACGTCGTCGTGTTCAGCACCGCGAAGAGCAGGAAGCAGGCTCAGGGGCATCTCATTTCAAAAAAATCGACGCGTCGAAAACAACGTCTCGCCCCCCGGCTGGTTAATATTTGCCAACGAGGTCGATGAAAGGACGCAGCGACGCGGCATTACTCATCGCTTCGCGACTGATCGCTTTGTCGGGCGGCGTGCCGAGCAGGATGCGCTTGATCGGGACTTCCAGTTTTTTTCCGTTGAGCGTATGCGGAATTTCCGGCACGGCATGGATTTCGTCCGGCACATGGCGGGGTGAGACCTGCGAACGCAGCTTCGCGTTGATTTTGTTGCGCAGCGCATCGTCGAGGGCCATTCCGGGCTGCAGTGCGACGAAAAGCACAAGGCGGTCCGGGCGATTCAGACCGCTGAGATCGATCACCAGCGCTTCGGCGACTTCGGGCACATCCTCCACCACCGAGTAAAATTCCGCCGTGCCCATGCGCACGCCGCCGCGGTTGAGCGTCGAATCGGACCGGCCATGAATGACGCAGTGGCCGTCGTTGGAATCGATTTCGATCCAGTCGCCGTGCGCCCAAACACCCGGGAATTTTTCGTAGTAGCTCGCCTGCAGCCGGCTGCCGTCGGGATCGTTCCAGAGGAAAACCGGCATCGAGGGATAAGGGGCCGGCAGAACCATGTCGCCCATTTGGTCGAGGACGGCCCGGCCGTTTTCATCCCACGCTTCGATTCGCGCGCCGAGGGCGCGGCACTGCAATTCGCCGGCGTGAACCGGCAGCAACGGATTGCAGATGGCAAGGCAGGTGCAGACGTCCGTACCGCCGCTGACCGAGCCGAGGAGCAGGTCGCGCTTCACCTGATCGTAAACCCAGCGAAAACCATCCGCCGGAAGCGGTGCGCCGGTCGAACCGATCGCGCGCAATTTCGCCAGGGCGAACTTATCGCCGGGCGCAACGCCCTCCTTCATGCAGGCGAGAAGATAAGGCGCGCTGGTGCCGAAATAGGTGACGCCGAGCCGGTCGGCCAATTCCCACAGCGCGGAGAAATCGGGGTACTTCGGGCTGCCGTCGTAGAGGACGATCGTGACGCCGGGCAGCAAGAGGCCGGAGATGAGAAAATTCCACATCATCCAGCCCGCGGTGGTGTACCAGAAAAAGCGGTCGCCGGGGCGCAGATCGAGATGGAGCGAGAGGGACTTCACGTGTTCGAGCAAAATGCCGCCGTGTCCCTGGACGATGGCCTTGGGCAGCCCGGTCGTGCCGGATGAATAGAGGATCCAGAGTGGGTGCTCGAAGGGAACCGGCTCGAAGCGCAGTTCGGCAGGATTCCGCACCGCGGTGATCTCGTTCCACGCCAGCAGACCGACTCCTTCGCGCGGGTCGAGCGGAGAGCCCGCGTTGCCGATCAAAACGAGCTGCCGGAGGGTCGGCAAACCGGCCACGATCTCCGCCAGCACGGCGCTTCGATCGTGAATCCTTCCGCCATAGCGGTAACTTTTCACCGCGAAGAGGATTTTCGGCTCAATCTGCTGGAAGCGGTCGATCACGCCGCGGCTGCTCAGCTCCGCCGGGCAACTCGACCAGACCGCGCCGACGCTGGCTGCGGCCAGAAAAGCGACGAGAGTCTGCGGAAGATTGGGCAGGTAGCCGACCACACGGTCGCCGGGTTGGATGCCGAGATCGCGCAGCTTCGCCGCCACCGCCGCCACCTGGCGTTTCAATTCCGCCCGCGAGATTTCCTCGTGCCGGGGCTGGCCGCCGGGTTCCGGTTCCGCTGCGAAGATGATCGCCGGACTCGCATCGCTGTCGCCGTGCCGCAAGACGTGCTCGGCATAATTCAAGGTTGCCCCCGGGAACCAATGCGCACCCGGCATCTCGCGCGAGGAAAGTGTCCGCTCGGGCCGGGCGCAAAAGTGAACCTGAAAAAAATCGGCGATGGAATTCCAGAAGCCGTCGAGGTCGGTCGTCGACCATTCCCATAGCTCCGGGTAGTTGGAGAATTTCAGCCCACGGGTATGCTCCAGCCAGCGGGAGTAGCGGGCAAGATTGGTTTGCGCGGCGAGAGCGGGGTTCGGCTCCCAGAGCAGATTGCCCCGGGAGGGGGATTCGGATGCGGTTTCCATGGCGGGCGAAAGAGCCTTTATCCATTCGTAGTCCGTGAGTCGATAGTAAACATTGTCAGCGGCTTTAGTGAGAGTACTTTTCGGACAGTCGCTCTTTTCCCAACTCCCCGCTTCTCCCACCGTTATGAATGAAGTTGTCATCGTCGCCGCCGCGCGAACTCCCATTGGCCGCCTGAACGGTTCGCTGACCACGCTGCCCGCACATCGACTGGGCAGCGTGGTCATCGCCGAGGCGTTGCGCCGCGCGGAGGTCAAGCCGGACGAAGTTTCCGATGTCATCATGGGCCAGGTTCTCACCGCCGGGACAGGACAAAATCCGGCCCGGCAGGCCGCCGTGGCCGCTGGAATCCCGTATGAAGTTACCGCGTTCGGAATCAATCAGGTTTGCGGTTCCGGATTGCGCGCGGTGGCGTTGGGATATCAGTCGCTGCAACTCGGCGATGTCCAAATTGTCGTCGCGGGCGGCCAGGAAAGCATGAGCCAGTCGCCGCATTGCACGCATGTCCGCACGGGAATTAAAATGGGCGATGTCCCGCTGGTTGATACCATGATCAAGGACGGGCTGACGGATGCTTTTCAGGACTATCACATGGGCCAGACCGCGGAAAATGTCGCGAAAAAGTGGAATGTCAGCCGCGCGGATCAGGACGACTTCGCTGCCAATTCCCAGCGCAAGGCGGCAGCGGCTCAGGCGGCAGGGCGGTTCGCGGAGGAGATCGTTCCCGTCCGCGTGCCGGGACGCAAAGGCGAGGTGGTCGTCGAGCACGATGAAGATGTCCGCCCCGACACGACGCCTGAAACGCTGGCCAAATTGCGCGCGGCTTTTGTGAAAGAAAATGGCACCGTCACCGCGGGGAATTCCAGCGGGATCAACGATGGCGCAGCGGCTTTGGTCTTGATGCGCGCCACGGACGCAGCGAAGCGTGGTGTTGAACCGCTCGCCCGCATCGTCTCGTGGGCGACCACGGGAGTCGATCCGGCCTACATGGGCATCGGGCCGGTCCCGGCTACCAGGCTCGCGCTGTCGAAGGCCGGTTGGCAGCTCAAGGATGTCGATTTGATCGAAGCCAACGAGGCTTTCGCGGCCCAGAGCTGCGCGGTTGGGCTCGAGTTGGGATGGGACGCCGAACGGGTGAACGTCAGTGGCGGCGCCATCGCCCTGGGGCATCCGATAGGCGCGTCCGGCGCGCGCATTTTGGTGACGCTTTTGCATGAACTTCGCCGCCGCAAAGCGAAACGTGGGCTCGCCACGCTTTGCATCGGCGGCGGGATGGGCATCGCTCTTTGCGTCGAACGCGCCTGATAACGTTATGGAAAAATCTCTCAGCGGAAAAACGGCGCTGGTGACCGGCTCGACCAGCGGCCTGGGCAAGGATCTCGCGGTGGCGCTGGCTCAGGCCGGATGCCGGGTTGCGCTGAATGGCTTCGGAGATCGCGCTGAAATCGAGGCCCTGCAGGCGCGGCTGATATCGGATTACGGTGTCGACGTTTTTTATCACGGCGCCAATCTGATGATCCCATCGGAAATCGGGGAAATGATGGCGCAGATCGCGGAGCGCCTGGGCCCCATCGATATCCTTGTCAACAACGCCGGCATCCAACACGTTTCGCCCATCGAGGACTTAGCCGAGGAGAAATGGAACGCCGTGATCGCGGTGAATTTGTCCGCGGCATTTCACGCCACCAAGGCGGTCCTGCCCGGAATGAAGGCGCGCCGATGGGGCCGCATCATCAATATTGCCTCGGCGCACGGACTCGTGGCCTCGCCGTTCAAGTCGGCTTACGTCGCCGCCAAGCATGGCCTGGTCGGGTTGACCAAAGTGACCGCGCTTGAAGCCGCCCGCGATGGGATTACGTGCAACGCGCTTTGCCCCGGCTACCTCCACACGCCGCTGGTCGATGCCCAGATCGAATCGCAGGCGAAGTCGACCGGAGTGCCTCGCGAGAAAGTCATCGAGGAAATCATCCTGGCGAAGCATGCCACCAAGGAGTTTGTTAAGG
>Ga0302267_10006660_pt1 | contig 11642 bp, 6 predicted proteins | sample III_Bog_E1_3_FD_194555 | JGI IMG/M metagenome (GOLD analysis project Ga0302267, IMG submission 194555) | Peat permafrost microbial communities from Stordalen Mire near Abisko, Sweden - III_Bog_E1_3 | ecosystem: Environmental > Terrestrial > Soil > Wetlands > Peat | place: Sweden: Abisko... | reverse complement strand
GTTTGGGAGGAACTTCCGGCGCTTGGGAGGAACTTCCGGCGTTTGGGAGGAACTTCCGGCGCTTGGGAGGAACTTCCGGCGCTTGGGAGGAACCTCCGGCGTTTGGGAGGAACCTCCGGCGTTTGGGAGGAACTTCCGGCGTTTGGGAGGAACTTCCGGCGCTTGGGAGGAACCTCCGGCGCTTGGGAGGAACTTCCGGCGCTTGGGAGGAATCTCCGGCGTTTGGGAGGAACCTCCGGCGTTTGGGAGGAACCTCCGGCGTTTGGGAGGAACCTCCCAATCGGAGGATGAGCCTCCCAATCGGAGAATGAGTCTCCCAATCGGAGAATGAGTCTCCCAATCAGACGATGGTCCTCCCAATCGGACGTGTGCATCTCGCGCCGCGGCACGAGGGCCATCGCCTGCGGAGGCGGACGCGGGCGCCCGAGCTGGCCGCTCATCAATCCACCTTGCACAGCAGCTCGACCCGGTTCCCCCACGGATCGGTGGCAAAGAGCCGCTTCACCTCCGGCTCCATCTCCCCATCGTGCTTCACCGCGACGCCGCGGTCGGCCAGCCGCGCCACCAGCGCCGCATAGCTCACCGCGTCCGCGAGCCGGAGCGCCGGGTGCGCCTTCTTCGCCGGGGTGAAGTCGATCTCGACGCCGACGTGGATCTGCTGCGCCCCACACTGGAACCAGCACCCGCCGCGCCGCGCCATCTCGGCCGGCTTGGCCACCTCGGGCAGGCCGAGGGCCTCTCCGTAGAACGCCCGCGCCGCAGCCTCGCAGCCGGAGGGTGCGGCGACCTGCACGTGATCCAGTCCGGCGTAGGTGATCATGAGACCCTCCCGCCGCAGGGTAGGCGCGGGCGGGTCGCCGGGCCAGGGCCTACCGCGCCGCCCGCCCGCGCATCTCGCCGAGCAGCACCGCGAGCCTCTCCGTGTGCACCGGCTTGACCAGGTGCGCGTCGAAGCCAGCCTCGGCGGAGCGGCGGCGGTCCTCGCTCTGGCCGTAGCCGGTCACCGCGATGAGGTGGACCCCGCCTGCGCCGGGCACCTCGCGCAGGCGCCGCGCCAGCTCGTAGCCGTCCATGACCGGCAGGCCGATGTCGAGCACGGCGACGTCGGGGGCGAGCTCCCCGGCGAGGCGCAGCGCGGCGGGGCCGTCGTGGGCGACGCGGGTCCGGTGGCCGAGGGCGCTCAGCGACTCGGCGAGGAGGTTGGCGGCGTCGATGTTGTCGTCGACGATGAGGATCTCGCGGCGCTCGGCGGGGAGCGTCGTGCCGGGGAGCAGCGCCGGGCCCGGTCGGGCGGACTCCGGGGCCTGGCCGGGAGGCGCGGCGGGGAGCCGGACCGTGAGCTCGCTGCCGCGCCCGCGGCCGTCGCTGTGGGCGGTGACGGTGCCGCCGTGGAGGGCGACCAGGCTGCGCACGATCGCCAGGCCGAGGCCGAGGCCGCCCTGCGAGCGGTCGAGCGCCTGACCCTCCTGCACGAAGAGATCGAAGACCCGGGGCAGCACCTCCGGCTCGATCCCGATGCCGTCGTCGCGCACCCGGAGCACGATGTCGTTCCCGTGCCGCACCGCCTCGACGGCGATGTGCCCCTCGTTGGGCGTGTACTTGGCGGCGTTGGTGAGCAGGTTGGAGACCACCTGCCCGAGCCGGGTGACGTCGCCGACGAGGGCGAGCCCGCGCGGGGGCACGTCGAGGGTGAGGTGGTGCCTCCGCTGCTCCAGCAGGGGGCTGGCGATCTCGACGGCCTTGGCGACGATCTCCGACAGCTCGACGCGCTGCTTTTGCAGGGTGACCTTGCCGCCGGTGACCCGCGAGACGTCGAGCAGATCGTCGACGAGGCGGGTGAGGTGCTGCACCTGGCGCTCGATGACGCCGCGCTCCTTCTCGGCGAGGCCGGCGTGGCGGAGCCGCATCAGGTAGAGCGCGGTGACGATGGGGGCGAGGGGGTTGCGCAGCTCGTGGCCGAGCATGGCGAGGAACTCGTCCTTGGCGCGGTTGGCGGCCTCCGCCTCGCGCCGCGCCTCCTGCTCGCTGCGGAGGAGCCGATCGCGCTCGGCGGCCGCGTCCTGTCGCTCGCGCTCCGCTGCGCGCCGGAGGGCGGCGAGCTGCAGGTGCGTTCCCACGCGGGCGAGGAGCTCGCGCGAGGAGAACGGCTTGACCAGGTAGTCGTCGGCGCCGGCGGCGAGGCCGGAGGCCCGCGACTCCTCGCCGGCGCGCGCCGAGAGCATGAGCACCGGCACCGAGCGCAGCTCGTCGTGGGCGGGGAGGGCGCGCAGGGCATGGAGGAGGCCGAAGCCGTCGAGCCGCGGCATCATCACGTCGGTGACGATCAGGTCCGGCCGCCGCCGCCGCGCCGCCGCGAGCGCCTCCTCGCCGTCGGCGGCCGCCTCCACCGTCCAGCGCTCGCCCAGCACCCGCCCGAGGTAGTCGCGCATGTCGGCGTTGTCGTCGGCGATGAGGACGCGCTGATCGGGATCGGTGGCGGCCACCTCCCCGCCGGCGTCTCCGTCGGCGGGGAGCCAGCGCAGCGCCTCCTCCACGTAGGGCAGCGCCGCGCCGCTGCTCGCCGGCCTCCACGAAGCCACCGTGGGAGCGGCCACCGGCGGCGTGGTGGTAACACCCAGGGGGGGTTGGGGGGGGCCTCCGCCCCCCCCATCCAATGGAACCGTGACCGTGAAGGCCGTGCCCTCGCCCGCGCGGCTCGCTGCCGCGATGCTCCCGCCGTGCAGGCGCACCAGCTCGTGCACGAGCGCGAGGCCGATCCCCGTCCCCTCGTGGGTGCGGGCGCGGGCTCCGTGCACGCGGTGGAACCGCTCGAAGAGGCGAGGGAGCTCCTCGTCCGGGATGCCGACCCCGGTGTCGCGCACCACCAGCTCCAGCTGGCCGGCGCGCTCGGCGAGGGTCACCCGGATCGATCCCTCGAAGGTGAACTTGAGCGCGTTGGAGAGCAGGTTGAGGACGATCCGCTCCCACATCTCCCGGTCGACGTGGACGGGCCCGGAGAGAGGGCGGCAGTCCACCGTGAAGGCGAGCCCGGCGCGCTCCATCGCGGGGCGGAAGGCGAGGGCGAGCTCGGCGGTGAGCGCGGCCACGTCGGTGGCCTCGCGGCAGGCCCGCGCGCCCCGGGCCTCGATGCGGGAGAAGTCGAGGAGGGTGTTGACCAGCTTGAGCAGGCGGTGCGCGTTGCGGTGCGCGGCCGCCAGCCCCTCGCCCCGGAGCGCGCGGCCCGGCGACGCCAGCGCGTCGGTGAGCGGCCCGAGGATCAGCGTCAGCGGCGTGCGCAGCTCGTGGCTGACGTTGCTGAAGAAGGCGGTCTTGGCGCGATCGAGCGCCGCGAGCGCCTCGACGCGGCGACCCTCCTCCTCGCGGGCGCGGGCGTCGGCGAGGCCCGAGGCGAGCTGGCCGGCGAGCAGATCGACGAAGCCGGCGTAGGCCGCGTCGAACGGCCGGTGCGGGTTGACCCCGGCGACGAGGAACCCGGCCGCCCGATCCTGTCCTTGCTGGGCGATGCGGACCAGCGCCGCCTGTCGCGGAGGCTTGTCCCAGGGCCCGGTGGGCAGCGCCTCGAAGCCACCGAAGCGATCCGCGAGCTCGCCGACCACCACCGGCGCGGCGCGCTCGGCGAGGAGGCGCGCGGGCCAGGGCGCGCAGGGGTCGGCAAGGTCGATGCGCAAGGGGGCCACGCCGCTGCCGGCAGCGACGCCTATCGCGGCGGTGAGGGAGGCCGAGGCCCCGTCGGCGTCGAAGCCGTAGACGAGCGCGAAGGGCAGGTCGTGAGGGTGGTCCTCGAGGGTCTGACCGAGCGCGGCGAGCACCTCGCCCTCGGTGTGCCGGCTCGCGAGGGCGGAGGCGAGCTCGCGCAGGACTGCGAGGCGGCGCGCGCCGAGGGTGCGCTCGGTGTCCTCGGTGACGACGCAGAGCATGCCGCCGATGCCGCCGTCCTCCTCGGGGACGGGGCTGTAAGAGAACGTGTGGTAGGTCTCTTCCGTGTAGCCGCTGCGCTCGAGGAACAGGCGGAGCCGCTCGTCCCAGGTGGCCACGCCGGTGCGGAGGACGGCCTCGGCGCGCGGGCCGATCTCCGGCCAGATCTCCGCCCACACCTCGCGCGCGGGGGCGCCCAGCGCCCAGCTCTGCTTGTTGCCGAGCGTGGGCTGGTAGGCGTCGTTGTAGAAGAAGGTGAGCTGTGGGCCCCAGCCCATCCACATCGCGTAGCGCGAGGTGAGCATGACGTTGACGATGGTCCGCAGGCTCTGCGGCCACGTCTCCATGGGCCCCACCGCCGTCCTCGACCAGTCGAGCGCGCGCATGCGCTCGCCCATCTCACCGCCGCGGATCCCGTCGCAGGAGGGCTGGCGGACCGGCGCAGCCGCGTGGAGGGGGATTCGATGTCGGCCGCTCGCCGGCGCGCCCACGAGCGAGCCCTGCCTTCGCAGCCGCCGCCGGGGGTCGGTCGTGGAGTCGGGTCTCCGTCGGGGCGGCATGCCGGGGGCCATCCTCGTGAAGTGGCGGTCCCATCGCCATCGGGCTGGGCCTGAAAAAGGCTCCCGGGCCTGCGGTACGAGCGCTCGGTCGGGCGCGAGCAGCGCACGCTCGCGATCGGGGCCGGGCCGGACCTCCGCGCCTGCTCACTTCCCCCCACACCACCAGGATTCCCGGTCTCTGCGGCCTCCCGGCCGGACCATTTGACGCCCGGCCGGACCCGCCGCAATACCGTGGCCCCGAGGAGACCCCGCCCGCGCATGCAACCTTCGCCGTCCGCTCCCTCCACCGAGAAGCACCTCCACGCCGCCCCGGCCTCCCCGTCCGCTCGCGCGACGGGGCAACCTCAGATCGACTTCTCCGAGTGGGTGGCGGCCACCTCCGATCCCGCCGATCTGCAGCTCGGGGAAACGGGCTTCGGGTACGCGGATCTCTTCGCCCCCGAGCGCCTGGCGGTGCTCACCGAGCGCTTCGAGGCCTTCTTTCAAGGCGCCGACGCGGCCGCGCACGCGCAGTTCGCCGCGTACCGCGCCTGCGGCGGCGCCGGCATGAAGCCGGAGGCCATCTCGGAGGCCCTCCTCGCGGGCGCCCCCCACCTCGCCCGCTTCGTCGCGCGCCTCTTCCGCGTCGAGCGCGAGACCGAGGCGCTCATGGAAGGCGCTCAGGGCCGCGGGCCGCTGTGGGCCTTCAAGAAGGAGTTCGCCAAGAAGCGCCTCTTCAAGGCCAGCGCCGGCTCGAGCTGGAAGGGCACGCCGCTCGAGGCCGCCCACGCCGCGCGCCACGCGCTGGCCGCCATGGGGGCCCCCTCCGCGCTGCTCGACGGCGGCTCCGCCGACGAGGAGCTCGCCGTCGCCGAGGCGGTGCTCCTCGTCCACGAGATCGACGACACCGCCCGCAAGGTCGCCAAGGCCGGCGGCGCGAGCTGGACCGACGCGCTGCGCGAGCGCGCCAGCCGGGTCCGCGCCGCCCTCCTCCAGGGCTCCGCCGGCAGCGCCGAGGTGGTGCAGCTCTCCGCCTCGCTGCAGTCCCTCGACGACGGCGCGATCGCCGCGTACGCGCTCGACGCCATCGAGGCCTGGCTCACCGCCCGCCGCAAGGATCACCACGATCCGGCGCGGCGCTGGCCCTCGCTCAAGGCGCCCGCCAACATCGATCACCACAACCTGGTCCAGCTCACCCGGTCCGATGACAAGCTCCCCGAGCTCTTCGTAGGCCCCGAGGACGAGCGCCGTCGCCGCCAGGGCTTCGAGCTCACCGACCGGCGCATGGGCGTGCGCGCCATCGAGAGCGAGGTCGACTACTGCCTCTACTGCCACGACCGCGACAAGGACTCCTGCTCCAAGGGCCTCCGCGACAACAAGACCAACGCCATCAAGCCCAACCCGCTCGGCGTCCCCCTCAACGGCTGCCCGCTCGACGAGAAGATCTCCGAGATGCACCTGATGCGGCAGGCCGGCGACAGCATCGCCGCCATCGCCCTCATCTGCATCGACAACCCGATGCTCCCCGGCACCGGGCACCGCATCTGCAACGACTGCATGAAGGCGTGCGTCTTCCAGAAGCAGGAGCCGGTCAACATCCCCGAGATCGAGACCGCCGTCCTCACCGAGGTGCTCGCGCTCCCCTGGGGCTTCGAGATCTTCGGCCTCCTGGCGCGGTGGAACCCGCTCAACATCAAGCGGCCGCACCCGCTCCCCTACAACGGCAAGAACGTGCTCGTGGTCGGCCTCGGCCCGGCCGGCTACACCCTCGCCCACCACCTGACCTGCGAGGGCTTCGCGGTGGTCGGCGTGGACGGGCTCAAGATCGAGCCGCTCCCGGTGGCGCTCAGCGGCGACGAGACGCACGCGCCGCGGCCCATCCGCGATTTCGCCAAGATGTACCTGGAGCTCGACGAGCGGGTGCTCCTCGGGTTCGGCGGCGTCAGCGAGTACGGCATCACCGTTCGCTGGGACAAGAACTTCCTCACCGTCCTCTACGTGACGCTGGCGCGGCAGCGCCTCCTTCGCATGTACGGCGGCGTGCGCTTCGGCGGCACGCTCGATCTCGATCAGTCGTGGCAGCTCGGCTTCGATCACGTCGCCATCGCGGCGGGCGCGGGGCGGCCCACGATCATCCCGCTCAAGAACAACATCTCGCGCGGCATCCGCAAGGCGTCGGACTTCCTGATGGCCCTGCAGCTCACCGGCGCCTACAAGCGCTCGGCGATCGCCAACCTGCAGATCCGGCTGCCCGCCATCGTCATCGGCGGCGGCCTCACCGCCATCGACACCGCGACCGAGCTGCTCGCCTACTACGTCATCCAGGTCGAGAAGACGGCCGACCGCATCGACACGCTCATCGCCGAGCGCGGCGAGGTGGCGGTGATGAGCATGTTCGACGAGGAGGAGCGCGAGGTGCTCGCCGAGCAGCGCGGCCACGCCACGGCCATCCGCGCCGAGCGCGCCGAGGCCGCCAAGGCGGGGCGCCCGGCCTTCTTCCAGCCGCTGCTGGACTCGTGGGGCGGCGTCTCGCTGGTCTACCGCAAGCGCGTGCTCGACTCGCCCGCGTACCGCCTCAACCACGAGGAGGTCATCAAGTCCCTCGAGGAGGGCGTGCGCTACGTCGAGAACATGGCCCCCGTCGAGGCGGTCCTCGACGCGCGCGGCGCCGTCAAGGCGATGACCTTCGAGCGCCAGACGCTCGACGGCTCCAGGTGGAAGGGCAACGGCGAGATCGTCGAGCTGCCCGCCCGCTCGGTGCTCGTCGCCGCCGGCACCAGCCCCAACGTCACCTACGAGCGGGAGAAGCCCGGCTCGTTCGTGTTCGACAAGTGGAAGCAGTTCTTCCAGCCCCACGCCGCCACCGTCGACGAGGAGGGCAAGCTCTCGGTGGTGGCGACCGAGCCGAGCAAGGGCTTCTTCACCAGCTTCAACGACGGCAAGCACGCGGTCAGCTACTACGGCGACAACCAGCCGCACTTCGCCGGCAGCGTGGTCAAGGCGATGGCCAGCGCCAAGCACACCTTCCCCCTGGTGGTGGACCTCTTCCGGCACGACATCGCCCGCCTCCACGAGGAGCCGCAGGCCGCCCGCGACGAGCGCCGCCGGGCCCTCTTCGCCAAGCTCGACGACGAGCTCATCGCGGTCGTGCACGACGTGATCCGGCTCACCCCCACCATCGTCGAGGTGGTGGTGCGCGCCCCCGCCGCCGCCCGCGGCTTCTCGCCCGGGCAGTTCTACCGGCTCCAGAACTACGAGGTGAACTCGCGCGTCATCGACGGCACCCGCCTCGCCATGGAGGGCATCGCCCTCACCGGCGCCTGGGTCGACAAGGAGAAGGGCCTGCTCTCCATGATCGCCCTGGAGATGGGCGTCTCCACGCGCCTGCTCGCCACGCTCAAGCCCGGCGAGCAGGTGGTGGTGATGGGCCCGACCGGCGCCCCCACCGAGATCCCCGACCAGGAGACCGTGCTCCTCGCCGGCGGCGGCCTCGGCAACGCGGTGCTCTTCTCGATCGCCAAGGCCCTCAAGGAGCGCGGCGACCGGGTCATCTACTTCGCCGGCTACAAGAACGGCGCCGACCTCTTCAAGCAGGACGACATCGAGGTCGCCACCGATCAGGTGATCTGGTGCACCGACATGGGCGTCGAGATCGCCCCCCGCCGCCCCCAGGACCGCCACTTCCGCGGCAACATCGTCGCGGGGATGCTCGCCTACGCCGAGGGGCGCTTCGGCGGCGAGATGTTCAAGCTCCGCGAGGTGAAGCGCATCGTCGCCATCGGCTCCGACCGGATGATGAACGGCGTCCGCGAGGCCCGCCACGGCGTCCTCGCGCCCCACCTCGACCCCAAGCACCTCGGCATCGCCAGCATCAACTCCCCGATGCAGTGCATGATGAAGGAGGTGTGCGCCCAGTGCCTGCAGAAGCACGTGGACCCGGAGACGGGCAAGGAGACCATCATCTTCACCTGCTTCAACCAGGATCAGAACATCGACCACGTCGACTTCAAGAACCTGAACGCCCGGCTCCGCGCCAACTCCACCCAGGAGAAGATCGCCAACGCCTGGCTGGAGCGCCTCCTCCTCCAGGCGCCCGGCTTCCGGCGGGTTTAGTCATCCGGTCATCCTGCGGAACGCCGGAGGGCGTTCCGCGACGGGTTATCCTGGAACCGATTCCTCGACGGTGACGGCGGCTCGCTGACTCGCGGTCAATAGCCGATTGACTCGGCGCGGCAATGTGGACATAAGGGCGGACATGCTTCGTATGCCCGCTCGCATGGCTGGTCTCTTCGTCGCGATAGCTTCCACCGCGGGCGCCGGGTTCGCGGGCTGCGGATTCGAGACCGGCGGGCTCTCGACGGCGACGTCGGGAGGCAGCGGCGGCTCGACCACGTCCCACGGGGTGGGCACCGGAGGCGGCGACGCCGGCGCCGGTGGTCGCGAGGATGGGGGCGGCAACGACGCCAGCATCGACGTCGGCCCCGTGGACGCGGCGCCGCTCGATGCCGAGCCGCTGGACGCCGCGCCGCTGGACGCGGGGCCGACCGCCTATGCCTCCTGCAAGGACTGGCTGGCCGCTCAGCCCGGCGCCGCCAGCGGCGTCTACGACCTCCTCGACCTGATGGGGAACGTCTACGAGGCGTACTGCGAGATGGGGGGAGACGGCGGCGTCGACGGCGACGGGGGGCCCGCGGGCGGCTGGACGCTGGCGCTCAAGATCGACGGCAACCAGGCCACCTTCCCCTACGGCGCCGCGCTCTGGACCAACGCTACCGCGTACAACGCCGACAAGCCCGAGCTCGACACCAACGAGGCCAAGCTCGCCAGCTTCTGGAGCGTGCCCGTCACCGAGCTGCGGGTGGGGATGACCGACGGCGGCGTCACCCGCTGGCTCGTGGTGCCGCTCGCCGCGCCCGCCGGCTTCCCGGTCCCGCTCCTCGACCTCGTCAGCCTCGGCGCAAACCCTCCCCAGACCACCCTCGGCCGCGCCGCCTGGGAGGGGCTGCTGGTCAAGGGATCGATCCAGACCCATTGCAACTGGGAGGGCATCAACGCCGACGGCAAGGTGCGCATCGGCATGGTCGGCGACGACAGCGGGGACTGCGGGAGCCCGGACTCGTTCATCGGCTTCGGGGCCGACGGATCCTTCCAGTCGCCCAGCTTCGACTGCGGGAACATCGCGCACTACAGCCCCGACAACGGCGATCAGACGACCCCGACCTTCGGGTACGTGATGGTCCGCTGAGCCCTTCCGTGCGGCGGGGCGCCGGCGAGCGTCCCGCGACGGGTCGCTCGCCGGCCCTTCTCGGCGCGGGGGTTGACGCGCGCTGCCCGCGGTTCCATTCCGGGGCCCATGAAGGGCCATGCTCGCAACCTGATGACCGACCACGTGATCAAGGTGCAGCCGGAGATGTCCCTCACGGACATCGGGCGCGTGCTGGTCGGCGGCCACCACGGTGGTCTCCCGGTCGTGGACGACGACGACCGGGTCGTCGGCATCATCACCGAGTTCGACGTCCTCGACGCGGTCCTCCGTGGCGTCCCTGACACCACCCTGGTGCGTGACCTGATGTCGCACCCCGTCCTCGTCGTCGACGAGTTCACCACCACCGACGAGGTGATGAGCCTGCTCCGCGAGGGCCGCGTCCGGCACCTCCCCGTCGTCCGGCAGGAGAAGCTGGTGGGCATCATCACGCCACACGACGTACTGAAGTACTTCGTGCAGCACATGCTCCCCATCCCCCAGGAGGATGCGTAGCGACCGGTCATCGATCCATCCCGCGACCCGACCGTTGTCTCCTCGGCGTGGCACGCGTAAGGCGGGCGCAACGTGCACCCGCTCGCAGACAAGGTCCTCGCCCGCGAACAGCGCGCCACCGCGCGGGTCTGCCGCCTCGCCGACGACCGCGTCGGCGACTACCTGACGATCCTCAAGGACCTCTTCCCCCACACGGGCAAGGCCTGGGTGCTCGGCATCACCGGCAACCCCGGGGCCGGCAAGAGCACGCTCACCGACCGGCTCATCACCGCGTTCCGCGCGCAGGGGCAGCGCGTCGCGGTGGTCTGCATCGATCCCACCAGCCCCTTCTCCGGCGGCGCCATCCTCGGCGACCGCATCCGCATGCAGACCCACGCGGAGGATCCGGAGGTCTTCATCCGCTCCCTGGCGACGCGGGGAGCGCTGGGCGGCCTGACGCGCTCCGCCGCCGACGTGGTCCGCGTCCTCGACGCGTGGGGCGCGGACGTGGTCATGGTGGAGACCGTGGGCGTCGGCCAGGACGAGCTGGAGATCACCCGCATGGCCCACACCACGCTGGTGGTGGTGGCGCCCGGGATGGGCGACGAGGTCCAGGCCATCAAGGCCGGCATCCTCGAGTGCGCCGACGTCTTCGCCGTCAACAAGGCCGACCGCGAGGGCGCCGACGGGACCATGCGCGACCTGGAGCTGATGATCGCCCTCGGCGGCGAGATCACCAAGGCCGGCGCCCACTCGACCAGCCACCGCACCACCGGCACCCAGGAGGTGCGGCACGCCGCCGGCGTCTGGGTCCCGCAGATCGGCAAGACGGTGTCGACGCGCAACCAGGGCATCACCGAGCTGCTCGCCATGCTCCAGAAGCACCGCGCCTGGCTCGACACGACCGAGCTCGGCGCCGCGCGACGGGCCGGGCGCCTCGCCGAGGCGATGCACACGCACCTGCGCGACGCGCTCATCGACGAGGCGCTGCGCACCCTCGGCGGCGAGCTCGACGCCGCGGTCGCCGCCGTGGGGCGGCGCGAGCTCGACCCGTACTCCGCCGCGGAGCGGCTGGTGGCGGCCTTCCGCGGGCGGTGACGGCGCCTCAGGGCGCGGTCGACGGATTGCGGCGCAGGCGCTCTGCGGCGACGTTCACCGCGGCGGATCCCGGCGCACGCGCCGAGAGCTTGGCGATGAACGCTCGCGCGATCTCCGTGCCGTCGCGCTGGGCGATGGCCGCGACGGCGGCGTTCACCGCGTCCTCGTTCTCGGGCTCGGCCAGCGCCACGGCCTCGATCAGGGCGATCTTCTCGGGCAGCCAGGCGTCCTCCTCGAGCGCGCCGCGCCAGCCGCCGGGCCTCTCGGTGACCTCCCAGGTGCGCAGGTCGGCGCGCCCCGGGATCGTCCGCGGCGCGTTCACGAAGGCATACTCGACGTTGGCTTTGATCAGC
>Ga0302267_10006657_pt1 | contig 11645 bp, 6 predicted proteins | sample III_Bog_E1_3_FD_194555 | JGI IMG/M metagenome (GOLD analysis project Ga0302267, IMG submission 194555) | Peat permafrost microbial communities from Stordalen Mire near Abisko, Sweden - III_Bog_E1_3 | ecosystem: Environmental > Terrestrial > Soil > Wetlands > Peat | place: Sweden: Abisko... | reverse complement strand
CGGAGTCCAGAGGCTGAGCCAAAGCCAGAAGACCTTGAGGGAGACCCCAAAGGGTCCCCGCGAGTGTGGCCGTTACGAGCGCGATCCTGGTGGTACGCATCGTCCTTTTCATGTTCACACTCCTTCTCATTCGTTCGCACAATAGTCGCGGCGCGAAGGCCGCCTGTTGAGTTTGACACAAATCTCCCAAAAAAGTTGTGAGCTGACGGAGCGAAACGGACGATTTACCGGAGCAGTTCCCTGACTGCGTTCGACAGAATCCCTCTTCAAAATGCTAGACTTGCGGCTTCGGGCGCGGGAAAATCACTACCTGCGTTCCTCAAATTACATTCAGAACGATTGGCGCTTTGGAAGCCGCCGCTCTTTCCTTGGGTTTAGCAGCCCATTCACGCAACGCAAGAATCGCAAAGCAGTCGAGGATCACGATCAGCGGATCAAGCGGACGCATATGGTACGGCTCGGGATGGGCGAAGTAGTACATCAGAGGAAATAAAAAGAGGACTCCGCCGTAGCGCAGGGCTTCATATGGTTTTTTGCGCCAAGCCAGGAACAGTCCGAGAAAAGCGAGCAGCGTCAAGCCGGTGGCAAGCGGAATGTTTTCCGGATCGGTGGGCTCCATGGCCAGATAACGGGAATCGAAGCTCCAATAGCCCGTCCACAGGTAGACGGCGCGGCGGATGCACATCCATGCGTACCAGCGAGGATGGCTTTGAATGTAAGCATCTGCCAAGCGCGCTTTGTGGTCCATGTAGGCCAGTTCGCCGGCGTTGTAATCGGCCAGCTCGGCGGCATCGTGGAGCGGGTGCTTGTCGTCGCTGGTCCAGCGCAGGTTGTCGCCGTTGTTGCCCATCCACATCTCCAGACCCATGCCGTCGCGCATGGGGATGAAGCGGTGAAAGACCAGGTCTTCGCGAATCAGCCAGGGCGAAATTACCGCGGCGAGAGTGAGCGATGCCACCACGCCCGGCAGCAGCCAGCACTTGCCCGCGCTCGCCAGCCGCCCGGCAGCGAGCAAGAGCAGGAAGGGAACCACTACGAGAACCGATGGCTCAGTGAGAGCCGCAAAGCCCGCTAGCGCTCCAAAGCCAGCCCATAACGCAAGCCGCGGCGAGCGCTCCATATCCTGCGCCATATAGAGCATCCAGCACAAGCAGAGAAGAAGCAGATGCGTAGACCAGGCCCACGCCGCCGAAAAGTAAATGCCGTAGGGGAAAAAGACCCATGCCCAGGCTGCCCACAACGCCACGCGCGCGCCAAAGCTGCGCCGGGCGATCAAGAAGATCGGAATGCAGGCGAGCGAGTTAATCAGGCAGTCGAAGGCGTGAATGGCAAAGATGGACAGCGCGGTGTGAATGCCGAAGAGCCGGAAAAATCCGGCCACAATGAGCGGGTAAACTGGCGGCATGATCGCCGAGGGCTGGTTGGAAACAAAGGGGCTGCCGAAGCCCTGACCGGCCAGCAACGCCCGCGCCACATTGCCCTGCTCCCAAGAGTGGATGTGGTTGGCGTCCATCAGATCCTCGAAGAGGAAACTGTTGAACGGAATTAACGCCAGGCGGAGAACGAGCGCAATCAGAACCATCCACGCCAAAACCGGCACTGTCCTCAGCCGGCTGTTAATAATGGTGCCCAAGGATTTCTCCAGTCGTACTTCCATGATAGACGGTTACTTAAAGCGGCGGGTGGCCTTGAAAACCACGGAAAAGACGCCGGACTCGTCGCGCGCCAACTGCAAGGTGATATGGCGGTTGACGGCGACATCGGCCTGAATCAACTGCTGGGCTGTGGTGTTGACGTTGGTGGCGTACTGGAGCTTTTCCGCCGAGGAGTTGCGCGACCAGCCGCTGACGCCGTGGAACGTCTTTCAAGTCTCCCTCATCACAATGTTCATGCTTCTGGGAATCCGAAGTCTCTGGCGCGTCAATCGCGTCGGGCTGGCCCCGTACCTGTTGCTCATCTGCGTCTTCCCTATCACCTATTATCTGATATTATCTGACCCACCCCACGATGGACTACCGCCAGCCCATCGTGCCCGCCGTCGTGGTTCTGGCGACTGCCGGTGCAATGTCGTTGTGCCTGCGTCGCGGCAAATCGGATGGTCTGGCGGAAAAGGAGCGCGATCACGGGTCGCCCGGCGCAGGGGGCAGTATGCCCAAAAGCGCTACACTGATGGTCGATGGGGCAGGCCCTGGAAACGGCGCGAGGTAGTTCATGACTTCTGGTTATCTCAGGACCCGGCCTGATCCGGCCCTCCTGTCCATTGTGGTCCCCTGCTATAACGAGGAGCAGAGTCTTCCGTATTTTGCTGCGGAAGTGACCCAATTCATGGATGCGTCCGCCTATCCGTGCGAAGTCATCCTGGTGAACGATGGCGGCACAGACCGCACCATTGAGTTGCTGGCGGAATGGAGCGGGCGGGACGACCGCGTGAAAGTACTGAGCCTGTCCAGAAACTTCGGCCATCAGATGGCCGCGACGGCTGGAGTGGATTACGCCGAAGGCGATGCGGTGGTTCTGATCGATGCCGATTTGCAGGATCCGCTCAATGTGATTTACCCGATGGTGGCGCAGTATCGCGACGGCTACGATGTTGTGTGCGGCCAGCGGACCTTTCGCGTTGGCGAGAATGCCTTCAAACGTGCGACCGCCTGGTTCTTCTATCGCATGATGCAGTTCTTCTTCCTCAAGTCGCTGCCCCGCGATGTGGGCGACTTTCGCCTGATGTCGCGCCGTTGTGTCGACAGTTTGCGATCCATGCGCGAGCTGCATCGTTTTCTACGCGGCATGGTGGCCTGGGTGGGCTACCCGCAAGTGTGCGTACGCTACGAGCGCCAGGCGCGGGTGGCCGGGGCCACGAAGTATCCGCTGCGCAAGATGATCGGACTGGCGTGGACTGCTGCGGTCTCCTTCTCGCCTCTGCCCCTGCGGGCCAGCTTTTTCGCGGCCGGAGCGATGATGCTTCTGGCCATCGAAGAGGCTGTGCGGGCGTTTGTCGAGCATCTGTCGGGGCATACCGTGCCGGGCTGGACTTCTCTGATGATTGTCCTCTGCCTGAGCAACGGAGCACTGCTAATGACCGTCGGCGTTCTGGGAGAATATGTAGCCAAGATTTTTGAAGAGGGCAAAGGCAGGCCGCTGTATATCGTTGCGGACACTTGGAATGTGGTGCAGAAACCCGAGCGAACGACACTGGACCGACCGTAAGTGAAGTCGCGTCCCGCTTCCAGTGATGGCAGCCGCGGCGAAACGGGCGCTCGACAATCCGGGCGGAGGGACGGAGAGCGGCGTGCCGACCACTGCAGCAGGTATGTGGACCGGGCCCACGCCGCGGAAAAGTAAATGCCATAGGAGAGATAGACCCATGTCCAGGCCGCCCACAACGCCGTGCGCGCCAAAACTGCGCCGCGGCATCAGGAAGATGGGAATGCAAGCGAGCGAGTTAATCAGGCAGTCGAATGCGTGAATGGCAAAGATCGACCGGGCGGTGTGAATTCCGAGTAGTTGGAAGAATCCGGCCACAATAGCGGGTAAACTGGCGGCATGATCGTCGAGGGCTGGTTGGAAACAAACGGGCTGCCGAAGCCCTGGCCGGCCAGCGACGCCCGCGCCACCCACGCGAGAATCGGCACAGCCCTTAGCCGGTTGCTAATAAAGGTGCTCAAGCATTTCTCCTGTCTTACCTCCGTCATAAATAGCTACTTAAAGCGGCGGGTGGCCTTGAAGACCACGGAAAAGACGCCGGATTCGTCGCGCGCCAACTGCAAGGTGATATGGCGGTTGACGGCAACATCGGCCTGGATCAACTGCTGGGCGGTGGTGTCTACGTCGGTGGCGTAGGTGAGGGTGACGTTGGTGCCCAACTGCTCCTCGACGATGATGCGCGAGGTGGAGTTTCCCAAGGCGCCGAGGTAGTTGGGGTCCACCTTGACCGATCCGGCTCCGAAGAGCCGTTGCACGCGGCTGCTGACGGTAGCGTTGAGCGCGCCGCCGAGCAGGGCGTTGGTGGCGGGACTGGCGCCGGCAGCTTCTTGTTGTGAGGTGTAAAGGCGCTGCTGATTTCCGGTGCGGCCCAGGGCGAGCAGCGCCACCACGTCGGCCTCGGGCAGCGGTGGATCGGAACGGTAGGTGACCGACAGTTTCTCCGGTGTTCCGTGCAGGCTGAGAGTAATGTCGTAGTCCTCGACGCGCGCCGTGGCGGTGAGGTCGATCATGGGTTGAATGCGGACCGGGTTGGTGAAGTAGATGTCGCCGTGCTGAAGCTCGTAACGGGTTCCGGCGATGATGCTGCTGCCCTCGGTGATGGAGATGCGGCCCAGCAGCGAGGGCGAAGCGATGGTGCCGCGCAAATGCAGATCGACGTTGCCGGCCAGCTTGGCGTAGGCGTTCTGGAAGCTCAACTGCGGCGATGAGGTGATGTGCACGTCGAGGCGCACGCGGTTGGACGGAGCGCCGGGGGGCGCGATGGTCGCGACAGTATTGGCCTGCGAAGCCAGCGCCGCTATGTCGAGGTCGGGGTTTATCGTGAAGCGGGTGACTACCACATCGCCCGAGAGCAACATATTGTTTCGCGGCCCCTGAAGACGAAGCGAAGCGTCGCCTAGTGAACTGACCCCCTGCGGATAGCGGATGCGAATTCCACTCCCGGTGGCCGTCAGGTCGGCATAGATGCCGTGCTGGTAGGCAAGGTAGCCGGCAAGACTGAGTTGGCCGCCGCCGGTCATGGCCGTGAGTGACTTGATCTGCAGCCGGTTCTGGCTGAACTCCAGAGTTCCATGCAACTGGCTCAGTCCGTTGGGAAGGTCTTCGAGAGACAGGGAAGCATTCTGGATGTCGATACGGCCCCTGAAGTTGGGATTCATCAGCGGCCCGTGCGCCTCCACCTGGAAGGTTGTGTTTCCGCCGGCGGTGAGGTCGGGGTCCAGCGTCTCGGCCACTTTCAGGTTGATTGCTCCATTGGCGGCAAAGTCCAACTGATGGTTGCTCTTGAGCGAAAGGCCGCCTTGGGCGTGCAGATCGGTCTCTTCGCCGATGATGTGCAGGGGATCAAGATGGATGACGGCGTCGGCGAGCGTGGCGTGGACGCCGCCCTCGCTTTTCAGATGAACGCCGGAGACGGTGGCCTCCATCTGGTCAAGTCGAGCTTCGCCGCGTAACTGCTCGGGCCGCGCCAAAGGTCCCTCGATGGTGATCGTTCCCGCAAGCGAAGACTCTCCAGTAAGCCCATTGAAATGAGCCATTTTGAAGAGCGCGCCAATGTTCAACCGCGAAAAGTTGAGTTTGGCCTGGGTGGCAAAGTCGCCGCTGAGCGCCGTCTGGCCGTGCGCGGTGAGTTCGGCGGCATCCAGCCGGGTGGTCACGTCGTAGGTGACGGCGTGATTGGCTGCGTGGGCCGTCAATTGCAGGCTCCCCAGCGGTTCTCCACTCAAAGTGAGGCCGGCGAAAGTGGCATGGGCTTCAAGGCACGGGTTGTTCAGCAGGCAGGTGCCTTGCACGGAAAAACCGAGCTTACCCGTCACGGCCACACCGTGGGCATGCAGCCATTGGACGCGAGAAACGTCAATGCCCGCGCCCTTTGCGTCCAACTGGATGCGATGGGACTGGAGGTCATAGCTGCCGGTGGCGGCGATCTTGCCGGCGTCTCCGTCCGCAGTCACTGAGGTCAGTTTGACGGTTTGATTGGCGATCGTGCCCTGCGCCCGGATGCGATTTACGGGTTCGCCGAACACGCTGCCTTTATCGAACTCGACCCATCCGGAGCCTTGCAGCGTATGAAGAGGCCCATCGACCTGAAGCTGTGCTTGCAGCGAGCCTGCGACGGGCAGATCCGGGCCTGTGAACGGCCGCAGATCCTCCATATTCAACTGGTTGGCGCGCAGCCGGAGGTGAACCAGGGAATTGGTAGCAAAGGACGGAACGGGGGCGGCCTTGCCGCGCCTGGCGCTGACGGTAACTGTCGGCAGGCCCGCGGTCACACTGCCACTGACAGCGATTTCAGCATTCCCGCGGCGCAGTAGGCCGTTTGTGAGATCAATGCGGGCCGCCGAGTAGCTGCCGGTGGCCACGATCGAATCCAGACGGATGAATTGCTGCGAGGCCGGCTGCTTATGAGCGATATTGGCGCTCAGGCTGGCAGGCACTTCGAAATTCAGTTGCGTGGCATTCAAATTACCGGCCAGATGCGGATCGACGAGCGAGCCCGACCATGTGCCGTGAAAATCAGCCTGTCCGTAGAGCGCGATGGGCAGTGCCGCGACACCGGCTTTGCCGTTGCGAGCCACTCCCAGATCGCGCAGGACGGTGTCGAACTCCGCGAGCTTGCCGGTGTGGAAATCCACCTTGAGCGCGGAGGGGCTGACCAGGGGGTACGCGCCGAGGTGGCCGTTGGCTTCCAGCCGGCTTGAAGGCAGATTGAGCCTGAGCTTGCGCAGATCGACCGCGCCGTCGCGCTGGGTATAGGTGGAGTCGATCAGGCCGCTGGCAGGGATCTTCCCCTGCGCGGCGTGTGCCGGCGGAGTGAGGTTCAACAAAGCTGTCGCTGAGAGCGTGCGATTGTCGCCGTTGATCCAGATAGCGTTCGCGGGGCCGGTGACGCGCGTATCGAGGCCGAGATGCTGGAAGGGCGGATCACAGACCATCTCCAGAATCGTGTCCAGGGCAACGTCTTTGAATTGAGTTGTCACCTTGCCATCGACGGGAATGTCGATCTGATCCGCGGGCGGGAGCTTATGGGCAGCGAGGCGGGCTCTTTCTTTGGGTGTAGGAGGCGGAGGCAGCCAGTGGACCAGCGAAACCTCGCCGTCAATCTGGCCGCCCTCGCGAAGGCGGGCGACAATCGAGCTAATCAGCAATTGCTGAGGATCGGCATGGACGCGCGCATCGAGTCCCACGCCGCGGGCCACGACTCCGGTTCCGATGTAAGCGCCGTCCACAACGTGAACGCTGCCATCGACGCGAAAGCTCCCCGCTTGCCCGGACCCGTTGAGGTCCATATGGGCAATGCCTTCGGGCGCAAAAGGATAGCCCGTGATGGGGTCGAGCAAACGCATATCCAGGTCACCCGAGGCCCTGGCCTGCCAGCGGGGATGAGTAAAGTCGTTCAGGAAGCCGGAGATTTCCAGTGTTCGGTCCTGCACGCCGCGGCTTTGGGCGGTCACGCGCAGCGAGCGCAGGATTGCAGAGGTGCGCGTCAGCTCCAGCGTAGCCTGAATCAATCCCTTAACCGGCGGCTGCGCTTTGCCCGATTTGGACACTACTTCGCGCGAGAGATTCAGATCTTGAATTCCGGCTTCAATGCGATAAAACTCCGGATTTCCGCCCTTTGCCGGTACAAGCGCCATGCGCAGGGAAAGATCGTCGGCGCCAAAATCGAGCGGAATGAATCGATCCTGGAAGTCGAAGGCCGAGGCGCGGTTCTCGTACTCCAGAAGGCCCTGCTCGACCGAGATGTGGCTGGTTTCGAGATCGAAGAACTTGTCGAGTAAATGGCTCTCCGGCTTTTTCAGCGTACGAGGATGCGGCTGGTTGGTTGACCCGTCTGGATAGACAATCAGATGCAGCCGGGGGCGGTAGATTTCCAGATCTCTCAGCAGGATGCGCGGACTCAGGAAGCCCAGCACGCTCAGCCGGACGCGCAGGCGCTCGACCTGGGCGTACGGCGCCGCGCCGGGGCCTTCGAGACCGTGGATGACCAACCCGTCCGCCTCTGCCTCCCCCTTGAGTAGTTTCCAGTGGAAGGCGCGAATTTCCACGCGCCCGCCGGTGGCCATTTCCAGTTTGTGCACCATCCGTTCGCGGACAAAATTCTCAAAACTAGCTGAACTGGCCAGGAAATAGAGGGCTGTAACTGCGACCGCCAGCAGTATCGCCAAACCGGCAGTCGTGCGAGGAAGGTGGCGCAGGAAAAAGCGGCGCAGCCGGCTCGGCCGGAGAGCGTTAGCCAGCGATGCAGGCTCAGGCGCGTCGGGCTGGGGAGCTTCGGGCACGGGAGGCGTGGATTCAGGCTCGCTCATGCGCCTCCTTTCCCTGGGGTGCCCGGGGCTTCAGGGGCTTCAAACGCGGGGTCGAGCACCTCCACATCGCCTTGCTTGCGCAGATTAGCGAGCCAGCCGTCGAAGAGCACGTTCACCTGCCGTTCCAACAGAATCTCTTCGATGCGCGAGGAGACCTTGTCCAGCGCGGGAATCTCATCACCGGGAGCATACTGGGGCAGCAGCGTTTCACGGTAGTACTTCTCGATCTCGTCCGGGGATATCTGAATCCCTTGCCGGAAGCGCAGTTCGATGAAGTGCAAAATCTGAATCCGGTAGCGAAGATAGCTTTCGACCCGCTCCGGTTTGAGGCCGTGCATGGCAAGAAACGTCTTCCATCCAGCATCTGAGGCGCAGTTTTGGTGGATGCAGGCGGGCACTTCCTTGCGAATCTCCGTCAGACGGGCATCAACCTCGGCCTGCACCGGCTCCGCCGCCATCGCATCTTCCTGGCGAATCTGCTGCTGAATGAGCGCGCGGCTGATTAACTGGTCGAGAGCGCGCTGCGGCGTGAGAACGCCAAGTCCGGCCTCTCCTGGGTCGAGCACCGCGAGCCTCATCTCGTCGTCCACATCGCTGGCCAGGATGGTCTGGTCGTTCACTGCTGCCACGACATGGTCGAGCACGACTGCATGAGCGGGCTGAGCGGCCTGTGCGCTGGCGCGGGGCAACCCGCTCGTGGCAAGGCACAGAGCCATCGCACCTGCGCAGGCAAGTCCATGCTTGCTCATTCGCCGAATTTGGGTCCGATTGCGCATCAGAAGGTCTGGCCCAGGCTGAAGAAGAAGTTGAAGTGCGGCGCTTCGCCCACATGTTGATTGGCGGTGATGTTCGTCTGCGAGTAGTTTACGTTCACCGGGAAGATGGGCGGATTGAGGTTGTAACTGAAGTCCAGGCGGATGGGCCCAACCGGCGTGTGATAGCGCAAACCCAGCCCCGGCGCATGAGAGAAGAAGTTAAAGTTGCAGGCTCCCTGCGTGCCGGTTGAGGTGGAGGGCCCGCTGGGTTCCGGGGCAGGGTTGTCTTTGGTGGGAGGAGTGGGAATCTTGCAGTTGTCGCGGAGGGGCTGACGAACCCGGAGAGCGCTGGCCCAGGCATCGCCCGCGTTGGTGAAGACGTTTCCCATGTCGTGGAAGAGCACGAAGCTGACGGTATTGCCCAGCCAAGGCAGCGTAGGTGGCGGCAGGCGCAGTTCGGTGCTGTTGATCAATGCGCCCGCTCCGCCAATGGGGTAGCCCGTCTCGGGGTCGCGCGGCCCGGCGGAGTTGGGGCCAAAGCTCCGCAGCGAGGTGGCCCCGCCCGCATAGAGCCGCTCGGGGAGGGGAATCAGTTCGTAATTGAGAGCGCCAAATGCCCGCTCCTGGCCGTAGCGGGTATTACGAGCTAAGACGATGCGGCCCTTGTTGAACTGGTAGTAACTCGAATTCGACATGTCGAGGCGGCCAAAGTCCGCTTGTGCGGTGAAGGCCTCGTCGGAGAGAAACGCCTGGAAAGTGGTATAGGTGCCGCGGTGCGCATCCATGGGCGAGTCGCGGGTATCGCGAATCCAGGTCAGCGCGGGGCCCCCTACGCGCACCGCCGTGGACAACAGGGTGATTTCGTCGGGAGCGACCTGGAGGCTGCTTGCCTGCACCTTGACGCGGCGGAAGTCGAATTCATAGATCAGGGTGTTCGCCTTGGAGATGTGCGAGCCTGGCGTATTGAAGTGTTCGGTCCAGCGCACCCCGGCTTGCAGCCTCGATGCCACATAGGTGGACACATCCAAACTGTTGGCGTAGCCGCCGGAAAGAGTCAGGCCGAAGTTCCGATCGCCTTCAAAGTGCGGATTCTGAAACAAAAGATCGATCTTCTGCTCCAACAAGCCGTAGTTGCCGCGCAGGGAGAGGGATTGCTCCCGGCCGAAGAGATTGTTGCGGGTAATGTCGGCCAGCACGCGGGGGCTGACGCCGGTCTTGCCATTCGGATTGCAAGTGCCTCCAGTGGCCTCGATGCCGCCGCAGTTGTACTGCGGTGCTCCGGTCTGGGCTTCGAGGCCAAAGCCATAGGTAATGGCCCAGCGGCGCGCCTCTTCCAGTTGCAGCAGCACGGTCTTGTAAGGCTCGTCGCCGGAGGGGTTCTCGATGGCCGTGTCAACCTCGGTGAAAAGGGCAAAGTCGTAGAGGTTGCGCTGCGTTTCCAACAGCGCCGTCTCGTTGAGCGGGTCGCCGGGATGCAGAGTGATGGCCTTGGCCACCGTTGCCGGGCGTGTGTAGTGCAGCCCGGTAAGCAGCACCTTACGCACAAAAATCTGCCGCCCCTCGGTGATGCGGAAGATCACGTCCACTTTGCTTGCGTCAGCCGCTTCAATCTGCTGGGCTACCTCCACATGCACCTGGTCGAAGCCGCGACTCATGTAGTCGGTCAGCAACTCATCCCGGTCTTCGGCCAGATTTCTGGGTGAAAGCAACTGGCCGGCGACCGTGTTCATCTCCGGTGTGAGCTTGGCCGTATTCACTTGATCGTTTCCTTCGAGGCTCACCGTGCCCACCCGCAATTGACTACCTTCCTCGATGTGGTAGATTACCGCGAATGGGGCGATCTTTCCGGCAGCGGCGGCTGCCTTGCTCTCGCCCGCATTGATCTCGGGGGTGATCTTGACCTTGGAGAAGCCGTTGTTTTGATAAACGGCCTGAAGGGCATTGATGTCGGCGGTCACCAGCGCCTGCGAATAGGCGCCGTGACGGTCGATGGAATCGGCGGCATGAACGCTGAGCAGATCTTTGAGCGTTGCGGAGTCGAAGTAGTAATTGCCCTCGACTGAGACGTGTTCCACGCGCCGCCGTGATCCCAGCCGCACCTTGTAGAGGATCCTTACCTGCCCTTCCACCGTGGATTGCGGCTCATGCTCCACTTTCACGTCGAAGTATCCCAGCCGCTGATAATAGTCGCGCAGCCGGCGATTGCCCTCGTTGAGCAGGTCCTCGTCCACGCTGCCTTCCTCGAAGATCGGAATCACCCGGCGGAGGCGCTCCGGACTGAGATTCGCACCATCGACCATCACTTTGACAACCGGGCCGCGGGTGGCGGAAAAGCGAAAGTTGGTCTTGCGGTTTTCTTTGGCGTACTGCTGGCTTTCGAGCTTGATTTCAGCTTCCAGGCGCTGGTCGTGCCGGTAGACCTTCAGCACTCCGGCCAGGGCGCGGTTATCGGTTTCGCGGTCCACGCGCTCGCCTGCCTTCAGGTGCGCATGATGGCGAAAATCGTCCGCGGTCATTCCTGGGTCGCCGGTTACATCCACCGTGCCCACGCGCGCCTGCGGGCCGGAGACTACATGAAACGCAATGTCAACGAGCTGCTCCTCCGGGTGAGCCGTCATGGCCGGGGTAATCACCGGCTCGTGGAAGCCGTTCAGGGCCAGCGTGGCGCGCATCTGTTCAAGTGCCTGGCTCAGCTTGGCGGGAGTAAAGCGAGTGCCGGGCGCCAATTGGCCGGCGCGCTCCAGTTGCGTATTGAGCGCGGCGCCTTTGGCCCCAGCCACGGTGACCGTGCCGATGAAGATGCGTGGCGTTCCGCGAAAGGTGAGCGCCACGCCGCCTTCTTCGAGAACTCCCTCAACGGCAATGGTTTCAAACAGTCCGG
>Ga0302267_10006654_pt1 | contig 11648 bp, 10 predicted proteins | sample III_Bog_E1_3_FD_194555 | JGI IMG/M metagenome (GOLD analysis project Ga0302267, IMG submission 194555) | Peat permafrost microbial communities from Stordalen Mire near Abisko, Sweden - III_Bog_E1_3 | ecosystem: Environmental > Terrestrial > Soil > Wetlands > Peat | place: Sweden: Abisko... | reverse complement strand
AAGGGGGCGACCACATGAAGACTGCTGATATTTGGCGTAAGAGCTACCAGCCGCAACAGCAGATCGATGGAGGGATCGCGCAGATCTGCGGCTGTACCGGCAGGCGCTGTCTGCAGGTCGGTATACGTCTGATTGATTGCGCCCTTCCCGAGGGTTGTACCGACGGGGCTGCTGAAGTCCAGTGCGGTGTGCGCCACGGAGAGGGTACGCCCGCTCGGCCGTGCCGTTGCGGGGTCTACCTCCGTTACCGTGGTGGAGGGAATGGTCAGCATCACCCTGCTGCGGCTTGCTGTGGGTAATGCAAACGCCGGCTGCCAGCCTGCGCCGATGGGCATCGGCTGGCTTCCGGTGTTCTTCGCGGTCATGGTCAGATCCAGATCCTGGGCCTCCAACTCGACCTGCACCAGGACCTCCAGACTGGAGGGCCACTGGCTGGTGACACTTACCGGATGAAAGACGGCCTGCGCCGACTGCCCATCGCGCAGCACCTCGGTCTGCAAGGAGTCAGAGGCATGTTGCTGTAGCAGCCCTTCCACGGAGGTAGTGCTGCCTGGCGGATCCGAGGGAACCCGCAGAGTCTGCCCCTGCCACTCAGCCTGCACCAGTTTGTCGCCGCCGGCGGCGGAGGCGACCGATGTGCCAGTCAGGCGGCGAGCCCACGGCAACATCAGGAACGCGCCTGGAGTGGTCTGATCCGCGCCCCCGGAGTCCCCTCCCTGGCCGTTCAGTGCGTTGGCCCCTTCCGCAAGTGGCGGCGAGGCCAGTAGATCCACGTCACCCTGCCCTGGGATTCGCGCCATCAACTGGAACACATTCATGCCGCGACCCGGGAGCAGCGTGACGGAGAGAAACTCTGGCTCTTCGCCGTTCGAAGTGGCCGCGCGGCTAAGCCGCAGGACATTCTGGCCGCCCGGCCCGCTGGAAGGCGGCGGGCCTGCCACCGGCGGATTGATCTTCTCAGTCAGCACGTGCAGGTGTCCGTGCCCGAACTCCAGTGTTGCTCCCACCAGGAAGACGCACAGCAGGCCGACGAGCAGCGGCGTGCATCTTCCGGACCTGGAGAAGCGCGTCCACTCCGAGCGCCAACGAGGGTGCAGCCGGGAAGCAAGGTTCATGATGGTCGATCTCCGGTACTTGGTGCGAGGGGTACGCAGAGTCCACCGGCAGAGTCTGTATCGACTCAACTCCCATGCGCCAACGACGACCTGCTCTGCCCGCGATCTCAGTCGCACCGCTCGAAACGCAGACTAACAGTATCATCTAGAAGCTATCGGCATGCACCCGCCAAACCTCCTGGGAGGCACCGCAATGAAAACCCTAACGAGACTCACCCTCCTCTCCGCCGTAAGCGCCACACTTGGCGCACCCGCACTCTGCGCGCCGCCGCTTTCGCCAAGCGGAGCGCAGGTCTCAGGACCGTCGACCGCCGTGGCTTCGAGTACAGGCTCGAAGGTTCCGCAGGACCAGGCACAGGCCGCGCTCGACTTCCAGAACGCGAAGCGCCATGACGTTGGCGTACCGCCCCTGCAGTGGTCTGCCGATCTTGCAGCGGCAGCGCAGAAGTGGGCCGATCACCTGGCAGCCGACGAGCATTGCAACCTGGTGCATACGGTCAACGATCCATATGGCGAGAACCTCTTTGGTGGCTCCGGCGCTCCGTATACCGCCCTCACCGCATCGCAAGCGTGGTACAGCGAGATCGCAAAGTACCACTATGGCGTGCTCAACGGCACCAACTGGTTCCCGACCGGGCACTATACGCAGATGGTCTGGCGTAACACGACGCAGGTCGGTATGGGACAGGCCACATGCAGCGGCGGCCAGATCGTCATCGTTGCCGAGTACAACCCGCCCGGAAACTACCTCGGACAGAAACCGTATTGAGTCCGAAAGCTACAGTCCAGCGCAAGTCCTCCCTCACGCTGCCCATGCTCGAATCCATCCAGCAGGCGATTATTACGTGCGCCCTCTGCCCGCGCCTGCGCGCCTATGGGGAGCATATCGGCGAGGTCAAGCGGCGCGCCTACCGCGATCAGGAGTACTGGTCCAAGCCCGTTCCCGGCTTCGGCGATCCGCAGGCCCGCATCCTGGTGCTGGGGCTTGCGCCGGGAGCGCACGGAGCGAACCGCACCGGACGTCCCTTCACCGGCGATGCCTCCGGCGACTTTATGTATGCCGTGCTGCACGAACTGGGCCTCGCCAGCAAGCCGAAGGCGGTCAGCCGCGACGACGGCCTGAGGCTGCGCAACCTATGGATCGCGGCCGTCGTGCGCTGTGCTCCGCCGGGCGACAAGCCCACGCCGCAGGAGATCCGCAACTGCAGCCGCCATCTCACGGCGGAGGTCGCTGCTCTGCAACGGGTGAGAGTCGTTGTCTGCCTGGGCAAGATCGCCTGGGACGGCTACCTCGCTCACCTGCTCGGGCTGGGCATCATCGAGCGGCGCTCGGCCTACGTCTTCGGCCATGGCGCGGAGTACGCTCTGCCCAACGGAATCACGCTGCTGGGCAGCTATCATCCCTCGCTGCGCAATACCAATACCGGCCGGCTCAACCGCCCGATGTTCACTCGCGTCTTCCTTCGCGCCAAGGACCTCGCCGGGATTCGGTAGACTAACGCCTACTTTCTCTGCAACCTCAGCCCAGCCGCTTGAATCTGAGTTAGCAGAAGTTCTGGAGGCGAATCATGCGCAATAAAGACCTGATCATCGCACTGGGTGTTGGAGTCGTCATCGGCGGGATTGCCGCCCTGTTGTACGCGCCGCAGTCCGGCAACGTGACCCGCAAGAAGCTGAAGCGCGGGCTGGACGATCTCAGCGAGAACCTCGAAGACGCCGGCGATTACCTGAAGGACCAGGCCGAGCGCCTGGGCAAAGAGGCGCAGCGGCTGATCGAAGTCAGCCGGGAGCAGTTCGACGATGCCGTCGACGCAGCGACCGGCGCGGTCAAGTCCGCCAACAAAGCGGCCAAGGCTGTGACGGCCAAGCTGGTCTGACCCAAGAACGCTGCCGCAACCAATGAAGAAGGCCTGAGGCGCTTGCGCTTTGGGCCTTCGTCTTTGGCGGCAACGGTCAGCCAAAAAATCACGCCCCAGTCGAATTCGAGGTTAAACACAAAGGGCCGCCGGGGGGTGCCAGCGGACCCTTTGCTTTCAAATCGCGCCTCCTATCAAGGGAAGCAACCGGTGGGGGGTTGACCCGACCAGAGGCGCATCAAAATTATCGCATAAACGGCCCGTCCGGGTGAGGAAATTTTGCACATCTTCCAGCTCTGGAGGGGCCATGGCCCCGGAGCGACTAGGATAGCTTTCGCAGATGCGATTTGAGCTCTTTGTCGCCGCCCGCTACCTCCGCGCCCGCCGCCGGCAGGCCGGGGCGCGCGGCCATGCGGTGGTGGGCCTGATTACCGTCATCTCCATCGCCGGGGTAGCGGCGGGGGTGGCGTCGCTGATTGTGGCGCTGGCCATCACCAACGGCATGCGGCGCGACCTGCAGGAGCGGCTGGTTGGTGCGACCGCCCACGTGGAGCTGATGCGAGTGGCCGGCGATGGCATCCGCGACTGGCGGCCGCTGATGGCGCGGCTGGCGCAGCAGCCGCATGTGACGGCCGTCGCTCCGGGGCTCTACGGGCAGGTGCTGATCTCGCGCGGCGCGCGCTCCGGAGGCGCGCTGATCAAGGGCATCGTGCCGGCCGACGAGCTCGGGGTCGGCAACCTGCTGCAAAGCATCCAGCAGGGCTCGGCGGCGGAGCTGGCGCCTTCGCACCCCGCTCATGACGATGAAGCCGTCATGAACGGGCCACCCGAACTGTCGTCACCTGATTTCGTGCCGCCTATCGTCATCGGTAATGAGCTGGCGTTGACGCTGGGCGCAGGCGTCGGCGATACGCTGCTGGTGACCTCGCCGCAGGGCGAGCTCACGCCGCTGGGGCTGGTGCCTCGCTACCAGCGGTTCCGCGTCGCGGGCATCTTTGCCTCGGGCTTCTACCAGTACGACTCCAGCTACGCGTTCATGCGGCTGGCCGACGCGCAGCGGCTGTTCAGCGAGCCGGACCTGATCAGCGTGCTCAGCTTCCGCATCGACGACCTGTACCGCGCACAGCAGGTGGGAGCGGCGCTGGAACAGGCGGCGGGGCCAGGCTTCCAGGCGACCAACTGGATGGAGCAGAACCGCGAGCTCTTCCGCGCGCTCAAGCTGGAGCAGGTGGTGACGTTCATCGTGCTGGCGCTGATCGTCGTGGTCGCCGCGCTGAACATACTGATCGCGCTCACGATGATGGTGATGGAGAAGACCCGCGACATTGCCGTGATGATGAGCTTCGGCGTGAGCGCAGACCAGGTGCGGCGGATCTTTCTGCTGCAGGGGCTGCTGATCTCGGCGACCGGCACGGCGTTGGGGCTGGCGCTGGGCTACGCGGCCAGCCTGCTGGGGTCGCACTACCGGTTTATTCATCTGGACGCCAGCGTCTACTCCATCGACTACCTGCCGTTCGCGCCGCACCTGACCGACGCGCTGATTGTGGCGGCGGTGTCGCTGGGGGTGAGCCTGCTGGCGACGCTGTACCCGTCGAGCTCGGCGGCGGGCGTGCTGCCGGCCGAGGCGCTGCGGTACGAGTAGAAACGATTCGCTGTGGGGGCTCCCCCTCCCTCTGTTTTCTCGCAAAAACCGCATAAATAAGGACTTAGCCTTGGTACTCCCTTTTGGGGTGGGAAGGGGCGGCGAGTACTAACCCCTTTGTTTTCAGTGAGGGCTCCCGGGGTGCTGGGTTGTCAAATATCCACAATTGGTGATTGGCGCTGGGCCAGTGAGAAGAGCCCGGAGGGTGGCCGCGCGATCTTCTCGACTGACCTAATTGTAATAGGCCTGTCAAGGGGTTTCGGCAACCGGCAGGGCATGACGTTGGCGCACGCGGGATGGGATGAAGGGCCGCAGCCGGGCAGTTAGGAGGGATTCGTTCTTCTTGAAGAGGATGCCCAGAATGATGAAGGCGATGCCGATCAGAGTAAGGACGACGGTGAAGGCGAAGGAGTTGCGGAAGTAGCCCTCCGCCTCGTCTACCAAGTAGATAAAAACGCCGAGCGCACCGAAGATCAGGAAGGCGCGGCGTTGCAGGATGACGGACAGCACGATGAGGCCGAGGTGAAGGAGGCAGTAGATAGCCTTGCCTATTTGGGTTCCGTCTCCCAGCAGGGAAAGGCCGCCGGTGAAGGTGAGCAGACCGAAGAGGTAAAACCAGAAGGAGAAGTCGCGCTCGGTTTCGCCGTCGGCAAAGTAGGCGACGGCCAGCATCACTACGCCGAAGGCCACGGAGATCCAGCACTCCTGATGGAAGGTCCACTGCTTGCCGAAGAGCAGATCGGTGCCATCCATGGACATGTACCAGAGGGCGTAGGCGGCGGGCGCAGTGATAAAGGGGAAGCGGACATAGCGGAGGAAGACTGCGGCCACCAGAATGGTGACGGCCTCCATGAGGACCCAACTGCCGTTGATCCAGGGGTGGAAGTTGCTGTAGCCGCCGGGGTCGAGCGACGGCCACCAGCCGAGCTTGCGTTCGATGCCGTAGACGGCCAGCGGGGTCATGCAGACGGCTACGGCGGAGAGCAGACCGCCGGGGATCATCGTGGCCGGACGGCGATAGAGCAGCACGCCGACGGTCCCGAAGGCCAACGCATAGGCGAGAGCGACGGCGAAGATGGTGAGGCCGGAGAGCGTGTCCCACGCATTGGTGATGAACCACCCCATGGCGCCGATGATGAGCAGCGCGCCGAGGTAATACGCGATGTGGGCGGGCTCGAAGGCAGCGGCGGTCTCTGGCTCGGCGAGCAGAGCGGAGCGGATGCGGTCGAATATGCCCGGCTCGAGCCCGGCGCGGGCTATGGCTGCCTGAAGCTGCGACTCCGTGAAGTTTTTCATGCGGGGAAGTATAGCCGCCGTGAAGAGGCTTTTGCGCAGGGAATTCGCGGGAGGCTATGCTCGATGCGAGGGGTTCACGACGATGCGCCTGCCATATACGAAGCTGGCACCGAAGGCCTATGAGGCCCTGAGTGGGGTGGGCCATTATCTGGCCACCGATACGGCGCTGGAGCCGGTGCTTTTGGGGATGGTGTATCTGCGGGCGTCGGTGCTGAATGGGTGCGGGTTCTGCATCGGGATGCATGAGGCGGAGTTGCGGCGGCATAACGAGCCGCAGACGCGGATTGATGCGGTGGCGGCCTGGGAGAGTTCCGATGCGTTCACGCCACGCGAGCGAGCGGCGCTGCGCTGGACGGACGTGGTCACCAATATTCAGGACGGTCATGCGCCGGATGTGGAGTATGCCGCGGTGAGCGAGTTCTTTCAGGGCAAGGACCTCGCAGACCTGACTTTTGCGATTGCGCAGATCAATGCGTGGAACCGGCTGGGGATTGCGTTTGCGGTGGAGTGGAAGCCGGCAGTACACACAAACAGCAACGACTGAATCGGCTTTCATCGAAATTGTGTTGCGATTCCATAGTGCTACCGCTAGCATAGGGGTCAGGAGAGACCATGGGCGCAATCGATGATACCCAGAAGGTCTTGCAGGATTTTCTCGCACCAGAAATGCGTGAGATCAGAGCGAGACTGGATGCGCTGGAGAAGCGATTCGACGGTCTTGATCACAAGCTTGATGATGTGGATCGTCGAGCGGAGAAACGGCACGACACCGTGATGCAGGCTTTGAATGATTACACCGATGTGCGCATTCGACTGGCCCGCCTGGAGTCCAGGCAAGAGGCCCATCAGTAATAGCCCTGCGGCTCTTAGCGTGGCTTTGGGCGGTTGGACATATATTCTCAGCCCAAGGCGCGAAGCATATGACCTCACAGATCCTCCGCGCAATAGCTCTCGAAAAGACCTATCCGCCGCTTTCGGCGGGGGCGGCGGGGTTGCGGCTGTTTCGCGATCTGTCGCTGGAGGTGGCGGCGGGGGAGATGGTCGCGGTGGTGGGGCAGAGCGGGGCGGGAAAGAGTTCGCTGCTGCATCTGCTGGCGGCGCTGGACCGGCCAACCGCGGGCGAGGTGTGGTGCGGCGATACCAACGTCACGAGCTTGAACGCGCGAGAGGCGGCTGTGTATCGCAATCGCGAGATCGGGTACGTGTGGCAGTTCCACTATCTGCTGCCGGAGTTCACCGCGCTGGAGAACGTGGGCATGCCCCTGCTGGCGCGGGGTGATGCTCGCAAAGCTGCGCTGGCCGAGGCCGCGTGGTGGTTGGAGCGCGTGGGGCTGGGCGACCGTGGCGAACACCGGTCGGGGGAGCTTTCGGGCGGCGAGCAGCAGAGGTTGTCGATTGCGCGGGCGCTGATCACGCGACCGAAGTTGTTGCTGGCGGATGAGCCGACCGGCGATCTGGACAATGTGACAGCGGAGCAGGTGTTTGCGCTGTTGCAGGAGTTGCATCGGGAGAATGGGTTGGCCAGCGTGTTGGTGACGCACAACCTGGAGTTTGCGGCGAGGTGCGATAGGGTGTTGCGGTTGAAGGATGGAAGATTGGTGGCGGGGTAGCTGAAGAATCCGGGGCTGAAGCCCCGTCGCTGAAGCGGATCAATTTCAGGGGCCTGAAGGCCCCTGCTCCCTCCGGGTTTTGGGCGCGGTTTCCCACAGAGAAGTCTCGGCGCGGGTTCCGGCGGGCGGGGTGGGGCTTTGGATTTCCGGCCCGGGGCAGATACACTAGGGTTAACTCACTGGATGCCGGAAGGCAGTCAGTCCTCTCCGCAGCGGAACAGCGCGGCGGTGGCCAACGAAACGTCATTCGCAGACCGCGCCCTCGTTTTTCCATATATTTCCCACAAGCGCGGGGGTGAAGGTTCGAAGGGGGAGCATGTTCGAACGCTATACGGAGAAGGCGCGGCGCGTGATTTTCTTTGCGCGCTACGAGGCGAGCCAGTTCGGGTCGCCGTACATCGAAACCGAACATCTCTTACTGGGCCTGCTACGTGAAGACAAGGCACTGACGAACAGGTTCCTGCGTTCGCACGCCTCGGTCGAGTCCATTCGCAAACAGATTGAGTCGCACACCACGGTGCGAGAGAAGGTGTCGACTTCGGTTGACCTGCCGCTCTCGAACGAGTGCAAGCGCGTGCTGGCCTACGCGGCGGAAGAGGCCGAACGGCTCAGCCACAAACACATTGGAACCGAACATCTGCTGCTGGGATTGCTGCGCGAAGAGAAGTGCTTCGCCGCGGAGATTCTGACCGAGCGCGGGCTGCGGCTGACGGCGATCCGCGAAGAATTACAGCGCACCACGCAGGAGAAGCCTGCGCAACAGGCCGGCAGCGGCAAGCAGCGCGGCAACCAGCAGGAGCAGTCCATGCTGGCGGAGTTCTCGCGCGACCTGACGCAGGCGGCCGCTGACCAGCAGCTCGATCCGCTGGTGGGGCGCGACTTTGAAGTGGAGCGCGTGATCCAGATCCTGTGCCGCCGGACGAAGAACAATCCGGTGCTGATCGGCGAGCCGGGTGTGGGCAAGACCGCGATTGTCGAAGGGTTGGCGCAGAAGATTGCCGACGGCGAGGTGCCGAGCTTTCTCGCGGAGAAGCGCGTGCTGTCGCTGGATTTGAGTTTGATCGTTGCGGGAACGAAGTATCGCGGGCAGTTTGAAGAGCGGCTGAAGACCATCATGAAGGAGTTGATGGAGAACCAGAACTGCATCGTCTTCATCGACGAGCTGCACACACTCGTTGGGGCGGGGTCGGCAGAGGGCTCGCTCGATGCGGCGAACATCCTGAAGCCGGCGCTGAGCCGTGGCGAGATTCAGTGCATTGGAGCAACAACACCGGCGGAGTATCGCAAGTCGATTGAGAAGGACCGCTCGCTGGAGCGCCGCTTCCAGGCCGTGAAGGTGCCGCCGCCGAATGAAGAGGACGCGGTGAAGATCATCATGGGCATCCGCGAGAAGTATGAGAAGTTCCACGCGGTGAGCTACACGGACGATGCGATTGTATTTTCGGTGTCGCACTCGAGCCGGTATATTCCGGACCGCTTTCTGCCGGACAAGGCCATCGATTTGATCGACGAGGCGGGAGCGCGCGTGAAGCTGCGCCAGACCACGCTGCCCGAGGAGTTGACCGAGGTGCAGAAGCGCATCAAGTTCATCGTGCACCGGATGGAGAACGCGATTGCGAACCACGAGTTCGAGAAGGCGCGGTTCTACAGCGACGAGGAGCGCAAGGAGCGCGAGAATCTGCGCGCGCTGCGCGACAAGTACCACCTCGACGAGTCGAGCTCGGGCATTGTGACGCGCGAGGACATTGAGGATGTGGTCTCGCGCTGGACGGGCGTGCCGATTACCTCCATCAAGGAAGAAGAGACACAGAAGCTGCTTCGCGTGGAGGAAGAGCTGCACAAGCGCGTGATCGCGCAGGACAAGGCGATCAGTGCGCTGGCGCGCGCCATTCGGCGCAGTCGCGCGGGGTTGAAGAATCCGGCGCGGCCGATTGGGAGTTTCCTGTTCCTGGGGCCCACGGGCGTGGGCAAGACGGAGGTCGCGCGTACGCTGGCGCAGTTCCTGTTCGGCAGCGAGAAGTCGCTCATCCGCTTCGACATGTCGGAGTACATGGAGAAGCACTCGATCTCGAAGCTGATTGGATCGCCTCCGGGCTATGTCGGATACGAAGAGGGCGGGCAGTTGACCGAGCGCGTGAAGCGCTCGCCGTACTCGGTGGTGCTGCTGGATGAGGTGGAGAAGGCGCATCCGGATGTCTTCAACCTGCTGCTGCAGGTGTTTGAAGACGGCCAGCTCACCGACGGACTGGGCAACACGGTCGACTTCAAGAACACGATCATCATCATGACCTCGAACATCGGGGCGAAGCACCTGATGAAGCGCGAGGGACTGGGGTTCCAGTCGTCGAAGGACGAGGTGGTGCTCGAAAAGATGCAGGAGATGGTGATGAGCGAGGTGAAGCGAACCTTCAACCCCGAGTTCCTCAACCGCCTGGACGAGACGATTGTATTTACTTCGCTGGCGGACTCCGACCTGATGCAGATCCTGGAGCTGCTGGTGCAGCAGTTGAACACCAACCTGGTACACAAGGCGATCACCATCAGCGTGCAGGACGATGCCAAGCGCTGGATCCTCGAAAAGACGCTTGTGGACCGCAGCTACGGGGCGCGGCCGTTGCGTCGCGCGCTGCAGCGGTTCATCGAGGACCCACTCTCGGAGGCGCTGATCGGCGGCCAGATCGCCGAGCGGCCGGCGTTCCTCGAGGTGTATCTGGAGAACAACCAACTGCACTATCGCCCGGTGGCCGCCGATGGCGAAGAGAAGCAGGCGGGGCTGGCGCTCAGCACGGCGTAGGTTCGGGAACCAACTGTCCCCGCGGCCCCGGTCCATTGCGGACTCGGGGCCGCGGGCGTTTGGGGGCTTGTGACCCGCGCGGCGGTATTCCCGTCTAAGCTAGGCAGGGAAGTATTTCCATGGAGCGGTCTGGTGATGAAGAAACAAATCTTTCTGGGAGCGGTTGCGGTGCTCATCGCGATGCCGCCCTGCGTGGTGGCGCAGCAGACGCCAACTCCACCGCCTGCGCCGACAACGACGCCGTCTACGGACGACAGCGGCCCGGCGACGCAGAGCAACAGCATTGACCTGCCGAAGAAGAAGGACCAGCCCGAGGCCCCGCCGCCCGCGCCCGCTGAGGAGAAGCCGAAGAACCCGGATGGCGCGATCTACTCCATGCGCGTGGACGTGCCGATCGTGAACCTGGATGTGAACGTGGTGCTGGACAAGGACCACCAGTTCGTTCCGGGGCTGAAGGCGGAGCAGTTCCTGGTGGTGGAGGACGGCGTGCAGCAGCAGGTGACCTCGGTGAGGACGGTGAAGACGCCGATCACCGCGGTGATGCTGCTGGAGTTTGCTTCCACCTCGTGGTCGTTCATCCAGGACATGGAGAACACCTCGGCGAGTTTCTTCCGCACTTTGCAGCCGGACGACTACATCGCCGTGGTGACCTATGACATGCGCACCCACATCCTGACGGACTTTACCAACAACCGTGAGGTGACGCGCGAGGCGCTGGAGTCACTGGTGATTCCGACCTTCAGCGAGACCAATGAGTTTGACGCGCTGTATGAGACGCTGGACCGGCTGAGCCGCGTGGAGGGCCGCAAGTACATCATCCTGGTTTCATCGGGGCGGGATACGATGTCGCGCCTGACGCTGGACCAGATGATGGCCAAGATCAAGGCCACGCCCGATGTCACCATCTTTACGCTCAGTACCGGTGAGTTCGCGCGCAACATGGCCGAGGCCCGCGGCGGCCTGAACGGACCACGCGGCATGGACTACCTGCAGGCCGACAACGAGATGCAGACCTTTGCGCGCATGACCGGTGGGATGTGGTTCCATCCCACGTTTCAGGGCGAGCTGCCGGACATCTTCTCGCAGATCAATGACTCCATCCGCAACCAGTACGTGCTGACCTACCGCCCGACGAATACCAAGAACGACGGCAGCTATCGCAAGGTCAAGGTCTACCTGGTGGACAACGAGGGCAAGCCGCTGAAGATGCAGGACGAGAAGGGCAAGCCGCTGAAGTACAGCATCATCGCGCGCGATGGGTACAAGGCGAAGCTGCCGGTGGAGTAGAAATGCAGGGAATAGGGAATAGGGATTAGGGATTAGGGATTCGGTTTG
>Ga0302267_10006651_pt1 | contig 11652 bp, 9 predicted proteins | sample III_Bog_E1_3_FD_194555 | JGI IMG/M metagenome (GOLD analysis project Ga0302267, IMG submission 194555) | Peat permafrost microbial communities from Stordalen Mire near Abisko, Sweden - III_Bog_E1_3 | ecosystem: Environmental > Terrestrial > Soil > Wetlands > Peat | place: Sweden: Abisko... | reverse complement strand
GACTCGAGGGCGTTGCGCACCGTCGCGTCCGTCGTGTGGGCGAGCATCTCCGTGAGGTACACGCCCGTCAGAGTCTCGCTCAGGCAGCACATCTCGACGACGTGAAAGAGCACGCGATCGGCCGCCGTGGCCTCGGGGTGCATCGGCACCTTCGGCAGCCCCTTCACGCGCGCCGGGACCGCCTCTTCCCCGAGCAGCGCCACCGCGTAGCGACGGCAGATCTCGGCGTGCCGCACCTCGTCCGAGGCCGCGCGCGTGATGAGCGACAGGACCACGGCGTCGCAGCCCTCCTCGGCGAGCTCCCGCGCGAGCAGCGAGAAGGCGCCCACGGCGAGGTGCTCCTGCTTCTGCCGCTCGCGCCAGCTCGCGCCCACGATCTTGCGCCCGCGGTCGCCGAGCGGCAGCTTCGCAAGCTCCGCCCCGTCAATGGTGCGGCGCGCCCCTCCGCCCACCGACCGGAGGTCCGTCGGTGAAGGGGCCTCCGCCCCGCTGCCCGTCGCCTCAGCCCTTCGCATCATCGTTCGTATCCTGGCCCGAGTCGAACGGCACGGCCGTCTCCTGGGGGAAGCTGCCGTCCATGGTACCCGAGTCGATCATGGCGGGGCCCTCTTGTGGAAAGCCGCTGTCGAATCCGCTGGCGTCGACGCCCTCCTGCGGGAACCCGCTGTCCACAGGGACGACGAGCCCCTCTTGCGGGAAGGTCCCCGAGTCGATCTGCGTGGCCGTCTCCTGCGGAAAGGCGCCCGAGTCGAACGACGGCGGCCCTTCTTGCGGGAAGCTGCCCGTGTCGTGCCCCGCGTCGGCCTGGGCGCTGTCCGGCTTCGCGATGGAACCCCCACAGCCCGCGACCAGCGTGGGGATCGGGACGGCCACCAGGGCCATCCCGCCTAGCACGATCACCTGAAACATCCGCTCCACGTTCGCCATCCGGGCCTCCCGCCTGCGCCCTCGGCCTAGCGAGAAGCGTGCCCGCGCCAAGCGCCCTGGAAAACAGGGGGGACGGGCCGAGCCCGGGTGCGCCAGGTCGTGCCGCCAAGGCTGGCGAGTCGTGGGAGGTGCGTTGCGTCGCGTCCGACCCTCGGCCGTCCCCGGACACCCGGCTTCCTGTCCCGGCCACTCCTTTCCGCCGCGAAACCCCGCAAATCCAGGGCCCTCCCGACGGCACGGAACGTGGTCTAGGCCCCTGCATGCTCGCACGCGCGTCGTTCGCAATGCTGGTCGTGGCTCTCCTCGTTCTCGCTTCCCGGACGGCGTGCGCCGAGCCCTGGTTCGGCTGGGGCCAGGGAGCGCTCGAGGATCACTACGACGATGGAGACTTCGACGTGGACGACCTCCTCGCCCATACGCAGGCGGCGGGGCGCCAGGTCGGCGCGGCGACGACGCACAGGGAGAGCTACGTGACCGTGGGGCTCTTCGGTGCCGTGCTGCGGGACGGGACGCAGGAGCTCGGGGCCATGCTGGTCGCGGGCATCGCGTTCGACCGGGTCGCGCAGGGCGACGTCCACCGGACAATCAACCTGGACCGGCACGCGAGCGAGCTGGGCGATGTGCTCGCCACTTCTGCGTTTGCCCAGCCCCCCGCTCCTCCGACGACACCCGCACCCGCTCCCGTGCCGGCTCCCGTCGTGCTCCCGCCGCGGGTCGTCGTCACGGCGGCCGTCGCCCGGCGAGCGGTGGCCGCAGCCTGGCGCGCCTCCGGCCTCGGCGTGGACGACGCACGCATCGACTCGATGATCGCCCGCGCGCGGGCGAGCGCGCTCTTGCCCGAGGCGCGCCTCAGGGCCATGCGCGTCCTCAACGACACGTCGAAGGTCGACGCGATCCCCGATACCACCGGCACCTACCTCGCGGTCGGGGCGAACCTGTGGCTCGAGGCGCGCCTCACCTGGCGGCTCGATCGCGTCCTCTTCGCGGACGACGAGCCGACGCTCGAGCGCGTCCGCCTCGAGCGTCACGACGCCCGCGCCCGCCTTGCCGCCAAGGTGATCGACGCTCTCTTTCTCTGGCAACGGGCCTCCTTCCGCGCCGATACGGCGGTCCCAGGCTCGGACGTGGCCACGACCTCCATTCTCCAGGCGGCCGAGGCCGAGGCCACGCTCGACGTCCTCACGGGCGGGTGGTTCGGCGGCTGGCGCGCCTCGGCGACCGCTACGGGCGAAGCGCCGCCTCCGTGACCCCGCCTTGACCCCCCCTCTACGAAAAGTTACTCATGAAGGGCCATGCTCCTCAGCGAATCCCAGGGAAAGCTCGAAGACCTCCAGAGGCGCCTCATGACGCTAAGGGGGCACCTTTGACCTCCCGAGGCTGAAGAGGGAAATCGACAAGCTGGGCGAGCAGACGCTCGCCCCGGGTTTCTGGGAAGACGGCAAGAAGGCGCAGGCCATCACGCGCAAGCGCTCGACGCTCGAGCAGACGGTCGAGACGACCGAGAAGCTGTGGCGCGACGTCGACGACGCGAAGGTGCTCCTCGAGCTCGGCGCCTCCGAGAAAGACGAGGGCACGATCGTCGAGGTGGAGAACCAGCTTCCCGGCCTCGAGGCGCGGGTGCGGCAGGCCGAGCTCGGCCGCATGCTCTCGGGCCCGGTGGACCACGCCAACGCCATCGTGAGCATCCACCCCGGCACCGGCGGGACGGACGCGAAGGACTGGGCGCAGATGCTGATGCGCATGTACCTCCGCTGGTGCGAGCGTCTCGGCTACAAGACGGACATCCTCGACTTCCAGGAGGGCGACGAGGCCGGGATCGACGGCGTGTCGTTCACCGTCGCCGGGCCGAGCGCCTTCGGGTACCTCCGGAGCGAGAACGGCGTCCACCGCCTCGTCCGGATCTCTCCCTTCGACTCGAACGCGCGGCGCCACACGGCCTTCGCCGCCGTCGAGGTCACGGCCGACATCGAGGACGAGATCGACATCGTGGTCAAGGAAGAGGACCTGGAGACGACGACGATGCGCGCCGGTGGCAAGGGCGGGCAGAACGTCAACAAGGTCGAGACCGCGGTCCGCATGCGGCACTTGCCGAGCGGGATCATGGTCGTGTGCCGCGCCGAGCGCTCGCAGCTCCAGAACCGGCGGATGGCGCTCAAGATGCTCAAGGCGAAGCTCTACGAAGTCGAGATGATGAAGCGCGAGGAGCTCGCCGCGCAGTACCAGGCGAACAAGAGCCAGATCGCCTGGGGGAGCCAGATCCGGAGCTACGTGCTCGCCCCCTACCGCCTCGTGAAGGACGTGCGGACCTCGCACGACACGGGCAACGTCGACGCGGTGCTCGACGGCGAGCTCGACGAGTTCATCGAGGCTTACCTGCTCGCGGCCGCCGGCGGCACGCTCAAGAAGGGCGGCGTCGCAGAAGAGCTCGAAGCCTAGAAGTGGTTGCCCGACGGGCGAGAGGCCCTTGGCTGCCCCGTCACCGCGTGAGGTTGCAGGCCTCGGTGGCCGTGCTCTGCCACACGTCGGTGGACAGGACCGTGATGGGCGCGTTGGCTGCGCCGCCCCAGATGAGCACGAGGTGATCGTAGTCGACGATCCCGAACGTCCATGGGCTGGTCCCTGCGAGCGCTTCGCTGGCGACGGAGAACCCGGTGTTCGAGAGGCTGTAGACCCCGATGCCACCAGGCGTTCCAGACACCTGGCCGGTGATGGTGGGCGCACCAGCCCCCGTCGGAACACCGGTGCCGGACAGCACCTGGCCGACCCCGACGGCTCCAAAGCTGATCGCGTACGTCCCCCCCGACGAGCCCCCGCCGGTGCTCGCGAGCGCGGTCACGTTCAGCATGCCGCCGCTGACGGATCCCGTGAAAGCGGCGGTCGGCGTGGGCGCGAGGGCGCTGCTATTGAGGTCCTGGGTCCAGCTGAAATTCTGACCGATCGGCGCGTCGTCGAAGTAGGCCTGGTAGTGGCCGTTGACGGCGGCGGTCGCCGGGACCCAGAGGAGGCCGTAGCGGTGGTAGACCGAGAGGTTGCTCCCGCCTGGAGTGGCGACGATGGCCGGGGCTGGCGAGTCCTTGCAGAAGCCGTCCGAGCCGCAGCCGGGCTTGCCGTACCAGTCGATGGGCGCCGTGTTGAGGAGAGACGCGCCCGAGGCGTTGATGCCAAAGAACTCCCCGTAGTCAGCCTCGATGAAGTGAACGTAGCCCGTCGCTTGCCCTGCCCACTGCTCGGTGGGCGACGCCGCGCCCGACAGTCCGGCGAGATGCTCGAGCGCCATCGACCAGGCGGCCGGATGGCCGGGCGTGAGGTCGGTCAAGGGCGGGATGGCGGCGATCGACTCGATGTACGCCCCGCAGCCAAACGCCACGCCGACGTACGATCCGCCCTTGGCCCCGGCCGAGGCCATGACAGCGCCGTTGTTGTTGGTGTCGGCCCAGGTCGTCAGGCTGCCGTCGGTGCCCGTCGGTCCTGCGGCGGTCGTCGCGGCGAGGTTCGGGGGCTGGGGGTTGGAAGGATCGAGGGTGTTGACCTGGACGTTGTACCCATAGCCGCTGGGGGGGACGGGGGAGGCGGGCCTCGGCGAGTAGCCGAAGAAGTTGAAGCAGTAGACGAGCTGACCCGAGGTGCCGTGGCCGTTGTACGTGCCGCCCGTGGACCGGCAGCCGTCGTCGGTGTTGCCGGTCGTGGGGTTGGCGACCATCGAGGTGAAGGGCCCGACGTGGTAGCTGTTGATGGTGTAGCCCGCTGCGGTGGCTGCCGGGGGGACCGTGGGCGTGGGAACGACGCAGGCGATCGTGACACTGGTGACGTTCGCGCTGCCGACCGTGCCCGCGCCCGCCGACACCGTGCACGTCTCCGCGACCGGCAAGGCGGGATTGGCTGCGATCGTGACGGAGTAGGTGGCGCCCGCGGGGAACAGCGTGGGCAGCGTGAACGAGCCGTTGGCCGACACGAAGGTGGTGCCGCTCCCGTTGACCTCGATGGACAGCGAGTCTCCCCCCGCCAGCCCCGAGACTTGCCCGCCGATGGTGTAAGTCGCCGTGCTGTCGGAGGAAGCGTCGCGCGGTCCGCCGTCGGCCGTCGCATCGGTGGGCAGCGTGGCGTCCGTGGGGGCCGAGTCCGGTGGTCCGGTGTCGGCAACGGCGCCCGTGTCCGCCGGCGCCGAGTCATCGACGCCCGTGTCGGCCGCCGCGTCGCCAGCGTGACCCGTGTCCAGGACGGCCGAGTCGCTCACGGGCGCGTCGAGCCCGCCGGCGTCGGGGAGCCCGGAGTCTTCGCCCGCGCCCGAGTCGCCCGGTGCATCCGGCGTCGCCGCATCCATCCCCGCGTCGAGCGTGCCCGATTCAGGGGCTGAATCGGTCGCCGTCGAGTCCTGCACGATGGTCGAATCGGCCACGGCGCTGTCGGTCACCCCGGCTGCATCGGCGTCGGCTTCGGGCGTCGTCCCGCCATCGCTCGGCCGGGTCGGGGTGCTGGAGCCGCCGCCGCAGGCGGGCAAGCACGCCAGCGCAGCGCCGAGCACCACGAGCGGGAGTGAGGGCGACGTGGTCACTCACCGACAGATACCTCCAATCGGGCCAGGATTGCAGACTCACGGCGCGCCGTGGGAGCCCTCCGTCGACTGGGCGCGGGCGGCGCCGGCCGCCAGCAGGATGGAGGTGAGGGCGAGGAGCATGAAGCCCATGATCCCCGGCGCCATCGACTCGCCCGCCCCCTCGATGAGGATGCGGAACATCTGGGACGGCTCGATCTTGTCGCCCGACACGAACTTGAAGGTCGTCCCGAGGTCCGAGCAGATCCCCTGGGCCGTCGAGAACAGCGTCGCCGCCATCATCCCGAAGACGAAGCCGAGCGGCCTCTTCTTGCCCCGGGCCGCGTAGATCCCCGCCGTCACGAGCGCGATCATCCCGAAGGCGAGGATGAAGAACATCGAGTAACCGCCGTCCCGAAAGATTGTCATCATGTGCGTGTCTCCTGCACTGACAACGCGGCGGCGTCTCGCGTGTGACCGCTTTTCTTTCGTGGCATCGGCAGGTTCGGTCGCCGCGTTTTTCTCTGTCACAACCTGCCCGGGGATGCGTTGATCGGGGGGTGGAGCCGACGCCCGACCGCGCCCTCGTCGCTGCCCTCCGGGAGGGGGACCCGGTGGCGTTCGGGCGGGTTCACGCCACCCACGGCCCCAGGATCTTCAACTTTCTCGCGCGCATGTCGGGGAGCCGCGACCTCGCGGAGGACCTCTACCAGGAGACGTGGATCAAGCTCGCCCTCCACGCCCCCCGCCTGGCCGAGGACACCGACCTGGCGGCCTGGCTCTACACCGTGGCCCGCAACCTCGCGCGCAGCGAGCGCCGCTCCGCCAAAGTGCGCCCCGCGGGCGGCCCCATCCCGGACGACTCCGCGTACGGCGGCGCGTCCCCCTACGAGTGGGCAAGCGCGAACGAGACGCACGCCCGGCTCGAGCAAGCCCTGGCCGACCTCCCGGGGCCCTTCCGGGAGGTGCTCCTCCTCGTGGTCGTGGAGGGGCTCGAGCAAGAGCGCGTCGCCGTCATCCTCGACCTGACGCACGACGCCCTGCGGCAGCGGCTCGCGCGTGCCCGCGCGAAGCTCGCCGAGAGCCTGGACCAGCTGGCAAAGCAGCCTAGAATGAAGGAGTAGCCCATGCCTGCGAACGACCCTGCGAACGACCCGCTGCTCGATGCCCTACGCGCGCTCCCGACCCGCACGATTGAGCCGCGCGTGGACCAGCGGGCGCTGCGTCGCGCCCGGGTTGTCCTGCTCGACACGGGTGCGCGGCAGGGCGGCTTCGAGTGGCTGAAGGTGCTCTGGTCGCGCGCGCTCGCCCCGCTCCTCGTGACCGGTGTCGTGGCGAGCTACCTCGTCTGCGCGGTGCAGGCGACCGACGCTCTCTATCGGTGAGCCGAGCCGAGCGTCATGCTCGCAGGCATGAAAGCCTCCTCAGGCTGCACGTTTTGAGAGGCTTCGTCACCAGGATCCGGTAGCTTTTCGTCGGACCCGGGGGGGGACGCATGCGTGAAGTCTCATGTCGCATTCTGGAGATGTTCTTTCGCGAGGCCGACCGGAGGGGCCTCGCGCGGGCAGCGCTGACCCAGGGGATGGCTTACGGTCTCGCACATCTGGAGGATCCACACGAACGCATCGAGTGGTCGGCGTTCCTCGTCTTCATGGAGAACGCGCAACGGCTGTGGACCGCAGCCGAGCTGGAGCGAATGGGGGGAGCCTGGATCGACTCGCCGCCCTTCCGTCACGCCCGGCTCGTCACGGGGGCCTTGCTGACTCCACGGCAACTCTACCGATGGATCTTCGCGGGGCCAGCTCGCGTGGCGAGCGTCGCCTTTCAGACGTTCACGTGCGTGCGCTCCTCGCACCGGGAGGTGGACGCCCGTCACGTCGAGCTGGAGGTCACGCTCGACGAGGGGTACCCGCCCTGTCCGGCCTTCTTCCTGCTCACCAAGGGGGGCCTCGCGGACCTGCCGCGCATGGTCGGCAGGGGGCCCGCGACCGTCGAGATGTCGCTCACCGAACGCGGCGCGCGCTACGTCGTGACGCTCCCGCCCGGCAGTGATCGACGTGGGTTCCTGGGGCGGGCCGTCGCCTGGATCACGTCCCCTGTGGCCGTGGCACGCGAGCTGAGCGAAGCCCACGCCAAGCTGCTCGTCCGCTACGACGAGCTCGACAGCGCACGGAGCGCCCTGGCGGTCGAGGCGGCGCGGCTCGAGGAGCTCCGGCGGGCGCGCGACGTGCTCGCTGCGACCGTGACGGATCTGCAGGAGGTGCGAGCCGTTCGCGAGCGGATCTTCGCGAACGTCAACCATGACCTCCGGACGCCTCTGTCCAACATCATGCTGGCCGTCTCCATCATTCGCTCCGCGAAGGAGACGTCGGGCAACCCTGCGGTGGGGCGCGCGCTCGAGACGATCGAGCGATCCGCCGCGAGGCAGCTCCGGCTCGTCGACGACATGCTGCTGCTCGCCGAGAGCCGGGAGCAGGAGCTCCACGTCCGGCCGCGGCCGTGCGACCTGCGCCACCTCGTAGACGACGTCCTGCGCGGCTGGGCGCCCATTGCCCAGGCCCGCGGCCTCGAGCTGCGCGCCGAGACAGCCACCCCTTGCCACGTCAACGGCGACCCGGACGCGATGGAGCGGATCCTGGCCAACCTGCTCTCGAACGCGGTCAAGTTCACGCCGCGCGGCGGACGCGTGGAGGTGCGCCTCACCTCGCAGCACGATCGTGCCATGCTCGAAGTGCGCGACACGGGCAGAGGGATCGACAAGGAGCTGCTCCCGAGGCTGTTCGGTCGATTCGAGCGGGGTGGGGCCGCGGCCAGCGGGAGCGGGATCGGTCTGTCCATCGTGAAGGAGCTGGTCCTCGCGCAGCGCGGGACGATCGACGTCGTCACCCCCGAAGGCGGGGGCGCTGCCTTCCGGATCTCGTGGCCCCTCCTCGACCGCGCCGAGGCCCGGCAAGCAGACGCCCTGGGCTGACGCCTGCGGACGTTTGCGGGCCCTGCGAATCGGCGCCTTGGCGCCCGGGCGGTTTTCTTCTACACCCCCAGGCGATATGTCCACCGATCCGCGCGACAAGAAGACCCCCGAGACTCATGCGTCGGGCGAAGAAGCGATCCTCGACGCACGGCGGTCGAAGGCCAAGCGCGTGCGGGAGCGCAAGGAGAACCCGTTCGCGAACGACGTCGTGCCGCGCGCCCCTGGCTCCAGGACGTACGACCTCGGCGCCGTGCGGGCCCGCGCGGAGGGGGCGCTCGCGGACGGCAAGTACGCCGAGGAAAAGGTGAAGGAGCTCGTGAAGAGCGACGTTTTCCACGTGCGTGGTAGGGTCGTGGCGCTCCGGTCGACCGGCGGCCTGTCGTTTCTGCGCCTCCGTGATCGGACAGGGGAGCTGCAGCTCCTCATCAGCCAGGAGAAGCTCGGTCCCGAGTACGACCGGCTGGGGGACCTCGACGTGGGCGACATCGTCGAGGCCGAGGGGACGCTCACGGCGAGCAAGCGCGGGGAGCTCTCGATCGAACCCGTGCGGGTCCGCCTCCTCACGAAGGCCATCCGTCCTCTCCCGGAGAAGTGGCACGGCCTCTCGGACGTCGAGCTTCGCTACCGCCAGCGCTACGTCGACCTCGTGGCCAACCCCGAGGTGGCGAGCGTCTTTCGCGCCCGCAGCCACATCGTCCGCGCCACCCGCAAGATCCTGGATGCGCACGGCTTCCTCGAGGTCGAGACGCCCACGATGCACACGCTCGTGGGCGGCGCCGCGGCGCGGCCGTTCAAGACGCACCACAACACGCTGGATATGGAGCTCTTCATGCGCATCGCGCCGGAGCTCTACCTGAAGCGCCTCGTGGTGGGCGGGCTCGAGCGCGTCTACGAGATCGGCCGTTGCTACCGCAACGAGGGGATCTCGACCCGCCACAACCCCGAGTTCACGATGCTCGAGTTCTACCAGGCGTACGCGACGTACGAGGACCTGATGAACTTCACCGAGGATCTTCTGCGCGGAGTCGACGCCGAGCTCGCCGCCAGCCTGCCCGACGCCCACGCTGCGTGGAAGGCGGCTCGCGCCTACACGCTGGCCGAGCCGTTCGCGCGGGTTCCGATGGCCGACGCCGTGCGCCACGCTGCCGACAAGACGGGCATCCCCGCGTGGGTCGAAAGTGGAAAAGCCGGCGCGGGCGGGCTCCTCCAGCTGCTGACCGGCGACTTTGGCGCGAGCATGAAGGAATGGTCCAAGGCCTCTGCCCGTTCGAAGGCCATCGACTGGAGCAATTTCCGCAAGGTCATGGTCAAGTGCGACAACGAAGGGGAGCGGCTCTTTCTCGCCTACGAGTACGTGGCGGAGCCCTTCCTCGTGGAGGACTACCGGTCGGCGGATGGAAAGCTCTCCCTCCCGGTCTTCATCAAGGATTACCCCTTCGAGACCTCTCCGCTCGCGCGCAAGAACGACGTCCGGCCCGAGCTCGTGGACCGCTTCGAGCTCTTCGTGCAGGGCAGAGAGCTCTGCAACGCCTTCAGCGAGCTCAACGACCCCGAAGACCAGGCCGATCGCTTTCGCGCGCAGGTGGATAAGCGGGCGAAGGGCGCCGAGGAGACGATGGACTTCGACGAGGACTACATCCGGGCGCTCGAGCACGGCATGCCGCCGGCTGCGGGCTTCGGGATGGGGATGGACCGGCTGACCATGATGCTCACCAACGCCCCCTCGATCCGCGACGTCATCTTCTTCCCGCTGCTGCGGCCGGAGTCGAAGTAGGTGATCGTCCCGGACGTAGTTCTCGCCAGCGCCATCGTCCGGCTGCTCTTCTGGGCGGTCGCAGCTGCTCGCCAGGGGCGCACCTACCGTGCGGTGTGGCAGTTCATCGGGAGCGGTCTCGGCCTCGTCTTCGGTGGCCTGACGTACTGGACGCTCCACCTGCCCGTCCTGCGCGGCTCGGCGTGGTCCCTCCGGGACACGCTCATCCGCGGGGGAGCCATCCTGAGCGGCGTCCTCTTCATCCTGACGCTCCTCGCGGCGCTTCTGCCGTGGCTCCTCGACCGCCTCGAGGGCCAGACGTTCACGTCGTTCGTCGGCGCACGCCACGTCCGCTCGCAGAAGAGCGGGTTTCTCACGGTCATCAGCGTGCTCTCGATCTGCGGCGTCGCCCTCTCGTCCTGCGCGCTCTCGAGCGTGGTCAGCGTGATGGGCGGGTTCAGTCAGGATCTGAAGCGCAAGATCCTGGGAAACAACGCCCACATCGTCATCGACACGGTGAGCCAGTCGCCGTGGGGCGAGTACGAGGACGTGCTCGGGAAGGTGCGCGCGACGAAGGGAGTTCTCGCCGCCACGCCGGTCGTGAGCAGCGAGGTCATGGTGTCGAGCCCGTCGAACCTCGCCGGCGTGATCGTGCGAGGGATCGACCCGGGCAGCATCGGCAACGTGATCGAGCTCGTGAACAACATCGAGGTCGGCAAATTCGCGTACCTGGAGGATCCCTCCCTCCTGCGGCACCTCGGGCCCGACGAGGTCATCGGTCTCGGCCCGGGCGGCGAGCAGTACATGAAGGGGACGGAGCTGCCTCCGCTGAACGACCCTGACCTGGACCCCGTCGTCAGGGAGGCGATAAACACCGGGCCCCCGCTTCGTCCCGGCGTCATCATCGGGCGAGAGCTCGCCAAGACGCTCCACGTCTACGTGGGGGACGAGGTCACCCTCGTCTCGCCCCTGGGGGACCTGGGGCCGATGGGCGTGATGCCAAGGACGAAGAAGTTTCGCGTCGCCGCCATCTTCTTCAGCGGCATGTACGAGTACGACGCGAGCCACGTCTACACGCTGATGGACGTCGCCCAGGACTACTTCGGCATGGGGGACAAGATCAGCGCCGTGGACATCAAGGTGGAGGACGCCGAGCGCGCGGAGGCCCTCGTCCCGTTGCTGACGACAGCCCTCGACCGTCCGGATTTACGCATCCGCGACTGGCGCGAGATCAACAAGAACCTCTTCAGCGCTCTGAAGCTCGAGCGCTTCGCCACCTTCATCATCCTCTCGATAGCGATCATGGTCGCGAGCTTCTGCATCATCTGCACGCTCCTCCTCATGGTCACCGAGAAGGGCAAGGAGATCGCCATCCTCAAGGCTATCGGAGCGAGCGATGGCGCCATCCGGCGGACCTTCATGACGGAGGGGATCATCATCGGCGGGATCGGCACCGTCTTCGGGGTCGCC
>Ga0302267_10006646_pt1 | contig 11655 bp, 9 predicted proteins | sample III_Bog_E1_3_FD_194555 | JGI IMG/M metagenome (GOLD analysis project Ga0302267, IMG submission 194555) | Peat permafrost microbial communities from Stordalen Mire near Abisko, Sweden - III_Bog_E1_3 | ecosystem: Environmental > Terrestrial > Soil > Wetlands > Peat | place: Sweden: Abisko... | reverse complement strand
ATTTTGCGATCCAGTAGCACTCGATATCGCCGTTATTTTTTGTTCTACGTGGGCATGCGATTTCGATTCCGATGTACTTGAACTCAGCGTCCATTTTCCACAACACGAAGAGATTGAGATTTGGAATCCTCTCGAGAACCTCTTCCGCAAAGTGGAAGACCATCTGGCTGTTCGTGCTGAATCGCACTCGAGCATCACTAAGGGCCTTCGGCAGGCCGTCACTAGGCGCCTTGAGGATGCGTACCTCACCAAAGGACGTCTTCACGCAGAGGCCGCAATTCGAGACGCGCATCATGTCAAAGACTACTTCGTCCTCATCGCGCGTCAGTGTGCTCTTCTTGTTCAACGCCTGACGCACCAAGTACCGGGTGTTCGGCGCGTGAACCGCCAAGTCGACCGGACCTTCATAGAGGCCGAAGGTACTCAGTACCTTCGGAAGTGCATCGTCAAGCGCATCATCAATCTCCTGAAACATATCTCCATAGAACCGTAAGACCGAATCACGGTGGGCAGTTGTAGCCTTCTCGTCGTTGACCGGAGGGAGGTTGAAGATGGCGTCTGGTTTCATAGAGGTCATATTATGACCAATGAAACGACAATGCAAGGATTATTTTTGTCACTGTAGCAGGGTGCCGTTTTCGGGTTGGGATTTGGGGTCTTTTTGGGGGGGATGACGACGGCGGCGGCGGCTTTGTCGTCGGTGTCGAGGTTCGCCGGGGACATGCCGATCAGGTTGCGGAGTGGGTTTTCAGTTCGCGTTCGATGTCTTCGATGGTCACGCCGGCGAGCCACTGGTGGCGGTCGGCGGTGTAGTCGCCGCGGCCGGAGCGATGGAGGGCGAGGTATCGGGCGTAGCCGCCTGGACCCAGTTCGCGCGCCAGCAAGTCCATGACATAGCTGTCGAACTCGTCGTCGGTCATCTTTTGGGTTATCGCTTGATGAGCCATAGCTGCTTCCTTCGACACCATTCTACAGGATTTTCCACGATGGGGAGCGTCTCGGCGGGGCGGCGAGCTGCCCGGCCAATGAAGCGGTCGTCGACGGAGAGCAGGCTCATCACTCCGGTTTCTTCGGCGATGGCGAAGTGGAGGGCGTCGAATTCTCCGTATCCGTCAGCACGCAGTTGCTCGGCGCGGCTGAAGGTTGTTGGGGTGGGCCGGACAAATTCCGAGGCCATCGACAGAAATCGCAATGTATCCCGGCGACGCTGACGGTCGGGATTGCGGCTCAACTCTGCGAAGAGGATGCTGCTTGCGACCCAATCGACCGCGTTTTCGGCGGCAGCGTCGAGCACCTTGGAGATGGCTTCCGTTTCCGTCCGTATGCGCGCCTGTAGCTGATCGTCGGTTGGCCGGTTCAATGCGCAGGTGTCGATATAGATTCGTTCGCTCATGGTGTCGGGCTGGCGTTATTGCAGCAGGGTGCCGTTTTCGGGTTGGGATTTGGGGTCTTCGGGGGGGATGACGACGGCGGCGGCGACCTTGTCGTCGGTGTCGAGGTTTAGGAGCTTGACGCCGGAGGTGGAGCGGCCGGCGGAGCGGATGGTTTTGGTGTCGATGCGGATGATCTTGCCGAACTGGCTGATGAGCATCATCTCGGTGGTGTCGTCGACCAGGTTGATGGAGTTGACCTTGCCGACCTTGGGCGTGGCCTTGAGGTTGGTGACGCCGCCGCCGCCGCGCGATTGCAGGCGGTACTGGTCCGCATCGGTGCGCTTGCCGTAGCCGTTCTCGGTGACCGAGAGGATGAGGCATGGGGTGAGGCCGAGGCGCGCGTCGAGGGCCTTGAGGTTGGCTTCGGCGGTGGCGTGGGCCTTTTCGGCGGCCTTCTCGGCGGCCTTGACGGCTTCGTCGGGCGTGCCGGCGCTGCGCACCAGGCGGGTGGTCTCGCGGGCGGCGCGCAGGACGGAGTCGGTGTCTGAGTGGGCGTTGCGGAGCTTCTTCAGTTCCTTGACGACAGCGGGGCCGGCGGCGGCGGCGAGACGGTCGCGGTCGGCGTTGCGGGTGGCGTCGGAGATGGTGATGGCCGCGCCGACGACGTAGTCTCCCTTGCGCAGGCTGATTCCCTTGTTGCCGCTGGCGTTGCGGCCCATGGGACGCAGGCCGCGACGCTTCTCCTGCGGGAGATTCTCGTCGTACAGCTCATCGAAGCGGATGGCCATGCCGTCGTGCGTGGCGAGGAAGATGACCTGATTGCCGTCGGTAATCTGCGCGGTGATGAGTTCGTCGTCCTTGTCGATGCCGATGGCGATGATGCCGCGGCTCATGACGTTGGAGAAGTCCTTGAGCGCGGTCTTCTTGACGGTGCCGTTGCGGGTGGCGAAGAGGACGAACTTGCCGTCTTCCTCGAGGTCGCGAACACCGAGGATGGTGACGACACGCTCGCCGGGCTGGAGGGCGACGAGCGAGGCCATGGCCTTGCCCTTGCCGGCGGCGCCGATGTCCGGGACTTCGTAGATCTTGAGCCAGTAGACGCGGCCCGTGTTAGTGAAGCAGAGCAGATAGGCGTGGGTGGAATCGATGATGAGCTGGGCGACGAAGTCCTCTTCGCGGGTCTTCATGCCGAGACGGCCCGTGCCGCCGCGACGCTGCTGGCGATAGATGGAGATGGGCGTGCGCTTGAGGTAGCCGGTGTTGGAGACGGTGACGGCGACCTGCTCGTCGGCGATGAGGTCTTCGAGGCCAAGCTCGGCGGTCTCGTCGAGGATGGTGGTGCGGCGGGCGTCGCCGTACTTGTCGCGGATCTCGGTGAGCTCCTTGACGATGACGCGGCGGAGCTTGGCCTGCGAGGCGAGGATGGATTCGTACTCGGCGATGGCGTCGCGGACGGCGCGCAGTTCGTTGAGGAGCTCGTCTATGGAGAGCTGGGTGAGGCGATAGAGTTGCAGCTCGAGGATGGCGTCGATCTGCTTGTAGGAGAGGATAAGCGTGGCGACGCCGGCTGCGCTGGTTGGCAGGTAAGTGGTGTCTACGGCGTACTTGGAGGGGTCGAGCGTGATGCCGGCAAGCTCCGTGCCGCGCAGGCTGATTTTTTTGCCGGAGAAGTAGGAGAAGAGATTCTCGCGTGCGGCGACCCGCGAAGAGCTTTGGCGGATGATGCGGATGACGTTGTCCAGATGGTCGAGGGCGATCTGGTATCCGAGCAGGATGTGCTCGCGGTCGCGGGCCTTGGCGAGGAGGAATGCGGTGCGCCGGCGGACAACCTCCATGCGGTGTTCGAGGAAGGCGCGGATGGCAGCGTCGAGCGGGAGTTCCTTGGGCTGGCCGTTGTGGACGGCCAGGAAGATCATGGAGAAGGACTCCTGCATCTGGGTGTGCTTGTGGAGCTGGTTGAGGACGATCTGGTGCTCGGCTCCGCGCTTGAGACCGATGACGATTCTCATGCCGTCGCGGTCGGATTCGTCGCGGAACTCGTCGCGGGCGATGTCTGTGATGACGCCGTCGTTGACCAGCTCGGCGATGCGCTCGATGAGTTTGGCCTTGTTGACCTGGTAGGGGATCTCGGTGACGATGATGGCCTGGCGGCCGCCGGAGATGTTCTCGATGGCGCACTTGGCGCGCATGATGAAGCGGCCGCGGCCGGTCTTGTATGCGCCGGGGATGGTGGTCTTGCCGAAGATGTATCCGCCGGTGGGGAAGTCGGGACCTTTGACGTGGTCGAGGCAGAGTTCGAGGTCGGAGCGCGTCTCGTCCTTGGCTTTATCGATGAGGGCGATGCAGGCGTTGATGACTTCGGTGAGGTTGTGCGGCGGGATGTTGGTGGCCATGCCGACGGCGATGCCCGAGCTGCCATTGACCAGCAGGTTGGGGATCCTGGCGGGCAGGACGGTGGGTTCGAGCGCGGACTCGTCGTAGTTGGGCGCCATGTCGACGGTGTCGGAGTCGATGTCGGCGAGCATCTCGCCGGCGATGCGAGTGAGGCGGCTCTCGGTGTAACGCATGGCGGCCGGCGGGTCGCCATCGACGGAGCCGAAGTTGCCCTGGCCATCGACCATGGGATAGCGGAGGGAGAAATCCTGCGCAAGGCGGACCATGGTGTCGTAGATAGCGGAATCGCCGTGGGGATGGTAGTTGCCCATGACGTGGCCGACGACCTTGGCGGACTTGGTGAATTTCTTGTTGAACTGCAGGCCCATCTCCTGCATGCCATAGAGGATGCGGCGATGGACGGGCTTGAGGCCGTCGCGGACGTCGGGCAGGGCGCGGCCAATGATGACCGACATGGAGTAGTCGAGATAACTGCGGCGCATCTCGTCTTCAATGTTGACGGGATAGAGGAATGCGGCGCCGCGGCCCTGCACGACGGATGGGCCATCGGGTGGAGGGCCATCGCCGGAGGGCGGAGTGGTCGCGGCGGGGTCCTGCGGGGCGGGATTTTCGGGGTTTTTCGGGTCTTCCGGAAAGAGATCGTCAGCCATGGTTTATGGTTCTATTATAGGCGTTTTGAGGGTGCTACGGGGCTGGGCCGGAGGGGTGTTTTGGGGTGGGTAACAGGGCCATGCTTTAGCCAAGAAACGGTGCCGGTGTCAGGATCGGAATCCCGCGCCAGGGATGAAGTACCCGGCTGTTCTGAACTTATGTTATTTGGTACCTGTGTGCATTTGCTCTTTGGCCTTGAGCTGCCAGAGGTCGAGCTGGTCGCGCGCGGCATGCGCGTCCGGCGCGTTGGGCAATAACTCCAGGTACGACTGCATGTGTTCGGCGGCATCGGTGTAGTCGCCCAGTTCCGCAGCAATCAAGGCGGCGTTGAAGTGGCCCTCCGGCCAGGTTGGGTAGAGGGCCAGGCCGGCCTCGTAGTAGTCCATCGCAGCATCTGGATGGCTATTCTTGAGGGCATCCTCGGCGGCGATGCGCTGGATGCGCACCGCATCCGGCAGAGGTGGCTTGGTGGACAGTGCGCGCCATGCCGCGGCCTGCTGCCGGAACTGGCTCCATGCTGCACCGTTATCGTTGGCCAGCACATGCAGCCGGTTGAGAGCAGCGGCGAAGTTTTTCGCGTCCTGCATGTATTGACCGCCGTGCCACCATATATCGAGTGCCTTGCGCAGATCCTTCTGCAACTGTTTTCCCGCCTCGTCACGCGGCACGCAATAGTCCTTGTTGCACTGAGCCTCGATGGATTGCATTGCAACGAGGTCAACCTTGCGATGTCCCGCTGTGGTGTCTACGTTGTACTCGAAGGTATCGGAAGTAAACCGAAAGGTATTGGGGTCTATTTTATCTTCACCACTGCCATCAAAAGCTCCTCGATTGTAGTACATGGACACCGCGGAGGCCAAGATTGCGCGGCGTGCCTGCCTGGCAGTCATGGAGTCTGCCGCGGGCGCAGGTTGCTGCGCACTCGCCGCCGACAATGAGAGCACGGTCAGAGCTGCAACGGTTGCGATAGTTCCAGAGATGCGTTTCATGCGGACAACTCCTTTGCTTGCGGACGCAACTAGGATTACTTGGCTGCAGTGGGCTTTTGCTGGCCTGCTTTGTGCTGCCAGATCGTGATCTGGTCGCGCGCTGCCTGCGCATCGGGCGCGTTGGGCACAAGCTCCAGGTACGACTGCATGTGCTCGACGGCGTTTGCGAAGTCGCCCAGCTCCGCGGCAATCAACGCGGCGTTAAAGTGGCCCTCCGGCCAGGTGGGACAGGACTGTAGTCCAATCTCGTAATCATTCAGCGCTTCGACAGGTTTATTATTCTTCACCGCGTCTTCAGCCAACAGACGCTGTACACGAACCTCCTCCGGCTGGGGAGGTTTCGCGGTCAGGGCACGCCACTCCGCGGCTTGTTGATGGAAGTCGCCCGAACCGTTCGGATGCGAGATGGCGAATGCGTGCAGACTGTTGAGGGCCGCGGCAAACCAAGCAGCGGATTGGGGGCAGTCATCGGCATTCTGCGCAATCGAACAGAGCGGAATATCTGGGCCGTATGGATCCCAGCCGAAGTAGAGGTTGTACTCTACTGCCTCTTTGTCATGAATTATGTATGCCTTTCCCAACTCGCCCGCCACCCAGCAGAAGTGTGTGTTGCAGTTCGCAGATAGCTTCTCGACGTTCTTGAGATCAATCCGAAAATGCTTCGTTTCCTTCTTTTTGTTGGTTGCATCGAACTCGAGACTGTCGGCCATAAGCGCTATGCTGCTGGAATCGACGACAAAATAATGAAAGCTAAAACTCGCAGGGTGGAATGCACCGGCATATTTACCAGCGGAGACGATAACGCGGCGTGCCTGACGAACACTTATCTCGTCTGGAGGCGATTGTGCTTTCTGTGTCTGGCCCAAGACCTTCATCACGGGTATGAGTAGAAAAGATAGAACGATAATGCCCCCAAATCTTCCAGCAGCGTTCTTCATGACTTTTCCTTTCCTGGGTGTAGTCAATCGTAAGAGTAGGACAGCTTTACTTTTTTCCTGGCACTCCAGCAGGTTGGGCCGCCGCGGGCGATTGGCCGGCTTTATACTTCCACAGGTCGATCTGGTCGCGGGCCGACTTCGCGTCGGGCGCATTCGGCAGCAGCTCCAGGTAGTTCTGCATATGATCGGCGGCGTCGGCGAAGAAACCCAGTTCACCGGCAAGCAGCGCGGCGTTGAACCATCCCTGCGCCCAGGTCGGGTCCGCCTGGACTCCGAGTTCGAAGTCGTTGAGCGCCTCGTCCGGCTTCTGCCGCTTGAGGGCATCTTCGGCAGCCAGACGGAGGATGCGTGCCTTCTCTGCCAAGGGAGGCTTGGTGGCCAGAGCACGCCACGCCGCAGCCAGTTGGGGGAAGTATGCGGGATTGGCCGTGTACGCGATGGCAGTGTCATGCAGGCCGTTGAGCGCCGCGCCAAACCAGTATGCGGAGTGCATACATTCGGCGTTATTCTCCGCCCGCACACACACATTCACTCCGGCGGTGGGATACCAACCGAACCAGAGGTCGTATGGAACTGACTCTTTATCTTGAACCGCGATCTTTCCCGCTGCGGGGACTAGATCGCAGCGTTGTGTGCCGCAGGCCGCCGATACCTTCTCCAGGTTCTTGACGTCAACCTGAAAATGCTTGGTTCCGCCTTTTTTGTCGACACCATCGAACTCCAGGCTGGTGGCCGTGATCTTAATGCTGCCGGGATTCACGGAATAGAACTGAGCGGTCATCTTGCCCCAATGGGCCACAGTGACATATTTTCTGGTGGCGAAGATTGCGTTTCGGGCCTGCCACAGGCTCAATGCATCGGTGGGGGATGAGGAGTACTGCGACTGGGCCGAAGTTTTTACCCCAGGCATGAGCAGGCAAGCCAGAGCGATCAGCACTCCAGATTTTGCTGCAACGTTCTTCATGGATTAATTTCCTCCGATACTTGCAGCGAGTGGTACACGCACGATAGAGCTGCTGATTGCGTGGCTTCACGGCAGATTGCGCCGCAACAGGCTAATGCCCGGCCTTGTACTTCCAGACGGCGATCTGGTCTCGCACGGCCTGCTCGTCCGGCGCATTGGGCAAAAGGTCCAGATAGCAATGCATGTGGTCGATGGCGTCATCGTAGAAGCCCAGCTCCCCGTCCAGCAGTGCCGCGTTGTACCACCCCTCCGGCCAGGTGGGCACCGCCTCCAGTCCCTTCTCGTAATAGACGAGGGCGAGTTCCGGCTTCTTGTCCTTCATGGCCTCCTCGGCCATGATGCGTTGCACCCGCGCTTCCTCCGGCAAAGGCGGTTTAGTGGCAAGCGAATGCCACGCCGCAGCCAACTGCGTGAAGTTGCGCAGAGGAGCCGCGGGATCGCTGGAATACTGGTGCAGCCGGAAGAGGGCAGACCCGAACAACTTTGCATTGTAGTTTTTAGCCTGGATACAGCCTGGAACCGCGAGGGCTGCTGTGAGAATGCAGCTATCGGTGTACCCGCTTCCTTCCCACAGCATCTCAAGCCCCTCCGTAAGGGGCTTTCCCTCCGCAGTAGCTGGAACGCAGTTCCAGAATATGCCATGACTTGTTGCGCAATGTAACGAGAAGGGAGTGAGGTTCTTCAGGTCGACCGTGAAGTGCTGCCGCGTGCCGTTCTTTACGTCCGCGACGTCGAAATCAATTGCATCGGTCGAGAGCTGAAAAGTGCTGCGGTCGATCTTCACCTGACGGCGATTATGCAATATGACCGTTGCATAATCCTGGCTGACCAGGTGACGGGCCTGCCAGATTGATACCGGCGGAGGCTCCGCATCCTTCGTCTGGGCCGAAGTTACTGCAAATGGCATAAGCGCCAGAATGAAACCTGCAAGGAGGAGGAATGTCCGTGGGATATTTTTCATGATGCTCCTGAACCGAAACGTGCCTACGGCGAGCATGGGGGCGTACAGAGAGGGAAAGATGCGCGAGCATGTTCAGCCTGAGCCTGAATCCACATGCCATTCTTGTTCTCGCTGCCGCGACTGTCAAGAAAGGAATGGTACCGTCCGACGCAATTCGCTGGATGTTCCCATCGAGATAAGAGCTACAATCAATCCGTCGTAATTCCATTGCGGACGCCGTTGGTCCAAAGTGGAAGGGGCCCCCATGCGCACGATTGACGTATTTCCTATCTCCCGTCATCCGGTTGTCAGCACGTTCCGGTTCTGTCAGTCCCTCCGCCACTCGTTGACCTCTCGCTACAGATTCGTCCTGCGCCACGGGTTTCGCTTGCGATGCACCAGGCTGGCCGTGCTCTGCCTTCTGGTGGTCGCGGCTGGCTTCCTACAAGCGAACCGCGCCAGCGCGCAAAGTGCCTGCGCGCAACTCGGGGTAAATTGCAACCTTCCCGCTCCTCCTCCGGTACCTTCGCCGACGTGTTACGACCCATCGACCGGGGCGGAGGTCTCGTGCAGCTATCAGGCTCCGTCCAGCTCGCAAGGTTCCAGCACTCCACGCACCAGCACGCCACATACCCCCGCTCCACAGAGCAGCGCGACCATTCTGAATAACGCAATACAGCAGCAGGTGGTCGGCGCCCTGGTGCAGGGCTTCTTCCAGATGCTCTTCAGCAACGACTCCCAGGCCGACGCGCAGAAGCAGCAGATGATGGCTGAGCTGCAGCAGCGCCAGGCCGAGGCCATACAACAGCACAACATCGAGGAGGCGCAGCGGCTGGCGGCCATCTGCAACCGGCTACAGGCTTCCTTGAAGCTCGCCGGCCTGCCTGAGCTGAAGATGAAGAGCGACGGCGGCGGCGGGCTGCAACTGAAGCTGAGCGACAGCGGAAGCGGCAGCAGACACCACGTCGGAGAAGCGGGATTGCCGGGAATCGCTCTGAACGACACGACCGGGAACGGAGGCACGACTCCATACGGCGAAGCAGGTCTGCCGGGAATTTACACCAATGGGCCCGGCTCCGGGTCGGGCAGCGCGACCTCGGATGGGCCAAAGCTGAGCCTGAAGATGGAGGATGGCAGCACGCCACCGGCTCCGCCTGCTCCGGTCGAGGGGAATACTGCTGGAAGCAACCCGCCCGCCGAGGCTGCACTCTCCGCGGATACGATTACGGATGTGCGCAAGATGTCGCCGCAGCAGTTGGCTGACCTGGCGACCAAGATCGACAATCTGCCGCCGGAGGAGAAGCAGCGCCTGATGGATGCGGCGCGCAACTCCACCGCGGGAAACCCACCGGGTACCAATCCTGCTCCCGCCGGCCCAGCCGCGAATCCTGCACCGGCCGGTGCAACTGCCAGCCAGCCCGCGCAGTCGCAGTTGCAGCAGATTGCCTCCACGTCGCAGTCGGCGGCCACCGCCGCTTCGCCAGAAGATGCGGCTGCTTTAGCGCGTTCCGGCTTTGATACTCCCGGTGGCGGAAGCATTCCCGCGGTGGCGATCTCAGGGGGCACGGTGGCTCCCATCCCAGCCCCGGCCAGCATCCGGGCCGGCGTGACGAGCAATGCGCCGCTTCCACCGGCGCATTCTCCTGCCAGAGCGTCCGCGCCAACCTATCCTGTCGTGCCGATCATCACCATGGCGCCATCCTCCGGTAGCGCCGCGCCAGTAGCGGGGACAGCGTTAGTCGCAGATATGCGGCAGGGATCGGCGGATGCATCCTGTCCTCCCGGCGTGGCGAAGCTGGTCCCCTCGCGCCAGCAGTTGGAGACGGAGCTGGCTGTACGGCAGGCGCAGATGGAGAGTCTGCGCAGCACCATCCTGCGCATGGACCGCAGTATTCAGCTCGACCAGAAGCAATTCGCTGTGTGGCAGGATGAGGCCTCCGCAGCCATCGACCGGCTCAAGGATGAGATCTGGGACAAAGCCACCGATCTTGCCTTCGACAACTTCCTCGATTCCGAAGAGGAGCACATCAAAGAGGCGCATATAACGGATGCGCAACGCGCCGACAAACTGCGCAGGCTCGAGCTGGCCAAGAACATCAAAGACTTCAACGATTTCCGTGTGTGGGCCCTTAGCAACCAGGATGACTGGGGCATGATCGAGGACGGTATGCGCAGCCTGGTCGATTATCTGCCGCTGGAGGATGGGCCGCTCGCCTACGTGCACTGTGCCGAGGACCTGATCGACAACGCCTATGACCTGACGGACTATGTCGCCACATGGAACAATGTGCAGCAACTGGACCACAACTCAGACCAGTTCCTGCAAGCGGTGCGCCTGAATGGAGAGCGCATGACGGCCCTGGTGCGGCGGATACAGCAGATTAAAGCCCAGTTGAATGCGGCACCCGTTGGGGCGCCGGGCACGCCGGCCTGCCATAGCGCAACGGCTGGGTTGAAGTAGGAGCAGAGCGCGACACAACGGGCCTCGGTTGCAGCGCGGCCCGTTCCGATTGCCGGATTATTACTTCTCTTTGGCTTTGTTCTGCCAGATGAGGATTTTGTCGCGCGCCGCTTGTGCGTCGGCGGCATCGGGAACCAGCTCCAGGTAGGCCTGCATGTGTTCGATGGCAGCGTCGTAGTAGCCCAGGTCTCCTGAAATCAGAGCCGCGTTGAAGTTGCCCTCCGGCCATGTGGGGTAGAGCAGCACCCCCGTTTCGTAGTAGTGCAGGGCCTCGTCCGGCTTGTTCGCCTTGAACGCATCCTCGGCCATCATGCGCTGCACCCTCACCTCATCCGGAATGGGAGGTTTGGTGGCCAGCGCGCGCCAAGCCGCGGCACGCGCGGTGAAGGTGCGCAGCGGCGCCTCGGTATCCCTGGCAAAGGCACGCAAAGCGTTGACGCCAGCAGCAAAGGTCTCTGCCTGCTGGATGCAAGCGGCAGAGCAGTGGTATGGCGCATTCGAACAAAGTAAACAAAGAACAGGTGCAGCGGCACCGGAACCGGGATCGCTCCACTGGCGGCCAAGTAAACTGCTGATTACTTTGTCCTTCGGCAAGGACTTTGCATCATAGGTCAGCTTCAATACATACCAGTTTTGACTGGGGTCGAAGAGGGGGCTTTTGCTATATGCCTCCACTGCCGGGGCCATCGCCAGATTGATCTTGACCGTATACGGGACCTTCTTATAGGTCATTGCATCGTACTCGAAGCCGTCCGGACTGAAGCGAATGCTGGTGATCCCCAGTGCGGCGGCCATGGCGCGGCGGGCCTGCCACAGGGTCATCTGGCTTGGCTGATGCGGAGGCTCTTGTGCAAAGTTAGGAGTTTCCACCAACGAGAAAATAAGCAACAAGACGGGAAGAGCTGGCATGAAAAGTATTCGTGCAATCCGGTTCATTTCGTATCT
>Ga0302267_10006641_pt1 | contig 11661 bp, 10 predicted proteins | sample III_Bog_E1_3_FD_194555 | JGI IMG/M metagenome (GOLD analysis project Ga0302267, IMG submission 194555) | Peat permafrost microbial communities from Stordalen Mire near Abisko, Sweden - III_Bog_E1_3 | ecosystem: Environmental > Terrestrial > Soil > Wetlands > Peat | place: Sweden: Abisko... | reverse complement strand
GGTGTACCTGCTCACTTCGCTGCTGGTGGCGACGCCGCTGCATCTCGCGATCATCGACGCCAACGCGTTCTTCATGCTCATGCTGGCCACGGCGGGCTTCGTCACGCTGGCGCATCACCTGCGCCGCGAAATGCCGCTGAAGATCAGCGATAACTGGATCATTTTCTACGCACTGAGTTACACCTACACGATGATCGCGCTGACCACGGGCGCGAGCTGGGAAAACTTCCTGGGCAACGTCGCGTCGCTGCCGTGGCTGGCCTTGGGCATCTTCCAGAAAACGTGGTGGAGGGGGACGGCCATCGTCGCTCTCTTCGTCATGAACCAAACGCTGGGCGGCCATTTCGCCCCGACGATTTCCAACTCCATTTTTCTGTCCCTCTTCGCGTTGGGACTGAGCATCGGGCGCCGCTCCAGCCTCCCGCTGGTCATCTGGCTCGGCGGCTATGTTCTCGCGGTGATCATCATGTCGCCGCTCCTGGTCCACGTGGTCGACGGCTTCATCCACAGCGGGCGCGCCGGGGGCGTGGACATTCAGGACATGGGGCAGAACAACATTCCGCTCGACGGCTTCCTGTCGTCGATTCTCCTCGGCATGGCGCTTTGGATCTTCCACCCGAATGGGCATCCGTACGTCACCTACACGCTGGCCCTCGGTGCGTGCGCGTCCGCGTGGTGCCTGCTGCCCGCGCTGGCCAGCCGGGCGCGTTGGCGCGGGACTGAGGTGGTGTCGCTGCTCATGGTGGTCTTTGGCGCGGTGATGGTCATCCGCCCGATGTTCATCAACGAAATCATGATCCAGTTGCCGCTCTTGAAGTCGTTGCGCTGGCCGTTTCGCGAACTAGTCCAGTTCCAATTCTTCTTCCATCTTTTCCTGCTGGTGCGCCCGCCGGGGTTCAGTCGCGGGGGCCGCAGGTTTTGCGCGGCGTTCGGCATCTTCGTCTACGTCGTGCCGCTGCTGCTTTATCCTTTCGCGCCGACGTTCAACACGCTGACGTGGGACCGCGAGCTCATCATCAGCGGCCGCGACAAGGACTATTGGGCGCATGTCCAGCGCTACCTCAAGCCCACCGATCGCATCGCGGTGATCATTCCGCTGGAACTCTATACCGACGACCGCTTCGAGGAACCCTACAGCCTGCTCGGCACTTTCAACTACGCCTCCTACGAGGGCATCATCAACGTCTGGGGCTATTCGCCCACGGCACCGCTCGACCGGCAGTACACCGTGGTCAACGCCTTTTACCCGTTCGGCGCCTACCATCCCGCGGCCAGGAAGCGGCTGATGAAGCTGAATCCCGAGCTCAAGATCATCACGCTGGAGAGCCTGCACCCGCTGCGCATCACGCTCAGCTCGAGCGACGGGACGGTGATCGACCTGACGCCGTTCGTGCCGCCGCGCGAGTCGAAGATTCCGCCGCATCCGCCCGGCCTGCCTTGAAAAGGGTCAAGGGCAGAGGGTAAAGGGATAAGGGACTGAGGCTGGCGATAAGCCTTTTGCTTTCCCCTTGGGGAAATGATTTGCTAGGAAGAGGCAAGCCACCTCAAGGACGCTCTTGGAACAACCCTCCGCCTGCATCGCCCCCGCCGCGCGCGACATTCGCCCCGCGAACGAAAAGCTCATCAGCGTCGTCAGCGGCTGCTACAACGAGGAGGAGAATGTCCGCGAATGCTACGCGCAGGTGAAGAAGGTCTTCGCCGACCTCGGCACCTACCGTTACGAGCACATCTTCATCGACAACGCGTCGAAGGACAAGACGGTCGCCATCCTGCGGGAGATCGCCGCGGCGGACAAAAATGTGAAGGTGATCGTCAACGCGCGCAACTTCGGCCACATCCGCTCCCCCTACCACGCGATGGTCGAGGCGCGCGGCGACGCGGTCATCAGCATCGTCTCCGATTTGCAGGACCCGCCCGAGCTGATCAAGGAATTCCTCAAGAAGTGGGAGGAAGGATTCCGCGTGGTCGTCGCGGTGAAGGCCGCCAGCGAGGAATCGCTGATTTTCTTCTCCATCCGACGGGCCTACTACGAGCTGGTCAGCCGCCTGGCCGAGGTCGACCTGCTGAAGAATTTCACCGGGTTCGGCCTCTACGACCGCCGCTTCATCGACATCGTCGCGGAGATCGACGATCCCTACCCGTACTTCCGCGGCCTCGTCTCCGAGATCGGCTTTCCGCTCGCGAAAATTCCGTACCACCAGCCGGTGCGCAAGCGCGGGATCACGAGCAACAATTTCTACCGCCTCTACGACATGGCGATGCTCGGCATCACCAACCACTCGAAGGTGCCGCTGCGGCTGGCGACGATGATCGGGTTTCTCGTCTCGTTCCTGAGCCTGTGCGTTGCGTTCGGCTACTTCATTTTCAAGCTGCTTTACTGGGACAATTTTCAGCTTGGGCTCGCGCCGCTGGAAATCGGCTTGTTCTTTTTCGGCTCGGTGCAGCTTTTCTTCATCGGCATCCTGGGCGAGTATATCGGCTCGATCTACACGCAGGTGCAGAAGCGGCCGCACGTGGTAGAACTGGAACGCATCAACTTCGAGGATTATTCATGAAAGTCGTCATTCTTTGCGGTGGACTCGGCACGCGCTTGCGCGAGGAAACGGAGTTTCGCCCGAAACCGATGGTGCCGGTGGGCAATCGCCCGATTCTCTGGCACATCATGAAGTACTACGCGCACTACGGCTTCAAGGAATTCATCCTCTGCCTCGGCTACAAGGCGGAGGTGATCAAGGAGTACTTCTTCAACTACCAGCGCCACTCCAGCGACGTGACGCTGAAGCTGGGCGAGCTGCCGGAGATCATCTACCACAACAAGCATCCGGAGGATGACTGGTCGGTGACGCTGCTCGACACGGGCCTGACCACGCAGACGGGCGGACGCGTGCGGCGCGCGCTGGCGCACATTCCCGACGACGAATTTTTGCTCACGTACGGTGACGGTCTCTGCAATGTGCCGCTGCCGGAGCTGATCAAGTTCCACCATGCGAAGAAGGGGCTCGCCACGCTGACGGCGGTGCGGCCGGGCGGACGTTTCGGCGAGCTGCAATTGCTGCGCGGCGAAAAGGTCGTGAGCTTTCGCGAGAAGCCGGAGGACGGCAGCGGCTACGTGAACGGCGGCTTTTTCGTGCTGAACAAGAAGATCGGCGAGTATCTCTCCAAGGACAGCGACATCTTCGAGTTCGACGCGCTGCCCAAGCTGGCCGAGGGCGGCAAGCTGCACGCCTTCCGCCACGACGCGTTCTGGCAGTGCATGGACAACCCGCGCGAGATGGAACAGCTCAACAAGATGTGGGCCGAGGGGCAGGCGCCGTGGAAGGTGTGGTAGCTGCTGGTTTCACACGGAGGCTCGGAGAGCACGGAGGGTGAAGATTATTTCAAGACGCCGTCGGGCGTGAGTTGGCGGTAGGTTTTGCCGTCGGGCTTGAAGTCGGATGGGATAAAGTTGGGGATGGTGCCGTCAGGGGCATTTCTTGTGGTCGCAAAGCTTGCGAGGTTCATTTTATAGAAGACGGCGATTCCATCGAAGTGTGGGTATTCAACGGTGCTTATTCCTAACATCTGCTCGTACCAGTTGGGCTTGCGCTCGAATCCGTACTGCGGCGACGGCATGCTCAGCGGCGTGGCCGCGCCACCAGGAACGTAATTGACCTTATAACCGGTCATAAAAATTAGCGGCAATCCCCCTGGCGAACTGAAGTCGGCTGGCGTCGTCACGTCCCAGCATACGTTTTTGGGCTTTAGCTTTTGGCCGGGCAGCGGTCTCTCCTTTCCCGGCATGGGAATGTAGAAAATTACCGGATCGGTGACGTAGCCACCATCGATAAGCTTCTGGAAAACCTCGGTGGAACTGGTGCCCTCCGGGTAATGTTGATTGTTATCGATCGCGCAGGAATAGAGAGCCAAGCCCAAGGCGTGCGAGGCCTGTACACAGGCGCTTTCGGGACCTCTCTTGATGCCACCCGGTGATGGCTGCATAAAGGCGACCCAAAGCAAGATGACCGTGAGGATTGCGCTGACCCACATGAGCCACCGGTAAATGGCAAGCGACCGTGCGGGCGGTTTGGTGAAGCCGGAGGTCTCCACGTGATCAGCTTACGCCCGCGCCGCGCGGGGGCAATCCTTTGTGGTGGCGCGCGGACGGGCGGGAGGCCGTCTCTTCAGCATGACCGGCGACGGTCATAGACCGCCGCTACAACTGAAGTGGGTCAGGCCGGAGGCTGACCCTCCGCAGCTCAAACGAGATCAGGGAAATTCTCGAACTGGCCGAGGATGTCGCTGGTGAATTGCTCGTACTCGTAGTCCTTGTTGCCGCGGGCTTCCCAGATGATTTGGGTGGAGGGGTGCTCCTGCCAGGGGTGCGGGTCGAGGACGGCGTTGCCGCTGTAGCCGATGCCGAGCTGCTTGACGAGGTGGTTGATGGAAATGAGCGCGTGGGTGAGCGTGCTGCGCTTGCTGACGGCGGCGCCGGTCTCGTGCTGCGCGATGGCGTCAACGAGACCGCCGGGCAGGTCGTTGTTGCGGAGCCATTCGGCGGCGATCTCGGCGTGGGTGATCTTGAACATTTCGCGCTCGGTTTGCGCGAGCGGGATGGACTGGTTCACGCTCTTGTTCATGCACGTGAAGTAGGCGAAGGGGAAGAGCTCAGACAGGATCATCTTGCCGATGTCGTGGAAGGTGCCGGTGGCGTACTCGAAGCCGGTGCGGCGCAGGTCGAGCGCGTCGTAGATGAAGTCCATGACGACGCCGACGGTGATCGAGTGGCGCCAGAGCGGCGTCCAGTCGAAGGTGGGCGACTTGGGATTCTCGTAGTTGAGCGCGAAGAAAGTGATGGCGAGGTTGCGCGCGCGCTCGAGGCCAAGCGTCTCGAGAGCCTCGGCGGGGTCCATGCGCTCGGCGGGCACGCCGTCCTCGTTTTCGCCGACCATGAAGCCAACGAGCAGACGCACGGCGGACTCGTAGCCGGGCACCTTGTCCATGACCTCGACGAGGGCCTGCGGATCGTCGGCCCGCGGGTGGCAGAGATCGCGGATGGTGTTGACGAGCTGCTCGACCTGCAGCGGCTCGGGGCGCGACTGCATCGATTCCTGGACCATCTGCCGCGTGATGTGGATGGACGAGCCAACCTTGGCTTCCTTGGGGTCCCACTGCTGCTTGCTCTGGGCGAGGAGGCCGTGGAGCGTCTGCGTGTTGTTGCCGGAGCGCGGAGTGGAGACGGGCCGCTGCGCCATCGGCTCGAGGATTTCGCGCGTCTCGTAGCGGAAAGCGTGGACGTTCTCGAGGGCGTCGCGCAACTCACGGTAATTCTGGAAGCGGTCGTCGGGTGCGCGCTCCATCATTTTCCGGATGAGATAAATCCAGCCGTTGGGCATGTTGGCCTGTTGCGCGATCTCGATCGGGAAAGGCTTCTCGAGATGGCCCCAGATGATGTCCTCGACCGTGGCGCCGTCGTACGGCTGCTTGCCGGTCATGAGATGGAAGAGCGTCGCGCCGAGGGAATAGATGTCCGTGCGCTGGTCGGTGGGACCGCGCTGGATTTGCTCGGGCGAGACGTAGGCGGGCGTGCCGAAGGCCTCGCGCTCGGCTTCCTCGGCGACGTCCTTGACGATTTTCTGCGCGAGGCCGAAATCGGTCAGCATGATGTTATTGCCGCGGTCGATGAGGAAGTTGGCCGGCTTGATGTCGAGATGGACGATGTTGGCCTTGTGCGCGGAATGGAGCGCGGCGACGGCGTGGCTGAGGAACCACTTGGCGTGGTCCTCGGTGAACCAGCGCTTGCCCTCGATCCAGTTCTCGAAGGTCTCGCCGTCGACGTAGGACATGCTGAAGAAGACGACGTTGCCTTCCTTGCCGATGTAGAAAATGGGGATGATGTTCGGATGGCGCAGCGCGGCGACGGCGCGGGCCTCATCCTGGAAATACTGGACGAAGTTCTCGTTGGCGGCGTACTCGGGACGCAAAACCTTGATGGCGACGTAGCGCTCGAGCGCGGGTTCCAGCGCGCGGAACACGCTGCCCATGCCGCCCTGGGCAATCTTGTCGGTAATGACGTAATGGCCGAGATGACACCCGGGAATGAGGTCACTTAACTCCAATGGCCTTGGCATAACTTGTGGGTTCGCGATCGCGCGAAACGCACAAGGCCGAATTTATCGAGGATTTGCCGAAACAACAGGGAAAACCGCAAGATGCGCGGATAAATTTCTTTAGGCGAAGCGTCCGCGACTTAATTGTTATTGTACCTGCGGTGATGCGGCGGTAGCCCGTGACCTCCGGGCGCGGGGCGAGGTGGTGAACGCGATCGCGTTTCGTGTTCGCGATAACCAACGAGCCCCGTGCCCGGAGGTCACGGGCTACCGCTGTTCAGCGCACTTTCGGCTGCGGGGTGCCGGGGGGAACATTGTTCGCGGCGGGCGGGACGTTGCTGGCGCCGGCGATGACGGTGGTGTTGCTGTAGGCCTTGACGAGACCCTGCGCGACGCAGTCGGCATATTCGCGGAAGATGCTGGTGTAGGGCTTGCCGCTGAAATTGCGCGTGCCGTCGTAGTCACCGGCGAGCAGGCGCTGGTAGACGACGCGGTTGTTCATGAAGTAGGGCTCGGTGCAGACGACCGGGCCGTCGTACTCGCGGTTGGCGGCGAGGTTGCGCGCGACGACATACTGATCGTTGGCCAGCACCTGGCGCGTCGTGCTGGAATCGCCGTACTTCACGGGGCCGAGCCCGGTGCGCTGCGCGAAGACGAGCGAGATGGCGTGGGCCACTTCGGACTCGATGGCGGTGCCGCCCTCGCAAATCTTGTACACGCAGCGGCGCTGCATCTCGGCGTCCTGCATCTCGGTCTTGGTGTAGCTGCCGCCGACGAAGAAGATGTTGGCGTTGACGTCGGTGAGGCGGCTATGGGAGCTGCGCGGCGTGGCGTCAATGTAGAGCGTGACGGTGATGTCGGGGACGAAGTTAGTGCGGATGCGGTTGCCGCGCTCGATGATTTCCGAGCAGCGGTAGAAGAGGAACTCGCTGAGCTCAATCAGGCGCGAACCGAAGAGCAGGTTGAGGTGGTCCGGCGGCAGGGCGCGGAGGTTGGCCTGGTTCTTGGCGTGGGCGAGGAGAAGTTCTCGCGCTTCCTCGATGAAGTCATCGGGGCGGTAGGGCGTGACCGGCTCGGTGGAGTCGCGCACGACGTAGACGCTCGCGCCCTGGGCGGTGAGCTCCCGCTTGAGGATGCGCGCGGTGATGAGGTTGAGGTCGCCTTCCTGCACGGGCGCGCTGCCGTTGTAGCGCGTGCTGCGTTCTTCCATCTGCGCCCACGGGCCGCCGATGTGGCCGGGATCGATCGCGATGCGCAGGCCGTCGAGCGGCTTGTCGGGCGGATGCGTGGCGGCCTTGAATTCCTCCGGCGTGCGGAACCAGCGGATGGGCGCGACAGCTTGGCCGGGCGCGGCGAAGTTGAGCACAAACTGCGGCGTGGTGTGGTCCGTGGCGGAGGGATAGAAGACGGCGCGCTGGTCGTTGATGTTGACGAACGGCGCGAAGGCGTTGAAGGGATCGAAAAGGGTGTGGAGCTTTTGCTCGAAGTCCGCGCGGGTAATCGTGCCCTGATAGACATCGAGCGCGAACCACGGGTTGGGCGAAGGCAGGCGCGGCGAGCCGCTGGGGCCTTTATAATGGCGCAGTTCCTCGATGCTGCGGCTGCTCATCGATGTCGCCGGTGTGACCGTGGGATAAGTCACGAGCGGCGCCTCCGGCGGAAGCGACACGGAGACGGGAGGCGCAGGGGTCTTGGGCGTAATGGGTTCGCCCCCGGCCATGAGGCACGGGAAGGCGGCCGCGACTAACGCGGAAACACCATAAATTGTTAATGCACGCTTACCCATAATGGCCGAATACGCTGTCAGAACCGACCGAAAACGCAAGGTCGCAATTGCTTAAATCTATACCATCGGCTAGGCGTTGAGTCACCGTGATTGATTTCGGACGCGCGATCCAGACGGCTTGGGAACGGATGACCATCATCCTTTTCCAGCCCTTCGACATTGGGAAGTGGGGCCTGCTGGGCTTTATCGCCTTCCTGTCCATGCTGGCCGAGGGCGGTGTTTCGTTCAACAACCCGCTCTCGGGTCTCGGCCAGAACCAGAAGACCCAGCCGTACATCACCTACCCGCACAGCGCGCAGGCCCTGAAGCAATTCACGGTGTGGATGAGCGATCTGCCGAACAACCCTTGGCTGAAATTCATGGTCTGCGCGGCGTTCGGATTCCTGGTGATCTGGCTGGTGCTGAACTGGGTCGGCTGCCGCGCGCAGTTCGTCTTTCTCGACAACATCGTGCGCAACCGCGCGGCGCTGGCCGGGCCGTGGCAGCGCTACTCGCAGCAGGGCAATGTCTGGTTCCTGTTTCATCTGGGACTGATGGTGGTCTCGTTCCTGTTCCTGGCGACGGCGGGCGGCGCGTTCTTCTTCCTGAACTGGGGCTGGCTGAGCAGCGGGCGCGATCCGTCTGGCATCGAAGTGGCCACGGTCGTGGTGATCCTGCTGGTCTTCGGCGTCTTTGGGACTATCGGCACGGCGATCATCTTCTTGATTCGGACGCTGGTGCAGCCGCTTTACTTCAAGCAAACGATGAGTCTGGGCACGGCCTTGCTGGCGGTGATGACGCTGGTCTTCACGCGGCCGGTGAGCATCCTCATTTATCTGGTGCTGAGCTTCGCCATCGCGATCGCGGCGGCTTTCATCGCGTGCGTTGCCTTTGCCTGCGTCTTTTGCGGGACGCTTTCGATCATCTGCTGGGTGTCGTGCTTCCCGTTCATCGGCGCGATGTTGCTGAACATGCTGCTGTGCCAGGTAATTCTGCCGCTGCTGGTCTTCCAGCGCCGCTTCCAGCTCGGCGTGCTCGAGCAATTCGGGCCGGAGTACGATGTATTCAACGTCGATGCGCCGCCGCCACCGATGGCCGGTATTTAGGGCCGAGCTCGTCCATTTCCCGAAGGCTTGCTCAGATCCTCACTGAAAGCGCTTCCGATATTCCGTCCACGCCCTCACGGCCTCGGCGACGGGTCTACCCGCCCGCGACGACTTGGATAAACTCGACGCGGTCGCCGTGCTGGAGCGTGCGCGTGGGCCAATCCTCGCGCGGGAGCGTCTGCAGGTTCAGCTCGACGAGCAGTCGCTTGGCATCGAGCCCGCAGGTTTGCGCCAGCTCGCCCAGCGACATCGCCGCCGCCACCTGCCGCGTGTGGCCGTTGACGAAGATGGCGATGCGGTTGTGCAGCTCGGTGGACATGGCGGCGGTCAGGCATCGACCAAGTCGAATTTCCAACGTTTGCCGAGAGCTAGGGCCGCCTTGCCGAGCGTACCAAGCGTAACGGATGGGTTGGCAGGATCGAGAATCCGGTTTACCGCGGCGCGGCTGGTGTGCATGCGCTTGGCGAGCGTCGATACGGAGATTTTCTTCGCCTTCATCGCGGTCTGCAGCTTCCACGCGAGAATTTCCTTTTCCGCTTGGGCAACGACCTGCTCGTAGATGCCTTCTTCCTTTAGGTAATCGTCAAAGCGACCACCCCGATGTGGGTTACTCTTTTTAGATTTGCTCATAACTTCTTTTCCTTTTCAGTGCTAGATCCAGTACCTCGGCGGGTGTTTTCTGGGTTTTCTTGATAAATCCATGCAGCAGCACCATTTCGCTCTCCTCGACAAAGAAAATCGTACGTGCGATTCCGTCCGGGAGATTGCTCCGCACCTCGTGCAGTCCTTTTCCCAAGGCCCGGACATGAGGCATGCCTATGGGCCATTCTGATTGCGCCTTCCAGATATCGATCCCAATTTGCGCTCGATCGGCCTTAGGCAAGGACCTCAGCCATTCGCGTACCGGCTCATTTCCCGCGGTCGTTTTATAAAAAATAACGTCCAAGGGTTCCGACCGTTCCATCCCGGAAGTGTATCAGAATTGATACACTCGTCAACCGCGTTTAACGTTTCTTCGTGCTTTCGCGCACGATGATTTCCACCGGGAGCACGCGGGGCTGGACGGTTTTGCCGCGCTGCATTTCCAGCGCGAGCCGCAGGGCCTTCTCGCCCATCTCGGTTTGCGCGACGCGCACGGTGGTCAGCGGCACGCGGTAGTAGGTGGCCATCATGCCGTCGCCAAAGCCGACGATGGAGACATCCTCCGGCACGCGAAAGCCCTGCTGCGCGAGCGCCTCGGCCGCGCCGATGGCCACGCTGTCGTTGTAGGCCACTAGCGCGGTGAATCGGACCTTCTCCGAGAGCGCCTGCGACATCGCCTTGCGGCCCGCGTCGATGTCCTTGTCGGCGAGAAACACTCGCTCGTCGGCGTAGGGCACGCCGGCCGCGGCCAACGCGCGCTGGTAACCGCTGAACCGCCCCGCGCTGGAGGACGAGCCGTTCGGACCGGCGAGAAAAAGGATATCCTTGTGGCCCAGCTCGAGCAAATGTTCCGTGGCGATCTGCCCGCCGCGCTCATCGTCGCTGACCACCCAGCTCACGTTCGGGAATCGCTCCGCACCGGCCGGATAGGCATCGAGCAACACGACCGGAACGCTGCTGGCGCGGATCAATTCCAGCGTGGCGAGGCGGTGCTGCCAGCGCACGGCCGGCACGAGCAGGATCGCCTCCACTTGCCGCGCGATGAGTTTCTGCACCTCGCGCATCTCGGTCTCAGCGCGGTCCAACGACGCGGCGAGGAGGATCTGCATGTCGACCGCCTCGGCCTGCCGTTCCGCGCCCCAGATCAGGTGCGAATAATACGTGTGATTAATTTGCGGCACGACAATGCCGATGAGTCCGCTGCGGCGCAGGCGCAGGTTTTGCGCGGCGCGGTTGGGGATGTAATTGCGCCGCCGGGCCTCGGCCTGCACGCGGGCCTTGGTGCCGACGCTGATGTCGGGCGCGTCGCGCAGCGCCTTCGAAACCGCCATTACCGACAAATCCAGTGTTGCGGCGATTTCCTTCAGCGTCGACATGCGAGGCACCGACTATCGCGCGCGGACCATTGTATGTAAAGGGAGGTGAATCAAGTTTTTGTAATCGTTGGCGCGTCTCTTGCGTCTAATACCTCGCCCCCTCATTTCCAAATTCGATTATCCGACGTCTATAATATAGATTAGCTGCCCCATGGCGTACCTCCTGAAAAACAACGCAGTTTTCCTGCATGTGCCCAAGACGGGGGGAACTTACGTTCATGAAGTGCTCAAGGCCCTCGACCTTGTGCGCGGTCCGCTGGGCAATAATCACACTGACTTCGATCGCACTTTTTGGCACGCGAAGTTGCACCGCAATCTCAAGGTCACGCGCTACATTGTGCGCGAGTGGCTGCGCTCGCCCAAGGCGCAACTGCAGATGCAACGGGGCTGCTTCACGTTCTGTTTCGTGCGGGAGCCGCTGAGCTGGTACGAGTCGTGGTGGCGCTTCATGATGAGCATCAAGTGGCGCGTGCTGGGCAATGAATCCGATCCGTACAACTGGTATCCGACCATGATGCTGAACGGCCTCGGCAGCCCGGACTTCAACACTTTCGTCCACAACGTCAACCGCAAGCGCCCGGGTTTCGTGACTGAGATGTATGGCTGGTATGTACGTCCGGGTGTGACGTTTGTCGGGAAGACCGAATACATGCAGCGGGACTTGCTGAAAGTTTTTTCGCTGATGA
>Ga0302267_10006640_pt1 | contig 11661 bp, 8 predicted proteins | sample III_Bog_E1_3_FD_194555 | JGI IMG/M metagenome (GOLD analysis project Ga0302267, IMG submission 194555) | Peat permafrost microbial communities from Stordalen Mire near Abisko, Sweden - III_Bog_E1_3 | ecosystem: Environmental > Terrestrial > Soil > Wetlands > Peat | place: Sweden: Abisko... | reverse complement strand
CGCTCGCGGTCACGAGGCTCATGCTCGCGGTCACGAGGCTCATGCTCGCGGTCACGAGGCTCATACTCGCGGTCACGAGGCTCATGCTCGCGGTCACGAAGCTCACGCTCGCGGTCACGAGGCTCATGCTCGCGGTCAGGAAGCCCATGCTCGCGGTCACGAGGCTCATGCTCGCGGTCACGACGCTCACGCTCGCGGTCACGAGGCTCATGCTCGCGGTCAGGAAGCCCATGCTCGCGGTCACGAGGCTCATGCTCGCGGTCACGAGCCTCACGCTCACAGTCACGCGGCTCACGCTCGCGGTCACCAGGCTCACGCTCGCCGGATCGCTCAGCGCACCTCGGTCCCTCCGTCCGTCGCCAGCTGCACGGTCGCCAGGATGGCCAGGACCATGCCCACCGACTGGATCGCACCCGGGATCGTCCGGCACAGGACGAGCGAGATCAAAATGGTGATGACCGGCGCCCCCGCGTTGACGAGCGGCGAGACCAGCATCGCCTTGCCGTGACGGAACGCGTACACGAGCAGCAGGGCGCCCACCGCGTTGAGGCTGTGAATCATGGCCGCCAGCCAGGGTCCCCTGAAGCCCCAGTGAATCGGCCTCTGGAAGTCGGTCATCGACCACGCCACCGGCACCAGGAGGAGGCCGGCGACGGTCATGTAGAAGAAGAGACTCTCGGCCCGCATGGACCTGTTTCCATGGGAGAGGACGAAGCCCTGGAGCCCCCAGGCCAGGAACACCACGAGCGCCAGGGCCACCCAGGGCACGCCGCCCCCACCCTCCGCCTGCGGAGGCGAGCACGCCAGGAGGACCGCCGCCACCAGGGCCAGCACGATCCCGGCCCAGCCCCGGCGCGTCGCCCGCTCCCCGCCGACCAGCATGGCGAGGAGGATGGTCACCAGCGGAGAGAGCGCCAGGAACGGGAAGACCAGGTGGGCCGGGGCGAGGCGCAGGACCTTGAAGAGCACCAGCTGCCCTCCCGCCCCCAGCAGCCCCGCCGAGCCGCCGAGCAGGATGGATCGCGGATCGGTCTCCAGCTTCCAGCCGGTGCGCGCGAGGGCCACCAGGCAGGGTGGGATCATGGTGAAGGCCCACACGACGTAGCCCAGCGACTCGGGGAAGCCCGCTCGGGCGACGGTGTCGATCACCGCCCCCCAGAGGCCCCAGGCCGCCATGGTGGCGATCGCGCAGAGGAGCCAGGTCTGCTTGACGGGGCGCCTCGGCGGCGAATCAGGGGCGGCAGGCCGCGGCATAGTGGCCGAGCACGCGGCGGATGGCGTGGGTGACGAGGGAGCGGCCGTCGGGCGTCAGGGAGCCCTCCAGGACGGCGTCGAGCGCGAGAGGGAAATGCTGGCTCACCAGCTGCGCGGGGATGGGCGCTCGGAGGACGTCGAGGAGCTGGGTGACCTCGGCGTCCACCTCCGGATCGGTCCAGTAGTAGCGACAGCGGTCGCTGTAGCTGAAGCGCCGGGCGAAGGCCTGCTCCTGCGCGGTGCCCCGGTGGTGGCTCCGCCAGTGGATCGGGTTGTTCACCATGGCCCGATCGAGGGTCTCGCGGAGCGGGACGGCCGGGCGGCCGGGGTCGGCCCAGCAGAGCTCCCGGGCGACGTCCTCGAGGGCGAACAGGGCCTCTCGGCAGGCGAAGCTCAGCCACGGTCCCACCTTGAGGATCGCGAAGCGATCCTCGACGAGCTGCCGGAGCGCGCGGGGGTGCTGGTAGTCGGTGGAATGGGCCTCGTACATCCAGGGGGCCCGGCCCGCGATGGCGCCGCTGAGGCGCCGGGCCTGGGCCCGATCGTAGGGGTGGACGTCGAAGTCGCCGAACTCGACGCCGGGCTGGACGACCACCGCGATGATCCGCTCCCAGGCCTCCTCGAGCCCCTCCCTGCAGAAAGCGGCGTGGCTGATCTCGAGCGTGCGCTCCACGTCGGCCGGCGCGGTGGGTCGCAAGGTGGGCTCTTCGCCTCCCGCGCCTCCCGGTGCCGGCACCTCGGTTCCGATCACGTACACCGGCGCGGGCCCGCTGCAATGAGCGCGCTCGGCGCGCTTGCAGAGGGTCGCGGTGCGCGCGGCGATGACCTCTTCGGGCAGGGGGTCCGGGTCGCCCGCGCAGCGCATGCTGGCGTCCAGGTGGATCTTGCGGAAGCTCGCCGCCACGTAGGCTTCCACCAGGGCGCCGGCTTTCTCCATGGCCGCGGGCGCGGGCTCGGCCTTCCAGGGGCTCGGGCCGAGGTGGTCGCCTCCGAGGATGATCTGGTCTGCCGGGAGGCCTCCCTCCCTGGCCAGCGCGAGCGCGAAGTCGCGGAAGGCCGGCGGCGTCATGCCGGTGTAGCCGCCGAGCTGGTTCACCTGGTTGCAGGTGGCCTCGACCAGGAGCGGCGAGCCGTCGTCCCGGGCCTGAGCCATGGCGGCCCGGAGGACCAGGGGCCCGGCCGAGCAGACCGAGTAGATCCCCTGGGCGCGGTCCCGGCGCTGGTTGTCGCGGAGCGCGAGGAGTCGATCAGGCATGAGAGAACCGCTCCTTGGCAATGGCCATGACGGAGGCCAGGCTGGTGAAGGCCCCGGTGCCGCCGGCGGCCGTGGTGGAGACTGCGCCCATGAGATTGCCCATGTCGAGACAGCGCTCGAGGGTCTCCCCCTGGATGAAGCGGGCGATGAAGCCCGCGTCGAAGCTGTCCCCGGCGCCGATGGCGTCGACCACCCGGGGGTTGAGGAACGCCGGCCGCGAGAGGACCTCCCCCCGGGCCTGGAGCGTCGCACCGCGACTCCCTTGCTTGACGACCACGGCGCGGGCGAAGGGGCGCAGCGCCGCCAGGGCGGAGGGGACGTCACTCCTCCGCGTCAGCCGGAGGAGCTCGGCCTCGTTGGGCAGGAAGACGTCGACCTCGGGCAGGAGAGTCGCGAGGTCCAGGTCCCACGCCTCTGCGGGATCCCACTGGGGGTTGAGCGAGGTGGTCATGCCCGCCTCCCTGGCCCGGCGCAAGAGCCCCGCGAGCCCCGGCCGCAAGCCGGGCAGGAGGAAGACCGAGGCGACGTGGAGGTGCCTCGCCGAGGCCAGGAGGGGAGGCGTGACGTCCGCGAGGGTGAGCTGCTCCATCGCCCCCGGGTAGGTGACCATCGCCCGGTCCTCACCCTGATTGAGCACGACGGTGGCTCCGGTGGCGTACCGCGGATCGACGAGGAGCGAATTGGTGTCCACCCCCCCGACGCGAAGCCGCTCCACCACGAAGGAGCCGAAGAGGTCGGTCCCCACCTTGCCCAGGAAGGCCACCCGCGGGCCCAGGCAGCGGAGGTTGCTCGCGAAGATGGCCGAGGAGCTCCCCAGCGTCAGGGTCATGGCCCGCGCCAGGGTCTCCTTGCCCACCGCGGGCGCGGCGACGAGGTGATCGAGGATGAGGTCAACGTTGAGCTCCCCGACCACCAGCACATCGAAAGGACGTTCCATGGTGGGCTCAGGGCCGAGGATAGATTCTGACGCCCTGAACCACCCGCGCGATGGCACCTGTGGGCGAGGGGGCGTCGGGCCGCAGCCGCAGCGCGAGCGAGCGATAGACGCCCAGGATCTGGGCGGTGATCACGGCGGCGATGGCGCGCTCGTCGTCGGGGATCCCGTCCAGCGCCAGCGTGGCGTCCACGTCGGGGGGCCTCGGCCGCCCCCCCACTCCCAGCCGGAACAGGCCGCGCTCGCCGCCGTTGATCTGGGCCAGCAGGTCCTCTTCATAGGACCGGATCGCTTCCGACCCCGAGAAGAGAAACACCAGGAGCGTGCGCGGATCGACCACCGCCCGCGGGCCGTGCCGGAACCCCAGGAAGGAGTCGAACGTGCAGGAGACCGCCCCCGCGGTGAGCTCCTGAAGCTTGAGGTGGCACTCCCTGGCAGCGCCCAGGAGGGGGCCGGAGCCGAGAAAGATGGCGCGGCGAAAGTCCAGGGCTCCGGTGCGACGGAAGACGTCCCCCTGGTCGAGGAGCCGGAGGCCAGCCTCGCGGAGCCGTCGCCCCGTGGCGGCCGAGGACGGGAGATCCTCCACCGCCAAGGCGAGCAGGCCGGCGAGGGCCATCGCCGTGAAGCTCCCGGTCATGGCGAGCCCCTGATCGTCCGCCTGCGGGGGCAAGAGGAAGACCGCCCGCGGGCTCCGGGTAGCATGTCGGGCCAGGTGCCCTCCGGGGTTGCAAGTGATGACCAGGTGGCGGACGTCAGCGACCGTGGCCTCGACGCGGTCCATCGCCGCCACACTCTCTGGGCTGTTGCCCGAGCGGGCGAAGGAGACCAGCAGGGTCTTCGCGTCACGGACCAGGCACTCCTCGGGGTGCGTCACCAGATCGGTGGTGGGGATGGCCCGCACCGAGCGCCCCAGCCGGCGCGTCAGCGGCCCCTGGAGGAGCTCGCCGATGAACGCCGACGAGCCCGCGCCGGTGAGGACCACGCAGCGATCACGCGCGCCGAGGGTCTCCTGGAGAAAGGGGAGGAGCGCCGGTCGCTCCGCTTCGACCCTGGCCAGCGTCGCCCCCCAGAGCTCGGGCTGACCGAGGATCTCGCGGACGGTGTGGCCCGCACCCAGGGACTCGAGGGCGCGGGGGTCGAGCTCGGAGAAGACGCGGTTCATGATCGGGTGCGCGAGGCATAGCGCGCGGACGAGGACCCGGACCCCGGCGAGGTCACCGCCCCCACGCGCCCGGAGATAGTCCTCTTTCCGGGCGAGGCTACCGCTTGCCGACCCAGAGGGGCCGGGTGCGCCCGTTCCTGTCCCAGAGCACCTGCCCTGCCCGGACGGTGACCTCGCACTCGAGGTGCTCGTTGCCCTCGACGCGCCGATCGCTGGTGTCGGTGAAGCCGAACCGACCGGGAGAGGCGCTCAGGATGGCGAGATCCGCCTCCCCGCCCTCGACGAGGCGGCCCAGCTCCGGCCGACCGACGATGGCGGCGGGGTTGGCGGTGGCGCGCCGGATCCGGTCCGGCAAGCTCATCCCCAGCGCCCCGAGCTTGGAGAGAATGGCCACCATGTCCTGCATGGCGCCGTCGAGGCTCTGGATGTGCATGTCGGTGCTGATCGAGTCCGGGGGGAAGCCCTGCGCGAGCGCGGGGATGGCCTGGTCGAGGGCGAAGCTGCCGCCGCCGTGGCCGAGATCGAAGACGACCCCGCGCCGGCGCGCTGCCCGGACATAGGGATGGAGCGTGCCCGAGGCGTCGACGATGGAGACGCGGCCGGGCACCTCGGCATAGGCGTGGGTGAGGATGTCGCCCGGCCGAAGGACCCGGAGCAGGAGGTCCTCGAGCGAGAGCGGCGGCTCGTGATCGCCGAAGTCGACCATCACCGGCACGCCGGCGAGGCGCCCGGCCTCCACGGCGCGGGTGACCGGATCCCACGAAGGCCCTTTGTAGTGGGCGACCTTGACGCCGACGATCTCGCGGGGGTGCGCGAGGATGGCCTGCGCGGTGGCGCGCGCGTCCATGTCTCCGAGATCCTGCTCGAAGCGCCCGCCGCGCATGCCGCCCCCCACGATGTTGAGGAAGGCCAGGACCCGCGTCCGGGAGTGGGCGATGGTCTGCCGCTCGAAGACCTCGAAGTTGCGGTGACCGGAGCTGCCGGCGTCGACGACGGTGGTGGTGCAGCTCCGGGGCGCGAACGCGTCGGGCCACACCGCGGTGTAGCTGTTGGCGAGGTACTGATCGTCCACCGTGCCGAAGAAGACGTGGGCATGGATGTCCACGAGCCCCGGCGTCACCACGAGGCCCGTCGCGTCGACGACCGTCGCGGCGCGCGAAGCGTCGATCCCGGCCGCCACCCGGGCGATGCGCCCACCGGCGACGGCGACATCCAGGATGCCGTCCCGACCCCCGGCAGGGTCGAGGACGCGCCCGCCCTTGATGACCAGATCGTACTCGACCGGGGTGGCCGCCCAGGCGGACGTACAGCCGAGGAACAGGGTGGAGGTGAGGAAGGTCAGCGCCGCGAGTGCGCGGCTGAGCTCGGTCATGGGGACTCCGGACGGGCGGGGGGGATGCTCTGCGCGTGGTGGAAGACGTCGTCGGGGTCGTACCGGGTCTTCACGGCGACGAGGCGTGGGTAGTTGGGCCCGAAATAGGCGCTCTGCCAGTCGACGATGGAGAGGTCCGGATACCCCACGTAGGCCTGCCCCGAGACGAAGCGGCGCATGGCGGCGCGGAAGCCCAGGGTCCAGCGGACGTTGCTGGCATCCTCGGCCTCTGCGGCCCAGTACGCCTGGTACTGCAGGCTGAACTGCGTGCCAGCGCGATGCGGGAAGGCCGTCGCCGTCTCGGGCACCCGGTTGACGGCACCGCCGTAGGCGTCGAGCTGGAGGCGCGCGCTGGGGCTGGGCGGATCTTCGAGGTGGCCCTGGACGACGGCGATGGCCTCCGGACCGAGGGGGGCGCGCGCATAGTCGGAGGAGCTCTTGAAGCGCGTGCTCCCCGCGGCGTGCCAGTACGGGTTCCAGTGCCCGGAGGCCGGGGCGACGCCGGCCAGCTTCTTCACCGCGGCGAGGTAGGGGGCCTCGGTGAGCTCCAGCGCGCGAGGAGCCGCGACGGTGGTGAGGGGGAGGAGGAGCCGCTCGAGCTCGTCCCTCGACCCAAGGAAGAGCCCGAGGGAGGAGACGTCGTCCGCGCGCGCGGCGACCATCTGCAGGACGCTGGTGAGCCGATCGTCCGCGAAGGGCGCCCAGCGCTGCCAGGCCTCGAGCACCTCGGCGAGCTGCGCCCACGGCCACGAAGCGCGATAGGTGGTGACGGCGGAGACCGGGTGGAGCCGGAAGGTGAGCGAGGTGACGATCCCGAACGTCCCGCCGCCGCCGCCGCGGCAGGCCCAGAGCAGATCGGGGTGATGGGTCTCGGTGGCCGCGACCAGGTCGCCCTGCGCGTCGATCATCTCCACGCCGAGCAGGCTGTCCGCGGTGAGCCCCAGCGCCCGCGAGAGCATGCCGAAGCCGCCCCCCAGCGTCAGGCCGGCGACGCCGACGGTCGGGCAGGAGCCGGCCGGGATGGTGAGCCCGGCCTCCCCGAGCGCCTCGTAGAGGCGGAGGAGCGCGATCCCCGCGCCGACGACGCCGATCCGGCTCTCCACGTCGACGTCGACGCCGGAGAGGTCCGCGACGTCGATGACGATGCCGTCGCCCAGCGAGAACCCCTCGTACGAGTGGCGACCGCTGCGCACGCTGATCCCGACGTCGTTCTCGCGCGCCCAGCGGACGGCGGCGGCGACGTCGCAGGGCGTCTGACAGAAGACGATCACCCGCGGACGCACGTCGAAGCGCAGGTTGACGTTGGTGCGCGCCGCGTCGTATCCGGGGTCCCCTGGGTACACCACGCGGCCCGTGAGGCGTTGCTTCGACATCGCCGGCGCTCTCCCTGGTCTATTCGCTCCACCGCGGGTACACGACGAAGCCGGGACGCGGCACGCGGGCGCGGTAGAGGCTGCGCGTCGCGGTGACGTAGAGGGTCCGGCCCTCGGGCCCGCCGAAGGCGAGGTTGCTCGGGGTCTCCGGCACGGGGATCGTGGAGACGGGCTCGCCGGGCCGGCGGGGATCGAAGACCTGGATGGCGGCGTCGCCGCGCTCCAGCGCTCCGGCCGCCGCGTACACGTACCCCGCGACGTCCACGCGCAGGCCGTCGGCCCCGGTGCCGTCCCCGAAGTCGTGGATCAACCGGCCCGGCCCGGGTCGATCCTCGGGGTCGAGCGCGAAGGCGACGAGCCGGCGCACGCCGCCGGCGCCCGTATCCGTGTCCGCCACGTAGAGCGTGCGCTGGTCGGGCGACAGCGCGATCCCGTTGGGACGGGTGACGTCGGAGCGGCCGAGGACGCGGACCACGGAGTCGTTGGCGTCCTCGCCAGGCGGCGGATCGGGCGCCTCGATGCGATACACAGCCTCGGCGTCCTGCTCGACGGGGGGGCCTCCCCCGTAGCGCGGATCGGTGAACCAGACCCGCCCGCGGGCGTCGATCACCAGGTCGTTGGGGCTGTTCAGGGGCGCGCCCCGGTAGCTGTGCGCGAGGACGGTCCTCGTCCCGTCGCGCTCGTAGCGCGCGACGCTGCGGCCTCCGCCGGGGCTGGCTCCCTCGCAGACGACGAGGCGACCCTCCCTGTCGAAGGTCATCCCGTTGGCCCGGCGCGCGGGGCGGTGCCGCTCGACGACGCGCCCCGAAGCCGGGCTGACGCTGAGGATGCGATCGCGCGGCTCGTCCGAGAAGTAGACGTCTCCCGCCGCGTCGACCGCGGGGCCTTCGAGGAAGCTCCGACAGGGCGGAGGCCCGCCGGGGAGGGCCTCGCAAACGTCGACGACGCGCGCGACCGGGGGCGCCGCAGCGCCGCTCGCGAGGCAGGCCAGGAGCAGCACTCCAGCGCGCGCCGGAGCTCCGGGACACCCCCGGCGGGTCCTCTCGTTCATGCGTGGATCCCTCTCCGGGTATGGAGCGCGTCGCGCCCGCCGGCAACCCGGTCTTGGCGCGCTGGCCCCCGCCAAGGCTGGATCACCCGACACGACGGCGAGCTGCGTTACCCGATCGCCACGGCGCTCTTGCGCTGGCTGTCCGGTGTGAAGACACTCGAAGCCATGAGATTGGCATTGTGCCTCACGGCAATCGCCGTGATGGACCTCGCCGCCTGTGGCGGGGACCCGGAGGACGACGGGCGGGCCTCGAGCGTGCCCGGGCTGGCGGGGCTCTTCGCGGTTCACGACGGCGAGAAGATCGGGAGAGACGACCGCTCCCACGCCGCGAAGCAGGGAAACCTGGCCTGGCACGACGGCAAGATCACGCTCTTCGGCGCCCGCAACGAGGTCATCGCCTTCCAGCTCGTCGTCGAGTCGGATGCGTCCGGGATCCAGGGGCTCTCGGTGTCGCTGCCCCGGCTCACGCGGCGGGGAGGCGGCGCCGCCATCGAGTACGCGCCGCCGGGGAGCGACCCGACCGATTACGTCGGTCGCCCGATCCAGGTCTTCGTGGAGAACTACCTGCGGGTCGCCGAGGCCACGCGCGCGGGCTGGATCTTCGCCCCGGATGGCCACGCGGCGCCGGCGCAGGGCACCGGATGGACGCCGGTGCAGCTGGTGCCGGAGAACGCCAAACCGGGAGCCGGCGGGCTCCCCGTCGACGTCCCGCCGAGCTCCAATCAAGCGGTCTGGTTCGACGTCTACATCCCCAAGGGCCTCCCCGCGGGGAGCTACCAGGGCGCGGTCTTCGTGCGGGCCGGCGGGCGCGAGACCCGCGTGCCGGTCGAGCTGGAGGTCTACGACTTCGACCTCCCGGACGAGAGCTCGCTCACCGCGATGGTGTACTTCGAGCCCGGGCAGGTCGAGCTCTACCAGGGTCACGATCTCGCCGACCGCTATCACCGCTTCGCACACCGGAGCCGCGTGGAGCTGGTCGTGGCCTACGACGTCGCCGCTGCCGAGGCGGCCGCGTCCCGCTTCGACGGCACGGACTTCACCGCGGCGCGGGGCTACGCGGGGCCAGGCGAGGCGCTCGGGAACCGGATGGCGCCCGCCAGCTTCTTCGACCCGGGGCCCGACTACGAGGCGAGGGCGACCGCGTGGCAGCAGTCCGACGCCTGGATGAGCTTCCTGGCGACGCGGCTGCCCGACGTGGAGACGTTCCTGTACCTGCCCGACGAGCCCCATCCCGCCGACTACGACCACGTGCGCAGGGTCGCCGCCAACGTCAAGAGCAACCCCGGCCCCGGGCGTGCGCTGCCCTTGCTGGCGACCTCGCCCTACGTCCCGGGGCTCGACGGCGCGGTGGACATCTGGTGCGCCGCCGCCGACGACTTCGACCCGACGGTGGCCTCCGCGCAGCGCGCCATCGGGCGGCGCTACTGGTCCTACAACGGCCGCCGGCCGCAGACGGGCGCGGTGATCATCGACGCTCCGGCCACCGATCCGCGGGTGAACGCGTGGGCGGCGTTCAAGCACGGGTCCAGCGTGTACTACTACTGGCACGCCAACATGTGGCGGCACAACCCGCAGAAGGTCGGGGAGCGCAACCAGAACGTCTGGGTGGACCCGGTGACCTTCGACAACCGCGGGCAGCCGGGCGAGCCGCTGGCCGATCAGGGCTTCGCCAACGGCGACGGCGTGCTCGTCTATCCGGGCGAGGAGGTCTTGCACCCGGACCAGGACCGCGGCGTCCCCGGGCCCGTGGGGAGCATCGGGCTGGCCAACCTGCGGCGAGGGATCCAGGACCACCTCTACCTGTCCATCGCCCGCGCCCGGGGGCTCGACGCGGCGGTCGCCAGCGCGCTCGCGCACGTGGTGCCCAGGGTGTTCACGGAGGCGGGCGCCACCGTCGGCTTCGCGGAGCGCGGCGACACCTTCGAGGAGGCGCGCCTGGCGCTCGCGCGCGCCATCGCAGGGGCCGCGCGCTGACGCGGCGCTACGCGAACCCTTCGCGCCAGAGCAGCGCCCCGGCGCCCGTCGCCCCGAAGAGCCGCCCGCCGGCCCCCGCCAGCGCCACCGCGCCCGCCGCATCGCCGATGGGGATCCAGGGGCTGTCGGTGCGCACCGCCGTCCGCCACCAGAGCGCTCCGGACGAGGTGACGGCGTAGAGCTTGCCGTTGATGGACGTCATGGTCGCCACGCCGTCGGCCCGGCCGATGGATTGCCACGGGACGTCGTCGCCCGCGATGGGGCGCGTGATCAGGCGGCCATCGCCGGTGGCGGCGAAGAGCTGGAAATTGGAGGCGGCCATCGCCACCACCCCGGGCGCCGCGCCGATGGGTTGCCAGAGCACCTCTTCGATCAGGGGCTGGCGCCAGAAGAGGCGCCCGCCCGCGGTGGCCAGGAAGAGGCCGATGGGCCGCCCCGCCACCGCCTCGGCGGAGCCGGCCAGGGCGACGACCCGCTCGCCCGTGGCGATGCGCCGCCAGCGCAGGTTCTGCCCGGAGGGCGCGCGCCACAGGAGCGCGCCGTCGCTGGTGGCCGCGAAGAGGAAGCTCGCGGCGCTCGCCATCGCCACCACGCGCGGGGCGTCTCCGGCGTGCTCCCAGCCGTGCTCGGGGTACCTCTCCCAGAGCCTCGCGAGCACGTTGCGGGTGATGCGCTCCACCACGGGCGACCCCGCCTCGAGCGCGCTGGCCCAGTCGACGCTGGCGGCGGTGAACACCGTCCCTCCGCCGCGGTAGAGGCCCATGGTGGCGCGCCCCCCCTTGCCCTGCGCGCTCCACGCGCCGAGATCGGCGACCGCGAGCACGACGAACGTCGGCGGCGTGCCGTCGCCGCCCGTGGCGCGGGCGATCCCGTCGACGTACTCGATCTCGGCCGCGTCGGTCTCGTAGCCGACGGCCCCCTCGCCGAAGGCGTCCCCGAGCGCGAGCCCCGTCCCGGCGAACGCCCAGTGCTCGGGGAAGTTGACCCGGTAGACGGCCGCCTTCCACCCGTCCTCGTCCAGCCAGTAGCCCGCGCCATTGCGGTAGCTCACCCCGGTCAGGGTGTTCTCCGGTCGGTCGACGGGGGCATTGGCCCACTGCACGGTGACCCGATCGTTGGCCACGCCCGCCAGCGGATCTTCGACGGCGTCGCGGAAGCACACCAGGGTGCGATCCCCGTCCTCGAAGCGGACCTGCCACCCGCAGGTGTCGCCGCTGAAGAAGGCGGCGTTGCCGCCGGCCCGGACGAAGGCTTCGACGTGGTCGCGCATCTCCCTGGACCAGTAC
>Ga0302267_10006639_pt1 | contig 11665 bp, 6 predicted proteins | sample III_Bog_E1_3_FD_194555 | JGI IMG/M metagenome (GOLD analysis project Ga0302267, IMG submission 194555) | Peat permafrost microbial communities from Stordalen Mire near Abisko, Sweden - III_Bog_E1_3 | ecosystem: Environmental > Terrestrial > Soil > Wetlands > Peat | place: Sweden: Abisko... | reverse complement strand
TGGCTGGGGCCGGCCTATCTCAAGCTCGGGCAGTTTCTCGCCACCCGTCCCGACGTGGTCGGCGTCATCATGGCGCGCGATCTGGAAAGCCTGCAGGACCGGCTGCCGCCGTTTTCGCAAAGCGAGGCCGAAGCGGTCATCGCGCAGTCGCTGGAACGCAGCGTGGCGCAGGCGTTCGCGAGCTTCGGTCCCGCGGTCGCCGCCGCCTCGATCGCCCAGGTGCATCGCGGCGAAACCGAGCGTGACGGCGTCCGCACGCAGGTGGCGGTGAAGGTGCTGCGGCCCAACGTCGCCGCGCGCTTCCACCGCGACCTCGCGGATTTCTTCTTTGTCGCGCACCAGGCCGAAACCTATTCGGCGGAAGCGCGCCGGCTGCGGCTGATCGAGGTCATCAACACCATGTCGCGCTCGGTGGCGATGGAGATGGATCTGCGGCTGGAGGCCGCCGCGGCCTCGGAAATGGCCGAGAATACCCGCAACGATGCCGATTTCCGGGTGCCGATTGTGGACTGGGACCGCACCACGCACAACGTCCTGACCATGGAATGGATCGACGGCATCGCGCTCAGCGACCATGCGCGTCTCGAGCAATCCCAGGTCGATCTGCCCGAACTCGGGCGCAAGGTGATCCAGAGTTTTCTGCGCCACGCGCTGCGCGACGGCTTCTTTCATGCCGACATGCACCCCGGCAATCTGTTCCTCGACGATGCCGGGCGTCTGGTGGCGGTCGATTTCGGCATCATGGGGCGGCTCGGCGTCAAGGAGCGGCGTTTCCTTGCCGAGATTCTGCTGGGCTTCATCACCCGCGACTATCGCCGCGTCGCCGAGGTGCATTTCGAGGCCGGCTATGTGCCGGGGCATCACTCGGTGGAGAATTTCGCGCAGGCGATCCGCGCCATCGGCGAGCCGATCCACAACCGCACCGCCGAAGAAATCTCGATGGCCAAGCTGCTGACGCTGCTGCTCGAAGTCACCGGCCTGTTCGACATGCGGACCCGCCCCGAACTGATCCTGCTGCAAAAGACCATGGTGGTGGTCGAGGGCGTTGCGCGCAGCTTCGATCCAAAACTCGACATCTGGAAGGCCGCCGATCCCGTGGTGCGGGAATGGATCGAGCGCAATCTCGGCCCGGCCGGGCGCATCCAGGGCGCGCTCTCCGGCGCCGGCGATCTCGGCCGCGTGCTCTCTGGCCTGCCGGCAATCGCTGCCCGTTCGGTGGCGGTGCTGGAGCAGCTGGAGACCATGACCCGTGAAGGCATTACACTTTCGCCGGAGACCATTGCGGCGATGGGCCGGACCGAGGGTCGCAAGAGCCGCTGGCGTACCATCGCGCTCTGGATCATCGCGCTGACCTTCATCGGCATCCTGTTTGCTGTCCGGCAACTTTGATTGCAATGCATGCTTCCGCATGCTAGCATTGCAGTCACAGTGCTCGGAAATGATCCATGGCCAGCCTGACGATCCGAAAACTCGACGACGCCATCCGCGACGAATTGCGGCTGCGCGCCGCCAGGAACGGACGTTCGGTCGAAGACGAGGTGCGGGTGATCCTGCGCGAGGCGTCGCAGAGCCACCCCCCCTACGCTGCCGCTGGAGGCCTCGCTTTGGCCCCAGCAGCGCCCGCCGCCGCGCATGACGCCGGCATCGGCCTGCCCCGCGTCACCCTGATCATCGGCGGCGGCATTGCCGCCTACAAGGCGCTGGACCTGATCCGGCGTCTCAGGGAACGCCATATTGAGGTCCGCTGCGTGCTGACCGAGGCAGCGCAGCAGTTCGTCACCGCGCTGACCGCCAGCGCGCTGTCCAACCAGCGCTGCTATACCGATCTGTTCGATCCGGAGAGCGAATTCGATGCCGGCCACATCCGCCTGGCGCGCGACTGCGACCTGATCGTGGTGGCGCCCGCGACCGCGGACCTGATGGCAAAGCTGGCGCACGGCCATGCCGACGATCTTGCGACCGCCATCCTGCTCGCGGCCAGCCGGCCGGTGCTGCTGGCGCCGGCGATGAACCCGCTGATGTGGAGCCATGCCGCGACCCGGCGCAACGTCGCCCAGCTCGAGCGCGACGGCGTCGCCATGATCGGGCCCAATGCCGGCGAGATGGCCGAAGCCGGCGAGGCCGGCATCGGCCGGATGGCGGAGCCGCTGGAAATAGCCGCTGCGGCGGAGCGCATTCTGCGTCCACCGCAACCGCGCCCGCTGGCCGGCAAGCGGGTGTTGATTACCGCCGGCCCGACCCATGAGCCGATCGACCCGGTGCGCTACATCGCCAACCGGTCTTCCGGCAAACAGGGCTATGCCATCGCCGCGGCGGCGCAGGCCGCCGGCGCCGAGGTCGTCCTGGTTTCGGGCCCGGTCGAACTCGCGGCGCCCCCCGGGGTGACGGTGAAGCAGGTGCAATCCGCGCGCGAGATGCTGCACCGGGTGGAAGCCGCGTTGCCGGCCGATGTCGCGATCTTCGCCGCCGCCGTCGCCGACTGGCGGGTCGCCCATCAGGGCGAGCAGAAGCTGAAAAAGACCGCCGCCGGCATGCCGCCCCTGCAGCTGACCGAAAATCCCGACATCCTGGCCACGATCGCACGATTGCAGGACCGGCGGCCGAAACTCGTGATCGGATTCGCCGCCGAAACCGAACACCTGATCGACAATGCCAGGGCCAAGCTTGTGCGCAAGGGCTGCGACTGGATCGTCGCCAATGACGTCTCGGCGGCGTCAGGGGTGATGGGCGGCGACCGCAACACGGTCCACCTGCTGACCAGGGATGCCGATACGCCTGACGCAGATATCCATATCGAATCCTGGCCGGCGATGAGCAAAGAGCAGGTCGCCGGCGCGCTGGTGGCGCGCATCGCCAAGACCTGCATCCAACAGTCCTGATCGACAGGCGGGGGAGAAGCCATCTTGAGCGCCATCATCACGGTCGAGATCCGGCAATTGCCGCATGGCGAGGGCCTGGCGTTGCCGGCGTACCAGAGCGCGCACGCCGCGGGACTGGACCTGCTGGCCGCGGTCCCGCAGGAATCGCCCGTGATCCTGGCGCCCGGACAGTACACGCTGGTGCCCACCGGGCTGACCATCGCGCTGCCTCCCGGCCATGAGGCGCAGGTCCGCCCGCGCTCCGGCCTCGCCTTCAAGCACGGCGTCACCGTGCTGAACGCCCCGGGCACGGTGGACGCGGATTATCGCGGCGAGATCGGCGTGCTGCTGATCAACCACGGCGCGGTGCCGTTCCCGATCCGGCGCGGAGAGCGCATCGCACAGCTGGTGATCGCCGCGGTGGTGCGGGCGGAACTCGTTGCCGCCGCATCGCTGTCCGAGACCGATCGCGGCAGCGGCGGTTTCGGTTCGACCGGGCGCTAATTCGCATCGACTGCGGATTCATTTTCGCGAAAATCATGCCGATCAAGTTTAATACCGCATTTTTTCGCGATGCGGTTTGCGTTCACGGTTCGGACTCTTACCGGCCGACTCCGGTTGGGGATATTGTCACTCGATTCGCGAACGGCCGTCTGGAGCGTGATCCGCAAAGTGAAACCCGGTTCCGTGTCCGCGCGCTCTGAAATTGTTCAAAGGGCGTATGACAGTTAGCGTCGGACCGCTGTCACTTTGGCAAATCAAGCGCCAGTCGCCGGGCGTAAAGTCGTGCGGTTTGGGGCAAACCATGTCGGGCGTGATCGCGTCGATGCGTCGGACTCTGCTGTCGTGCACCTCCCTGGCGCGCGACGGCCTGACGGCTTTCGGCATCGCCGCGACCCTGTCGAGCACACCGGCGCAGGCCGGCGAGCCGGCTCTGTTCGATGCCATATCGAGCTTCCTCGACCTCAACCGCCAGGAAATCGCCGTGCTGGCGACCGCATTGGCGCTGCTCGGCTTTTCGGTGGTGGCGGCGATCCTGTTGATGCGCACCCGGCTGCGCGCGGTGCGAAACGAGGCGCGGCTGCGTTCCGACATTCAAGGCCTGCAATTCGAGGCCGACCGTTTCCGCGCCCTGCTGTTCGCCGAGCCGCAGATCCTGATATCCTGGGCGGCAGGCGACGATCGACCGCAGATCAGCGGCGACATCTCGCTCTTGATGTCGCAGGATTCCCAGCATCATTCGCCCCAGCGCATCCTGGCCTTCGGCAGCTGGCTGCCGCCGGAACCGGCGCTGCAGATGGATCACGCGGTCGATGCCCTGCGCGAGGCCGGCGAGGGCTTCCTGCTCAATCTCACCACCTCGAACGGACACGCCTTCGAGGCCATGGGCCGCGCCATCGGCGGCCAGGCCATCGTGCTGATCCGCGAACTCAGCGGGTTGCGCCGCGAACTCGCTGAAACCAACCTCCGGCATCAGGCGCTGCTGGAGGAAACCGAGATGCTGCGCGGCTTCGCCGCCGCGGCGCCCTGGCCGATCTGGGCCAGGCGCGGCAAGGGCGGCCTCAGCTATGCCAACGCCGCCTATGCGCGGGCGACCGAGGCGGCCAGCGTCGCCGACGCGATCGATCGCGACCTTGGGCTGCTCGACAGCGGCAGCCGCAGCGACATGGAACGCGCCCTGAAGGAGCAGGCGGCCTTTACCGCGCGGCTGCCGATCGTGGTCGGCGGCGAGCGGCGCATCTACGACGTTTATGCACGCAATGTCGGCGGCGGCAGCACCGGCATCGCCATCGACGCCAGCGAGGCCGCGGCGCTGGGCGCCGCGCTGGTGCGGATGGCCGAGGCGCATCGCCGCACCCTCGATCAGCTGTCCTCCGGTGTCGCGGTGTTCGACGGCCAGCGGCGGCTGGCCTTCTACAACGATTCCTATCGCCGGCTGTGGGACCTCGACCGCGCGTTTCTCGACAACAATCCCGACGATTCCAGCGTGCTCGACCGGCTGCGCGCCGCGCGCAAACTGCCCGAGCAGCCGGACTTCCGGGCCTGGAAGGCGAGGCTGCACGAGGCCTATCGCGCGGTCGAACCCGAAAAGGACACCTGGTATCTGCCCGACGGCCGCGCCGTGAGCGTGGTCACCACGCCGAATCCGGAAGGCGGCGTCACCTATCTGTTCGACGACGTGACCGAGAGCCTCGAGCTGGCGCGGCGCTTCGACGGCCTGATCCGGGTGCAGCGCGAGACACTCGACAATCTCGGCGAAGCCGTCGCGGTGTTCGGCAGCAACGGCCGCGCGCAATTGTTCAATCCGGCGTTCGCCAGGATGTGGAAGCTGTCGCCGGCGGCGCTGCAGGAGCAGCCGCATATCGAGACCGTGGAAGCCTGGTGCCGTCCGCTGTTCGATGATTCAGCCGTCTGGCGGACGCTGCGCGAGGCCATTACCGCGATCGAGAACCGGGTCGAGGTGCCGCTGAAGCTGGAGCGCAAGGACGGCAGCGTGCTCGACTGCATGACCATGCCGCTGCCCGACGGCGCCACCATGCTGACGTTCCAGGACATCACCGATACCGAAAACGTCGAACGGGCGCTGCGCGAGCGCAACGAGGCGCTGGAGACCGCCGACCAGATGAAGGTCGATTTCGTCCACCACGTGTCCTACGAACTGCGCTCGCCGCTGACCACCATCATCGGCTTTGCGCACTTCCTGAGCGACCCGGTCACCGGTCCCCTGATGCCGAAGCAGGCCGAATATCTCGGCTACATCACCGCCTCGACCAACGCGCTGCTCGCCATCATCAACAACATCCTCGATCTCGCCACCATCGACGCCGGCGCGATGTCGCTCAATCTCGGCTCGATCGACATCCGCAAGACCATCGAGGCCGCGGCCGAGGGCATCCAGGACCGGCTGGCGACCGACCGCATCGACCTCAAGATCGACGTCGACGCCAATATCGGCAGTTTCGTCGGCGATGAGCGGCGCGTGGTGCAGGTTTTGTACAACCTGCTGGCCAATGCCGTCGGATTTTCGCCGCAGGACGCCAGCATCGGCCTGAGCGCCAGGCGAACCGACCACAGCGTGATTTTCAGCGTCACCGATTCCGGTCCGGGCATTCCGCCCGACGTCAAGGACAAGGTGTTCGACTGGTTCGAGAGCCATTCCAACGGATCGCGGCACCGCGGAGCCGGCCTCGGCCTGTCGCTGGTGCGCTCCTTTGTCGAACTGCACGGAGGCAAGGTGCGCGTCGATTCGATCGTCGGCAGGGGCACGACCGTGACCTGCGACTTCCCGATCGATCAGGCCGCGCATCGCAACGCCGCGGAATGACCGATCCCACGACATTCTCGCTGACGCTATCCGACGAGACGGCCACCGCGCAGCTGATGGCCGACCTGGCGCTGCTGATCGGCCCCGGCGACCTCATCACCCTTTCCGGCGAGCTCGGCGCCGGCAAGACGGCCGCCGCCCGGGCCATGATCCGCTATCTCGCCGGCGACGACGCGCTCGAAGTTCCCAGCCCCACCTTCACCCTGGCGCAAACCTACGACCTGCCGGCATTTCCGCTGCTTCACGCCGATCTTTACCGCATCGGCGACGCCTCCGAACTGGAGGAAATCGGCCTGTCGCCGTTGCCCGAGGGCACCGTGGCGCTGATCGAATGGCCGGAGCGCGCCGCCGGCGCGCTGCCGGCCGACCGCATCGACATCGCGCTGGAGCATCGTCCGGAACTGGGATCGACCGCCCGCGCCGCCGTCATCACCGGGCATGGCAAGGCCGCCGCGCAAGTCGCGCGGCTGCAGGCCCTTCGGCAGTTTCTCACCGCCACCGGCTATGCCGACGCCAGCCGGCGGCGCATGGCCGGCGACGCCTCGACGCGATCCTATGCGCGGCTTGGGCGCGACGACGGGATCGTCATCCTGATGAACTCGCCGCGGCGCCCCGACGGGCCGCCGATCTATGACGGCAAGTCCTACAGTGCCGCGGTGCATCTGGCCGAAGACGTCAGGCCGTTTGTCGCGATCGCCAACGGCCTGCGCCAGCGTGGATTTTCCGCACCCGTCATTCATCATGCGGACCTCGATGCCGGGTTCCTGATCACCGAGGATTTCGGCAACGCCGGCTTCGTCGAAGGCGATCCGCCGCGGCCGATCGCGGAACGCTACCAGGCGGCGACCGACATGCTGGCGGCGCTGCACCGCGAGCCGCTGCCGAAGGTTCTGCCGCTGACGGCGCAGACCAGCTACACCGTGCCCGCCTTCGACACCGACGCATTGCTGGTCGAGGTCGGATTGATGCTCGAATGGTATCTGCCGGACCGCGGCATCGAGCCGACCGACAGCCAGCGCGTCGAATTCGTCGCCATGTGGCGCGATTTGCTGCGCAAGCCCGCCGCCGCCGCCAGGACCTGGGTGCTGCGCGATTTTCACTCGCCCAATCTGATCTGGCTCGATGCGCGGCCCGGCACGGCGAAAGTGGGCATCATCGATTTCCAGGACGCCGTGCTCGGCCCGGCCGCCTATGATCTGGTGTCGCTCCTGCAGGATGCGCGGATCGACGTTCCCGAGCAGCTCGAGCTGGCGCTGCTGACGCGCTACATCAAGGCGCGGCGCGCCGACGACGACAGCTTCGATGCGGTCGAATTCGCCGAGCTCTATGCCATCATGTCGGCGCAGCGCAATACCAGGCTGCTCGGTACCTTTGCCAGGCTCAACCGCCGCGACGGCAAGCCGCAATACCTGCGCCATCAGCCGCGAATCTGGACCTATCTCAACCGTTCGCTGGCGCACCCGGGGCTGGCGCCACTTCGGCAATGGTATGCCGGCAAGGTTCCCGCGCCGGTCCCCCGGTTTACCTCTTGTTAGCCAGCCGCCGTCTAATCTGCGCCGGACCTCGCCTTCGCGTGCGGGGGCGACTGCTTGAGGGCGGAGTCAACCATGGTGGCCGAGCGACGCAAGGGCGAGCGCGTCATTTTCGAGCGCGGCATTGCCGCTCACATGATGGGCATCGACGGCACCTGGCGGCGAAATTGCACCATGGAAGATGTCTCGGAGATCGGCGCGAAGCTCACGGTCGAAGGCTCCGTCGAGGGGCTGCATCTGAAGGAATTCTTTCTGCTGCTGTCCTCCACCGGCCTCGCCTATCGCCGCTGCGAACTGTCCTGGGTCAATGGCGACCAGATCGGCGTCAGTTTCCTCAAGCAGGGCGACAAGAAAAAGAAGTCGGCACGGCGCGGTTCGCCGGAGGACGCGGAAGTCTGAACAGAACCCTTGTTGCAGGACCCGCCTTCCGAAAATGCCGGCGGAGCTCTGCAACGCGGCGCGGGTCGTACAATCGTCATATCGGACGGTTAAGTCGAAACGATCGATGCGCGACGCTGATCGCCGTGCTACGATCCGTCCTGATTTGGCCAGTTGGCGCGTACTCCACCGCAGATGATTCCAAGCAATCGGCGCGAGCCTGAGCGCAATAAACCGCCGCCACAACCATCCGAGAATTTCCGACATGTCCGTCACCCCCACCAAAGCCATGGTCCTTGCCGCCGGCCTTGGCGTGCGCATGCGTCCCCTGACCGACCGGATGCCCAAGCCGCTGGTACAGGTCGCCGGCCGCGCGCTGCTCGATCATGTGCTCGACAAGCTCGCCGACGCCGGCGTCGCCGAAGCCGTCGTCAATGTGCATTACCTGCCCGACCAGATCATCGATCACGTGACGTCGCGCACGCGGCCCCGCGTCATCATCTCGGATGAGCGCGACCAGGTGCTCGGCACCGGCGGCGGCGTCGTCAAGGCGCTGCCCATGCTGGGCGATGCGCCGTTCTTTCATGTCAATGCCGACACCCTGTGGATCGACGGCGTGCGGCCCAATCTGGCGCGGCTGGCCGAAACCTTCGACCCGGCGCGGATGGACGTCCTGCTGCTGATGGCGCCGACCACCAGCAGCATCGGCTATGGCGGGCGCGGCGATTACGCCATGCTGCCGGACGGCGCGCTGCGCAAGCGCCGGGAACACCAGGTCGTCCCCTTCGTCTATGCCGGCGCCGCGATCATCTCGCCGTCGCTGTTCGCCGATGCGCCAAGGGGTGAATTCCCGCTGACCCGGATGTTCGATGCCGCCAACGAGCGGGAGCGGCTGTTCGGGCTGCGGCTGGACGGCGTCTGGATGCATGTCGGCACCCCCGAGGCGGTTCAGGCCGCGGAAGAGGCTTTTCTCGCCAGCGTCGCGTGATTTCGCGGTGATTCCGGGGCATCCGAAAAATGATTCACCGATGCGCAATTGCACATCGCTGAATCCCGAGATTCCGTGTTCGCGGCCTGGACGCGGCCCGGCATGACTGAGCCGCAATAGCCGACTCCCTCCCGCCACCGCGCATGCCATGATACGACCTGATCGCGAATCAGGAATCCCATGCGCGTTTTCAGCGTTCCCGTCTCCGTGCCGTTTCTGCGCACCGTCATTGCGGCGCTGCTCGACGGCAAATTGACCGAAGGCCCAGACCTGCGCGCCGATCCGGCGCGGCTGGCGCAGGCCACGCTGTATCTGCCGACCCGGCGCGCCGGACGGATGGCGCGGGAAGTCTTTCTGGATGAATTGCAGGCCGACGCCGCGCTGCTGCCGCGCATCGTCGCGCTCGGCGACATCGACGAAGACGAACTGGCTTTCGCGGAAGAGGCCGAGCCGTTCGGCGGCGCGGCGGCGCTGGAACTGGCGCCGAAACTGCGGGAGATCGACCGCCGGCTGACGCTGGCCAGACTGGTTGCAGCCTGGGCAAAAAGCCCGGTATCGGCCCCGCTGGTGGTCGGCGGCCCGGCCTCGACCCTGGCGCTGGCCGGTGATCTGGCGCGGCTGATGGACGACATGGTCACCCGCGGCGTCGGCTGGGAGGCGCTCGACGGCCTGGTGCCGGACCTGCTGGACAAATATTGGCAGCACTCGCTCGAATTCCTACAGATCGCGCGCCAGGCATGGCCGGCTCACCTCGAGGAAATTCAGAAGATCGAGCCGGCGGCGCGGCGCGACCGGCTGATCGAGGCGGAGGCGGCCCGCCTTACCGCCCATCACGACGGTCCGGTGATCGCGGCCGGCTCGACCGGCTCGATGCCGGCGACGGCGAAATTCCTCCACGCCGTGGCCGCCCTGCCGCGAGGCGCGGTGGTGCTGCCCGGCCTCGACACTGATCTCGACGACGAGGCCTGGCAACTGATCGGAGGCGTCCGCAACGCGCAAGGCAAATTCACCACGCCGCCCTCGTCGAATCATCCGCAGTTCGCCATGCATGCGCTGCTGCAGCGCCTCGGCATCAAGCGCGGCGATGTCGAAAGCCTCGGCAGCAGGCCGGCGCATGGACGTGACGTGCTGGCCTCGGAGACGATGCGGCCGTCCAACGCCACCGCGCAATGGCATCGGCGGCTGGCGGAGCCGGAGATCGTCCAGGGCATTTCGGGCGGCATGACCGATCTCGCCGTGATTGCGGCCGACAACCCCGAAATCGAAGCACTGGCGATTGCGGTGGCGATGCGCGAGGCGCGGCATCTGGGCAAATCGGCGGCACTGGTGACGCCGGATCGCGCGCTGGCGCGGCGGGTGATGGCGGCGCTCGGCCGCTGGAACCTGAGCTTCGACGATTCCGGCGGCGACGCGCTGACCGATACGCCGGCGGGAATTTTCGCCCGCCTCGCCGCCGAGGCGGCGGCCCGCCAGATCGAGCCGCCGACCTTGCTGGCGCTGCTGAAGCATCCGCTGTGCCGGCTCGGCGGCGCGCCCGGCGCGTTCGCCGGCGCCGTCGAATGGCTCGAACTGGCGCTGCTGCGCGGCACTCGTCCGCAGCCGGGAACCGGCGGCCTGGCGAGCGACTTTGCGCGCTTTCGCGATGAGCTCGCCCTTTTGCGGGCCGGCCAGACCTGTTCGCTGCACGGCTCCGAGCCGAGGACGCGGCTCGACGATCTGCAGCTCGATCAGGTCCAGGCGCTGATCGCCGAACTGCAGGCCGCACTTTCGCCGCTGGAAAATCTCGCTGCCGCGCGGCCATACGATTTTGCCGAACTCGCCCTGCGCCATCGCAGCGTGCTGGGGGCGTTGTCGCGCGACCCGCATGGCGTCGCTTTGGCATTCGAGGGCCCGCAGGGATCGGCGCTGACTTCTGCGTTCGAGGATCTGCTCGACAGCCAGGCGCCGAGCGGCCTGTCGGTCGAACTTGGCGACTACCCGGAAGTGTTCCAGACTGCCTTTGCCGACCGCATGGTGCGGCGCCCGGAGATGGCCAATGCGTCGTTGCGAATCTATGGACCGCTGGAGGCGCGGCTGACGCAATCCGACCGCGTCATCATCGGCGGACTGGTCGAAGGCGTCTGGCCGCCGGCGCCGCGGATCGACCCCTGGCTGAGCCGGCCGATGCGGCACGAGCTCGGCCTCGATCTGCCGGAGCGGCGGATCGGCCTCTCGGCGCACGACTTCGCGCAATTGCTCGGCGCCGACGACGTCATTCTCAGCCACGCCGCGAAAGTCGGCGGCGCGCCCGCGGTGGCATCGCGCTTCCTGCACCGGCTGGAGGCGGTCGCGGGCGAAGCGCGCTGGAAAGCTGCGGTCGCAGCCGGCGAGAAATATGTCGGCTTCGCCAATCGGCTTGACAGGCCCGACAAGGTCGAGCCAATCCCGCAACCGGCGCCGACGCCGCCGCGTGCCACGCGGCCGCTAAGATTATCGGTCACCGCGATCGAGGACTGGCTGCGCGATCCCTATACCGTCTATGCCAAATATATCCTGAAACTGGCGCCGCTCGATCCAGTCGACATGCCGCTGTCGGCCGCCGACC
>Ga0302267_10006638_pt1 | contig 11665 bp, 6 predicted proteins | sample III_Bog_E1_3_FD_194555 | JGI IMG/M metagenome (GOLD analysis project Ga0302267, IMG submission 194555) | Peat permafrost microbial communities from Stordalen Mire near Abisko, Sweden - III_Bog_E1_3 | ecosystem: Environmental > Terrestrial > Soil > Wetlands > Peat | place: Sweden: Abisko... | reverse complement strand
CTCGCCGACCACCAGCTCCAGCACGGGCTCCTGCGCAACCCCCAGCTCACGGAGGTCCACGCGAAGCGGGTCTTGTCGCCGAAGCGGATGGTCGACGTCTACAAGGCGACGGTGAACCCGGACATCCCGGAGCGTACGCGCGCGTTCGCGCGCGGGGTCCTCCGCAGCAAGTTCGGAACGTCGCAGGGCGAGGAGCGCGCGGGCCTCATCAGCACGACGGAGGGCCGCGTGCTCATGGTGCTGACGGGTCTGACGCTGGACGGGCGAGCGACGTCCATCCTCTGCGCGCGCGCGTACACCTCGGTGCTCTTCGTGCAGAACCTGGCGCGCTGGGGCGCCTGCCCTCCCCCTCTGCTCGCGCACCTGCTCAAGCAGCCGCTCGTGCGCCGCCAGCAGCACCTGAAGAACATGATCCTGCGGCACCCGAACGTGCCGTCCGACGCCAAGAAGCGGATCTGAGCTGCGACGCTACGACAGGTAGTCGCGGTCGCGGAGCTTCTTCGGGATGTACTCCTCGGTCACGAACGAGATGCTCTTCGTGAGGAGGGCGTCGACCTCCATCTTGAAGCCGTTCTTCAGGAGCATGTCGATCTCCTTCTGCCACTTGGTCTCCTTGAACCAAGGGTAGGCGCGCATCTGCTCGGCGCGCGCGATGTCCTCCTTCGAGAGCTTGATCTGCACGGCGTTCGAGAGGGTGAACTTCTTGAAGTCGTACGAGCTCATCCCGAGAAAGCGGATGTTGGGGACCGCCATGCGCATCGACTCGTAGGCGAGGTTGATCGAGCCCTGCTTCAGGACCGAGTAGATGTAGAGCCCCCACGGATCGTTATCGACGAGCACGTAGATGGGGAGCTTCAGCTCGTGGGCCATGCGCTGGAGGAGCCTGCGAGCGCCGCGGGCCGCCTGGCCCTCGCTCGTCATCATGATGCACTTCTGCTTGCTCCAGAACTTGTCCTCGTTCAGGCGGTGGAAGATGGCTTGCTTCTCGACGAGCAGGATGAAGTCCGCCGTGTGCCGGACGAACTTGAGGTTGTCGTCCTCGCAGATGCTCGGGATGCCCCAGCCGCCGCGGCCCATCTTCGAGAGGTCGATGGTGTCCCCGGCGTCCTCGACGACGAGGTTGCCGACGACGAGGCCACGTCGGTTGGCGAAGAGGTGCAGCTCCTCGCGCAGGGCGTCGATGCCGACCTCGAGATCCTCGATGATGGGATCGCTCTCGCTCTGGTCCTCGAAGGTGTTCTCGCTCGAGCCCTCGATCGTGTGCTTCGTCATGTAGAACATCTGACGGATGCTGATCGTCTTGTTCTCGTCGAGCAGGGTCTTGCACCCGTTGGCGATCATGAAGGTCTGCATGAACTTGCGGGCCATCGCCGTGTTGAAGAACTCGCGCGACTGCGCGCGGTCCCCGAGCTCGATGATGCGCTTCTTCTCGTTGAAGGCGACGTTCGACAGGGCGCGCGTGCGGATGGAGAGCGCGGGGTTGCTCCCGCGGATCACGGTGCTGACCACGCTCTGCGCGAGCTTCTGGATCTTCGCCAGCGTCTTCGCGTCCTTGTCGGTGCGCGCCTTCGCGGCCTTCGCGTCCTTGTCGGTCCGCGCCTTCGCAGCCGCCGTTGTAGACTTCGCTTTTGCCATGATCGTCCTGGGGTGCCGCGGCGAGGCCGCGGCGAGCCGTCCTACTAGATGAGGTTTAGCTGCTCGGCGCGCTTCTTCTTGCCCTTGCCGCCGCCAGCCGGCGGCGGAGGGGGCTGCGAGTCCATCGAGGCCATCGAGGATGGCGGAGGCGGAGGATCCGACGGCGCCCCACCCGCCCCGCCGCCCTCGCCCCCTTCGCCCCCGCCGTTGCCCTTGTCTTCCAGCTCGGCGAGCTTCACGAAGTTGGGAAGGGCGTTCGTGAACGCCTGCTCGATCTTGTCCGCGGGGGACCCGAGGATGCTCCCGAGCGCGGCGCTGACCTCCGGGATGTAGCGCTGGAAGAGCCCCAGGCGCTTGTGCTCGCTCGCCGCGCGCTCCGCCGCCCGCAGGTGCGCGCCGAGCTTGCGCCCGCACTCCTGCACGGCGAGCTTCATCTCGCGCATCAGCTCGTCGTAGTGGGCGACCGCCTCCTTCGCCTCGCTCGTGAAGGGCACCCAGACGCTGGCGAGGTGGACGACGATCGCCAGGGGACCGACCGGCAGCGAGCCTCGAGGCTGCGTGAGCCCGTACGCCTTCCAGTTCGTGTCGTAGATCGACTCGCTGATGGCGCACGCCTTCGGCTGGTACTGGAGCGGGACGCGGTTCGCGAGGCGGAGGATCTCCGCCTGTTCATCGAGCGGGAGGTCGCCGCCATACGCGAGCCCCACCTCCACGACGAACGGGTTTCCGCGGTAGACGGCGGGGGGACGGGTCGTGGACGCGTAGAACTCGGCCTTCTGGAACCGCCGCTTCAGCCCTTCGATGAGCAGCGCCTCGCCGATCGGCACGACGCACGAAGCCGGCGGGGCCATCAGCTTCACCTCGCCTAGCGCCTTGTGCAGACGCTCCGCCTCGTCGCTGTGGATCGACGCGGCTTCCTTCTTCGACGGCACCTTCGCGGCTTTGCAGATCTCGTCCGCGACCTTCGGGCTCACACGCGAAAAGTCGTCGACGAGCACCTCCTTCACGGTCTTGCCCGGCGAGTCGTTCAGCATGCTGAGGAGCATCCCGAGCTCGACCCCGTGCGGGTGCGGCTTGATCTCCTGCGCCTCGCGCGGCAGCTCGTTCGACACGCGCGGATAGGTGACCCGCTCCCCCTTCGGGGGCACGAACGTGAGCCCCAGATGCGGGTTCGCGACCACGGTCTGCTCGAGGTATGACTCGACGCCCGTGCGTCCACCACGGTACGCCGCGGCCAGGTCCATCTCCACGCGCGTGCCGTGCTCGCGCGTCCGCCCCCCCTCTTCGGGCCAGTCGACCGTCTCGTCCTTCACGACGTCGGGCTGGTTGCGCTTGGTGTCGATGCGAAGATCGATCTTGAAAGCCGGGCGTCCCCTCCCCGTCTTCGAGGTGATCGTGACCGGGCGGCCCGTGGTGAGCTGCGCGTAGAGGCCCGCGGCGCTGATGCCGATGCCCTGCTGGCCGCGCGACTGCTTGAGCCGGTGGAACTTCGAGCCATAGAGGAGCTTGGCGAAGATCTTCGGGATCTGCGGCTTCACGATGCCCGGCCCGTTGTCCTCGACGACGACGCGGTAGCGGTTCTCGGAGAGCTCTTTGATCTCGACGTAGAGGTCGGGGAGGATTCCGGCTTCCTCGCAAGCGTCGAGCGAGTTGTCGACGGCCTCTTTGACGGTCGTGAGGAGCGCCTTGGCGGGGTTGTCGAAGCCGAGGAGGTGGCGGTTCTTCGTGAAGAACTCGCTCACGGAGATGTCGCGCTGCCGCGACGCCATGCTCTCGGCAGTGGCGCGCCGGGCCGGTCTCTTCCCGTCGTCCGGTACCTCGGCCTTGATCGCTTCTTCGGTCGGCTCGCGCTGCGTGTGCTTCGCCATGGCAGTCTCGCCGGTTATCGCCCACGTGAACGAGTGTCAAGGAAACGCGGTCCGCGCGTCGGATCGCGTAGCATCGCGATCTAGCCGCTTGATCCGAAGGCCCGCCGCGATCCTCGCGCTGCTTACAGCGCTGAATCTCCTCAACTACCTCGATCGCTTCGTGCTCTCGGCGGTGCTCCCGCTCGTGCAGGACGAGCTCGGTATCAACGGCTTCGTGGCCGGCTCCCTGGCGACGGTTTTTCTCGTCGGGTACTTCGCGACCAGCCCGTTCTTCGGACTCCTGGCGGACCGCGGTGGAGAGAGCGGAGCGAGAAAGAAGCTCATGGCCGCCGGCGTCGCCGTCTGGAGCGCGGCCACGGCCGCCACGGGCCTCTCGGCGGGGGCGGCCGCGCTCATCGCGTCCCGCGCGGTCGTAGGGGTCGGCGAAGCGAGCTACGCGACGATCGCCCCGACGATCATCGACGACATGGCCGCCCCGGAGAAGAAGGGGCGCTGGCTCTCGATCTTCTACCTCGCCATCCCGGTGGGCTCGGCGCTCGGCTTCGTCATCGGTGGAATCGTCGGGAAGCACTTCGGGTGGCGCGCCGCCTTCTTCGCCGTGGGGATCCCCGGGGTGCTGGCGGCAGCGCTCTGCCTCACCGTCGTCGAGCCGGTGGCGCACGCCGTCCGCGAGCGACTCGCGCTCGCGAAGACCGCCAGGACCCTCGCCGCCATCCTGCTCTACCGGCGCGGCGTCCTCGGCTACGCGGCGCAGACGTTCGCCATGGGGGGCTTCGGGTACTGGGCGCCGACGTTTCTCTACCGGCGCTACGGGCTGCCGCTCGACAAGGCTTCGGGGACGTTTGGCGTGATTCTCGTCCTGGCCGGCGGCGCCGGGACCGTCCTCGGGGGGGCCTGGACCGACCGCGGGATCAAGCGCGCGAAGGCCGCTGGGGACGACGGCGCCTCGGCGCGCGTCGCCTTGCGGGTGTGCGCCGTGAGCAGCATGCTCGCCGCGCCGCTCGCGGCCGGGTGCTTCTGGGCGGGCAACGCGACGCAGTTCTTCGCGCTGGCCTTCGCGTGCGAGCTCGCTCTCTTCATTTCGACGTCCCCCATCAACGCCGCGCTGCTGCGGAGCGTCCCTTCGAATATGCGCGCCAGCGCCATGGCCATGAGCATCTTCGGCATTCATGCCCTCGGCGACCTGTGGTCTCCGCCCTTCCTCGGCCTCGCGATGGACCACCTCCCGCTTCCGATGGCGATGATGGGGGTGCCGATGGCGATCGCCCTGAGCTCCGCCGTCTGGTGGGTTCCTCCCCCGCCCGAACGCGCGACGCGCCACGCGGCCGCGTGAACGTCCGCGCTTTTCGAGACATCGCACGAATACAAAGGACCCTGGAGAGGTTCCCTGGCCCGAACGCGCGGGGTTCGCGCGTGATCTGGAGCGGAAGATCACGGTGAGCGCGGTTGACCTGCCAGCCTTTGCTGCGCTACGGAGGCGAGGCTTCTTCGACGACCAAACCCGCGTGGTGACGCTCGCGTCTGCGCTGCAGCTCCGCGACATTGCGCCTTTTCTTTCGATACCGAGACGACCCAGCGCGATGCGAAGAAAGCCGGCCCGCTCCCGTAACGCGCACTCGCGCGATCGGATCGCGAGGCTCCTCGCCGTCTTGGCCGCGATGGTCGCGCTGCTCGCGAGCCCCACGCGAGGCTGGGCACAGGCCGTAAACCCGGGCGCTCCGGCCCACGCGGGCCGTGCGCAGCCCGCGGCAGCGGCCCCCGCACCGAAGGGGGCGCCCGCCCCTGCTCCGGCTCCGGCCGCAGCTCCGGGCACGGCTCCGGCTCCTGCCGCAGCGGTGCCCGCGCTCGCCGACGCTCCGGCGGTTCCTCAGTCGCAGCAACAGATCGCTCCCGCCGTGAGGATCCCGGCCACGGACGCCGAGCGCGCCGAGGGGCAGCCGATCGCCAAGATCGAAATCTCCGGGAACCGCCGCGTCGCGCGCGACGACATCAACACCTACCTGCGCGAGCACATCAACCAGCCCTTCAAGCCCGACGCTCTCGCCGCCGACGTCCACTCCCTGTGGGACTCGGGCTTCTTCGACGACATCGAGGTCGACCTCGGCCGCGTCGACCAGGGGGTGAGCCTCCGCTTTCTCGTGCGCGAGCGGCCGAACATCAAGGCCATCGAGTTCGTCGGCAACGACGAGATCGAGAACGACAAGCTGCTCGAGGCCATCGAGATCAAGGCGAACACGATCCTGAGCGTTCCGGCGGTGCGCCGCAGCGTCCAGAAGATCAAGGATGCCTACTCCGAGAAGGGGTACTTCCTCGCCGACTGCGACTTCACGGTCGTGACCGAGCGAGACAACGAAGTCACCGTCAAGTTCAAGATCACCGAGCACCAGCCGGTGACCGTCCGTCGCATCACGTTCATCGGCAACGTGCACGTCTCGGACGACGAGCTGCGCGAGCAGATGCAGACCGGCAACGGCGGCTTCTTCTCGTTCGGTTCCGGGGGCCCGTACCGGCAGGACGTCTTCGAGCGAGACGTCCTGATGATCAACGCCCTCTATTACGACCGCGGCTTCATGACGGTGCAGATCGGGACGCCGCGCGTGATGCTCACGCCGGATCGCGAGGGCATCGAGATCAGCGTCGTCATCCACGAGGGGCCGCGGTTCAAGATCCGGCAACTCAAGATCTTCGAGCGCGACGACGAAGGGCACGAGATCGAGCCGCTCGGCGGACGGCGCGCGCTCGTCCAGATGCTGCACGCGCACTCGGGCGACTACTTCAACCGCGCCGAGCTGGTGAAGGACCTGCAGTCGGTTCGCACGCTGTACCGCGACAAGGGGTACGCGAACGTCGAGGCCGAGCCGGAGACGCAGCTCGATCCGGTGAACAAGGAGATCGACGTCATCATCCCGATTCGACGCGGTCAGCTCGTCTACGTCGAGCGGATCGAGGTCAAGGGGAACACCAAGACGCGCGACAAGGTCCTGCGGCGCGAGATGGAGCTCCAGGAAGGGGAGCTCTTCTCCGAGTCGAGGCTCGACAACTCGAAGCGGCGCATCACGGCGCTCGGGTACTTCGAGCGCGTCGACGTCTCGACCGAGCAAGGGTCGTCGCCCGACAAGATCATCATCAACTTCGAGATCGCCGAGAAGCCGACGGGCACGTTCCAGGTTGGCGCCGGGTTCAGCAGCGTCGAGAACTTCATCGCGACCGCGCAGATCCAGCAGGCCAACCTGTTCGGCAACGGGCAGTCGCTCGCATTGCAGGCGCAGGTCAGCGGGCTCCGGCAGCTCGTGACGTTGCGGTTCTTCGAGCCTTACTTCCTGAACACGGACTGGTCGTTCAGCACGGAGCTGTTCGACACCCTCTACGTGTTCCCCGACTTCTCCCGCCGATCCATCGGCGGCTCGATGACGTACGGCTACGCGCTCGTGCAGCCGTGGCTCCGTCTCGCCATCACGGCCGTCGCGGAGGAGGACAAGGTCGACACCGCGCAGGTCAACACCTTCTTCGGCACCGCACCGGGGTACATCTCGGTCTTCCAGCGCCTCCCGCTGGCCAACCTGTTCAACGACGGTCGAACGATGGCGCTGCGCCCGTCGCTCACCCTCGACATGCGCGACAATCGCCTCTTTCCGTCGAAGGGCATCTACCTCCAGGCGTCGACCGAGCTCGCGAGCGACTACTTCGGATCCCAGATTCAGTACCTGAAGCACCGCTTCACGGGGCGGTTCTACTACCCGCTCGGCGGTGGCACCGGCGCGCCGGGGACCGGGTTCATCCTGAAGCTGAACACCGAGTTCGGCCTCATCACGAGCCCCAGCGCGAGCGGCGTGCCGATCTTCACCCGCTTCTTCCTGGGCGGCATTCTCGACGTGCGCGGCTACCAGCTCCGCTCGATCGGCGCACGCCTGCCGCTCAACCAGTCGCTCGACCCGAACGCCCCGCCGATCACGAACGGCGCCAACATCGGCGGCAACGTCGAGGCGTACGAGAACCTCGAGTTCGAGTTCCCGATCATCGACAAGGTGGGCATCCGCGGCGTCACGTTCTTCGACGCCGGCAACGCCTGGAACACCGAGCAGCAGTTCTGCAAGACCACCCCCGCGCCGCAGTTCGACCGCGTCGTGAGCCCGTGCTTCAGCGCGTCGAGCCTCGCCTTCCTGCGCACGTCGGTCGGCTTCGGGATTCGCTGGTTCTCACCGCTGGGTCCGCTCCGGTTCGAGTGGGGTTTCCCGCTTCAGCCGCTCACCTACGAGCAGCACTCGGTGTTCGAGTTCACCATCGGAAACTTCTTTTAGAATTCCGTCATTCCGAGGAGCATCGCGACGAGGAATCCCCCTCGTACACGGCGTAGATTCCTCGCTGCGCTCGGAATGACGACGGTGGGGCTCGGAATGACGACGGGCGGGGGAAGAGACCCCCTGCACGCTGCCTTTTCGTCGTGCTTGCGTGGTAGAACGCGAGCCGCATGACGCAGCCCCAAGGCACCAATCCGGCTCAGAGAATCCCCGTCTCGATCCAGGACGAGATGCGCACCTCGTACCTCGATTACGCGATGAGCGTGATCATCGGGCGCGCGATTCCTGACGTGCGCGACGGGTTGAAGCCGGTCCACCGGCGCATCCTGTTTTCGGCCAGCGAGCAGAACCTCAACCCGGGGAGCGCGCACAAGAAGAGCGCCAAGGTCGTCGGCGACGTGCTCGCCAACTACCACCCGCACGGCGACGCCAGCGTCTACGACGCGATGGTCCGCCTCGCGCAGGATTTCTCGCTCCGCTACCCGCTCATCGACGGGCAGGGGAACTTCGGATCGATCGACGGCGACCCGCCGGCCGCGTACCGCTACACCGAGGCGCGCCTCTCCCGCATCGCCGTGGAGCTCCTCGCCGACATCGACAAGGAGTGCGTCGACTTCCAGCCGAACTTCGACGACTCCAAGCAGGAGCCGCGCGTCCTTCCGTCGCGCATTCCCAACCTGCTCGTGAACGGCTCCGGCGGCATCGCCGTCGGCATGGCCACGAACGTCCCGCCCCACAACATGGGCGAGATCATCGACGCCACCGTCCACCTCATTCGCAACCCGGACGCGCCCATCGACGATCTGATGCGCATCGTGCCGGGCCCCGACTTCCCCACGGGGGGGCTCATCTACGGGCGCGGCGGCATCGAGTCGGCGCAGCGCACCGGCCGCGGCACGATCATCATGCGCGCGAAGTGGATGGTCGAGAAGACGCCGGGCAAGGGCGAGCGCGAGCAGATCGTCTTCACGGAGATGCCCTACCAGGTCAACAAAGCGCGCGTGCACGCCAAGATCGGCGAGCTGATGCGCGAGAAGAAGATCGAAGGCATCAGCGAGGCGCGCGACGAGAGTGATCGCGACGGCATCCGGCTCGTCATCGAGCTGAAGAAAGACGTGATGCCGCAGGTGGTCGTCAACCAGCTGTACCGGATGACCGATCTGCAATCGACGTTCGGCGTCATCAACCTCGCCATCCACCACGGCCGCCCGGCCGTGCTCGATCTGAAGCAGACGCTCTCTGCGTTCGTCGAGCACCGGCGCGACGTGGTCACACGCCGCTCACGCTTCGAGCTGCGGCAGGCCGAGGGGGCGCGCGAGATCGTCGAAGGGTTGGGGATGGCGATCACCGAGGTCGACCTCGTGATCCGGACGATCCGCGAGTCGCGCGACAGCGACATCGCGCGCGCGGCGTTGATGCAGCTTCCGCTGAAGGGGCTGGAGAAGTTCGTCGCGCGCGCCGGGCGGCCGCAGGCGGAGATCGACGAGGCGTTGAAGAAGACGCCGTACTTCCTCTCCGAGCGGCAGGCGAAGGCCATCCTCGAGATGCGCCTCTCGCGCCTCACGGGCCTCGAGACCGAGAAGCTCGCCACCGAGTACGGGACGCTCTCCGAGACGATCGCCCGCCTCCGCGCGATCCTCGCCGACACGAAGCTCCTCTTCGACGTCATCGTCATGGAGCTCGAAGAGATCCGCGCGAAGTACGCCGACAAGCGCCGCACCGAGATCCTGGCCAGCGAGGCCGACCTCAGCGACGAAGACCTGATCCAAGAAGAGGACATGGTCGTCACGATCTCGCACGCCGGCTACATCAAGCGGACGGCCCCCGGCGCCTACCGCGCGCAGAAGCGCGGCGGCAAAGGGAAGATCGGGATGGAGGCGCGCGACGAGGACTGGGTCACCCAGCTCTTCGTAGCCAGCACGCACGCGTACGTCTTCTTCTTCAGCGACAAGGGCAAGGTCTACGTCAAGAAGGTCCACGAGATCCCGATCGCGCCGCGCACGGCCAAGGGGCGCGCCATCGTCAACTTCGTCGGCATGGAGCAGGGGGAGAAGGTCGCGGCCATCGTCGAGGTGCCGAAGATCGAGTCCGGGAAATACGTGGCGACGGTCACGCAGCGCGGGCAGATCAAGAAGACCGAGCTCGTCGAGTACGAGAACTTCCGCGAGAAGGGGATCATCGGCGTCAAGATCGAGGACGGCGACCAGCTCCTCAGCGCCGCGCTCACCGACGGCAACCAGGAGTTCCTCATCGCGACGAAGATGGGGCAATCGATCCGCTTCCCCGAGAGCCAGGTGCGCTCGATGGGGCGCTCGACGGTCGGCGTGAAGGCGATCGACGTGGGCGAAGGGGATCACGTGGTCGGCATCGCGGTCACCGAGCCGGGGCGCATGCACGTGCTCGCCGTGTGCGAGAAGGGCTTCGGCAAGCGGACGCACATCGACGAGTTCCGCATCCAGAACCGCGGCGGCAAGGGGATCATCCTCATCGACGCCAGCGAGCGGAACGGCCCGGTGGTCGACATCAAGCTGGTGAAGGACGGCGATGAGGTGATGCTCATCACCGACCGCGGCCAGACGCTCCGCACGCGCATCGACGAGATCCGCGAGACCGGGCGGAACGCGCAGGGGGTGAAGATCATGTCGGTCGACGGCGAGGAGAAGGTCGTGGCCGTCGAGCGCCTGGCCGAGAGCCCCGTGGACGACGAGGGCGGGACGTCGAGCGAAGCGCCGGGCGGAGCGTCGGTGCCCCCCACGAGCATGCCGCCGAGCGAGGCGCCGCCCGAGGGCGACGTCAATTGACGGGGAAGAAGACGGCGAAGAAGAGCCCCCCGCGGACCCTCACCCCCCGCCCCTCTCCCACGAGGGGAGAGGGGAGGTCGCGATCCAAGAAACCCGACGCCGCGACCGTCCAGAAGACGCTCGCTCGGCTCCAGAAGGCCCACCCCGACGCGCACTGCGAGCTGGATCACCGGAGCCCGTTCCAGCTCCTCGTCGCGACGGTGCTCTCGGCGCAGACGACCGACGTGGCCGTCAACAAGGTCACCCCGGCGCTCTTCGCCCGTTTCCGGGACGCGCGCGCGCTGGCGAAGGCCGACCCCGTGCGCGATGTGGAGCCGATCATCAACCGCATCGGGATGTACCGGCAGAAGGCGAAGAACATCGTCGGGCTCTCGAAGCAGCTCGTCGAGGAGCACGGCGCCGAGGTGCCGAGATCGCTCGAGGCGCTGGTGGCGCTGCCCGGCGTGGGACGGAAGACGGCGAACGTGGTGCTCGGCGTGGCGTTCGGCGCCCCCGAGGGGGTGGTCGTGGACACCCACGTGCAGCGGATCGCGCAGCGCCTGGGGTGGACGAAGAACGCCGAGCCGCCGAAGATCGAGCGCGACCTGTGCGCGCTGATCCCTCGCGACAAGTGGGACATCACCAGCCACGTGCTCATCTTTCACGGGCGGCGCGTCTGCTTCGCGCGGAAGCCGAACTGCGAAGGGTGCACGGTGAACGACGTCTGCCCGAGCGCGTTCCACGCCGAGACCGTCGGGCGGAAGGCGCCCCGCGCGCGTACGTAGACGCTCGACCTCGACGGTCGGGAGCGGGATATCGCCGCCGAAGAGGGGGACCTCCCCGGTGAGGACCTCGACCTCCGCGAGCAGGAGCCGTAGCTCACGGCCCGCGTCCGCGTCCTCCAGCGGGAGGAGCGGGACATCACCGAGGAGGAGCCCGTCGCCCGCATACACGACCGCGTCGCCGGCTCCGGAGTCCCCGACGTCCACCCCGCACTCCCTGACGCCTCGTCCCGTGTCGTCGACTGGGGCGCCCGTCTCTTTTTCATGACCCTCATGGACACGACCACGAGCCTCACGAACTT